>MDSW01008176.1_pt1 | contig 66146 bp, 61 predicted proteins | sample 811171 | NCBI WGS metagenome assembly MDSW01 (sample SAMN05326641, study PRJNA326480) | marine metagenome | isolation source: seawater | place: Atlantic Ocean: North West | collected 2012
AAAGAGAACCTCCCGCGGGGGAAGTGTCCCGGGGAGGGAGTCTGCTTTTCGACCGACCGGGACACTTCCCCCGCGGGAGGTTCGGCGAGGCCCAAGAACGACCCAAAAAAACCGCCCCCTCGTGGAAGGTTCGGTCAGGCCCAAGAACGACCCAATGTGAGAAGCCTCCCACGTGGAAGGTTCGGTCAGGCCCAACGACGACCCGACGTGGCAGCTTCCCCCGCCAAAGTCTCAGATAACACCACCCCCGAACCTGGCGCCCGCATAAAAAAGGGCCCGCATTCCTGCGAGCCCCCTTCATCTCGAAGTAAGCAGCTGCTCACATGGAGTCGATGATCGCCTGTCCGAACTCGGAGCAGGAGAGCAGCGTGGCGCCCTCCATCAGGCGTTCGAAGTCGTAGGTGACCGTGCCCGCCTGGATGGCGCCGTTCATGCCGTTGATGATCAGGTCGGCGGCCTCGTTCCAGCCCAGGTGGCGCAGCATCATTTCCGCCGACAGGATCAGCGAACCCGGGTTGACCTTGTCCTGCCCGGCGTACTTCGGCGCGGTGCCGTGGGTGGCCTCGAACAGGGCGACGGTGTCGGACAGGTTGGCGCCCGGCGCGATACCGATGCCGCCGACCTGTGCCGCCAGTGCGTCGGACAGGTAGTCGCCATTGAGGTTCAGGGTGGCGACCACGGAATACTCCTTCGGTCGCGTCAGGATCTGCTGCAGCATGGCGTCGGCAATGACGTCCTTGATAACAATTTCCTTGCCGCTGTTGGGGTTCTTGATCGATACCCACGGTCCGCCGTCGAGCAACTCGCCGCCGAACTCCTCCTGCGCCAGTTCATAGCCCCAGTCGCGGAAGGCTCCCTCGGTGAACTTCATGATATTGCCCTTGTGCACCAGGGTGACCGAGGGCAGGTCCTGGTCGATGGCGTACTGGATGGCCTTGCGCACCAGGCGCTTGGTGCCCTCCGCGGACACCGGCTTGATGCCGATGCCGACGTTTTGCGGGAAGCGGATCTTGGTGGCGCCCATTTCCTTGATGAGGAAGTCGACAACCTTTTTCGCCTCCTCCGAATCGGCCTGGTACTCGATACCGGCGTAGATATCCTCGGAGTTCTCGCGGAAAATCACCATGTTGCAGTCACCGGGGCTCTTCACCGGTGAGGGCACGCCCTCGAACCAGCGCACCGGACGCAGGCAGGTGTACAGGTCCAGTTCCTGGCGCAGGGCCACGTTGAGGGAGCGGAAACCGCCGCCCACCGGCGTGGTCAGCGGCCCCTTGATGGCCACGGAGTAGGCCTTGATCGCGTCGAGGGTCTCCTCCGGGAACCAGTCGCCGTCGTACAGCTCGGCGGCTTTCTCGCCGGTGTAGATTTCCATCCAGGAAATCTTGCGCTCGCCGCTGTAGGCCTTGTTTACGGCGGCGTCGACGACCTTGATCATGACCGGGCTGATATCGACCCCGATGCCGTCCCCCTCGATATAGGGGATAATGGGATTGTTGGGGACGTCCAGGCTGTTGTCTTCGTTGACGGTGATTTTGTCACCCTGCGAAGGCACCTGAATATGCGTATAGCCCATAATGTACTCCGTAGCTGCTGGTTACCGGGATCGCCCGGGCGGTATGGTAGTGCCCGGGGGGGAAAGGCGGGGCGTATTGTATCACGGCGCACGCGCCGCGGCCCTTCGCCGACAGAATATATTAAACCGGATTGCTGTTTTCCATGGCCAGGATCATTCTCTTCAACAAGCCCTTCCGCGTGCTGTCGCAGTTTACCGACAGCGACGGGCGCCGCACCCTGGCGGATTTCATACGCGCGCCGGGCTTCCGCGCGGCCGGACGCCTGGATTACGATTCTGAGGGACTTCTGTTACTGACCGATGACGGCCGCCTGCAGCAACAGATCGCCAACCCCCGCCACCGCCACTGGAAAACCTACCTGGCGCAGGTCGAGGGCGAACCGACGCCCGAGGAACTGCAGCCGCTGCGGGACGGCTTGCAGTTGCGCGACGGCCCCGCCCTGCCCGCGCGCGCCGAGCGGGTCCCGACGCCGCAACTGTGGCCGCGGCAACCGCCGGTGCGGCAGCGCCAGCGGGTGGCTGACAGCTGGCTGCGTATCGCCGTGTGCGAGGGCCGCAACCGCCAGGTGCGGCGCATGACCGCCGCTATCGGCTTCCCCACCCTGCGCCTGGTGCGCACGTCCATCGCCGACTGGTCGCTGGACGATCTGCAACCGGGCGAATACCGTGAGATCACCCTGCACCTGCCCGTGGCGGGACGGCGCTCCGCACCTCGCGGGAGACGTGCGTGAGGGAGTGGAATGCGCACGTCACGGTCGCCTGCGTCATCGAGCGTGACGGCCGCTACCTGCTGGTGGAAGAGCGCGACAAGCGCAGCGGCGCACTGGTCTTCAACCAGCCCGCGGGGCATCTCGAACAGGGGGAGACGCTGGCGGCCGCCGCGCTGCGTGAAACCGCCGAGGAAACCGGCTGGGAAGTAGAGTTGCAGGCTGTGCTCGGCGCCGGCCTCTACACCGCCCCGGGCAACGGCGTTACCTACTACCGCACCACCTTCGTCGCGCGCGCGCTGGCGCCCATCGAGGGCGCCGTGCTCGACCCGGATATCCACGCGGTACACTGGCTGGACTACGAGGCAATCCGCGCCCTGTCTGCTAGAATGCGCAGCCCCCTGGTGCTGGCCTGCATCGAGCGCCACCGACGGGGCATCCGTTACCCCCTGGAGCTGTTCTTCGACCCATGAGTCTTAACTCCGCCAGCAAAGTCATCGTCGGCATGTCCGGCGGCGTCGACTCGTCGGTGGCGGCGCTGCTCCTGCGCGAGCAGGGTTACCGCGTCGAGGGCCTGTTCATGAAGAACTGGGAGGAAGACGACGGTACCGAGTACTGCACGGCGAAAGTGGACTACGCCGACGCCCAGGCTGTCGCCGACAGCCTGGATATCCCCCTGCACGGGGCCAACTTCGCCGCGGAGTACTGGGACAACGTCTTCGAGCACTTCCTCGAGGAGTACCGCGCCGGCCGCACGCCCAACCCGGACATCCTGTGTAACCGGGAGATCAAGTTCAAGGCGTTCCTGGAGTACGCGCGGGTGCTCGGCGGCGACTACATCGCCACCGGGCACTACACGCGACGCGGCGAGGCCGACGGCAAGGGCACCCTGCTCAAGGGCCTGGACGACAACAAGGACCAGAGCTATTTCCTGCATGCGGTGGGACACGCGGAACTCGAGCAGACCCTGTTTCCGGTGGGCGAGATCGAAAAGCCGGAGGTGCGCCGCCTGGCGCAGGCCCACGACTTCGTCACCGCACGCAAGAAGGACTCCACCGGTATCTGTTTCATCGGCGAGCGCCGTTTCCGCGACTTCCTGCGCCAGTACCTGCCGGCGCAGCCGGGCCCCATTCACAGCCTGGACGGCGAGGTGCTGGGCGCACACCAGGGACTCATGTATCACACCATCGGCCAGCGCCAGGGCCTGGGCATCGGCGGCCGTGCCGGCCGGGCGGAAGAGCCCTGGTACGTCGCCGGCAAGGACCTGGAACGCAATGTCCTGCTGGTCGTCCAGGGTAACGACCACCCTGCGTTGTTCCGGGGCAGCCTGACAACCCGGACCATCTACTGGGTGGCCGGCACTCCGCCCCCGCTGCCCCTGCACTGCGCCGCCAAGGTGCGCTACCGCCAGGCGGACCAGGATTGCACCCTGGAGCAGCACGGCGACGGCTACCGCGTGACATTCGCGCAGCCACAGCGCGCGGTCACCCCGGGTCAGTCCGTGGTGTTTTACAGCGGCGAGCGCTGCCTCGGCGGCGGCGTCATCGAACAGACGGAGGCGGCGTGAGCGAGCGCGAGCTGTCGACGCTGGAGCGCCAGGCGCTCGCCCTGGCCGGCGTGGCGCAGGCGGCGCGCCTGGTCGACCAGATATCGCGCACCGGCTCCTACCCGCTGGAATTTCTCGAGCCGACCGTGCACAGCCTGTTCGAGTTTGAGGCCGACAGCGTGGAGGACGTGTTCGGCGGCGTGCCCGGCGTGAAGCTTGGCCTGCACAACCTGAGCATGTTGCTGGCCAACAGGCAGGCGGAGGAGAACCGCGACGTGGTGCGCTACGTGTTCGGCCTGCTCTACCTGGAGCGCAAGTTCTCCACCAATCCCGAGATGATGTCCGTGGTGCGCTCGCGGCTGGAGCACGCGAGCTTCCGCGCCGAGCACTTCGCCGGTCACGTGCACGAGCTGTGCCACAGCATCTCCGGAATCTACCAGGACACCCTCAGTCACCTCACCTTCCGCATCAAGGTCACCGGCAGCGCACAACACCTGCAGAACCCGCAGAACGCCGACCTGATCCGCGCCCTGCTGCTGGCCGGTATCCGCTCCGCCTACCTGTGGCGGCAACTCGGCGGTCGCCGCTGGAAGCTGCTGCTCCAGCGGCGCAAGCTGTTGCGCGCCGCACAGAACCTGTCGCGCGGACTGGGCGTGGTGTAAAATCCCCGGCTTTTCCTGCCGGAGAACTTCATGGACCTGTCAGCACTCAGTGCGGTCTCCCCTATTGACGGCCGCTACGCGGGCAAAACCGCCCCCCTGCGCGACATCTTCAGCGAGTACGGCCTGATCCGCCGCCGTGTGCTGGTCGAGGTGCGCTGGCTGCAGCGCCTGGCCGCCCACGACGGCGTCGCCGAGGTTCCGCCGCTCTCTGCCACGGCCAACACCCTGCTGGAGCAACTGGTGGAGGATTTCGGCGAGGCCGACGCGCGCCGCATCAAGGAGATCGAGGCGACCACCAACCACGACGTCAAGGCGGTGGAGTATTTCATCAAGGAGCGCATTGCCGGCAACGCGGAACTCGAGGCGATTGCCGAGTTTGTGCACTTCGCCTGCACCTCGGAGGACATCAACAACCTGTCCCACGCGCTGATGTTGCGCGACGGCGTGCAGCAGGTGTTGCTGCCGGCCATGGGCGCACTGGTGGACGCCCTGGTCGCGCTGGCCGGCGACACCGCCGCGGCGGCGATGCTGTCGCGCACGCACGGCCAGACCGCCAGCCCCACCACCATGGGCAAGGAGATCGCCAACGTGGTGGCGCGCCTGCGCCGCCAGATTGAGCAGCTGGGCCAGGTGCCCTTTCTGGGCAAGATCAACGGCGCGGTGGGCAACTACAATGCGCATCTGAGCGCCTACCCGGAGCTGGACTGGCAGGCCAATGCCGAGCAGTTTGTCACTGCCCTCGGCCTGAGCTGGAACCCCTACACGACCCAGATCGAACCCCACGACTACATGGCCGAACTGTTCGATGCCATCGCGCGCTTCAACACCGTGCTGCTGGATTTCGACCGCGACGCCTGGGCCTACATCTCCCTGGGTTACTTCCGGCAGAAAACCGTCGCCGGCGAGGTCGGTTCCTCGACCATGCCGCACAAGGTCAACCCCATCGATTTCGAGAATTCCGAGGGCAACCTGGGCCTGGCCAACGCCATTTTCTCCCACCTGGCAACCAAACTGCCGGTGAGCCGCTGGCAGCGCGACCTCACCGACAGCACCGTATTGCGCAATATGGGCGTCGGCTTCGGCTACAGCCTCATCGCCTACCAGGCCAGCCTGAAGGGCATCGGCAAGCTCGAACTCAACGCCGCGCGCCTGGCCCAGGACCTGGACAACAGCTGGGAGGTGCTGGCCGAACCGATCCAGACGGTGATGCGTCGCCACGGTGTGGAACAGCCCTACGAGAAGCTCAAGGAGCTGACCCGCGGCCAGGAGATGACGCGCGAGGTCATCCAGGCCTTCGTCGAGACGCTGGAGCTGCCCGAGCAGGCGCGCCGCGAACTGCTGGCCCTGACCCCGGCGACCTACATCGGCAACGCGGTCGAGCAGGCGCGGGATATCGGGTAGCCCGTCGTGCCGCCGGGCCTCGACCTCAGGCTGGACCGGGAAACGCTGCTCGCCCGCCACTGGCAGCGCGAGCCGCTGCTGGTGCGCGACGCCGTGCCGGGCTTCACACCTCCCCTGTCGCGCCATGAACTGGCCGGGCTGGCCATGGACGAGGATATCGAGGCGCGCATCGTGGCCTGTGAACACGGCCACTGGCAGGTGCATCACGGGCCGTTCGGGGAAAGCGACTATCGCCGCGCCACGCCGTGGACACTGCTGGTGCAGGCCGTGGACCAGGTGGACCCGGGGGTCGCCGCGCTGCGCCGCATGATCGACTTCATCCCCGGCTGGCGCCTCGACGATGTCATGGTCAGCTACGGCGACGACGGCGCCAGCGTCGGTCCCCACTACGATCACTACGACGTGTTCCTGCTGCAGGGCGAGGGTGAGAAAACCTGGCGCCTGGGCCAGTACTGCGACGCCCACACCCCCCTGCTGCCCCACGACGAACTGCGCATACTGCGGGATTTCGAGCAGCGCGAGGAATACCTGCTGCGCAGCGGTGACCTGCTCTACGTCCCCCCCGGGGTGGCCCACTGGGGCATCGCCCGCGGCGACAGCACGACCTTTTCCATCGGCTTCCGCGCGCCGCGGGTGAACGACATGGTGTCGCGTTTCGCCGACCAGTTGCTGGCGGCCATGGACCCGGAACTGTTCTACCGCGACGCCGGCCAGGCGCCGGCGACCCATCCCGGCGAAATCCGCCGCGCCGACCTGGACCGGGCCCTGGGCCAGTTACAGGCGGCGCTGGACCAGGCCCAGGACAGCGCCTGGTTCGGCGAACTGGTCACCGAGCCGCGCTATGACTGCACGCCGGATGGGGCGCAACTGCGCCGGGCGCTGCAGCGCCTGGGTGGCGAGCCCGCGGCGGTGGAGTTGCACGCCGCGGCGAAGCTGGCCTGGCAGGCCGACCCCGACGGCATCCTCGCCTTCGCCAACGGCGACAGCGCGCGCTTCGACGCCGGGGTGCGCACGGCGCTGGAGCGGTTGTGCGGTGACTGGGTGCTCGATGGGAGGACCCTGCGCGACGTGCTGGATGACGCGGAAGGGCGTAGACTGCTGGAGTACTTGCTGCACAGCGGGTGTATCGATGTCCGATGAACCATCCGGCGAGACCTTCGTCACCGGCCTGGAGTATCCCCGGCCCTTCGACGAGTACGCGGTCAGGCTGGCGCAGAGCGCCACGCGCTACCTGTGTATTCTCAGCCCGCGCCTGGATCACGCCGCTTTCGATACCGCTGCCCTGGCCGACGCGCTCAGCGCCCTGGCGCGCGCGAGCCGGCAGACCCACATCCGCATCCTGGTCAGCGATTCCCGCGAACTCGTCGGGCGCGGCCACCGCCTGTTGCAACTGGCCCGGCGCCTGCCGAGCAAGGTACTGATACAGAAACTGCCGGAGCACCCCGACTGGAACGGCCAGACCGTGGTCATCCGCGACCGCGACGGCGTCCTCTACAAGCCCGGCGGCTCGGACCACGACGCGTTCTATGAACCGGCGTCGCGGGCCTCCACCGCGCGCCACCTGGACCTGTTCGAGGAGCTGTGGCGCTACAGCGCCAGGGATCCGGAGCTGCGTTCCCTGAGCCTCTAGGCGCCGCCGCGTCTCACGCCGGCAGGTTAAACAAGCCCTGCGCGTTCGCCAGGTCCTGCGGCGTATCCACCTCGTACCAGCGCCCGCAGGGGAAATCGACGGCCTGGAAGCCGATTTCACCCGCTGCGAGCAGTTCGGCGAAGACGTGCTCGTAGAAGATGTCGCTGTCCCCCGCCGCGATGCGCGCGTGCAGCTGGCCGGCGACCCGCCTCCAGTCCGCGCGCGACAGGCTGTAGATATTCACCGTCTTGCGCAATTGTGCGCTGTCGCCGCTGTCGAAAGGCGCGAACTCGAAAGCGTCGAGCGCGCCCGACGCGCCGACGCGCACCCGCGTGCCGTGCATCCACGGCTGCAGCCGCGACACGGCGATACACCCGGGGGTGAGCAGGGGCCGCAGCAGCCCGGGGTGGAACAGCAGGTCGCTCTCCAGCAACAGCACGGGCTCGTCCACCGCATCCGCCGCCAGCGCCAGCGACACGATGTTTTCACTGCGCGCGAATTCCGTGTTGACGACGAACTCCACCTGCAGCGGTGTGCGGCTGCGCGCCACGGCCTCACGGATGCGCTGCCGCTGGTAACCCACGACCATGACCAGGCGCTCGATGCCGTTGGCATGCAGCGCGTGCAGGGCGCGCTCGAGGATGCTCGCGCCCGCCACACACCACAGGCATTTCGGCGCCGCGGCGGGCGACGCGTCCAGCCTGGAGCCGGCGCCGGCAGCGAGCATCAGCGCCGTGCGCACACCGCCTGCCTCGCTGTCTGCCGCACGCTGCGTGCTCACCAGACGGCGTTCGCAGTCCAGCGGGACTGCTGCCCGGCGTCACCGGTCGGCCGCGTCGCACGGGCGGGGTTGCCGACCAGGGTCACGCCGTCGGCCGCGTCGCGAAACACCGCGGCGCCGGCGGCCACGGTGCAGCCCTCGCCCACCACGATGCCCGGCAGCAGGCTCGCCCCGACGCCGATGGCGCTGAGCGCGCCGATGCGCGACTTGCTGGCGCAGGCGGCATTGGGTCCGAACGAGGCAAAGGCGCCCACGTGCACGTCGTGGCTGACCACGCTACCCGCCTGCAACACGACCCCCTCCTGCAGTACCGCGTTACTGCGCACCGCGACCAGCTCGGCGACGAAGCAGCCCGGGGCCAGTGCGGCGCTGGGGCTGACCACGGCCGCCGGATGCACCAGCGTCGCGAGACGGCGTCCGCGTGCGAGCAGTTCCCGGCTCAGTTGCCGGCGCAGCACATTGTCGCCGATGGCGACGAACACCTCGCAGCCCTGCGGCACCTGCTCCAGGGTGGCGATGCCGGGGGGTGGGTCGGGATCGACGAAACCGAGCACGCGGCGCCCGCTGGCCGCGGCGGCCTCGGCCACGACGCGACTGAAGTGCCAGGCGCCAAAGATGACCAGGTCGCTCACCCGGCCGCCTCCGCAGCGGCGAGGTCGCGGCGCCGCAGGCTGTCTAGCACCTCGGCGTGGACGCGGTCGATCGCCGGCGTCGCTACCGCGCACAGACGCCCCAACTCGCGCACCGCGCCGATTACCGGGTCCAGTTCCAGCGGCAGGCCGGCCTCGAAATCCTGCAGCATCGAGGTTTTGTGCGCGCCGACGGCGGCGGCGCCGTCGATGCGCTGTTCGATATCGATCGCCAGGCGCGCGCCCAGCGCCGTCGCCACCGCTTGCCCCTCGCGCATCATGTCCCGGGCCAGGGTGCGCGTGTGCGCGTCAGCGCACAGCTGGGCGAGCGTAGCGCCGCTGAGGACGCTGAGCGGATTAAAGGCTAGATTGCCGACCAGCTTCAGCCACAGGTCGTTGCGAATATCCGTTTTCACCGGCGCTTTGACACCCCCGGCGCGCAGCGCACGGGACAGCGCCTGCGCCCGCGCCGACTTCGTGCCGTCGGGCTCGCCCAGGGCGACGCGGTTGCCCGAGATGTGCCGCACGACGCCCGGTCCGTCGATTTCACAGGCCGGGTAGATCACGCAACCCAGGGCGCGCGCCGCATCCAGTGCGCGCCACTGCGCGCCGCCGGGGTCGACGCTGTCCAGGTGCCGCGCTCCCGAGCAGTGCGCCTCGGGGTGAAAATACCACCAGGGAATGCCGTTGTGCGCGCTGACCACCGTACACTGGTCGTGCAACAGCCCGGCGATGGCGTCCAGTGCCGCGGGCATAGACCATGTCTTTACCGCGATGACCACGTAGTCGAACGCTCCCGTCACCTCGCCCGGTGCACAGGCAGGCAGGCGCAGAACCTCGCGATTGCCGCCGTGCAGGAACTGCAGGCCGGAGTCCTGGATGGCGCGCAGGTGTTCGCCCTGGTCCACCAGGCTGACATCGCAGCCGCCGCGGTGCAGGGCGCTGCCGAGGTAGGCGCCGATACCCCCGGCGCCAAAAACACAAACCTTCATGATGAGCTCTCCGCGCGGCTACTGGCGCGGTGCACATGGTACCATCGGCCGGCGCCGCCTTCATGCGGGCGGCGCATGTGCAACAGGTCTGCGGTACGGATATGCGAGATATGGGCTTCGACGGACGCATCGGTTTTTTCGAGAAGTTTCCCTTCCACGGGGCGATGCTGCGCCCGGTGTACGAGCAACTGCGCGAGCGCCTGGATTGCCTGTACACCGACGATTTCCAGGCGATGATCGATTTTCGCCCCGCGATCCTCCTGCTCGCCGAGCACCACAACGCCTTCTTTCGCCCACACCTGCCGCAGACGCTGGTCGTCTCCACCACGCACGGCCTGGGCGCGAGCAAGAATTACAGCGCCGAGTCCATGCCCTGGTTCGATATCGTATGCCTGCCCAGCCAGTGGTACCGCGAGTATTTCGTCGGGCGCGGTTGGCTGCCGCGCCTGGATTTCTGGGTCACCGGTTTCCCGGCGCTGGACGGCGCGCTGTCTGTGCCGCCGCCCCCGGCGCCGGCCCCGGTGGCCGCCGCGCGCGCGCGGGGAGAACCGGTCCTGCTGTTCGCACCGACCTACACCCCGGGTCTCACCGCCCTGGAAGTGCTGCCTGAACAGTGGATGCAGGCGCTCTGCGCGCGCCACGAGACGTTGACCATCGCGGTCAAACTGCACCCGCACACCGCGGCGCGCTTTCCCGAGTGGCAGGCGCTCTACCAGCGGCTGGCCGCCGCGCAGCCCCGCGTCGTGCTGCTGGAGGACTGCGACAGCAACGTCTATGACCTGCTGCCCCATGCCGACATCCTGCTCACCGACGTGTCTTCCGTGGCCTTCAATTTCCTCGCCTTCGACCGCCCTGTTGTCTTTGTCGACAATCCGCGCCGGCAGGACTCGCCGCGCAACGAGCCCGACGGGCTGGCGTGGCAATGGCGTGATATGGGTGAGCGCGTGACGTCACAGGAGGAGCTGGAACGCGCCGTCGATCGCGCCCTGGCGTCCCCGGAAAACCTCTCGCCGCGGCGCCAGGAGTATCGTCGCAGGCGGTTCGGCGAGTTGGCGGACGGCGGCGCCGCGGCGCGTATCGCCGGCGCGCTGCTGGACCTGGTCGAACCCGGCGCACAGCAACAACCCTACGTCAGCGTGCTGCGCAATGCGCTGCGCAGCCTGTCCGCGGCGGACCAGCGCAACCGGCAGTTGCAGGCCGCGCTGCAGGCGCCGGCAAGCGGCAGCTACAACGTGCAGTTCAGCTACAAGCCCTGAGCGCGGCAGCGCAGCGGCGCAGCGGCGCGACGGCGCAGCGGCGCCTCAGCGCGCGGCGATGGCCTCGGCCAGGGCCAGCGCGCGCCGCGCCTCCTCGACGTGCAGGGCCTCGACCAGGCGGCCGTTGACGACCACCACGCCCTTGCCCTCGGCCTGCGCCTGTTCGAAGCCGGCGATGATTTCCCGCGCGGCCGCCACTTCCCTGTCGTCGGGGGCGAACACACGGTTGGCCGCATCGATCTGTTTCGGGTGGATCAGGCTCTTGCCGTCGAAGCCCAGGTCCCGGCCCTGCTCGCAGGAGAACACCAGCAACTCCTCGTCCTCCAGGTCCAGTTGCACGCCATCGATGATATCCAGCCCGTTGGCACGGGCGGCGTAGACACACAGGTTCAGCGCGGTAATGAAACCCAGGCGCTCGCGCGTGTGCCTGACGCGGGTGTCCTTGGACAGGTCCGAGGTGCCCATGACGATACCGCGCAGCCGTGGATGGGCGCGCGCGACCTCGGCGATGTTGAGGATGCAGTGCGGTGTCTCCGCCATGATCCAGACATCGACAGAGGATGGGCAGCCGGCATCGTCCAGGGCGGCAACGGCGTCGAGCACGTCCTGGGCGCTGTCAATCTTGGGGATGAGCACCGCGTCCGGGGGCGTGGCCCAGGCGCCCAGGGCAGCCATGTCCTGCGCGCCCCATTCGGTCGCCAGGCCGTTGACGCGCACCATCAACTCGCGCTGGCCGTAGCCGCCCTCGGCCAGGGCCGCGCCGATCTGCTCGCGCGCCAGCGCCTTGGCATCCGGGGAGACCGCGTCTTCCATGTCGAGAATCAGGCCATCGGCGGGCAGTGATCGCGCTTTTTCCAGCGCGCGGGGGTTGGAGCCGGGCATATACAACAGTGAGCGGCGCGGCCGGATAGCCATGGCGGAGGTCCTCGCTGACAAATGGGCTGGCAAGCATACAGAAACGGGCGCTGGCCGGGCAAGCGCACGGCGCCGCCCTGCCCATCCCGTGCCCATCCCGCCGCAGCGCCGGGACAGCGCCGCGTGTTGAGTCTTGCCGGGGGAAGCTTTAAAATTCGCGGTTTGAATCATTAAACCAGATGGCTCCGCGCTCGCCCGGGCAGGGCCGCCCTGGCCGTACTTCCGCAAACAACAGGACACTACCATGACCGACGTCCCCAGGGATGCCGGGCACATGCTCGAAACGAGCCGTGCACTGCTCTCCTCCACCCGCCAGCTCATCGACCAGGCGCTGTCCGCACTGCGCGCCAATTGCCTGGAAGGCGAACGCGTCTCCCCCTCCCTGCTGGACAACTACCAGTTGGTGTCCTACGAACTGGCAGTCAGCTGGGCCGAGTGTACCGCCGCGGATTTCCTGCTCAATCACGCCGAGCGCCTGCGTGACGCCGCCCCGGACGAGTTCATCTCGCGCCTGGCCACCCTGTTCTGCGCCGAGACGGTCAGCGCCGGTCTCAATCGCCTGCGCACCAGGCCCGCCGACTTCGGGCTGGATGCGGCGGCCATCGACGCCGTCAGCGACGCACCGGGGGCGCGCGCATTCCTCGCCGCGCAACTGGCGGCGGCCAACATCGGGGAGATCGGCGACCAGGTGCTGCAGCGCGAGGGGGATCTCGGCCCCGACCTGCTCGGTGAACACCACAGCATGATGCGCGACACCTTCCGCCGCTTCGCCGACGACGTGGTCGCCCCGCTGGCCGAGGAAGTACATCGCGGCGACCTCGACATCCCCGACGCCATCCTCGAGCCACTCAAGGAGATGGGGCTGTTCGGCCTGTCCATTCCCGAGAGCTACGGCGGGCTGCAGGCCGATGACCAGGAGGACACCCTGGGCATGATCGTGGTTACCGAGGAGCTGTCGCGCGGCTCCCTGGGCGCTGCCGGCAGCCTCATCACGCGGCCGGAGATTCTCGCCCGGGCATTGCTCAAGGGCGGCAGCGAGGAACAGAAACAGCACTGGCTGCCGCAGCTTGCCGTCGGCGAGCCGCTGTGCGCCGTGGCGGTGACCGAGCCGAACTACGGGTCCGACGTCGCCGGCGTGCGCCTCAAGGCGACTCCCGCCGAGGGCGGCTGGGTGCTCAACGGCGCCAAGACCTGGTGTACCTTCGGCGGCAAGGCCGGCCTGCTCATGGTGTTGGCGCGCACCGACCCGGACCCGGCGCTGGCGCACCGCGGCCTGTCCATGTTCCTGGTGGAGAAACCCAGTCACCCCGGCCATGCCTTCGAGGTCAGCCAGGACGGCGGCGGCAGCCTCAGCGGGCGCGCTATCGCCACCATCGGTTACCGCGGCATGCACTCTTTCGAGCTGTTTTTCGACGATTTCTTCGTGCCGCAGCAGAACATGCTCGGCGGCGAGGACGGCCTGGGCAAGGGTTTCTACTACGCCATGGCGGGTTTTTCCGGCGGCCGTATCCAGACGGCGGCGCGCGCCGTGGGCGTGATGCGTGCGGCCTTTGAGCGCTCCCTGTCCTACGCCGACGAGCGCGTGGTGTTCGGCCACCCGATCGGAGACTACCAGCTGACGCGCATCAAGCTGGCGCGTATGGCGGCGTTGATTCTCGCCTGCCGCCAGATTACCTACGACGTGGCGGCGATGATGGACGCCGGCGCCGGGGACATGGAGGCCAGCGCGGCCAAGCTGTTCGCCGGCCGCGCCGCCGAGTGGCTGACCCGCGAGGCGCTGCAGATTCACGGCGGCATGGGCTACGCGGAGGAAACCCCGGTGAGCCGTTACTTCGCCGATGCACGGGTGCTGTCCATCTTCGAGGGCGCCGAGGAGACCCTGGCGCTGAAAGTCATCACGCGGGCGCTGGTTGAGAATGCGCAGTGACGGCCAGGCGCGATGGGGCGTGCAGGGCCTCTTCTGCTTCTGGATTCCCGCTTCCGCGGGAATGACAGTAGAGGCGGGAATCCAGTGCGCCCCGGGAGGCGGCATCCCTCGACGTCATTCCCGCGCAGGCGGGAATCCGGTGCGCCCCGGGAGGCGGCCTCCCTCGACGTCATTCCCGCGCAAGCGGGAATCCAGTGCGGCGCGGAGGTCTTCTGTATCGCTGGATTCCCGCCTGCGCGGGAATGACCAGGGCCGGGAAAATGACGAAAATCAGGAAATAGAGTTTATATGAGTCTTACGCTGAATCTGTCCGAACAACCGGAACTGGCGCCCGATGTCCCCGTTGACGCCGGCGCCGCACGGTTTCCCCAATACGGCCGCTACCTGGACGAACTGGAGCCTGGCCAGGTGTTCGAGCATCCGCGCGGCTTTACCTTTACCGCGACCAACATGCTGGATTTCGCCCGCACCTTCATGCAGGCCAACCCCCTGTACCTGAACACTGAATACGCCCGCGCGCACGGCTTCGCCGACCTGCCCGCCAGCCCGCAGATGGTGTTCAACGTCATCCTGTCACTGGGCGTGCAGAACGACTCCGAGAAGGCAATCGCCAATCTCGGCTACTACCAGGTGCAGTTCCTGCGCCCGGTCTATCCCGGCGACACAGTGCGCGCCTTCACGCGCGTGCTGGAGCGCCGCGACCGCGGCGCCGACAAGCCCGGTATCGCGCGCATCCGCACCGTGGGCGTCAACCAGCGCGACGAGGTCGTGCTGCAGTACGAGCGCAAGATTTTCGTCGGCTGGCGCGGTGAGCGTCCGCCCACCACCCCGGCGCCGCAATTCGACCGGGACTTCCCGGGCGAGGACGAGGCGCGCGTGGAACTGCCGCTGGACGGCGCTCTGGTCGCGCCCGGGCTGACCGGTCCGAATACCTACTGCGAGGACCTGACCCCGGGGCAGATCATCGTGCACGCCAACGGGCGCACGATCACCGATGAGCACATGGCCCTGACCTACGCGGTGGGCAACAGCCATCCCCTGCACTTCGACCGCGTCTACTCCAGCGGCCTGTCCGGCAAAATGAGCGGCGAGCCCATCGTCTACGGCGGGCTGGTATTCGCGTGGCTGGAGGGCCTGGCCAGCCGCGACGTGAGCGAACACGCCGTGTGGGAGCTGGGCTTTACCGAGGGCTACCACACCCAGCCCGCCTTCGCCGGTGACACCGTGGGCGCGCTGACACGCATACTCGCGGTGGAGGATGTCCCGGGCGCCGACGCCTACGGCATCGTCACCATGCAGCTCATCGGCGTGAAGAACATCGCCGCGGCGGAGGCACTGCAGAAACACGGCGCCGATTTGTTCGTCAAGGAAGACAGCAAACGCGCACTGGGCAAGGACAAGATCAGTGACAAGATTTTCGAAATCGAGCGGCGCCTGCTGATCAAGCGCCGCACCGTATGAGGAGACCAGCGTGAGCGACACCACTATAAAGCGCGACCGCCCCTGGCTGATGCGCACCTATTCCGGCCACTCCTCCGCGCGCGCGTCCAATGAGCTCTACCGCACCAACCTGGGCAAGGGCCAGACCGGCCTGTCGGTGGCTTTCGACCTGCCCACGCAGACCGGTTACGACTCGGACCACCCGCTGGCGCGCGGCGAGGTGGGCAAGGTAGGCGTGCCCATCGATCACATCGGCGACATGGAAGTGCTGTTCGAGCAGATTCCACTGGAGCAGATGAACACCTCCATGACCATCAACGCCACCGCCCCCTGGCTGCTCGCACTGTACGTCGCGGTGGCTGAACGCCAGGGTGTCGATCCGGCGGCGCTGCAGGGCACCACGCAGAACGACGTGATCAAGGAGTACCTGTCCCGCGGCACCTACATTTTCCCGCCCGGCCCCTCGGTGCGCCTGACCACCGACCTGATCGCCTACACGGTCGAGCACATCCCGAAGTGGAATCCCACCAATATCTGTAGCTATCACCTGCAGGAGGCCGGCGCCACACCGACCCAGGAGCTGGCCTACGCCCTGTCGACAGCCACCGCCATCCTCGACGCGGTGCGCGACTCCGGGCAAATCGAGGCGGAGCGTTTCGCCGCGGTGGTCGGGCGCATCTCGTTTTTCGTCAACGCCGGTATCCGTTTCGTCGAGGAAACCTGCAAGGTGCGCGCCTTCACCCGCATGTGGGACGAGATCGCGCAGCAGCGCTACGGCGTGGAGGACCCGCGGCAACGGCGCTTCCGCTACGGCGTACAGGTCAACTCCCTGGGGCTGACCGAGTCGCAGCCGGAGAACAACGTGCAGCGCATCGTGCTGGAAATGCTCGCCGTCACCCTGTCGAAAAACGCGCGCGCCCGGGCCATCCAGTTACCGGCCTGGAACGAGGCCCTGGGCCTGCCGCGACCCTGGGATCAGCAGTGGGCGCTGCGCATGCAGCAGGTGCTGGCTTGCGAGAGCGACCTGCTGGAGTACGGCGACCTGTTCGACGGCTCCCCCGTGGTGGAGGCCAAGGTCGAGGAACTGGTCGCCGGTGCGCGCGCCGAGATGGCGCGCATTGCCGAACAGGGCGGCATGGTCGCCTGTGTCGACAACGGCTACGTCAAGCGCGAGCTGGTGGCCAGCCACACGCGGCGCCTGCGCGCCATCGAGAGCGGTGAACTGCAGATCGTCGGCGTCAATTGCTACCGCGAGACCGCCGAGTCGCCCCTCACCGCCGGCGCCGACGCGGGCATCATGAGCGTGGACGAAGCGGCGGAACGACAGCAGATCGAGTCGCTACAGGCGTTCCGCGCACAGCGCGACGGGCAGCGCGTGGCGGCCGCCCTGGCGGAGCTGCGCACGGCGGCCGATGCTGGCGACAATATCATGCCCGCCTCCATCGAGTGCGCCCGCGCCGGCGTCACCACCGGTGAGTGGAGCCAGGTGCTGCGCGAGGTGTTCGGCGAATACCGCGCCCCCACCGGGGTCGACGTGGCCGAAGCCCAGCGTGGTGACGACGACACCATTGTCGCCCTGCGCGAGCGTGTGCGCGCCACCGGCGAGGAACTGGGCCGCCCCCTGCGCCTGCTCATCGGCAAACCCGGCCTGGACGGCCACAGCAACGGCGCCGAGCAGATCGCGGTCAAAGGCCGCGACGCGGGTTTCGAGATCGTCTACGAGGGCATTCGCCTGACCCCCGCGCAGATCGCCCGTGCCGCCCAGGAAGAAGGCGTGCACCTTGTAGGGCTGTCGGTGCTGTCCGGCAGCCACATGGAACTGGTGGAGGATATCTGCCGCGAACTGGAGGCCGCCGGGCTGGCCGGGCTGCCGCTGGTGATCGGCGGCATCATCCCCGCCGCCGACGCCCGCGCGCTGCAGGCGCGTGGGGTGAAGGCGGTGTTCACGCCCAAGGACGTGGACATGAACGCTATCATGGGCGACATGGTCGATATCATCCGCCAGGCAAACGGCCTGGACAGCGCGGCCTGAGTCGCCGCATGGCCCAGGCGGACAGCGCAGGCCTCGCCCGCTCCATCTGCGACGCCGAGCGCGCGGCGATCGCCCGTGCACTGAACCTGCTCGACGACCACAGGCCAGCGGCCCAGGAGCAGGCGGCGCAGTTGCTGCAGGAACTGGCAGCGCGCTGCCGGGAGCCGCACCGCCGGCTGGTGGGGATGACCGGCCCCCCCGGTGTCGGCAAATCCTCCCTCAGCGCGGCCCTGATCCGCGTATGGCGCGAACGCGGCCTGCGCGTGGGAGTGCTGGCGGTGGACCCCTCCAGTCCCGTCTCCGGCGGGGCCTTGCTCGGGGACCGTCTGCGCATGAAGACCGCCGGTGACGACGACGGCGTGTTCGTACGCTCCCTGTCCAGTCGCGGGGAATTCGGCGGGCTGTCGGCGCAGGTCTGGCCGATGAGCCTGGTGCTGCTGGCCGCCTGCGACCTCGTGCTGGTGGAGACCGTCGGTGTGGGGCAGCGCGAGATAGACGTCGCCGCGACCTGTGACACCACCTGTTTTGTCGCCCAGCCCGGCTCCGGCGACAGCATCCAGTTTCTCAAGGCCGGCGTGCTCGAAGTGCCGCACATCCTGGTGGTCAACAAGCAGGACCTGGGTTCTCTGGCCAGCCGCACGCTGACAGAGCTGCGCGGGGCCCTGGGCAACCTGCATCCCGACGGCGACTGGCAGGTGCCGATCCTGTCCACCAGCGCCACCGAGCACACAGGCATCGAGGCCCTCGCCGACGCTATTGAGGCGCACCACCGCTGGCTGGTCGAACGCGGGGAACTGGCGGCGCGACGCCGCGGTGCCCAGGCCCGCTGGGTGCTCAGGCGGCTGGAGCAGGAGTACGGCCGCGCCGGCATCGCACGGCTGGGCGGCGAGCAGGCCCTGCTGGCGCGCCTCGCCGCCTCCGAACAGAATCCCTTCAGCCAGTACGAGACCTGCCGCGGCCAGCTACAGGCCACGGCGTAACCGCAAGCAGGAGTAAGCCATGCGCAGTCCCCGTGATTTTTTCCGTCCCCTCGCCCTGGGCGCACCCGAACCGGCGCGGGAGATACCCGTGCGTCCCTCGCGCATGATCCATTTTTTCGACCCCAGCAACCCGAAAATGGTGGAGAAGGCGCCGGGTATTGCACAGAAGGTGGATATCATCCTGGGCAACCTGGAAGATGCTGTCGCCGTCGACAACAAGGAGGCGGCGCGCGAGGGGTTCATCGCTATCGCCCGCGACAACGACTTCGGTGACACCCAGCTGTGGACGCGGGTCAACAGCCTGGACAGCCCCTGGTTTCTCGACGACCTCACCCGCATCGTCAGCGAGGTCGGCGACAAACTCGACGTCATCATGCTGCCGAAGATCCAGGGCGCCTGGGACATTCACTACGCCGACCAGCTGCTGGCGCAACTCGAGGCGCGCGCAGGCCTCGACAAACCCATCCTGATTCACTGCCTGCTGGAGACCGCCGGCGGTGTGGCCAACGTCGAGGAAATCGCCAACGCCAGCCCGCGCATCCAGGGCATGAGCCTCGGCCCGGCGGACCTGGCCGCGTCGCGGCGCATGAAGACCACGCGCATTGGCGGCGGCCATCCCGGCTACCTGGTGCGCGACGACCCGGACGCGGACAACCCTGAAGGCCCCCGCGCCACCCACGCGCAGGACCTGTGGCACTACACCATGGCGCGCATGGTCGACGCCTGTGTCGCCGTCGGCGCCCTGCCCTTCTACGGTCCCTTCGGCGCCATCGACGACCCGGTCGGCTGCGAAGACCAGTTCCGCAACGCTTTTCTCATGGGCTGCGTCGGCGCCTGGTCCCTGCACCCGAGCCAGATCGATATCGCCAGGCGTGTCTTCAGCCCGCCCCCGCACGAGGTCGCCTGGGCGAAACGCGTGCTCGAGGCCCTGCCGGACGGGTCCGGCGCGGTCATGGTCGACGGCAAGATGCAGGACGACGCCTCCTGGAAACAGTGCAAGGTCATGGTCGACCTGGCGCGGATGATCGCGGCCAAGGACCCCGATTACCGGGCACTGTACGAGTTGTAGGGCCCTGCCCCGTTTTGGGGCGGGCGCCATCGCCGGATATGGACAGCGCTCACATGGCTTGTTACTGTGCAGGCCGGTGGGCGTCGCACGGCGCGGTCACGCGCCGCCGGCAGACGCACCGCTTGCAAGGAGCTGTTACAACTATAAGAGTCAAAGGTGTTTCCCATGACGAACCGCACGTCTGCCCTGTACCTGTCCACCCTCCTGGCCGCCACCGTGGCCGGCCAGGCCGTCGCAGCAGAGGGCGGCGGCTTCCTCGAGGAACTGATCGTCACCGCGGAGAAGCGCGAGACCACGGTGCAGGATACCCCCATCGCCGTCTCGGCCTTTTCCCAGGCGGACCTCGAACGCAGTCTCATCAACAACAACATGGACATCCAGATGGCGGTGCCCAACATGCTGATGAGCCGTGGCTTTTTCACCACCGCGCAGATTACCATCCGCGGCATCGGCAACCTCGCGGTCGGGCCGGCCGCCGACGCCGGCGCCGGCATCCACTTCAATGGCGTCTACCTGAACGGGCCGCGCCTGTTCGAAACCGAGTACTTCGATACAGAGCGGGTGGAGATCCTGCGCGGCCCCCAGGGCACCCTGTACGGCCGCAACACCACCGCCGGCGTGGTCAATGTGATCAGCAAGAAGGCGCAGGAGGAATTTGGCGGTTTCCTCGACGCCTCCTACGGCGACTATGACTACCTGCGTACACGCGGCGCTTTGAACCTGCCGCTGACCGACAACCTGTGGCAACGCTTCTCGGTGTTCTACACCTCCCGCGACGGCTACGTGGACAACGTGTTCACCGGCGACGAGATCGATGATCGCGACATGTACGCACTGCGCTCCTCTACCGCGCTGATGCTCGGCGAGCGCACCGAGGTCAACCTGACCATCAACTACTTCGAGGAAGACAGCCACCGCATGCGCGGGGCCAACACCTACTGCAAGCGCGACAACGACGGCATCATCGGCTGCCTGCCCAACCAGGGCCAGCCGCTGGACGAGCTGCCCAATACCGCGGCCACGGTGGGGGCCTTCCTGATCAACTCGGTCGCCGCCTCCACCGGCCTGCCCTTCCCCGACCCGGGCCAGACCACCTCGTTCAAGCCCGACGCCCTGCGCAAGGTCAACCTGGACTTTACGCCACAGTACGAGACCGACGAGACCATCGTCACCCTGGACATCAGCCACGAGCTGGACAACTACACCCTGCACTCGCTCACCGGCTATCACCAGGCCTCCCTGGATGCGCGCAACGACTACGACATGACCGAGAACAGCAGTTCGGTGTGGCCCGTCAGCACCACCTACCAGCGCGGTCCGGACGGGCCGGCTACCGTCGATTTCCTGCAACAGAACGACCGCGCCACCACCAGCCCGGAGCAGTGGAGCCAGGAGTTCCGCATCGCCTCTAACTTTGATGGCGACCTGAACTTCATGGCCGGCGCCTTCTACCTGGAGAATGAAAGCGATGTGGACTTCTTCGTCTACTCGTCGGCACTGTCCCTGTACGGCGAGGAATTCGGCATCCCCGAGGACCAGTGGGTGTTCGAGAACCTGACCAAGGACTACCAGCTGGAGACCTGGGCGCTGTTCGGCGAGGCGTACTGGGACATCACCGACCAGCTCGAGCTGACCGTGGGCCTGCGCTACACGGACGAGAGCAAGGAATCCGAGCAGCGCACGGTGTACCTGAACTTCCTCGACGACCCGAATGCCGCCAACAACGGCTACACGCCCTTCAAGAGCGATTCGGACGAGACCACCGGCAAGATCAATCTCAATTACCACCTGACCGGCGAAATCATGTTCTACGGCACGCTGGCGCGCAGCTACAAGGGCGGCGGCTTCAACCCGATCAGCTCCGAATCCGCGCTGCTGGACCCGGACCAGGGCGGCGACCCGAACCTCGCCGATTTTGAGCCTGAGTACATCAACTCCATCGAGCTGGGCGCCAAGACGCGCTTCCTGGACAATACGCTGCAGGCCAACCTCACGGCCTTCTACTACGACTATGAAGACCTGCAGGTGTCCAAGATCATCAACCAGACGTCCATCAACGAGAACATGGACGCCGATGTGATGGGCTTCGAGAGCGAGATCATCTGGGCCCCCAACCTGAACTGGAATTTCCTCCTCAACCTCTCCTGGCTGGACACGGACCTGGGCTCCTACGCCTCGGTGGACCCGGCGGACATCAACCAGAAAGGCACCACCGAGGACATCGTCACCGCGGTCAACCAGAACCTCCTGGTGTCGGCGGAATGCCCCAACGGCGGGCCCACCTGCGCCGGCCTCCCGGTCCAGGTGCAGGGCAACGAACTGCCCAACGCGCCCGAGTTCTCGGTTTACGCCGGCGCCAGTTACAGCTGGTTCATGGACAACGGCATGCGCCTGGACCTGTCCACCACGTACTACTGGCAGGATGAGTTCTACACGCGTATCTACAACACCGAGGATGACCTGCTCGACAGCTGGGACGTGTGGAATGCCTCCATGGTGCTCAACGGCGCAGACGCGGTGTGGTACGCCGAGGCCTGGGTGCGCAATATCAACGACGACGACCACTGGACCGGGCAGTATCTGCAGGACCAGGCGGTGGGCCTGTTCCGCACCCTGCAGCTGCTGGAGCCGCACACCTACGGCGTAACCCTGGGCTACCGCTTCTGAATCGCGGGCGACGGCGTTGCCGTCCATTATTATGTTAAATAGATGCCCTGGCACGGAGGGCTTGCAGGCTTTTGCAGCAGCCGTTGCGGCGGTTCAGCCCTCGTCGTCCAGCACCACCCCGACCTCGTTCCCCTCGTACACCGGCGCATAGACGCGCAGCCCCCGGCAGGGCTCCTCGCCGGCGCGCAGCAGGCGCCCGTCCGCCAGTGAAAAGCTGTAGTGGTGCAGCGGGCACTGCAGCACGCCGTCCTCGATCGTGGCCGCATGCAGCGGGTGGTCGCGGTGCGGGCAGCGCGCCTCACACAGATACAACTGCCCGCGTCGCTGCATCAACAGCAGGCGCAGGTGGTCTATCTTGAACTCGCGGGTGTAGTTGTCGTGCAGGTTGATGAGCTTTTCCAGCGGGTAAAAGCGCATCGCGGGACGCTCCTAGAGCTGGTCCATGATCTGCCGGGCGGCGCCGTAGGCGGTCATCTCCCCCGCCGCTACCGCTTCCTCCAGGCGCGGCATCATGGCCTTGACGGCAGCGGAACCGGACAGCTTCATCAGCAGCAGTTCGTTGATCAACTGGTGCATCCAGTCGCGGTTCTGCCGCGCGCGCTTGGCGTGGAAGGCGTCCGCCGCGCTGGCCTGCAGGTAGTAGTCCACCAGCATACCCCACACCGCGTCGATGTTGACGCCTTCCAGGGCGGAGCAGGTCATCACCCGGGGCGTCCAGTGCGTGGTGTGCCGCAACAGGTTCATGGCGCTGGTGTACTGGCGCGCGGTCTGCGTGGCGATGCCCTCGCTGGCGCCGTCGGCCTTGTTGATGACCAGGGCGTCCGCCAGTTCCATGATGCCCTTCTTGATACCCTGCAGTTCGTCGCCGCCGCCGGGCAGCATCAGCACCATGAAAAAATCCACCATGCCCGCGACCTGGTACTCGGACTGGCCGACGCCGACTGTCTCCACGAGTATGACGTCGTAGCCGGCGGCCTCGCACAGCAGCATGGTTTCGCGGGTTTTCTGTGCCACGCCGCCCAGGGCCCCCGCGGCGGGGGACGGGCGGATGAAGGCTTCCTCACGGCGCGACAGTTCTTCCATGCGCGTCTTGTCACCGAGGATTGAACCGCCGGCGATGGGGGAACTGGGGTCTACGGCGAGCACCGCGACGCGCTTGCCCTGGGCGATCAGGTGCAGTCCGAAGGCCTCGATAAAGGTCGACTTGCCCACCCCGGGCACGCCGGTGATGCCCACGCGGATGCTGTTGCCGCTGTGCGGCAGCACCTGTTCGAGAATATCCTGGGCGCGGGCGCGGTGTTCGTCGCGCGTGCTCTCCACCAGGGTGATGGCCTTGGCCAGGGCGCGGCGGTTGCCGGCTGTCAGTTCGCTTAGTTGGAAGTTACTCACCGGGCATCGTCATTCCCGCGTTGAGGGGAAGCTGCTGGGGCATTGTTGAGGGTGCTGGATTCCCGCTTTCGCGGGAATGACCAAGGTGCGCGCGGAAATGACCAAGGTGCGCGCGGAAATGACCGGGGTGCGCGCGGGAATGGCCGGGGTGCGCGCGGGGATGACCGGGGTGCGCGCGGGAATGACCGGGGTGGGCGCGGGATGGCATTGCTTGGGCATGGCTATGCCTGGGACTCGCTGACCGCGTCGAGCACATCCCGTGCGGCCTGGGGAATGGGCGTGCCGGGGCCGAAGATGCATTTCACCCCGGCGTCGTAAAGGAACTGGTAGTCCTGCTTGGGGATCACCCCGCCGGCGATGACCACGATATCCTCGGCGCCCTGTTTTTTCAGTTCCTGCACGAGCTGTGGCACCAGGGTTTTGTGGCCGGCCGCCAGGGAGGAGGCGCCGACCACGTGCACGTCGTTCTCGATGGCCTGGCGCGCCACTTCCTCCGGTGTGGAGAACATGGGCGACAGGTCGATGTCGAAACCGACATCGGCGAAGGCGGTGGCGACAACTTTCGCCCCGCGGTCGTGCCCGTCCTGCCCCATCTTGCACACCAGCATACGCGGCCTGCGCCCGTGCTGCTCGACGAAAGCCTCGATATCGCCGCTGATCGCGCGCCAGTCCTCGTCCTCGGAAAAAGCACTGCCGTAGACGCCGGATACCGTTTGCGCCTGCGCGTTGAAGCGGCCGAATTCCCGTTCCATGGCGTAGGAAATCTCCCCGACTGTGGCGCGACGCCGGGTCGCCTCGACGGACAGCTCCAGCAGGTTGCCCTCGCCGCTCACCGCGCACTGGTAAATGTCTTCCAGTATAGCCTCCACGGCGGCCTCGTCGCGGCCCTTGCGAATGCTCTCCAGGCGCGCCACCTGGGACTGCCGCACGGCCTCGTTGTCGATCTCCAGGATATCGACCTCTTCCTCATGCTCCACACGGTACTTGTTGACCCCGACAATGACGTCGTCACCGCGATCGATACGCGCCTGCTTCTTCGCTGCGGCCTCCTCGATACGCAGCTTCGGCATGCCGGTCTCGATGGCCTTGGCCATGCCGCCGGCCGCCTCCACTTCCTCGATCAGTTCCCAGGCCTTGTCGGCGATGTCGCGGGTGAGATTCTCCATCATGTAGGAGCCGCCCCAGGGGTCCACTACCTTGGTGATGCCGCTCTCCTCCTGGATGATGAGCTGCGTGTTGCGTGCGATGCGCGCGGAAAACTCCGTCGGCAGGGCTATGGCCTCGTCCAGTGCGTTGGTGTGCAGCGACTGGGTGCCGCCGAACACCGCTGCCATGGCCTCGATGGTCGTGCGCACCACATTGTTGTAGGGGTCCTGCTCGGTCAGCGACCAGCCCGAGGTCTGGCTATGGGTGCGCAGCATGGAACTCTTGGGATTGCTCGGGTTGAACTCGCTGACGATACGCGCCCACAACATGCGCGCCGCGCGCATCTTGGCGATTTCCATGTAGAAATTCATGCCGATGCCCCAGAAAAACGACAGCCGCGGCGCGAAGTCGTCGATATCCAGGCCCGCGGCGATCGCCGTGCGAATGTACTCCTTGCCATCGGCGAGGGTGTAGGCCAGTTCCAGCGCAGCGTTGGCCCCTGCTTCCTGGATGTGGTAGCCGGAGATGGAGATGGTGTTGAAACGCGGCATGTGCTTCGAGCAGTAGGCGATGATATCGCCGATGATCTTCATGCTCGGCGCCGGCGGGTAAATGTAGGTGTTACGCACCATGAACTCTTTCAGGATATCGTTCTGGATGGTACCCGCCAGCTGCTCCTGCGCCACGCCCTGCTCTTCCGCCGCGACAATGTAGCCCGCCAGAACCGGCAGCACCGCGCCGTTCATGGTCATCGACACGGACACCTTGTCCAGGGGGATGCCGTCAAAGAGGATCTTCATGTCCTCCACCGAATCGATGGCCACGCCGGCCTTGCCGACGTCGCCGGCCACGCGCGGGTGGTCCGAATCGTAGCCGCGATGGGTGGCCAGGTCGAAGGCGACGGAAATGCCCTGCCCGCCCGCCGCCAATGCCTTGCGGTAAAAGGCGTTGGACTCCTCGGCGGTGGAGAAACCCGCGTACTGGCGGATGGTCCAGGGGCGGCCAGCGTACATGGTCGCCTGGGGACCGCGGATATAGGGTGACATGCCCGGCATGGTGTCGGCGTACTCCAGGCCCTCCATGTCCGCCGCGGTGTACAGCGGGCGCACGGGAATGTCCTCGGCGGTTTGCCAGGTCAGCGCGTCAGGGGACTTGCCCTTGAGCTGTTTCGTCGCCAGTTCCGCCCAGGCCTCTGGTGTCGCCTGGCCCTTGTCGTAGATCTTGTCGCTCATCTATTGCTCCGCAATGCCGTTTCTCTGGCTGTGGTCCTTCCCGCCTGCATGGCGATGACGGGGTAGCTGTTACCCGCGCCCGACCGGTTGATTTCCGCCTGCGCCTCCCCGGCGCCCGGCTGGTGTATGACAATCACTGGCACCGGGTTCGATGCCCGGTGACGATGCGCGAACCCCGATCAGAACTGCTGCAGGAACTTCGCGGTCGCCTCGCGGCGGCGCGCGGCGATTTCTTCCGCGGACTCCTCCACGATCTTTTCATCGGGCGTGATCTTGAAAATGGGCTGGCCCTTCTTGATGATCACCCCGTCGTCCTCTACCAGCACCTCGTCGATCGTGCCGGCGAAAGGCGCGTAGACCTTGTTGAACATTTTCATCACCTCGATGATGAACAGCGGGTCGCCCGCCTCGAAGTGATCGCCCTGCTTCACGTAGACATCGTGCTCGGGGGTTTCGCGCGGATAGAACATGCCGCCGCTCTCGGCGAGTATCTCGTCGGACTTGGCCACCGGCGGTGGCACCAGCACCTTGGCCATGGCGTCCTGCAGGGCGCTGTCGGTGAGCCGCTCGGGAATGTGGATGGTCAGGTCGGGGTTGACGCTGAGCTGGTAGAAACCGGTGGTCTCGGCAATGCTCGGCAGTACCGCCAGGATGTCCGTGCCGGACTGGTAGCCCTGGTGGGCGTTACGCACCTGTTGCCAGAGTTTCTTGCCAAAGCCCTTCGGCGCCTCTTCCGCTTCCAGTCTGGAACTCAGTTCGATCCAGTCTTCGGTTTTTAGCCGCTTGTCCAGCTCGGCGTAGAACGCCAGCGCACTTTGCAGCAGCTCGTTGTCGTGATCCCAGATCATGGAGGCCGCTGGCGGCTTGTCCCCGGGCACGAAATCCATGTTGAGGAAATGGTAGGTATCCGCCAGCAATTCCACCGGGTTCTCGTTCCAGCAGATACGCCCGTCGATCATGGTGTAGCAATCGCGATTCAGGCTCAGCCAGCCGCTGAGAATATGCGGTTCTTCCAAAAGTCGGCTCAGTGGCCGCAACAGCAGCGACTCTTTCAGCTGCAGGGTCTGTTGCAGGGCGCCGCGCGCGTCGCCTTCCAGCCCTTGCAGGGCGCTCTTGCCCAGCTCGGCGTAGGCGTACGCCAGGTCGATATCGTTGGCCCGCTGCTTGAGTTCGCCCACGGCCGTCAGGTAGGGCACGATGAAACGCGTGGTCGGGCGCGCGTTGATGTTCTGGCCGATAAACCAGTTGACCAGGCCGTAGTGAAATTCCAGATTGGTGGCCAGGTCCTGGCCGCGCATGCGCGTCTGGCGAATGGTATCCGCCATGTTCTGGTAGGTCTCCAGCCGCGTGCCACCCACGGTCAGTAGCAGCGCGATGTTGGAATCATAGGCCCCGGCCAGGGTGTATTTCATGAACACGTCGGTATCGGGGTTGTGCAGGCTGATGCCCTGGTCGTCGCGGATCTCACCCTCGACGGCATCGGACCAGGACTCGATGACGCCGCCCGCGTGGGGCTGCAGGGCCTGGTTGGTGGCGTTCAGGCGCGCCTCGACGCTATCGCACTCGCGCATCAGACGCTGCGGCTTGGGCAGTTTCGGCCCGTGCGCCGCGAGCAGCACCATCGCCTCCACCAGCGATTCCACGACAAAGGCGTCCGCCGGGTCTTCGGGGTTGCTGAACTGCAGGGAGTAACACAATTCGGTGACACGGTGCTCCACCTGGATGCGCGTGTTCATCTCCATGAAGAAGTGCTTGTCGCGATCGACGATGCACTCGAAGGTCGACACCGAATCCAGGCCCACGGCTTCACCGAAGGCGGCGGCCTCGGCCTCCATCGCCTGCAGGGTTTCCAGGTCCTGTTCCAGCACCCTGGCCTCTTCCTTTTGCCCGGCGTTTTCCGCCTGCACCAGGGCCTTCTGCAGCGACTCGATGGTCACCGACACTTCCAGCAGTTTCTGCTCGTGCATCTGCAGGGAGCAGTCGCGCCCGCCCAGGGTCATGCACCACTCACCGTTGCCGATCACCTGGATTTCCTGGTGGCGGGTGGTCTCGATATTCAACTCCACCAGCACGTTCTTGTTGTCGCCAACGCCGGTGGTTTTTACCTCGTTGAGGATTTCACGCACCATCTCCGGTGTGCGCTGCGCCTCGCCGATACCGAGAATGCGCTGCCCCTTGCCGCCGCCGCCGCTGATCGCCTTGAGGCGCACGCGGTTTTCCGGGTACTCGGACATCATCTTCTGCACCGCGTCGGTGAGCGTCTCACACAGCTCGTCAACCGTGTACAGGTCGATGCCCGCGGCGTAGGACGCCGCCAGCACGCGGTCCGCCTTGTCTTCCAGTTCCAGTGCGTCGTCGTCCAGGCCCTGGACCTCGAGCTGGTGCTCCGCGGCCAGCGCCTGCAGCGCCGCCGCGTCCGGGTGCTTTCGCAGCAGGGTCAGGGCGGTGCCGTTATCGATGCCGGGCGTGACCGAGACACCGCAGCGCAACGCGGTGCGCTTGGCCTCGTCCTTCAGGCCGGCGTCGTGCACGGTGCGCGAACAGGGGCCGATAAAGTTCAGGCCGGCGTTTTCCATGGCGGCGACCATGGTCTCGTCCTCGGCCATGAAGCCGTAACCGGCGAAAATCGCGTTGTAGCCGTTCTCCCGCGCAATATTGATGATCTGCTCGATACGCTGCTCGCGCTCTTCCTTGTTGGCGCCGCTGTAGTCAGGTACGCGGTGCACCCGGCTGGGATCGGTCAGCGAGCGCAGCTCCGGCGCCAGCGCGTTGCGGTAGACGATGGAATCCTTTTCCGACAGGAGGATGCCGAAATGCTCGATACCCATTTCCGCAAAGACATCCATGGCCTCTTTGCGAATCGGGCCGCGGCAGATGATCAGCGGGCGAATATGGGTACAGTCGAACTGCCGCACCCAGCTTGAGTGGCTCTGCCCCAGGCGCCGGTCGCGATGGATCAGGGGATTGTTCAGGTAGTATTCGTTGGACACGCGGATATTCCTTTCGTGTAGGGCTGGCGACGACGGGATCAGTGAAATTCGCGCTGTACGGAGGCCAGCGGTTCGGCCTGGTAGCGACGCAGGTAGAACGCCATATTCTCCGCCAGTACCTGGCGCAGGTCAGAGGGCATGACGATCTGCGAGATGGAACCAAGGCTGAGCGCCTCGTTCGGGTTCATCAACTCTCGCTCGTAGCGCTGTGCCAGCAGCGCCTCCTCGGACTTGACCCAGGCCTGGACCAGGCCGCGGGCGGCCTCCTCGGCCTGCTCCTGTGACAGCCCCGCCTCGACCTGGGCCGCGGTTTCCTGCTGGATACGCGCCGTTACCGAGCCGCGAATCTGGCGCAGCTCGTCCTTGTACACGTACTCCACCCCGGCCGGGCCCATCACGGCCACGCGCGTGGTCGGCAACGCGACGACGAAATCCGCACCCACAGGGAAGCTGTTGAAGGAGGCATAGGCGCCGCCGAAGGCGTTGCGCACGATCACCAGGAAGCGCGGCGTGCGCAGGTCGACAATGGCATCCAGCATGGCGCGACCGGCCTGCACGATGCCGCCGCTCTCCTGCTCCCGCCCCGGCAGGAAGCCGGTGGTGTCCTCGAGGAAGATCACGGGGATGTTGTACAGGTTGCAAAAGCGGATGAAGCGGGCGTTCTTGTAGGCGGCGTCGATATCGACCTGGCCCGAGGCCACGGCGGAGTTGTTGGCGACGAAGCCGACGACATTGCCACCCATGCGCCCCAACGCGGTGACGGTGTTGCGCGCGCGGTCCGGTTGTATTTCGAGGAAATCACCGTGGTCGCAGAGCTGCTGGATGATGATGGAGATATCGATGGGCGTATTGAAACCGGTGGTGGAGTTGAACGCCTTTTTCAACAGGATATCGATATCCCAGGTCTGGCGGTCTGTGGGATCGGAGCTGGCCCGGTACGGCGCCAGTTCGCCGTTGTAGCTGGGCAGGTAGTCCAGCAGCGCGCGTACCTTGCGCAGCGCCGCCACCTCGTCCTTGACCACGAAATCGGTGACCCCGGACTGGCTGTGCACGCCGGGGCCGCCCAGTTCGTCGGGCGTGACATCCTCGCCGAGCACCGATTTGACCACGCCGGGGCCGGTCAGGCCGAAAAAGGTCTCGTTCGGCTGGATGAGGAAGCTGCCCTGGCGCGGCAGGTAGGAGCCGCCGCCGGCGTTGAAGCCGAACATGCACATGATGCTGGGCACGATGCCGCTGATCCGGCGCAGTGCGGCGAAGGCCTCGGCGTAACCGTCCAGGCCGCCGACCCCGGCGGGAATGTAGGCGCCGGCGCTGTCGTTGATGCCCACGACCGGGATACGCTGCTTGGCCGCCAGCTCGAACAGCCGCGCCAGCTTGGCGCCGTTGGTGGCGTCCATGGAGCCTGCGCGCACGGTGAAATCGTGGCCGTACAGGGCCACATCGCGGCCGTTGATGGTGATGATCGCGGTGACCAGGGAGGCGCCGTCCAGGTTCGGGCCCCAGTTCTGGTAGAGAATGCGCGGTGGCCCGTCGCTGAGGAAGCGGATGCGCTCCCAGATGGTCATGCGGTTCTTCTGGTGCTGCCGCTGGATGTTTTTCACGCCGGCGGCGCGGTACGGCCGCTGCTGCAGTTCCCAACCGGCCTTGAGGGCCTCCTCGTAAGGTCCCGGCTCCGTACTCACCTGGCCAGGCACCTTGAATTCCTGCTCATCCTGGGTCGCAAACGGGTTGTCCAGGGTCGCGGTCTGGCTCGTGCTGTTTTTCTTCGTCATGTGTCCTCGGTCCAAAGATCGCCCCGGGGGGCCTGTGGGTGGGCCGGTGGAGGGCCTGCAGACGCCGTCAATCGGGCGTCCCGGTTGCAAGTCAGATCAGCCGGCCTTAGGATGCAGACCGGCCCAAAATTCGGCGAGATACATTAATTCCATAGCCCCCCAAAGTCAATTTACCAGGGTGCGCGGAAGCCTGCGATTTCAACGCAAATAAGCCATATATCAACGCAGTTAAAGACTTCAAACCACCCTGGGGACGTGCCGGCGAGCCCCGTAGCCGGACACGGACGGAGCATGAGCAAGTCGGTCCATCTCGAGGAAATCCCCTACCGGGCAGACAGCTGCAGCCTCTACGACGGCCTGCGCGACCTGCCCGGCGCCGCCTTCCTGGACAGCAGCCTGCCCCACGCCAGTGGCGGCCGTTTCGACATCCTCACCGCGCAGCCGCTGGACGACGCGCCGCCGCAGCTGGCGGTGGACGCCGACGAGACCGCCGCCGCGGCGTTTTTTGGCGACCTGCGCGATTACCACCGGGAGCGTTTCGCCGATATCGCGCCCGCCTCGGCGGACATTCCCTTCTGCGGCGGTATTCTCGGCTACCTGGGCTACGACTGCGGCAATCGCCTGCACGGTATCGACGACGCCGCGCCGCAGCCGGCCATGCCGGCCAGCGGCCTGCGGGCCTACGACTGGTGCCTGGTCCAGGACCACCTGTTGCGGCGGGCCGTACTGGTGACCCTGCCGGGGGTCGACGGCGCGCGGCGTGCGGACCTGCACGCCCGCTTGCGCCGGCCGGCCGCCAATCACACGCAAGCCTTCGCCCTGGCGGCGCCGTTTCGCGCCAACGTCGACGCCGCGGGCTACCGCCAGGCCTTCGAGCGCATCCAGGCCTACATCCAGGCCGGTGACTGCTACCAGGTAAACCTCGCGCAGTGCTTCAGCGCGGCCTGCCACGGGGATCCCTTCAGCGCCTACCGCGCGCTGCGCGCCGTCGCCGCGGCGCCCTTTTCCGCCTACCTGGCGCTGGACGACGGCGGCGCGCTGCTGTCGCTTTCTCCGGAACGCTTCCTGGCGCTGCACGGACACCGCGTGGAGACCGCGCCCATCAAGGGCACCCGGCCGCGCCACGAGAACCCCGTGGCGGACGCGCAGGCGGCCGCATCGCTGCGCGACTCGGTCAAGGACCGGGCGGAGAACCTGATGATCGTCGACCTGCTGCGCAACGACCTGGGCCGCAGTTGCGTGCCGGGCAGCATCCACGTCGATCGCCTGTTCGAGGTACAGAGCTTCCCCACGGTGCACCACCTGGTCAGCATCATCTCGGGCGAGCTGCAGCCAGGGCGCAGCGCCTGGGAGCTGTTGCGTGACAGTTTTCCCGGCGGCTCGATCACCGGCGCGCCGAAACGCCGCGCCATGCAGGTTATCGCCGAACTGGAGACCCGCGCGCGTGCGGCCTACTGCGGCAGCGTGCTCTACGTCAGCGCCGATGGGCGCATGGACAGCAATATCGCCATTCGCAGCCTGCTGTGCGACGCCGGACAGGTGCACTGCTGGGGCGGCGGCGGCATCGTTGCCGACTCGTGCTGGGAGGCGGAGTACCAGGAAACGTTCGACAAGGTGGGGCGGTTCCTGCGGGTGCTCGAAGATTTGGGTTGAGCGGGCGTTCACGCTTGTCGTGATCTCTCGGTACCGGGAGCGTCACGGCGATTGTCGTCCGCGGCGCTGCGGGCGGTCGTTCAGACTCCCGGGGTACTGGGACTGACGCGGCAGTGTGCTTTGCGTATGCCTCTGGGACGCGCCGAGGGAGTGGAGCGAGACCGCAGGGCTCGCGACCGACCGAGGGCAGCCCGGAGGGCCGCGGACGGCGGAGCAAAGTACACTGCCGCGTCAGTCCCCCTGCCGGTTAGGTCTGCGGCGGCGTGTCAGGCCGGCAGGTCGCGTTCGCTGGCGTCGAGGAAGGCGCCCTTGAGCTGTTCGAGGGTGTCGACGGAGCGGAACTGCGGAAATTCGGCGATGACGTTGTCCGGGGCGTGGATGAGGATGCCCACGTCGGCCTCGCCGAGCATGGTGGTGTCGTTGTAGGAGTCGCCGGCGGCAATGACCCGGTAGTTGAGGCTGTGCAGCGCCTTGACCGAGGCGCGCTTGGGATCTTCCTGGCGCAGGCGGTAATCGACCACCCTGCCCTGGTCGTCGGTGACCAGGCGGTGACAGAACAGGGTCGGCCAGCCGAGCTGGCGCATCAGCGGCTGGCTGAACTCGTAGAACGTGTCGGACAGAATGATCACCTGGAAGCGCTCGCGCAGCCAGGCGATGAACTCGATCGCGCCGGGCAGGGGTTCGAGGGTGGCGATGACCTCCTGGATATCGCCGATCTTCAGGCCGTTGCGCTCGAGAATATCCAGCCGCTGGCGCATGAGCACGTTGTAATCGGGAATGTCGCGTGTCGTGGCGCGCAATTCGTCGATGCCGGTGCGCTCGGCAAAGGCAATCCAGATTTCGGGGACGAGCACCCCTTCCAGGTCGAGACAGGCCAGTTCCACGTGTACTTCTCCTATGGCGGGGTGGGCGCGGGGTGTTTGCGCGCATCTAAACAAAGTGGCCCGGCGCAGACAAGCCCCCGGCGGGATTTCGCCGCCAAAAGTTCAGTACACGGGCAGCTCGACCGTGGAGAACAGCTCCTCGAGTTCGGTCTTGGTGTGACAGGCGAACGCCTCCTGTACCACCTCCCGGGTCAGGTGGGGGGCGAAGTCCTCGATGAATTCGTACATATAACCGCGCAGGAAGGTGCCGCGGCGGCAGCCGATACGGGTTACGCTGGAGGTGAACAGGTGGCTGGCGTCGAGAGCGACAAGGTCGGCGTCCATGCTGTCGTCATGCGCCATGCCGGCGACGATGCCGATGCCCAGGCCGAGACGCACGTAGGTCTTGATAACGTCCGCGTCGGCCGCGGTGAACACCACCCGCGGCTCCAGCCCCTCGGCGGTAAACGCCTCGTCCAGGCGCGAGCGCCCGGTGAAGCCGAACACGTAGGTGACGATGGGGTGCGCGGCGACATCCGCCAGGCTGAGCTTGTCCACCTGGGTCAGCGGGTGGTTTTTGGGCACCAGCACGCAGCGGTTCCAGCGGTAACAGGGCATCATGATGAGGTCCGAAAACAGCTCCAGCGCCTCGGTGGCGATGGCGAAGTCCACGGTGCCGTCGGCGGCCATCTCGGAAATCTGCATCGGCGTGCCCTGGTGCATGTGCAGGGACACGTCGGGATAGCGCTCGATGAACGCCTTGATCGTCGCCGGCAGCGCGTAGCGCGCCTGGGTGTGGGTGGTGGCGATGGACAGGGAGCCCTTCTTCTCGTTGGAGTACTCCTGGGCGACCTGCTTGATGCTCTCGACCTTGCGCAGGACCTCGCCGGCGGTGCGCAGGATCGCCTCCCCCGCGGGGGTGATATGGGTCAGGTGCTTGCCGCTGCGCGCGAAAACTTCCACACCGAGCTCGTCCTCGAGCAGGCGAATCTGCTTGCTGATGCCCGGCTGGGAGGTATACAGGCTCTGCGCCGTGGCGGAGACATTGAGGTCGTGGTGCGCTACTTCCCAGATGTAGCGTAACTGCTGCAGCTTCATCGTGCCTTTCCCCCTGGGTGACACCCCTCGGACGCCCTTGCGGCGGCCCGCTTTATGAAGAATAGACATTAATCCGGGACTTTGCCAAGAACAAAAGGAATATAGGCAGTGCCGCCCCGGAGACGTGTCGCCGCCCGCCGGGAGGGTCCGACCGGCGCGGCGCGCGTGTTGTGCGCACAACTAACCGTTGGCTACCCCGTGGGGCACATGCCCCGTAGCGATATGTTCAGACGCCGAGGCGCAGTGCGTCTGCTGGTCATCGAAAAAGACATCCGCCTGGTAGGCGCGCAGGAACTCGGTCTTGTCCAGCCCGCCGAGAAAGATCGACTCGTCGATACGGATATTCCAGGCGCGCAGCGTGCGAATGACGCGCTCGTGAGCCGGCGCGGAACGGGCCGTGACCAGGGCGGTGCGAATCGGCGCCTCGCTGGGCGGGAAGGCCTGCTGCAACTGGTGCAGTGCCGCCAGGAACGGCTTGAACGGGCCGCCGCCCAGGGGCTGCCTGGCCGCGGCCCGCTCACTGGCGGTGAACGCCTCCAGCCCGTCGCGCTTGAACACCTGCTCGGCCTCGTCGGAGAAAATCACCGCGTCGCCGTCGAAGGCGAAACGCAACTGACCGCTGTCGTCGTCGCCGGCGGTGCGCGACACCAGGGTGGCGGCGGCGACGCCGCAGTCCAGCGCGTAGCGCACATCCTCGGCCTCGTTGGACAGGAACAGGTGGCAGCCGAAGGCGTTGATGTAGCGCCAGGGGCTCTCGCCGCCGCAAAAGGCGGCGCGGCTGATCGGCAGTTCGTAGTGCTGGATGGAGTTGAATACGCGCAGGCCGGTGTCGGCGCTGTTGCGCGACAGCAGCACCACCTCGACCTGGGCATCGCCACCGAGGGTATCGTTCAGGCGCAGCAGCTTGCGTACCAGCGGAAAGGCCTCGCCGGGCTGCAGTGGTTCGTCCTCGCGTTCTATCTGGTAACGGGAATAGGCCTCCAGGCCCTCCGTCTGGTACACCTCGTGGCTGTCGTCGAGGTTGAACAGGGCCCGGGAGGAAATGGCGACTACCAGTCGATTGTTGAGCTGCCCCGGCATGCGCCTAGCATACTCCCGGCGGCGTGGCTGCGCCAGACGCCCCGGGAATCGCACCGGCGGGCAGGCTAATCCGTTTTCTCCAGGTACTCGCGCGTGATGCGGAACACCAGCGGCGCCAGCAGCAGCAGCGCGATCAGGTTGGGAATCGCCATGAAGGCGTTGAGCGTGTCGGCGATCAACCACACCAGGTCCAGCTCGACCAGGGTGCCCACGGGAACCGCGGCCACCCAGGCAATACGGAACGGCAGGATGGCGCGCGCGCCGAACAGGAACACCACGCAACGCTCGCCGTAGAAGGACCAGCCGAGCATGGTGGTGAAGGCGAACAGGCACAGGCCAGTGGTGACAATGTACTGCCCGCCGGGGAAGGCATTGGCAAAGGCCATGGTGGTAAGGCTGGCGCCGCTGACCCCGGAGGGCCACACGTCCATGATGACGATCACCAGTCCGGTCATGGTGCAGACGATAAGCGTGTCGATGAAGGTGCCGAGCATGGCGATCATGCCCTGCTCCACCGGCTGGCTGGTCTTCGCCGCAGCGTGGGCGATGGGCGCGCTGCCCAGGCCCGCCTCGTTGGAGAAGATGCCGCGCGCCACGCCGAAGCGCAGGGCCGCCCACACCGTGGCGCCGGCGAAGCCGCCGGTGGCCGCCACCGGATTGAAGGCGCTGTCGATGATGGTGGCCAGGGCCGCGGGCACCTGCGCGATATTGGCCAGGATCACGAACAGGCTGAGCAGGATGTAACCCACCGCCATGAACGGCACCAGGTAACTGGCCACCCCGGCGATGCGCTTGATGCCGCCGAGGATGACCGCCGCCACCAGCGTCATCAACACCAGGCCGGTGGCCCACGGCGGCACGGCGAACTCGTCGAACAACACCTGGGAGACGGAGTTGGATTGCACCGTGTTGGCCAGGCCGAAGCCGGCCAGGGCGCCGAAAATCGCGAAGGCCACGGCGAGGAAGTGCCAGCGCGGGTGCAGCCCGTTGCGGATGTAGTACATCGGCCCGCCCGAGTAATTGCCCTGCTCGTCGGTTTCGCGAAAGCGCACGGCGCAGACCGCCTCGGCATATTTCGTCGCCATGCCGACCAGGGCGGTAATCCACATCCAGAACAGCGCCCCCGGTCCGCCCAGGGCGATGGCCGTGGCGACGCCGGCGATGTTTCCCGTGCCGATGGTTGCCGACAGGGAGGTCATCAACGCGCTGAACGGCGAGATGTCCCCCTCGCCGCGGCCGCGGCTGCCGCCCAGCAGCAGGCGGAAAGCGGCGCCGATGCGGCGCACGGTCATGAAGCGCAGGCCGATGCTGAGGTACAGCCCTGTACCCAGCAACAGCACCAGCATGACCGGGCCCCAGGCCCAGCTGTTGACGGTGGTGATGAATTCGGTCATTGCCGGCCTCCCCTGGCCCTGTTTTTAGTGGTCGAACCCGCCGCGCTGGGCAAACAGGCCGAAAATCCCGCCAGTGTGCACAAAGACGATATCCCGCGTGCCCTCGAAACGACCGGCGCGGATTTCCGCCAGCATACCGGCGAAGGCCTTGCCGGTGTAAACCGGGTCCAGCACCAGGCCTTCCAGGCGCGCCAGTTCGGCGATGAGCTGGAATATTTCCGCGCCCGCCACGGCATAGCCCGCGCCGACATAACCGTCCAGCACATTGGGCGCCACCGCCAGCGTCCCGACCTGCGGGTAGCGGCGGCACAGGTCCGCCACGTCCGCGGCGACCTTGTCGAGAAAGTACTGCTCGTCGTCACACACGTTGACGCCCCACACCGTGGCCGGCAGCTCGTGCAGCAGTACCCCCGCGCCGAGGCCCGCCTGCGTGCCGCCCGAGCCGCTGGCGTGGACGATGTGCGCGCGCTCGATCTGCGCGGCGCGGAAATCCTCGCGCAGTTCCTCGCAGGCGGCGATGTAGCCCCACACGCCGAGACCGTCGCTGCCACCGGTGGGCACCGCCAGTGCGCGCCTGCCGCGAGCGGCGTAATGCGCCTGCCAGTGCGCGAAGCGCGCCGGCAACTCGCTGGAAAAGCCCCGCGCGGGGTAGAAGTCGACCTGCGCGCCGGCCAGCTGGTCGAGCAACAGGTTGCCTTCCGCCTGCGCCGGGGCCTCGCCGCGCAACAGCAGGTGCACGCCCAGGCCGAGCTGCGCCCCGGCCAGGGCGGTGGCGCGGCAGTGGTTGCTCTGTACGCCGCCGCAGGTGATGAGGGTGTCGTAGCCGTTGTCCAGTGCGTGGGCGGTGATGAACTCCAGCTTGCGCACCTTGTTGCCGCTGAGGGTGCAACCGGTGAGGTCGTCGCGCTTGACCCACAGGCGATGGCCGCAGCCCCAGCGTTCGCTGGCGCGCTCAAGGTACTGCAGGGGGGTCGGCGTCTGCGCCAGTGAAAGTCTGCGGGGGTAGTCCAGGGCCACTAGCCGATAGACTTCAGGGTGCCCTTGGGCAGCACGGCGTGTACGTGCACACGCTGGAACTTCATCTCGACGTTGTTGGCAACGTTGAGCACCATGTAGTTGTCGTCCAGGGCAGTGACCTTGCCCAGGATGCCGGAACTGGTCACCACCTCGTCACCCTTGTTCAGGGCCGAGACCATCTCCGCGTGTTCTTTCTGGCGCTTGCGCTGGGGCCGGATGGCGATGAAGTAGAACAGGACGAACAGACCCACCAGGAACAGTATCTGGAACATCTCCCCGCCCTGGGGTTGTTGTCCCGCCGCCTGGGCGTGGGCGCTGGCAATAAAAAGGCTCATCGGTGACTTCCGCGCGGTGAATACAGGGGGTGCCTGGAACGCTAGCTAATGTACCCGTTTTCCGCGGGAGCCGCAATCGAGGCGCCTGGCGAATACACTAGGCGCCGAGGATTTCCAGGTCGTAATCCATGATCTGCGGCGCGTGATCGGAGAAGCGCTCGTCCTTGTAGATGGAGGCGTCGACCACGCGCTGCGCGAGTTTGGGCGTGATGACCTGGTAGTCCAGTCGCCAGCCCACGTTCTTCGCCCAGGCCTGGCCGCGGTTGGACCACCAGGTGTACTGCTCCGGCTCCTCGTTGACCAGGCGGAACGAATCGATATAGCCGACCTCGTCGTACAGCACGTCCAGCCAGGCGCGCTCCTCGGGCAGGAAGCCGGAATTCTTCTGGTTGCTGCGCCAGTTCTTCAGGTCGATATTCTGGTGGCAGATGTTCCAGTCGGCGCAGATGATGAACTCGCGACGCTTGCGTCGCAGGGCGCGCAGGTGCTCCATAAAAGCCTCCATGAAGCGGAATTTTTTCTGCAGCGCCTCGTCGCTGGAGGAGCCGGAGGGCATGTACAGGGAAATCACACTCAGGCCCTGGTAGTCCGCCTGGATATAACGGCCCTCCGAATCGGCGGGATCCCAGCCCAGGCTCGTCAACACCTTGTTCGGCCTGGCCCGGCTGTACAGGGCGGTGCCGCTGTACCCCTTGCGCTCGGCGTCGTTGTAGTAACAGTGGTAACCCTGCGGGGTGAATACCGGGTCGCTGAGCTGGTGCGCCTGGGCCTTGGTCTCCTGGATGCAGACCACATCGGCGTCCTGGTGCGCCAGCCAGTCGAAAAAGCCCTTGCGCTGGGCCGAGCGGATGCCATTGGTATTGCAGGTGATGATTCGGGCCACGTTTCCCCTCCCGGCGGGCAAAAACGGGGCAGTCTAGCGGATGCCCCGGGGCGTCACAAATGTGTAAAATATTGAACCAGTACCCATGACTTCTGTCTGCCTGGGGTTACAATTCTAACCATAATTTCGCACAGAAGGTGTGATGTGATGCAGTCAACCGCGCAGCGCAACCAGCACGTCGCCTTCGGGCTGTCCAACAACCTGGCGCGCCTGTTGCGCGAGTTTTCCCGCGATTTCGAGCGCCGCATCCACAGCAAACTCCTGCAGCGGGGCTACGACGACATCCGCCCGTCGCACAGTGCCGTATTCGCCAACCTGGGCCTGGGCGCGGTGCGCGTCACCGAGCTGGCCGTGCGCGCGCAGGTCACCCAGCAGGCGATGGGCAAGATGCTCAAGGAAATCGAGCGCCTGGGTTACGTGTCCCGGGACATCGACAGCGGCGACAAGCGCGCCAAGGAAATACGCCTGACCGAAAAAGGTATCCAGCTCGCCGAGGACTGCATCCAGATCACCGCCGAGGTGCGCGCCGAATACGCGCAGCGCGTGGGCGCCGCGGAACTGGACCAGCTGGAGGCCTGCCTGCGCAACGCGGTGGACAAACTGGACCTGGACTACCTGCCCGAGTCCTGGACCGACCGCTAGGCGCCAGCGCGACGCACTTCAGAAGCGATACAGCCAGGCGATACCGTAGGAATCGAAATCGTTACCCACCCGGGTCACCACCCCGGTGCTCGCATTGAGCTTGATGCTGTGGTGCCTGTTCAGGGGGAAGGAGTAGGTCAGCCCCCAGCGCGAATTCTTCTGCAGGTCCTTGCGCGCCACGCCATTGACCGTGGTTTCCCCGCCGTGGAAGAAGTTCGCGTCCACGGACAGCCAGCGGCCTTTGGCGAACACGTAGATCAGGTGCGACTGCACGGCGTAGATCGGGTCCTGCTCCCGCTTGCTGCCGCGAAAACCGTTGTCGCTGTCCTCGAACAGTCGCACCGAGCCGGACAGGTCCATGAACCAGCGCCCGGCGCGCCAGGATATCCCCAGCCCCGGCCGTAGCATCCAGCGGTCGGTGCCGGCGTTAATCAGGTGTTCCGAGGTGTAGCTGCCAAGCGGGGCCGAGACCTGCAGGCTGGCGCCGGCCACCAGCCCCGGCTGCCAGTCGGCGAAATCCTGCAGCGACAGCGCCGGGGCGCCGTAGAAATTCCAGGTCAGCCTGGCATGCGGGTCGCCGTACTCGCAGCGCTGCCCCTCGATAAACTCCCCCTCGAAGGTCGCCGAACCCTGGAAGCACAGGCGACTGGCAAGCAGGTCGATCTTCGCCGCATCGCCGGCCAGGCTGAACGTGTGCGCCATGCCAAGGGCCTGGGCGTCGATTTCCAGTTCTGCGTTCTCCAGTGTCGAGGTCGGGGTGGGCGACAGTTCACCCTCTGAATAGGCGTAACCGAGCACCAGGTAGGTCTGGTCGACCGGCACATTGGCATAGCTGCGCGGCTCGAGGTCCTGGGCCGACAGCGGCCCTGGCGCCAGGCAGGCAAGACAGGCGAGGCACAGGCTGCGCCACCGCCCAGGTATCACCCCGCTCTCCACGCGGCCTGGCGCCCCACGGCAAGGCTGTACGCCCCAGGGGGCATGCAGCGCGACGGCATCAGATGTCCATGAAGTCTGGCGTGTTGAACTTCCAGCTCTTCTCCTCCACGCGCCGGCTGATGCGCCAGCCCCGGTCCGTGCGCCGGTACTCGTCCACGTACCAGAGGCCCAGCATATAGGTTTGCGTCGTGCCGTCGGGCATACGCATCTCCATGGGATTGAAGCACATGACGCGGCCGCTGGCGGTATCCCCGTCCAGCTTGACCTGGATATTGGCGTTCAGGTGCTGCGAGGCAGGGAACAATTCGTCGGTCAGGGCGCTCTCGAGAAACTCCAGGGTGGTGTCGAGGTCGCCGACGCTGCCGCCATAGACGCTGTAATCGACGAAGCAATCCCCGGTGAATACCTCGTCACGCATGCGCGCGATCTGCTTGCTGTCGACGAGGTCGGCGTAATGGTACAACAGATCCAGTATTTCAAAGCGGTCGGATATTTCCTGTTGCGAGAGCATGTGATTCCTCCGTTTAAAAATCCAGTGGCAGTGCGATGTGGCGTTGGTACATCCGGTCCCGGTGCGCCTCCAGGCGCGGCGTCAACAATGCGGCGGTCGCCGCGTCAGCCGACTCGTAGGTGGCGCGCATGTAGTCCGGCATGGGGTTGTCCCCGGGGCCCAGGGGCTTGATCATGCCGGCAAAATTCGCCCAGTAGAAATCCGCGGCGCTGACCTCCTCGCCCACCAGGTAGTCGCGACCCTGGGCTTGCTGGGCCGCCAGGCGCGCGTCCAGTTCAGCGCTGATGGCTGCCATTTGCTGCGGCGCCCGGGCCAGCGCCTGTTCCGACCAGCCATACTTGTGCGCCATGCGCGCGATCATCTGGGGGGGCTCGTCCAGTGCCATCATCGGCGCCAGCATCTGCAGACGACGGTTCCAGGCAAAGCCGTCCACGCCGGCGACCAGCGCCGACAGGCCCAGCACCTGGGCGCGCTCGCCGGCGTCTTCGGGCAACAGCGCCGGCGCGGGAGCCAGGCGCTCGGCGAGCATGAGCAGGTCCAGCCAGTGGCACACCGGCGGCAGGTCCTCGTACACAGCTACCGGCGCCGAGTTCTGCCCGGTCCACGCCTGCAGGTCGGCGTTCTCGCCCCCGCCCTCCTGGAACACCGGGGTGAAAGGAATGCCCTTGTAGGCAAAGATCGACTTGGCCGACTCCCCCCAGGGCCCGGGCACGCCGGCGGTCAGCACCAGGCGCAGGCCCGGGGCGTCCACGGCGTCGGCTACGCTGACATAATCCATAGACAGTCCTCTATCGTCCGGTCCGGGAGGCTACGGCACGGTCGCCCGCGCGCCACTGCTCGGGGCGCCCTGTCGCAACCGGGCCGGTCAGGTTATAACCCACAAGTATTAAAGTTAGCTCTAGCACCAGAAAAATACCTCATCTTATTGTTTTAGGTGGTTTTTATACCTGGATTGGCGAGTCGTCGGCGGCGTCGTGAGGGCGCTCCCGGCGGCGCAGGGGCAGGGTCGAATCCACCGAGTGGTAGGTGTAGCGCCCCTCCTCGTCCAGACCGCGGAGCAACTGTCCGCGCTGGCAGAGGAAGTTGAGATGCGCCTGGCACTCGCCCAGTGCCATGTCCAGGTTGTGCCCCTCGAGTTTGCGCCTGAACAGCACCGGCAACAGGTCCATGGCCGTGCGCGGCTGCTGCTCGCAGGCCTCTTCCAGGGCCAGCAGGTGGTCCTCGTGGTGTTCAATCAGGTAGCGTAACCGCTCGTGCAGGCCGCGAAACGGGGTATTGTGCGCGGGCAGTACCAGCGTGTCCGCCGGCAGGTCCTCGAGAAAGCGCTCCAGGGAATGGAACCAGTCGCGCAGGGGGTTGGCCTCGGGCTCGGTGCCGGGCACGCTGACGTTGGAGGTGATGCGCGGGATGACCTGGTCGCCGGAGAGCAGGATGTTCAGTTCCGCACAGTACAGGCAGGCGTGCTCCGGCGAGTGCCCGCGACCGATCATCACCTGCCAGCGCCGCCCGCCAATGATCAGTCGGCCCCCTTCCGTCAGGCGGCGGTAGGCCGTGGGCATGGGCGTGACAATGGACCCGAATCCCTCGAAGTTTTCCCTGGCCGAGGCGATCTGCGCGTCGCCGTAACCGGCGCGGCGCATATTCTCCTCCATCGCCCAGCTGTAGTGTTCGCGCGTTGTGCGGCTGTAGGCCAGGCCGGTCAGGTACTCGGCCTCGGTCATGTAGAACGGCGCCCGCCAGCGCTCGCACAACCAGCCGGCCATACCGATATGGTCCGGGTGATGGTGGGTGGAAAGTACAGCCTTGACCGGCCTGGAGCCCAGGACATCGCGGAACACCCCCTCCCAGAGCTCCTCGGTGGGCCCCAGGGCGATGCCGGTGTCTATCACCCACCAGCCGTCCTCGTCCTGTAGCAGGTAGAGGTTGATGTGATCCAGCGCCATGGGCAGCGGCATGCGCAGCCACAGTACGCCCTCGGCGATTTCGCGGGTTTCCCCCGCCGCCGGCACGTCCTGGAAGGGGTAGTCCAGCACCTACAGCCCCAGTTCCTTGATCAGAGCGATGACGTCATCGTGATGCGTCTTGGTCTTGACCTTGTCCATGATGTGCTTGAGGCGCCCGTCCTTGCCAATGATGAAGGTGGTGCGCAGCACGCCCATGAATTCCCGTCCCATGAACTTTTTCAGCCCCCAGGCGCCGTATTTTTCCGTCACCTTGTGGTCCTCATCCGACAGCAGGGTGAAATTCAGATCCTGCTTGTCGATAAACCTGCCCAGCCGGGCCACCGGGTCGGGACTCACGCCCAGCACCACGGTGTCGAGCCTGGCCAGCGCTTTCTTGCTGTCGCGGATACCGCAGGCCTGCACGGTACAGCCGGGGGTCATGGCCTTGGGATAAAAGTACAGCACCACGTTTTTCTCGCCGCGGAAATCCTTCAGGGCCACCTTGTTGCCGCCCTGGTCCAACAGGGTGAAGGCCGGCGCCATGTTGCCGAGCTTGGGAAACGCCATAACAGTTCCTCCTGGTCGATGTGTTGCTTGCCTCTTGGCCGGCGGCGCGACCTGGCCGCGCCCGGGCCGGTATTACCTCGCGCCCCTGGCGGACAGGTCTATCGCCGATACGCGCACGGGAAATTCGCCGTCGGTAGCGTCGGCGAAGTATTCGCGCAGTGTCTCGTACACCACGGGAAAGGCGATATTGTCCCAGGGCAGGTCGTCTTCGCGGTAAAGTTCAGTCTCCAGGCTCTCGGGACCGACCCCGTACTCGCCATCATCCAGGTCGCAGCGGTAGAACATGTAGACCTGGCTGATGTGGGGCACGTCGAATACGCGGTAAAGATCCAGGTTGCTCACCCTGGCCCGGGCCTCCTCCCAGGTTTCCCGGGCCGCGCCCTGCACCGTGGTCTCGCCGTTTTCCATGAACCCCGCGGGCAGTGTCCAGTAATTCCTGCGCGGCTCTATCGCGCGCTTGCACAGCAGCACCCTGCCCTCGTACACGGGCAGGCAGCCGACAATAACCCGGGGGTTGCTGTAGTGAATCAGTTCGCAGCTGGTACAGATGTGCCGCTCGCGGTCGTCGCCCGCGGGAATACGCAACACGACCCGGTTGCCGCAACTGGAGCAGAATTTCATCGCTTGGACCGACGACAATACAAGCTGGCCAGTATAAGGCCTGCGCCGTAATTGGAACAGGCCGGCGCAACGCTCAGGAGAGCTCGCGATACCCCCCGGAGTAGAACACCAGCGGCTCGCCGTCGGCGCGGCTGAGCATCTCGTGCACGCGGCCGACGATAATCAGGTGGTCACCGCCCTCGTGGGTCGCCTCCAGTTCGCAGTCGAAACTGACCAGGGCGTCGCGGATAATCGGCGCGCCGAACTTGCCAGGACTGAAGTGATCCGGCGCCAGCGTGTGCTCGCCTTTCTTCGCGTACTGGTTGGACAGGGCCTGCTGCTCCAGCGACAGTACATTGATGGCGAAGTAGTTCGGCGTGGCGAAATGCGCGTAGACATCGGAGTTGTTCTGCAGGTTCCACAACACCAGCGGCGGGTCCAGCGACACCGAGGAAAAGGAATTCGCGGTCAGCGCCAGCGGCTCGCCGTCCTCGGTGACGGTGGTGATCAGGCAGACCCCCGTGGCAAAGCGCCCCAGCGCATTTCTCAGTTCACGTCCATCAAAACTCATAGTGCTATTCTCCGTTATCGCCAGGCACAGGCTGCGCTATTGGAGCGCAGGTCAATGCCGTACACATCCCCTATTCAGGCTACGCCGCCGCGCCAGCGCCGCGCGCGCGCGTCATCCGAGCTGCGCGGCGCCACCCAGTGTTCGCCGGCGGGGCCCGTTTCCTTTTTCCAGAAAGGCGCCCGGGTTTTCAGGTAATCCATAATGAACTCGCAGGCCTCGAACGCCGCCTCGCGGTGCGCGCTGGCGGCGCCCACCCAGACCACCGGGTCCCCGGGCTGCAGCAGGCCGACGCGGTGCACCACACTGGTGGCGAGCAGCGGCCAGCGCCGGCAGGCCTCATCCAGTATCTGCTCGATGCTCGACTCGGTCATGCCCGGGTAGTGTTCCAGCCGCATACTGCTCACCGAGCGCTGCTCGTTGTCGCAGCGCACGTAGCCGGTGAAGGTCGCCACGGCGCCCTCCGCCGCGTCGCCGCGCAACAGCCCGCGCTGCAGTGCGGCGACATCGAACTCCGCCTCCTGTACCAGTACCGATGTGCGCGCAGCGCCCACCGCCTCAGCCCCCGGTCACCGGCGGGAAGAACGCCACCTCGTCGCCATCGGCCAGCGCGCAGTCACCCTGTACCACGACCTGGTTCACGGCGCGGATCATGTTGTCCTCTTCGAGCACCTCGCGCCAGCGCGCGCCGTGCTGCGCGCACAGGCTGTCCTGCAGGGCATCCAGGCGCGCCACCTGCTCGCTCCAGGGCAGTTCCAGTTGTGCGCAGTCCAGGGTCTCGCGCACACGGGCGAAAAACAAAACCTTCAGCATGCGCCGTCCCCGGCCTCGCGCTGCCAGTCACCGGACTTGCCACCGGACTTGCTGCGCAGTTCCACATCCGTGATGCGCATGCCGCGGTCCACGGCCTTGCACATGTCGTAGATGGTCAGGGCGGCGACGGAAACGGCCGTCAGCGCCTCCATCTCCACCCCGGTCTTGCCGGAGACCCGACAGCTCGCTTCCACCTGCAGCGCGCTGGCCTCGTGGTCGAACTCGAAATTGACATCCACGGCGTTGAGCATCAGCGGGTGGCACAGCGGAATCAGCGAGGAGGTCTGCTTGGCGGCCTGGATGCCGGCGATCCTGGCCACGGCGAGCACATCGCCCTTGGCGTGGCCGCCCTGGTCGATCAGCGCCAGGGTTTGCGGCAGCATGCGCACCGTCGCCCCGGCCACGGCGACGCGCTCGGTGACGTTTTTGGCGCCGACATCGACCATGCGCGCGGCCCCTTGTTCGTCCAGGTGGGTAAGTCGGCTCATCGCTGTGCGTGTACATCCGGTAAAAACTGACGGCTGAGTCTATCCAAACGCGCGCCGGATTGACAGTTGCACGCTGAGCGCTGCGGTCAGGGATTTTGGCCGCGCGAGCCTTTCTCTGTGTGGCCGGGGTGGCGTAACCTTGGCCGCTCAGCGCGAGGAGGCGGATCATGGCAAAACTATCACTGGGGCTACAGCTCGGCTACTGGGGCGCCCTGCCCCCGGGGAATGCACACGTGGAGATGGCGCAGGAGGCGGAACGGCTGGGTTTCGACTCGGTGTGGTGCGCGGAATCCTGGGGCAATGACGTGTTCACGCCGCTGGCCTGGATCGGCGCGCACACGGAAAAAGTGCGCCTGGGAACAGCGGTGGCGCAGCTCTCCGCGCGCACCCCCACCGCCTGCGCCATGGCGACACTGGCCCTGGACCACCTTTCCGGCGGCCGCATGATCCTCGGCCTGGGCGTGTCCGGCCCGCAGGTCGTGGAGGGCTGGTACGGCCAGCCCTACAGCAAACCCGTGACGCGGACCCGGGATTACGTCGACATCATCCGCAAGGTGCTGGCGCGCCGTGAGCCGGTGACCAGCGACAGCGAGGCCTATCCCCTGCCGTACAACGGCCCGGGGGCCTGGGGTATGGGCAAGCCGCTCAAGCCCATCACTCACCCGCTGCGCGCCGACGTGCCCATCTTTATCGGCGCGGAGGGGCCGAAGAACGTTACCCAGACCGCGGAAATCGCCGACGGCTGGCTGCCCCTGTACTACTCACCGTACCGACAGGAGGTGTACGCGGACCAGATTGCCGGGGCGAAGGACGGCTTCGAGATCTGCCCGACGGTGATGGTGAGCATCAACGACAACCTGGAGGAGGCGCTGTACCCGGTCAAGGCCATGCTGGGCTTCTATATCGGCGGCATGGGCTCGGCCAAACGCAACTTCCACAAGGAGCTGATGGCGCGCATGGGCTTCCCCGACGAGGCCGACGAGGTGCAGCGCCTGTTCATGGCCGGCCAGCGCGACCGCGCTATCGAGGCGGTGCCGACCCAGTTCGCCGACGAGATTTCCCTGTGCGGCCCGAAGGCGCGTATTCGGGAAAAGCTGGTCGACTGGGAAAACTCGCCGGTCACCTCGCTGCTCATCAACGGCGAGCCCCAGTTACTGCGCGACATGGCCGAACTCACCCTGTAATCCCCGGGGGCCGGCGCGCCCCCTTCCCCCGGCCTGCGCAAAGGCGCTATGCTGCCGGCACAATAACAGCGCGGCGCCAGACAACGGCCGCCACGGAGGTCCTGCGCCATGTCTCGCCCCGCCGCGGCCGTTTTCGGCCTGCTCGTCCTCACGCTGCTCCCGTCCCTGTCCGCCTGCAACGCACCCGGCGCCGCCCCGCCCGGCCTGGCGGCGGCCGTGGACGAGCGGCGGCTGGTTGCCGCCGACGCCGAGCCGGGGCAATGGATGTCCCACGGGCGCAGTTACGCGGAACAACGTTACAGCCCCCTGGACGACATCGACACGGGCAACGTGCGCGAACTGGGCCTGGCCTGGTCCTTCGACCTGCAGACCGAGCGCGGCATCGAGGCGACCTCCCTGGTGGTGGACGGCGTCATGTATACCACCTCCGCCTGGAGTATCGTCCACGCCCTGGATGCGAAGACCGGCGCGCCGCTGTGGCGCTACGACCCACAGGTCCCGCGCGCCAAGGCCAAGCACACCTGCTGCGACGTGGTGAACCGCGGCGTGGCCGTATGGCGTGGCCAGGTGTTCCTCGGCGCGCTGGACGGGCGCCTTATCGCGCTGGATGCGAAAACCGGCGCGCTCAACTGGGAGGTGGCCACGGTCGACCCCGCCCTGCCCTACACCATCACCGGGGCGCCGCGCGTGGTCAAGGACAAGGTGCTGATCGGCAACGGCGGCGCCGAGTTCGGCGTGCGCGGCTTTATCAGCGCCTACAACGTCGACGACGGCACGCTGGCCTGGCGCTTTTACACCGTGCCCGGCGACCCCGCGCTGGGCTTTGAGAACGACGCCATGAAAAGGGCGGCGCAGACCTGGAATGGCAACTGGTGGGAACTGGGCGGCGGTGGCGGCACCGTGTGGGATTCCATGGCCTACGACCCGCAGCTGGACCTGCTCTACTTCGGCGTCGGCAACGGCACACCCTGGAACCGGGAAATCCGCTCGCCCGGCGGCGGCGACAATCTCTTCCTGTCCTCCATCGTGGCGGTGCGCCCGGACAGCGGCGAGTACGTGTGGCACTACCAGACCACGCCGGGGGAGAGCTGGGACTACACCGCCACCCAGCACATCATCCTGGCCGACCTGGACATCGACGGGCGCCAGCGCCAGGTGCTGATGCAGGCGCCGAAAAACGGCTTTTTCTACGTGCTGGACCGCGCCACTGGCGAGCTGTTGTCGGCGGAAAACTACATCGACATCAACTGGGCCACCCACGTGGACATGGCCAGTGGCCGCCCGGTGGAGGTGCCCGGGGCGCGCTACCGCGAGACGCCCTACCTCACCTATCCCTCTTACCTGGGCGGGCACAACTGGCACTCCATGTCCTACAGCCGCGACACCGGCCTGGTGTATATCCCCGTGCTGGATTTCCCCGCCAATTACGGACAGCCGGAGCAGTTCCGCTACAACCCGGGCGTGGCCAATACCGGGGCGGACGGCATCGCCGGCAGCCTGCCCGACGCCCAGGCCGAGCGCGACGCCATGCGTGCCCTGATCAAGGGGCGCCTGCTGGCCTGGGACCCGGTACAACAGCGCGAGGCCTGGCGCGTGGAACACAGCGGTCCCTGGAACGGCGGCGTGCTCTCCACCGCCGGCAAGCTGCTCTTCCAGGGCACTGCCGACGGCCGCTTCGTCGCCTATCGCACAGACGATGGCAGTGCGTTGTGGTCCTTCCCCACCCAGACCGGCGTGGTCGCCGCACCCATCACCTACAGCGTGGACGGCGAGCAGTACGTCTCCATCAATGTCGGCTGGGGCGGCGCCTTCGCGCTGGTGTTCGGCGAGTTCGTGCAGAGCGACAGCCTGCCCAACGTCAGCAGGGTACTCACCTTCAAGCTCGGCGCCACGGGCGAGCTGCCCCCGGTCGAGTGGCAGCCCTCGGTGGTGTTCAACCCGCCGCCGCAGCAGGCCGACGCGACCACCCTGCGGCGCGGCTACGCGCTGTACCAGGATGTCTGCATGGGCTGCCACGGCCTCAACGCGGTGTCCGGCCTGCTCATCCCGGACCTGCGCGGCTCGGCCTACCTGTGGGACGAACAGGGCTGGCAGGAGGTGGTGCGCGGCGGCAAACTGGCCGCGCGCGGCATGGCCGCCTTTGGCGACAACCTCGGTACGGACGAAGCAGAGGCGATTCGCCAGTACGTGATCCAGCAGGCCCATCGCGGGCGCGAGGTACGGCGGGCGGCCAGCGAATGACAACAGCCATCCTCCCCACGTCGCTACTGGCTCTGAACCGTATCACGTCCGGGTAACCGGTATTTTTCCCATTTATCTCCAGCACCCGGGCGTGATCCTGCAAGAGCGCCGCATTGAAGAAGCTCAGGCGAAAAGCGTTGTGAAACGCGCCCATCACCACGATATTCCGGCCGGCATGCAGTTCGCAGGGATGCCCCATTTGACGGTTTCCTCCGGGTCCAGTTGAATGCACAGGCGTCGAAACCCGCGCAATCCCTCGGCCCACTGACTGGTGGCGGACCTGCGAACCCTTCCGCACGCTCTCCGTATTGAGCAGGCTGTAGTGACAGGCCGGTATCCAGCGTTGCCAGTTGGGATAGTCCAGCACCACGTCGAATACCGAAGCCACGGGCGCCGGGACAATGCTCAGTACCCAAGGAAAGCGATTACTACCTGTGATGGCATTCTACCCAACTCCCCCGGTCGCGCTTGAACCGCCGGGCGACGCCGTCAGCGATTTTTACAGCTGCGCGTTTTATGACAGCCCTGTAACAATTAAGTCTTTGATTTCAAAGACATGGCCCACTTCTTGCTCATTACCGAGCGCACCCCGCCGGCTTCAGCAGGTGGCGGCAACGACTCTCGGTAAGAAACGGAACAGGAACCATGACGATACAGGTAACGAAAGCACACATCGCCAGGCACTGGCTGGCCGCGCTCGCGGTCGCGCTGTGTACCGCACCTTCGCACGCCATGCTGGTAACCACACCTGCGGGCGCCGATGCCACAGAGGGCAACTCCAGCAACTGCATACCCGTGACCGGCTGTGTGGACAGCGATCGCTACCAGCAGGTCTACGACAGCTCGCTGTTCACCTCGGTGAGTGGGCCGCAGGACATCACCGAGTTGCTGTTCCGCCGCGACCTCACCAGCCCGGCGCCCTTCTCCGTCGACTTTTCCAACGTGGTGATCAGCCTGTCCACCACCCAGGCATCCGCCGCCACGCTGAGTACAAACTTCGCGAACAATGTGGGAGCCGACGCCGTGGACGTGTACAGCGGCGCACTGACCGTCGCGTCCGCCTCGGCCGGCGGCGTGCCAGCCCCGCTGGATATATCGGTGGTGCTGCAGCAGGCGTTCACCTATGACCCCGCCCAGGGCAACCTGCTGCTGGAATGGGTCAATCTCGGCGGCGAGAGCTATTCAGGGTTTTTTGCCGACAGCGTGTTCGACCACAACGACGGCACCGCGCGGATTATCGGCTTCGCCCCGGGCTCAGCCACCGGCCTGGCGGACACCAGCGGCCTGGTGACCGCTTTCCGGCTGGGCGCGGCCGAGGTGGCGTTGCCCTCCACACTGGCATTGTTTGGGATCGGGGTAGCGGGGATGCTGGCGGGGCGTGGGCGCAACAGCGCTGCACTATCTCAAACACAGTAGTTTCCCGGTGATCGAACAGACGCTACTGCCTTGCAAACCCATGTACGGAGGTATCTGCCTGGTACCGCCCCCGTCGTATTCACGAAAGCGGTGATGGCTTCACCCCGGCGTTGCCGGGGGGTATCACATCTTGCAGGTGGGCAGCAGATTGAAATGAAATCGGTTGCAGTTCAATCGACCCTGACAAAATCTATGATCAGTTCCCCACCCGTTTTCCCCGAATAGAATTCAATGCTATCGGGTGAGTTAAACGACACAAAAACGGTAACTGATCTGCCGACAGAATTGGTATTTCGCCCGAAGCAGTCAGCCTGTTCATTGTCCTCAAGCACCAGGATTGCCAGTTCATGCCGCTCGCCCCTGGGGACAGTTTCCTCAAAGGTGTAGGAACCACTGATTACTTCATCCAGGGCCTGGCCGGCGAACTCGCCGTTTTGCGTGAACTGGTTGCTCTCGGTGCACTGTGTGGCAGGATAAACGTGCTCCCAGGTGCCGATGATTGAATGTGTCACCCTGTCAGGTAACTGGTTGCCGGATCCGCCACCGCCTCCTCCGCAGCCAGTGGCAAATAACGAGCACAACAAAACGAAACCCGCTGCAGTCTTCATTATTGTCTCCTTTTATTCACCCCGGAGCTTCGGGTCGCCCTCGCTGCACTCAAGGGTGGACTGCCAGAGCAATTCCACCCAGGCTGGTCGAGAAGCACACAGCAGTCTTAGTACGTCGTCACCCGTGAGTCAACCCATTCGATAGCCTCCACGACCTTGCCGGGAGATTCCAGCTGAATGTTATGCCCGCTGTGCGGGGCAACCAGGAGCCTCGACCTTGAAGACAAACTGGCCAGTTCGCGCTGCATTGCGTACCACACTGGCTCGTTGGTCTCGAACAACTGCCTCTGTTCTCCGGCGAGACCCGCGTAGTCTTCAACTTTCTTGCCTCTGCGCACCACCGCCAGCGGGATATCGGCCAGAGGTTCCGGCTTGCCTGCAGTGCGTAGTTCTCTCTCAATACCCTGCGCCGCGTTCAGCAACCCGGAACAAAACTGGCTACGATTTGCCACGGACAACACCTGCGCCTGTTGCTCCGCAGAGCTGCCCTTTGGCACGAGCATTTCCATCGTCCCGGATATCCGCAGTACACCACTCCAGGATATCAGGCTACACAGCTCGACCTGGGAAAAATCCTCCGGCGCGTATGTCATGCGCGCTGGCGCTTCCTCATGAGTCGCATCCAGCAGGACGAGTCCTGCTATCTGTTCCGGATACCTTGCGGCAAATTTTCTTGCATAGTAGCCGCCCAGGGAATGGCCAACGATAATCAGTTTCTGGTCTATACCCGCGATATGCAGCAGCTTATGCAATTCATCAATGGTCGTCCCGGAATGTACCGGGCCATGACTTTTTGAACTCCAGCCCAATCCCAGTCGATCATAGGTACAGGCGCGATATTGGGCGGGCAGCAATGGCCAGACTTTCGTCCAATCCGCATGCCAGCCCCAGCGACCGCTTTCGAACAGCAGCACCCTTTCGCCATCGCCCTTGCAAAGCAGGTAATAGGTATTGTCGCCGACCTGAATAAAACTGCCTGGCAATGCTCGCCGATCAGCACGTTCTGCAATGGATTGGTATGCGGCGCCTGCGAGTGACAGGCATACCAATACGCAGAGCAGGTATTTCATTGGCCGTATCACGCTATTTCCGGTGATTCCTGGAACCCGCTTTAAGTTACGATCTCAACCGGTAGAAATCTCGGTGAATTTTGACACGCCGCCTGATGTGGAGGGTACTCTGGCATCGGCCGGTTCCAACTTTTTTATAGTCTGTTGTCTGGATGCGCAATTTGGCGGTGAGGGAGGGAATATAACCTTCCCGTATTTACTGGCCTGCCGAACCTTCCAAAACTCTCTAAACGCTATATATACAGCGTATTTCTACGTTTTACCTTCCCTGCCTTTCCGCACGATTCCGGGGGGAACCGGCGTTGTTTTGTGGGTAGATTGTGGGTAGAGTCCCGCCAAAGGGTTAGGCGGTAACCCTCGAAACTGTACCCACAAAGGAGTGCCCAGTCATGCCAAAGCACCTACTGACACAGCCGTATATCAAGGCGGCTAAGAGCGCGTACCACAAACCAGCCGCGAAGACTGATGCGGCCAAGGCCAAGTGCAAGAACTATCACAGCGATGGTGGCGGGCTGTACCTGCAAGTCACTGGCAAGCGGAACGCTAAAAGCTGGGTATTCAAGCGGCAGGAGGGCGGCAAGCTCAGGGAGGTAGGACTGGGGCCGCTGTCGGAGTTGACGCTGGCACAGGCGCGGGACATTGCTGCGGACATCTGGAAGCTGACCAGTGCCGGTAGTTCCCTGAAGGCTGCGCGTGATGCCGTCCAAAAGGAACAAGCCACAGAGGTGCTGGAAGAGGTAGGACTACCCGCCCCGGATGCGATGACGTTTGACCAGTGCGCCGAGAGATTCATTGCCGAGAAGCTGACCCCAGAGTCCAAGCCGGGAAGCAAGACGGTGCCGCAGTGGGAAGCCAGCTTGAAGCAATACGCATCACCGCACATAGGCAGCATGGACGTGGCCGACATCGGCACTGATGACGTTCTGGGCGTTCTCCAGCCGATCTGGCACAAGGTACCTGAGACAGCTTCCCGCGTCCGTATGCGGATTGAGAACGTGCTGGCGTGGGCAACGGTGAAGGGTTACCGGTCTGGGTTTAACCCGGCTGTCTGGCGCGGCAACCTGTCCCAGTTGCTACCGGCTAAGCAAAAGGTCCGCCCGGTGAAGCACTTCACTGCCCTGCCCTATCAGGATATGCCCGCCCTGTTCGCTGAGTTGCGTGACAAGGAATCACTCACCAGCTTGGCGCTGCGGTTCACGATGCTGACCGCCTGCCGTACTGGTGAAGTGATCGGGGCGCAATGGTCAGAGATAGACGATACAAAAACCGGCATATGGACAATCCCCGCCGAGCGTATGAAGGCAGGCAAGCCGCATCTAGTCCCGCTGTCTACTGGTGCCGGGTACGTGCTGGCACAGATCGAGCGCAAGAATGACTGGGTATTCCCCGGCGGCAACCACGGCAGGCGCAAAGTCGGTCACATGAGCAACATTGCCCAGCTAAAGCTACTCAAAGAGATGCGCCCTGGTGTCACCGTACACGGCTTCCGTAGCGCGTTCAGGGACTGGGCAGCGGAAGAGACGGACCACGACAACCACGTAGCGGAGATGGCGCTGGCGCACACTGTGAAGGGCGTAGAAGGTGCTTACCGGCGCGGTGCCCTGCTAGATAAGCGCGCCGACCTGATGCAAGACTGGTCCAAGTACTTGGGGGCGTAGTCCCCCAGTGCAATTTTCGGCACGCAACAAGTTGGCACTTTTCTAAAATATTTGCCCCAGGTATTGTGCAACACCGTTTGGAACCCTAGTATTTCCCCATGCCCGTTAGGTAGCGGGCGCACTCTATAGGGATAGGCGAGTGAACGTAAACCGTTCGCGCAAGGCTGTCCCAGACCCGCCAAGCGTGAACCCCAGTACTGGAGGTTCACAATGAATACCCCTATCGAAAGAATCCTACGCCGCCCTGAAGTTCAGCAGATGACAGGGCTGTGCTGTTCTGCCATTTACGCACGGATGGAACAGGGCACGTTCCCGAAGCCCGTGAAGCTAGGTCCGCAAGCCGTGGGCTGGAAGCTGTCAGACGTGCAGGCGTGGATTGCAACCCTTGAACAAGTTAGCTGAAAAAAAGCCCCGGCTTTTTAGGGCCGGGGCAATTGAGCAAAGCAAGTAACGTATGGCGCGGGGTGCGAAGCATAAGGAAGGGAAGCACCGTCACCGTCACCAACACCGTCACCGTGAGGGAATTATACCCCCTTCCGGTGGCGTCAAAAACAAACTGGGTGACATCACCGGAGGTAACAAATGAACAAGCGGGACTATCGCAAGCAGGTGCCAACCATTGCGGCGTCACGGTGGATTGATGGGCTAGACATCACGCCAACCGAGGACCATGTACTACGGGTTTTCTGTGACTTCATTGGAGACGACTACACGGCGTTTCCGTCACAGGTAATACTCGCCAAGCGGTGCAAGTTCAAAGACCGCGAGACAGCCGGTAAGGCCCTGAAGGGATTGCGTGAAAAGGGACTGATTGAAGATACCGGCAAGCGCCGGGGCCGCGCCGTTGTCTATCACGTCCCAGTACCGGAAGAATACCGACTAAAAAAGAAGTACCAAAGCGAGTCTGACAATAGTGCGGGTTTTACCGGCACTACGGCAGATTCCAATAGTGCGGGTTCTACCGAATCTAATGCGGGTTTTACCGGCGTCAATAGTGCGGGTTCTACCGGGCCTAATAGTGCGGGTTTCACCAGCACTAACCTACATAACCTACAGGAACCCACCAAAGAACCTTCCGAAAATGTTTCGGAAGAAATTCCTCCTGAAAAAAAGAAAAAGAAAAAAGGCCCGCCGGATTCAGTTTGTCACGGTCCTAGCGGCACGGCGTCTGTGTGCGCCGTTGTACAAGTCAGAGCCAACGGAAAGGATACGGCGACTATCGGCATGAATGACATACAGCTTCAGAAGCACAAGGCCGACAAGGAAAAGCAACTGGCGCTTAACGATCAGAACGCGGAGGCACCGTTGTCCGATGGTGAGCAAGCACAGCTAGACGCACTCAGTAAAAAATTTGGGCTTTAGCAACATAGCCCCGTTTGAAGGTGAGAGGATAGAACAATGCCATTGTTAAAACGCGCAACATTACGCACCGCCCAGTTTTTTGCTGATAGATACCGCCAGTATTTCGAGCGTTACATTGCTGCCGGTCTATCACCTACTGCCGCAGACAATCGGGCAGCGGTTCGCATTCGCAATGAGTTTCGAGTGTTGCCGGTGAGCGAAGCGTTAAAGCTGGTCCCGGCTATTGAGTTAGAGCGGCAAAACTGTATGCGGGCTGTACCGGGGAAATCCTGACAAACGCAAGGATAACCCTATATTTATAGGCTCAGTGCAATTGTGTTCACTTTGGTAGAACCATTCTCATTTGGGGGGTCATGATGACTGAAGAACTAGGGGCCGGGTATATCGCGCTATCCGATCTGGCCGAACTGCTAAAGCTACCACCTGATGACACGGCACAGACTTTCCTAGCCGCCAAGGGAACGGGGCGACCAAAACTTGAGAGGTGCTACAGCTTGGAAGGCGTTGCCGAGATTGTTAGCGCACAGACAGGGGAACGGTTCACGGCGCACGATATACCGACACTGACCCCCGAAGAGCAAGCGGCCAACATGCTGGATATGTTGGGTGTGGGTGTCAGCAACCGAGCATGGGAGCGGTGGCGTAAAGCAGGGAAAGGGCCAACCGCTTATCGAATCTGTGACCGCTGGTACTACCGCGCAGCACACGTTATCGCACACGCACTGAATCTGGCCGAGGCAGGACCAGAGCCAGAACCGGCTAAAGCGTGGGAGCCGCCACCGGCACAGGCAGAGATACTCCCCCCGACTTCCACCAACTTGGAACGTAAACCCAGCAAAGGCGGCTGGTACTGAGGTATAGCGATGGTGACACAACAAGACATCTGGGTAGTAGAGCTAGCGGCGTTGCTGCGCGTTCATCCGTACACCGTCAAGAATCTGTCGGTCAGTGCGGCCTGTACTGGCTGGGCAAGGGGTGACAAGAAATCCCCCCGCAAGGTCTATGACATCGACAACGTGTTGGCAATCCTGTCCGCACAGAGTGACCGACCAGTAAGCCGGGACGATCTGGGCGAACTGATTACGTCCGAGGAAGTGGAACAAGTACTGGCAGACGCTGGGGCAGCACGCGGCCAACACACGATAGCGACTTGGCGACACAGGGGCATAGGCCCGAAGGCAATCAAGTTGAGCCGGTCTTGTAGGCGGTACGTCCGGTCAGAGGTGGAAGCATGGGCAAAGGCTATCCCCCCTGTAGAGGAAGTAGCCAAGCTAATCGGCAAGCAGACGTTGCCGCGTGACTGGTCAGCGCCTGCGAGACCGACTGACAAACCCAACCTGGGGCTAGCCAATGGTCCCAATGGTAGCGCCAGCGTAAGCGTGGGGGGCGCAGGGGGTTGTGTACTTTTCTCAATCTCTAAAGGCGTCTGTAAGCCCCTCTGAGAGGCTCCCAGAGCGGGCCATAAGATGGGACCAATATCAGGGTGAATGCGCCCACAGGGGCACAGAGGAGGCATGGCACAGGAAACAGCAACCGGGCAACTGGTGAAGGTGGAAAAGGCAACCGGGCGGCTGGTCAAAGTCGAACGGGCCGGGGGGCGAGTATGGCGGTGACTCCGTCCAGTCTGGCGAACCCAATTGCGGCGGCGGTGATCGCGCATATTGAATCCAACCTGAAGATACCGACCGGGAAACTGGCCGGTCAGCCGTTCAAGTTGCTGCCGTTCCAGCGGAAGTGGATTCACGGTGCCTTTGACCCTGATACAGACGTGGCTGTCCTATGCATTGGCCGGGGGAATGGTAAGACCGCCCTTGTTGCTGCCATCGCTCACGCGGGCCTTGTGGGCGTCTGTGACGATCAGCCGCGCCGGGAAGTGATCGTAGCGGCCCGGACACTGGAACAGGGCCGCGTGGCTTACCAGTACGTCACCGCCCTGATTGAGGGACTACCACAGGAAGAGCAGGAAGCGTACACGATCAGGAAAGCGCCCCGGCTCGAAATCACCTACCGGGACCCCACCGGGATGGAACACAGCTTGCGGGTTGTCGCCAGTGATGGCCGGTCCCAGTTGGGCGGCTCCCCTACTCTGGTGATCTTTGATGAGCGCGGGCACTGGGACGGTGACAAAGGCGACCTAGCCGAAAGCGTTCACATGACCGGCGCACAGAAGCGCGGCGGCAAAACCTTGATGGTGTCCACGTCTGCCAGTGATGACCTGCACACGTTCAGCCGCTGGATTGATGACCCTCCCCCCGGCACGTTTGTACTGGAGTACCGCCCAAAGCCAAACATGCCCGCTGATGATCTGGACAGCCTGCTAGAAGCGAATCCCGGTGCCGCGCATGGTGTCGGTGCAAGTCCGGAGAACCTTGTCAGAAACGCAGAGAGAGCGATTAAGCGCGGGGGGTCTGCCCTGTCGCAATTCCGCTGGCTTGTCCGTAACGAACGGGTAGCGGATGAGAACCGCGCCGTATTGCTGACAACGGACCAGTGGCTGGGCTGTGAGGTACAGGAACTGCCACAGCGGAAAGGCCCGGTGGTGATCGGACTGGATGCTGGCGAGTCTGCGAGCATGTCAGCGGCTGCGTATTTCTGGCCTGAGTCTGGGCGACTGGAAACGCACGCATGGTTCCCGAGTGAACCCGCCCTGCTAGATCGCGGACAGAATGACCGGGTAGCAGACCGTTACCACCTGATGCATGAACGTGAAGAGCTATCCCTGATCGGTAACCGTACGGTCCCGATTAAAAACTGGGTACAGCAAGTCATGGCACAGGTACAGGGCGAACCGATTCACGCACTGGTAGCGGACAAGTTCAAAGAGTCCCAGTTTCTGGAAGGCGTACAGGCGGCGGGCATTACTGCCCCGGTGATCTGGCGGCGGTTTGGATTCTATGACGGTAACGAAGATATAGACCGATTCAGGACCGCTTGCCTAGACGGTGAGGTAAGGCACCTGATTAGTTTGTTAATGCGCTCCGCTATCTCTGACTGCGTAGTCCAGCGCGATGACAACGGCAACAACCGACTAGCCAAGGGCCGGTCACTGGGCCGAATTGATGCGGTAGCCGCTGCCGTGATTGCAGTCGCGGAAGGCAAGCGCCTGACTGCCAGACCGAAAGCGAAAGCGCCCCGCGTTGCATGGGCATGAATCGGGCCGGAGAGAAGATATACCGCACAAGCCGTTGGAAGGCTTTAAGATGGCAGGTATTGCAGCGGGATAACTTTCGCTGCGTGGTTTGCAAGGCAAGAAGCCCGCTAGAAGTCGATCATATAAAAGCGATTCGGGTTGCACCTGAACTGGCATACGAAATCACTAACCTACAGACACTATGTCGTAGGTGTCACAGCCGCAAGACGCGGGAGGAGGTATTAGGGCCGCTCAATCCTGAACGGGAGAAGTGGCGCGAATTAGTATTAGATACGTGAGGTATTTAGACCATGTTGGAGTCTGTAAAGATTCAGAAGCGCCAGAGTGAAATCCGGCAGGAGCTAGCTGTTCTGGCTGGCAAAGAAACCCCCGAGGAAACCGAAGTGCGGTCTATGGCTGACTTGGATTCCGAGTATCAGACGAACGAGACCCGCTACCGTGCGGCCTTGATCGCTGAAGATACTGAGCGCCGTGAAGCTGGTGAAGAACTGGAAGAACGCAGCGAAAAGGAATACGCGGAACTGGTAGACGGTTTCGAGTTGCGCCAAGTCGCTGACTTTCTGGACGATGGTTCCGCGCTGTCTGGGCAGACTGCGGAAGTCGTGCAGGAAATGCGTTCACAGGGCAGCTATCAGGGTGTGCCGGTTCCGCTGGCAGCACTTGAAGTCCGTGCCGGTGAAACTATCGCGTCTGGGACTCCGGACCCGAAGACTACCCGCAATGTGATTGACCAGCTTTTCCCCGCGTCTGTTATGTCTCAGATGGGCGGACAACTGGTGAACATCTCCAGCGGCCTGCACGAATGGCCGGTGGTGACACAAGGCGCGTCTACTGGCTGGGCTGCAACTGAAACCGGTGACGTAGGTTCCGCGCAAGCGTTCCAGACTACGGACAAGTCCCTGTCACCGGATAACACGCTGGGTTGCCAAATGACCCTGACCCGTAAGGCAATGAAGCAAAGCGGTCCCGCGATGGAACAGGCTGTGCGCCGTGATATGAACAGCGCAATTTCTGCCGCACTGGACCACGCTGCATTCCTTGGCACTGGTGCCAGTGGTGAACCGCTGGGCGTTGTACAGGGTGCCAGCACTTACGGCATCACTGAGACCGCCCTTGATGCGTCTGTGACCTATGCCCTACTCCGCGCCGTTGCGACTAACTTCATGGTTAGCAACGCGGCGACCAGCTACAAGCAAGTCTCCATGCTGATGCGGCATGAAGTCCTAGACGATCTGGATGACGCTGTGCTGTCTGGTACAGCCGTTACCGATCTGGACCGGATTGCTAGCAAGCTGGCCAAGGTACTGACTACCAGCAACGCACTGGCAGCGCCTGCCGGTTCTCCGCTGGAAACCAAAGCGGTAATGACTACCAGTGCTGGTGGTGTTGCGCCGTTCTTTGTGGGTATCTGGGGTGGTGTCGATCTTATCCGCGACCCGTACACGAAAGCGGCCAGCGGTCAGCTTGCCCTGACTGGTCTGGTAACCGCAGACGTAACGGTAGCGCGTCCGGCACAGCTTCACGTTATCACTGATATTCAGTGAGGCTAGCGCCATGTTGTTTGGTGCGATTGCTGGTGACCTAGAGGTCCGCCGTAAAGGGGGAAGTACTCGCCTGTCTGGGAGCTTCCCCTATAACTCATTGGCAACACTGAGTGATGGCGGGCGTCGAGGCCGACCACGTAAGGAGCGGTTTGCGCCGGGTGCGTTCCAGTACTCCGTTGAATCTGGGGAACTGGATATACACCTACTGGTGGGCCATGACTTTGGGAAACCCCTAGCCAGTAAGGACGCGGGCAGCTTGCTCCTGCGTAGTACTGATGACGGTCTGTTTTTCAAAGCGACAATTTCTGATGAAGTACTGAATACCAGCCACGGCAAAGACGCTATGTCGATGCTGTCCGCTGGTCTTATCGGTGGCATTAGTCCGGGCTTCCGGATTCCGCCAGAGCGAACAGTACCGAATGCGGAGACCGTCGAAGATGAAGACCCCAGCGAAGGCACAGCGATTATCAGAACGGTGAACGATGCCATTCTGTACGAGCTGTCCCTAGTGACCCGCCCTGCGTATCCAGACACAACCGTAGAAGAGCGGAACTGGCAAACCAGCCCTGACAAACTAACCCCAGGAATTTCTATTCCTGCGTATCGGTGGCGGTGATGACTACTGAAGTGATCAAGTTTGAAGAGGCAGAAGCGGCTACGTGGCCAAGCGTAGACGTGCGCGACGAAGGCGGAACCCTTGAGGAAACGCTGGCCGTTGTGCCGCACGTCTGGCAGCGTATCGAGGACCACATTGCTTACCGGTGGACTGCCCGCCAGTGTGTCTGGACTGTTCAAGGTCCGGGTGATTGGCGTCCGCACCTGTCGCCAGTATCTGCCGTGACGGTAGAAAGCTGGGACGAAACCACTAAGGCATGGTCTGCCCTGATTGCCGAGCCTATCCCCGCTGATGGGTTCTACCTGCCCCGTGATAAGACGTACCGAATCACGGCAACCGTGGGCGACACAGAAACCGCTGTACCCCAGCCGGTAGTCCAAGCGTATCACCGCCTGTCTGGTTACCTGTCAGAAGTCGCGCTAGACGATAAGCCGGTGGGTGCTACTACGCATTCCCTGAAGCTGGGCGATGGTCTGGACGAATCGACTACCCGCAACCCGAACTATGTTGCCCGCGCTTTGCAGTACTCCGGTGCTGCCGATCTATTGCGGAAATATCGGAGGCTGTAATGGGCTGGAAATTTTGGGAGAAAGACAAACCGGAAACCCGTGCGGCTGCACAGGGGTTCACTGCTGACCTGATGGCAGCGCGTGAAAGTTACCTGTCTGGGTCCAGCGGTTCCGGTGAACTGACAGCGACTGTGCAAAGCTGTGTCAGTCTCTGGGAACATGGCCTGTCCATTGCAGACGTACAGGGAACGGATTACCTGTCCGCGCATTTGCTGGGCATCATTGCCCGGTCACTGGCGCTACGCGGTGAAGCTGTCCTGTACCTTGCACCTGATCGCCTGCTACCGGCGTCTGACTGGGACGTAAGTACACGGGGCGGCATTCCTCGTGCCTATCGTCTGTCAATCTCTGAAGCGGGCGGCGGCACTTCTCAGACCGCCCTTGCAACTGAAGTCCTGCACTTCCGTATCGGTAGTGATGCGGTAACCCCGTGGGCGGGTACGTCACCGCTGCGCCGGTCTAACCTGACTGCCAGTATGTTGCACTGTATTGAGTCCGCACTGGGTGAAGTCTATGACCTTGCCCCGCTGGGTTCACAAGTTCTCCCGTTCCCTGAATCACCGTCAACTGACCTAGACAAACTGGGTGCCGGTTTCAGGGGCAAGCGCGGCAGGATGCTGCTACGGGAGTCTGTGAACGTCACCAGTGCGGGTGGGCCTGCACCTAACACGGACTGGAAACCTAGCGACCTGTCCCCCGATCTATCCAAAGCGATGACCGCTGAAAGTCTGGAGGCTAGCCGTGCCAGTATCCTATCCGTTTACGGCGTACTGCCTGCTATGTTCGACACCAGCACAACGGGACCGCTTGTCAGAGAAGCACAACGCCACCTTGCCCAGTGGGTACTCCAGCCGATTGCGAACTGCATTGCACAGGAAGCGACTGCGAAACTGGATACGCCAATTGCGCTGGACGTTATGCAACCGCTGCAAGCGTTTGACGCGGGCGGACGTGCGCGGACTGTTGGCGCTATTGTGGAAGCACTTTCCAGAGCAAAGGAGTCTGGGGTTAATCCCGATGATGCCCTGAAGCTGGTGAACTGGGCGGAAGATTAAGGGAATTTTTCACTTTGTGGGTAGCGTTGTGGGTAGATGCCCTACGCTATCCTTCAATCCCTTTTAAATCAATCACTTACGATGCCGATTTGGCGGTGAGGGAGGGATTTGAACCCTCGATACGTTTCCGTATACACACTTTCCAGGCGTGCGCCTTCGACCACTCGGCCACCTCACCGTGAGGGCGCGCATCATACCACAGGCAGCGGCCGCTGCCACCACCGGCTTACTGCCGATTGAGGCGTGGCAGGGGCTTGGAGGCGGGGTCCGTGGCGCGCATGGGGTTGATATCCAGGCCGCCGCGCCGGGTGTAGAACGCCTGTACCCGCAGGTAGCCGGGTTCGCAGGTCTGCAGCACGTCGCGGAAGATGCGCTCGACACACTGCTCGTGAAAATCCCGGTGCGAGCGGAAAGCCAGCAGGTAGGACAGCAACGACGTCTGCTCGATACGCGGGCCGCGGTACTCCAGCCACAGGGTGGCCCAGTCCGGCTGGCCGGTAACGGGGCACAGGGAGCGCAGCAGGTGCGTGTACATGGCCTGCTGGGTCTCGCCCTCGCCGCACTGTAACAACGCGGCATCGGGAGCGGCGCCGGGCGCGGGCACCGGCAGGCCGTCCAGGCACAGGCCCTGCAGCGCGGTGGCTCCCAGGGCGGCGTCATCCACGGGGAACAGTTCGATCTGCGGCGCCGCGCCGAGCACCGCGCCGAGGTCCTTGACAAGCGTTTCGCGCAGCGCCCGCTCGGACTCGAAAGACGTATTGTTCAACGAGTTGAGGTACAGCTTGAAAGACTTGGACTCGACCATACAGGGCGAGTCGGCGGGGATATCGAAGCGGCCCACACGCGACAGCGGACAACCGCGCGCGTCCAGCCAGGACAGTTCATAGGCGTGCCAGCGATCCCAGCCGCAGAACGGCAGCGGCTCGTCGAGCCCGAGATCACGCCGCCCCGACTCCCGGGGGATCGGATACAGCAACTCCGGCGCGTAACGCTCGACCAGCGGCGTGGGCTTGCCCAGCAGGAGTTCCGGCCTGTCCCCCTCCCCGGCCATTTACTGCCGCAGCCGCTTGCCGGTGTTGAGCAGGTACATGCTGTAACCGAAGGCCAGCGCGGTGAACAGGCTGATCATGCCGAAGGCCACGGGCAGGCTGACGTCGGAGACTCCGAGCATGCCGTAGCGGAACGCATTCACCACGTAGACCAGCGGGTTCAGCCTGGACACCGCGGCCCAGAAATCCGGCAACAGGTCCATGGAATAGAACACCCCGCCGAGGTAGATCAGCGGAGTCAGCACGAAGGTGGGCACGATCGAGATATCGTCGAAGCTGTTGGCGAACACCGCGTTGATGAAACCGGCCAGGGCAAACAGCGTCGCGGTCATCAAAACGATGGTGACCACCACCAGGTAGCTGTGGATATGCAGGTCGGTGAAGAACAGCGACACCAGGGTCACCACCACGGCCACGAACAGGCCGCGGGTCACACCGCCGAGGACATAGCCCATCAGGATGATGTAGTTGGGCACCGGCGATACCAGCAGTTCCTCCACGCTGTGGTTGAACTTGGAGCCGAAGAACGAGGACACCACGTTGGAGTAGGAGTTGGTGACAATCGCCATCATGATCAGGCCCGGCACCACGAACTGCATGTAGCTGAAGCCGCCCATCTCGCCGATACGCGAGCCGATCAGCGTGCCGAATATCACGAAGTACAGGGACATGGTGATGGCCGAAGGCAGCAGGGTTTGCGTCCAGATACGCAGGTAGCGGCGAATCTCCTTGCGCACGATGGTCATGAAGGCGTTCCATTGCTCGGTCGCGTTCACGCTTTACCCTCCACCAGGTTGACGAACATTTCCTCCAGGCGGTTGGCGCGGTTGCGCATGCTGGTGATGTGGATGCCGCCCCGGTCCAGCGCGGCGAAGACCTGGTTGATGTGCTGCCCCTTCTCGACCTCCACTTCCAGCGTATGCGGGTCCAGCCGCCGTGTCGGGAAACCGTCAATCACCGTGTCTTCACTTACTTGCTCAGCACAGTCGAGAATAAATACCTCGCGGTGCAACTGGCGCAGCAGGTCGCGGATGGTCGTATTTTCCACGATCCCTCCCTCGTTGATGATGGCGATGTTGCGGCACAGGGCCTCCGCCTCTTCGAGGTAGTGGGTGGTGAGAATAATCGTCGTGCCCTCGGCGTTGATCTCCTGCAGGAATTCCCACATGGAGCGACGCATCTCGATATCGACGCCGGCGGTGGGCTCGTCGAGAATGAGCAGCTTCGGTTCGTGCACCAGGGCGCGGGCGATCATCAGCCGCCGCTTCATGCCACCGGAGAGCATGCGCGACTGCACGTTGCGCTTGTCCCAGATTCCCAGTGCTTTCAGGTACTTTTCCGCGCGCTCGCGGGCCAGGGCCGGCGGCAGGCCATAGTAGCCGGCCTGGTTGACCACCACGTCGTAACCCTTTTCAAACTGGTTGAAGTTGAACTCCTGGGGCACGATACCGATGTATTTCTTTGCCGCGGGAAAGTCCTCGTCGATATCCACGTCGAACACCGAGACGCGGCCCGCGGTCTTGGCCACCAGGGAACAGATAATGCCTATGGTGGTCGATTTGCCCGCGCCGTTTGGGCCCAGCAGCGCGAAAAAATCGCCCTGTTGCACCTCCAGGCTGATGCCCTTGAGGGCCTCGAACCCGTCGGCATAGACCTTACGCAGGTTTTCTATACGCAGTGCTGGTATCATCGCTCCCCGGCGCGCCCTGTAGAAAAACGCGCCATTGTACCCGGATACCGGCCGCCAAACGATAGCGATATGAACGACGCACAGTACCTGCAACACTGCCGCGAGCTGCTGGCCGACTTCGCCGGCGACCTCACCGCGCGCACCCGGCACCTGCCCCCGGAGGACCCGCTGCGCGAGCTCGCCCTGGCCTTCCAGGCCGCGAGCGCGGCGACCGACGACCTGCACGCCCAGGGCACCGCCCTGGCGGTGCGCCTGTTCAACACCTACCCGGACATGGCTCCGCTGTTCCCGCGCCAGCTGCTGTGGTTCCTCGGCGGCGACTGCCTGCACTACATGCCGGACGAAGAGATCGGCCAGTACCAGGCGCTCGACGAGATGCGCCTTGAGGCCGCCGCCAGGGGCGACTGCCTGGACCTGCGCCAGGCCAGAGCTAAGCTGCTGAACTTACAATAAAAAGCTGGCGAATTTCCGCCGGTCCGGGGTTGACGCACAGAGCGTGGCTACCTACAATGCGCGCCTCTCGAAAGAGAGCCTTGCGTCCCCTTCGTCTAGTGGCCTAGGACTCTGCCCTTTCACGGCAGAAACAGGGGTTCGAACCCCCTAGGGGACGCCATATTTGCGGGAATAGCTCAGTTGGTAGAGCGCAACCTTGCCAAGGTTGAGGGGGGGCGCCCAGCCTCGCCGGTTCCGGCGACCACGGCGGTGGTGAGACGCACAGTTTGATTAGCGGGAATAGCTCAGTTGGTAGAGCGCAACCTTGCCAAGGTTGAGGTCGCCGGTTCGAACCCGGTTTCCCGCTCCAACCT
>MDSW01115449.1_pt1 | contig 66010 bp, 69 predicted proteins | sample 811171 | NCBI WGS metagenome assembly MDSW01 (sample SAMN05326641, study PRJNA326480) | marine metagenome | isolation source: seawater | place: Atlantic Ocean: North West | collected 2012
AAAGTTTTTTTTCTTTTTCCTGAAAAGTTTTCATATATATAACTATATTATTAAATTGTACTATCATAGTCTACATAGGTCTAAAGTTGAATAAAATTAATAAAGAATTAGCTAACGCAATTAGGTTTTTGTCTATTGACGCTGTTCAAAAAGCAAATTCTGGACACCCTGGTATGCCCATGGGTATGGCTGATGTGGCCACAATACTATTTAAAAATTTTTTAAAATTTAATCCAAAAAATCCTAGCTGGTTAAATAGAGATAGATTTATTTTATCAGCAGGCCATGGATCAATGCTGTTATATTCCTTATTATATCTGACAGGTTATAAAAGCATCTCTCTAGAAGATATTAAAAATTTTAGACAACTTAATTCTATATGCGCAGGACATCCAGAGTATCATCCAAATAGTGGTATTGAAACTACAACTGGCCCTTTAGGACAAGGTATAGCAAACGCAGTTGGTTTTGCCTTAGCAGAAGAAATTATAAAAAAGAAAGTTGGAAAAAAAATAATTAATCATAAAACTTATGTTTTGGCTGGCGACGGATGTTTAATGGAAGGAATTAGTCATGAAGCATTGAGCCTTGCTGGTCATTTAAAATTAAAAAATATTATTTTGCTATTTGATAATAATTCTATTTCAATAGACGGACCAACTAATTTGGCGGTATCTGATGATCATAAAAAAAGATTTATTAGCTATGGTTGGGATTTTTTAGAAATAAACGGTCATAATGAAAAAGAAATATTTAAATCTTTAAAAAAAGCACAAAAATCAAAAAAACCAATTGCGATTTCCTGCAAAACTACAATTGGATATGGATCACCAAACAAAGGTGGTAAAGCATCTTCACATGGTAGCCCACTAGGTGAAGAGGAAATTAAACTAGTCAGAAAAAAATTAAAATGGAAATATGAACCTTTCATAATTCCAGACAAGGTACTAAAAGAATGGAGAACCATCGGGAACAAAGCATCAAAAAAAGCTGAACGAGATGAAAAAAATAATCAAAAGAAATTATCTAGATTAACTTGGTATGAAAATAATTTATTAACAAGGTCGATTTATTCAGAAATAGAAAAAACTAAAAAAGATTATTTAAAATCCTTATATCCGATGGCTACAAGAAAATGCTCTGAAAAATTTTTGGAAATTATATCAAATGCGCCAAACATAATTGGTGGTTCTGCTGACCTTGCTGGGTCAAATAATACAAAAACTAAAGAACATAAAATAATTAAGCCAGGAAATTTTTCTGGAAATTATATTCATTATGGAGTTAGAGAGCATGCAATGTGTGGTGTGATGAATGGAATATCTTTACACAGTGGTTTAATTCCATATGGAGGAACATTTTTAATATTTAGTGATTATTGCAAACCATCCATAAGATTGGCAGCTATGATGAAAAAAAGAGTGATATATGTTTTTACACATGACTCTATAGGTCTTGGAGAAGATGGTCCAACACACCAACCTATTGAACAATTAACTAGCTTAAGATCGGTTCCTAATTTAAATGTATTTAGGCCCGCTGACATGATTGAAACTTTTGAATGTTGGGAATTAGCGCTTGCAAACAAAAATACTCCAAGCGTAATTGCATTAACTAGACAAAAAATTGATCCTGTTAGAAGAGAAATTAGTTCTAAAAACCTTTCATCAAATGGTGCTTATGAAGTATTAAGAACAAAAGATAAAATAAAATTAACAATATTGTCATCTGGTTCTGAAACAAGTTTGGCATGTGAAATTAGTCATAAATTGGCCACAGAAAATATTTATTCAAAGGTAATATCAATGCCATGTCATGAATTATTTGATCAACAAGAAGAGCATTATAAAACAAAAATTTTAGACGAAACTGATCTAATTGTATCTATTGAAGCCTCTGAACCAAATTTTTGGAAAAAATATACAGGTAAAAAAGGACTAAATTTTGGAATAAATAGTTTTGGAAAAAGTGCGCCATACAAAGATATATATGAGAATTTTGAATTAAATACAGAAAGTATAACAAAAAAGATTAAACAAAATTTATGAAAATAAAAGTTGGAATTAATGGCATGGGTAGAATTGGACGAATGATAGTTCGATCAATAATAGAAAACAAATATTCAAAAATTCAAATTAAACATATAAACAATAGGACCAACTCTGAGACTTGTTCAAATCTTTTAAAATATGATTCAATCCATGGGAAATTTAATTCTGAGGTTGAATTTGATGAAAATCATCTAATAATTAACAAAAGTAAGATTACTTTTAGTCAAGAAACAGATTTAAATAAAATAAATTGGAAAAAATTTGATGTTGATTATGTTTTTGAATGCACAGGTAAATTTAACTCTAAAGAAAAATTATTAACTCATTTAAAAAATGGTGCAAAAAAAGTTATAGTTTCAGCTCCATGTAAAAATGCTGATAAAACTATTGTTTTTGGAGTTAATGAAAATGAAATAAGCAAGAAAGATAATATAATCTCGGCTGCTTCATGTACTACAAATTGCCTTGCGCCGGTAGCTTACGTTTTAAATGAAAAATTTAAAATTGAAAAAGGCTTCATGACAACAATACATGCCTTTACAAGTGATCAAAGAATTTTGGACAACTCACACAAAGACCCAAGAAGAGCTAGATCCGCAAGTCAATCGATTGTTCCAACATCTACGGGTGCGTCAAAAGCAATAGGTGAAATAATACCCTCTCTAAAAGGTAAGCTGGAAGGAATAGCAATGAGAGTTCCAACGCCAAATGTATCTTTAGTTGAGTTAGTTTTTTGCACAAAAAAAGACTTAACCATAGAAAAAATTAATTCAGCATTTCAAGAGTTTGCCAAAAAACAGGGAAAGGAAGTTCTTAAAATAACAAATGAAAAACTTGTATCTATTGATTTTAATCATAACTCAGCTTCGTCGATTCTAGATTCTACACTTACAAGTGTCGTTGGAAATAATATGGGTAAAATTTCAGCTTGGTATGATAATGAATGGGGCTTCTCAAATAGAATGTGTGATATAGCAGAATATATTCATAAAAATTCTTAATGAATTATATAAAAAATCACAAGGAACTTAATGATAAAATAGTTTTATTAAGACTTGATTTGAATGTGCCTATTGAAAATGGAACAATAACTGATGAAACTAGAATAAATAAAATCTTACCTATATTAAACTATTTACTAGAAAAAAAATCAAAAATTATTGTCATTACACATGTGGGACGACCCAAAGGAAAGTGGATTGAGAATCTATCATTAAAACCAATTTGTGAAAATATAAAACAAAAATTAAATAAAAAAATAAAACTTATAACTGAGAATATTTATAAATTAAAAAAAGAAAGTTTATTTGTAGATTCTGATTATGAAATTATTTTTTTAGAAAATATAAGATTTTATAAGGAGGAAGAAGAAAATGATAATTATTTTTCAAAATATTTAGCAAGTTTTGGGGATTTGTTTGTTAATGATGCTTTTTCCTGTTCTCATAGAGATCATGCTTCAATATGCGAAATTACCAAATTCCTTCCTTCCTACGCTGGCTTACAATTAGAAAATGAAATAAATGCTTTAAAAAAAGTTACTACAGAAATTAAAAAACCGACAACTTGTATAATTGGTGGATCTAAAATATCGACTAAAATTTCAATTATTAAGAATTTAATCCCAAAATTTAATAATATAATAATAGTTGGAGGAATGGCTAATAATATTCTTAAATATAAAGGTCATTCCATCGGTAAATCAATTCAAGAAGATAATTGTGAAACAATTATTGATGATATTTTTAATTCTTCTAAAAATTACTCATGCTCTATAATTTTTCCTGAAGACGTTGTGGTTGGTAAAAATTTGAAAGATGATCCAAAAATTAAAGAGCTGAGTCAAATATCAAATGATGATTTAATTTTAGATATCGGTCCAAAAACAATAAAAAGAATCAACAATATAGTTGAAAAAAGTAAAACAATTTTATGGAATGGACCTGCGGGATATTTTGAAAATCCTAGTTTCGCAAAAGGAAGTTTTGAAATAGGAAAAAAGATTGCAGAAAAAAATAAATTAAATCAGATTTTTTCTGTAGCTGGTGGTGGTGATACCGTTGCTCTTTTAAATAAAATTGGTATTTTAGATAACTTTAATTTTGTTTCAACTGCAGGGGGAGCATTTTTAGAATATCTTGAAGGCAAAGAATTGCCTGGTATAAAAGCACTGAACTAAAATGAGTGAACTTAATAAAATTTCATTAAAAATTTTATCTGATGGAAAAGGTATTCTTGCTGCTGATGAAAGCACAGCAACAATGACTAAAAGACTGGAGTCTGTAAAAGTTGCGTCAAATGAAGAAAATAGACTTAAGTTTAGAAAAACACTATTTTCTTCTGAAAGTATGAAAAATTGTATTGGTGGAGTTATTTTATATGATGAGACAATAAAGCAATCTAGTAACTCTAAAACAATTCCAGAAATAATAAATGAATGTGGTGCAGTAACGGGTATAAAAGTAGATACAGGGGCAAAAACTCTAGCTGGCTCTACTGAAGAAAAGATAACTGAAGGTCTAGACGGATTAAGAAATAGATTAAAAGAATACTACAAACTTGGTGCGAGATTTACAAAATGGAGGGGTGTTTATAAAATTTCAGATAAACATCCAAGTAAGTTATCTATTCACTCAAATGCTCATGCCCTAGCAAGATATGCTGCCATAGTTCAAGAGTGTAGAATGGTTCCTATTGTTGAGCCAGAAGTATTAATGGATGGAAACCACTCTGCTAGTACATGTTTTGAAAAAACTTCTGAGGTAATAAAACAATGCTTTGAGGAATTAATACTGCATAAAGTCGATTTAAGTGGGGTGATATTAAAACCAAATATGATTTTAGATGGAGCAAATGCTGAAAAAAAAATTAGCAATGAGGAAATCGCTGATTTAACTTTAAAATGTCTTAAGGAATCGGTACCTCAAGAAGTGCCAGGAATAGCTTTTCTTTCAGGTGGACAAAGTGAAGTTCAAGCTACAGAAAATCTTAATTTAATTAATAAAAAAAATAATACTAATTTTATTATGACTTATTCTTACGGAAGAGCTTTACAACAAAGTGCACTAAAATACTGGTCAAAAAATCTTAAAGATATATCTGGTACACAAAAAATATTTAATCACCGTGCAAATATGTGCTCACTCGCAGCTCAAGGAAAGTGGTCTAAAGAACTTGAAGCACAGGACTAAATTCATTTATTTAATCTCTCCAAAAAATATTAACTCAAGTTTTTATAATAAATTAGAATTGGTATTAAAATCTAACAAAATATACTATTTTCAGCTTAGATTAAAAAAAACTCCAAAAAATAAAATTATAACTTATTCAAAAAAAATTATGAAAATTTGTAGAAAGTATAAAGTTAAATTTATTATTAATGATAATCCTTGGATTGCAAAAAAAGTAAATGCCGATGGATGTCATTTGGGCCAATCTGATACCAATATAAAAGAAGCGAGAAAAATTTTAAGAAATAAAATCATTGGAGCAACCTGTCATAATTCAATAACACTTGCTAAAGAGGCAATTGAAAATGGAGCAGATTACATTGCTCTTGGAGCATTCAATATTAGCAAAACAAAACGTATTAAATACAAAGCAGATCTAAGTGACTTAAAAAAAATAAGAAAAATCACAAATAAACCAATTGTAGCAATAGGAGGAATTAATCAAAAAAATTATGAAAAACTTTTGTTGAATAAAGCTGACTTTTTGGCTATTTCAAGCTTCATTTGGAAAAATAAAAAATTAAAACCAGAAAAGGCTATAGATAAAATAAAATGAAAATCTCAGGTAATGAAATTAAAACTGGAATGATAATTGAGCACAATAACGATTTGTGGGAAGTTTTAAAAACACAACATGTAAAACCGGGCAAAGGCGGAGCATTTAACCAAGTGGAAATGAAAAGTGTAAACAAAAGCACCAAGTTAAATGAAAGATTTAGATCAAGCGATAATGTCGAGAGAGCTATAGTAGAAGAAATTGATTATAATTTTTTATACGAAGATAAAGAAGAATTTTATTTTATAAATAATAAAACATTTGAACAGTTAAATATTAAAAAGGAATTAATGGGCGAAAAATCAAAATTTCTTAAGGAAGGACTTGATGTTAAAATAAGTTTGTATGAAGAGCTACCAATTAAAATAGATCTTCCAAACCAAATTACATGTAAAATAGAAACTACTGATGCTGCAATTAAAGGTCAAACAGCAGCTTCATCATATAAACCGGCTTTACTTGAAAATGGTGTAAATATTTTAGTTCCCCCTTTTGTAGAAAGTGGAGACAGTATAATTGTAGATACAAGAACAATAGAATACGTAAAAAAAGTTTAAATTTTATGAAATCCATTTCTCCAAATTTAAATATTATGATTAAAGCATGTGAAAAAGCCTCAAAAATATTAATTCGTGATTTTGGAGAAATAGAAAATCTTCAAGTATCTAGAAAAGGGCCAAAAGATTTTGTAACGAATGCAGACAAAAAAGTAGAAAAAGTTTTAATAACTGAATTATCTAAAAAAAAATTTTCAATAATTACTGAGGAAACAGGAACTATATTTAAAAAAAATAAAACTAATTTTTGGATAATCGATCCAATTGATGGAACCACAAATTTTTTACACGGTATTCCTCATTTTTGTATTTCTCTAGCTTACGTAAGTAATAATGAAATAATTTCTGGTGTTATATTTGACCCTATAAAAAATGAAATTTTTTATGGTGAAAAAAACTGTGGAGCTTTTTTTAATAATCAAAGAATTAGAGTTTCAAAAAAAAATAATTTAGAAGAATGTTTATTTGGAACCAATATTGAGGGAATTAAAGGTATTGATTTGAACATGAGAGTTAGTGGAAGTGCAGCTCTTGATTTAGCTTACGTCGCATCAGGAAGATTAGATGGATTTTTTCAAAAAAAACTAAATATATGGGATGTTGCGGCAGGCATTCTAATAGTAAGTGAGGCTGGAGGCAAAATAAGCCCTGTAGATATGAAAAAAATAAAAAACCACGCAATAATTGCTTCATCAGAAATTATTTATAAAGATTTGAGCAATTTAGTTTAAAACTTTTAATTGTTTTATAAAAAAGTTTTGCTATAAAACCGCTATGAAAAAAAATATTCACCCTGATTACCACCTTATTAAGGTTCAAATGACTGATGGATCTCAGTTCGAGACGAAATCAACTTGGGGAAAAGAAGGAGATACTTTAAAACTTGAGATTGATCCAAAGTCACACTCTGCGTGGACCGGTGGAAAGCAAAAAATTTTGGATAAGGGTAGAGTAAGCAAGTTTAATAAAAAATTTCAAAACTTCAGGTCATCAAAATAGTTAAATGTCTAACGCACCGTTAATGCCAGTTGCAACAGCTGTTTGGCTAGTCGAAAATACATCTTTAACTTTTAAACAAATTGCAGATTTTTGTAAAATGCATGAAGTAGAAATTCGTAGTATAGCCGATGGTGAAGTAGGAAAAGGAATAGTTGGTTTTAATCCAATTATTTCAGGACAGCTAACAAGAGAAGAAATTGATCTTTCAAGCAAAGATGAGGATAGACCCTTGAAAATTTCTCAAAATGAAATTCAAATAAGTGTTGAAAACAAAAAAGATAAAAAATATGTTCCTTTGTCAAAGAGACAAGACAAGCCTGACTCAGCTCTATGGCTTATAAAAAATCATTCAAAATTAAAAGACTCCCAAATTTCAAAACTAGTTGGAATAACAAGTTTATCTGTTAAAGCTATAAGAAATAAAAGTTATTGGAATTATAATAATTTAAATTCTAAAGATCCTGTTGCGATGGGATTGTTTTCTCAAAAAGACCTTGTGGAGTCATTAGAAAAAGCTGATCGAAGGATAAAAAGAGAGCAAAAAATTAAAAAAATAACTTAAATACATTTAGAAGAAAAAAATAGACAAAATAAATATATGGTGATAGTTAATCGTTTTTTTGGAGGTAGTTATTAAAATAGAAGTCAAAGATAATAATGTTGAGCAAGCATTGAGAATTTTAAAAAGAAAGCTTCAAAAGGATGGTTTCTATAAAATAATTAAATTAAAAAACACCTATGAAAAACCTTCAGAAAAGAAAAAAAGAATTTTACAGGAAAATATAAAAAGGGTTAAGAAGCTAAACAAGCTTAGAAATAGAATTTAATTATCGCGGGGTGGAGCAGCCTGGTAGCTCGCAAGGCTCATAACCTTGAGGTCGGCGGTTCAAATCCGTCCCCCGCAACCAATTCAGATTTTAAATTTAGATTTTAAACTATCTTCAAGAAATCCTTTAACAGTATCAATAGTTAAGTTTTTAAAACTTTTTCCAAACTTTTCAATTTTATCAATCATTGAAGGTGGAACCGTTATTATATGGCATCCCAATTGACTTGCTTGTAAAAAATTATAAGGCTCTCTTGTGCTTGCCCAAAGAATTTCTACGTTTTTAAATTGTTTTGCTAATTTAATACTTTTTTTGAATTCAGGAATTGGATCCTTGCCAACATCTCCCATTCTTCCAGCAAAAATTGAAATGATTACCTTGGTTTTTTTATTTATATTTTTTAAAATCTGTTTTGTTTGATTGTGCGTATACACGGCTGTAATATTCAATTTAATATTTTTAGAATTTAAATTTTTAATTACATTTCCAGTAAATTTACCTTTTGAATTTGTTATTGGAACTTTAACATAAACATTATTACCCCATTTGCTTATTTTATTGCCTTGAGCCATCATGCTTTTTTTATCATCACCAAAAACCTCGAAGGAAACAGGTTTGTTGGTTATTTTAAGAATTTTTTTACTATATCTCTCATAATTTTTGGCTTGTGCTTTTCTCATTAGACTAGGGTTTGTTGTAAATCCTTTAACTAGACTCTTCTTATTGTAAGATTTGATAAGTTTTATATCGGCTATATCACAAAAAATTTTCATCATTTATTATTAATCTATTTTTTTTTGAAAAGTAAATATTCCATTATATAATCTTTACTATTTCCTCTGTCATTTTTTTTGCATCTGCAAATAGCATAAGAGTATTATCTCTATAAAATAAATCATTATCAATACCAGCGTAGCCAGGAGAAAGGCTTCTTTTTACGAAAAGTACAGATTTAGATTTTTCTACATCTAATATTGGCATTCCATATATTGGACTTTGTGGGTCTGATTTTGCCACAGGGTTTGTTACATCATTTGCACCTATAACGTAGGCAACATCGCAATTAGCAAAGTCATTATTTATTTCATCTAATTCAAACACTTCATCATATGGAACGTTTGCTTCAGCTAATAACACATTCATGTGTCCAGGCATTCTTCCAGCAACCGGATGAATTGCGTATGAAACTTTGACACCGTTTTTTTTTAATTTATCTACCATTTCTCTTAAAGCATGCTGAGCTTGAGCTACAGCCATACCATAGCCTGGAACAATTATTACTGACGAAGCATTTTTCATTAAAAATCCAGCATCATCGGCATTTCCACTTTTGACTGGTCTTTGTTCTTTGTCTTTTTTAGAAGAAAATTGCTCTGTTCCACCAAAGCCTCCAAGAATGACACTAAAAAAAGAACGGTTCATTCCTTTGCACATTATATAGGATAAAATTGCACCTGAAGATCCAACTAAAGCACCTGTAATTATTAAAGCAGTGTTCTCTAATGTAAAACCAATCCCAGCGGCTGCCCAACCTGAATATGAATTTAACATTGAAATTACAACGGGCATATCAGCACCTCCTATTGGAATAATTAATAAAATTCCTAATAAAAAAGATATTAGGATTATATACCAAAAGAGATTTGCTGATTGTGTTTTGCAAAGGTAAAAAACTAATACTCCTAAAGATAAACCCAATATTAAATTAAGATAATGTTGTCCTATAAAATTTATTGGATTGCCGGACATTATTCCTCGAAGCTTTAAGAAGGCAATTATTGATCCGGTAAAAGTAATTGCCCCAATAGCTGCACCTAAAGACATTTCAATTAAACTAGCTATATTAATTTTACCAATGCTTCCTAAATTAAAAATTTCAGGCTTTAAAAAGGCAGAGATTGCTACAAAAACTGCTGCTAAGCCGACTAAACTATGAAAACCTGCTACTAATTCTGGCATGGCTGTCATTGGAATTCTGAAGGCTATAAAGGCTCCAATAGAACCACCAATTAACATCAATAAAATTACATAAATTATACTATTAGAAAAATTTCCAATTGATAAAAATGTAACTATTACTGCAATGGCCATTCCTGCCATACCGAAATAATTTCCTTGTCTAGAAGTTTCGGGTGAAGACAATCCTCTTAAAGCAAGTATAAATAATATACCTGATATCATGTAAAACACTGCCGATAGATTAGGCGAAATCATAATTACTTTTTCTTCTTCTTTTTATACATTTCCAACATTCTTTGGGTAACGAGAAAACCTCCAAAAATATTAACTGCAGCTAAAATTATTGCTAAAAAACCAAAAATATTTGATATTTCAAAAATATTTTCAGAAACACCTGATAATGAAGCAATTATGGCCCCAACAATTATTACTGAAGAAATAGCATTAGTTACAGACATTAAAGGAGTGTGCAGTGATGGTGTTACGCTCCAAACAACATAATATCCTACAAATATTGACAGAATAAATATACTCAGTCTAAATATAAAAGGGTCTATTTCCATAATTATTTTATAATTGTATTTTTAATTATTTCATCTTCCAAATTAATATTAATTTTATTATTTTTCTTATCATAAAGATTTAAAACAAAATTATATAGATTCTTTGCATATAAAATAGATGCAGAAGTTGGCAATCTATTTAATATGTTGCTTTCACCAAGAATTTTTACTCCATTTATATCAATAATCTCATCAGCTTTGGTATTAGCTGAATTTCCACCTTGAGACGCTGCTAAATCATAAATAATTGAACCTGGTTGCATATTTTTAATCATTTCTTCCTTTATTATCAAAGGAGCTTTTTTACCAGGAATTAAAGCTGTACATATAACAACATCAATTTTTTTTAAAGTTTCTGACAAAAGTGCTTCCTGCTTTTTTTTAAAATCTTCAGATGCTTCTTTTGCATATCCACCTTTTGTTTCTAAATTTTCTGAGCCCTCTACTGTTAAAAATTTTCCTCCTAGACTTTCAACCTGCTCTTTTGAAGTTGTTCTTACATCGGTAGCAAACACTATGGCTCCCATTCTTTTTGCTGTTGCTATCGCTTGTAGTCCAGCCACCCCGGCGCCAATAACTAAAACTTTTGCAGCTGGAACTGTTCCTGCGGCGGTCATCATCATTGGAATTGCCTTCGTAAAATATGCAAAAGATTCGATCACAGCTTTATAGCCAGCTAAATTTGCCTGTGATGAAAGTATGTCCATTGATTGTGCTCTTGTTATTCTGGGTAGTAACTCAAGAGAAAAGATATTAATTTTTTTATTTAATAAATTCGCTAGTTTTTCTTTATTCTGATGAACATTAAATACTCCAATTAATGACTTATTATCATTTATTAATTGTAAATTTTTTTCATTAGGCAAATTTAATTGTAAAATTATATCTGACTTTTTTAAAACATTTTCTAAATTATCAATTTCACAACCTTCTTTTGTATAAAGGTCGTCTGAAAATCCTAGATGTTTACCATATTCTTTTTGAACTATAACTTTAAACCCTTCAGAAATATATTTTTTAGCTATATCTGGAGTAATTGAAATTCTTTTTTCTAAGTCTTTATTTTCAGAAATCGATCCAACTATCATAAAATTAAAGGCTTATTTTTGTCTTGCTTTAAATTTTGGGTTTTTTTTATTTATGATATAAATTCGACCTCTTCTTCTTACTAATTTTGAATTAAGATCTCTTTTTTTTAATGACTTAAGGGAACTGGCTATTTTCATAATTTATATTTTTTGAGATTTAATAAAGGAATTTATATAATCTTTCAAATATATTCTTCCAAATTTTTTATAAACTTTGTTTGAAAAAGAGAAATTGGTTAAAGCTGACGCATATCTTTCTCCACTTCTTTTGGGTAAAAACGATACTTTAGATTTAAACATTTTAGCTACCTGTAAAACTGAATAGCTTTTTCGGTTTGATATAGAGTAATGTCTGCATTTATTTTTTTTCCATGCTTCATAACAAATTTTTACTGTATCATCTATATGAGTAAACCTTCTAGTCTGTGAGCCAGGTTTAACAACTGTTAAAGGTAATCCTTTTTTATATTGTGTTTCAAAAATTCCAATTACAGTAGCCATTTCACCATGTGAAATTTGGCTTGGTCCATATACATTATAAAAATATATAACTTCAAATTTAAATCCAAACCATTTTTTAAAATTATTAAGAAGTTCTAAATTTTTTGATTTAGTAAAAGCATATGGAGAAAGGTTTTTATCATCACCTTTATTTCCTAAGCTTGCAGATGTTGCTGAATAAATAAGTTTAATACTATTATCTAAACAAAACTTAAATACTTCTTTCGTGCCAATTGAATTAGAATTATAACATTGATTAAATTTTTTAAAACTTTGATAAATTCTTGCAAATTCTCCGAAATGAAAAATCGATTTAATCTGATTTTTATACTTATTTAAAATTAAGTTTATATTTTTTGTGTCTCCTCTTATATATTTAACTCTTCTATTTATTGTATGGTTTTTTTTTGTACCACTTGAGTAGTTATCTATACTTAATAATTTATAATTAGTTTTTTTTATTAAAAATCTTATTAAATTTGATCCAACAAACCCTGCCCCGCCTGTTACTACAATTAAATTTTTCATTAGGAGTATTTAGCCTGGCAATGTCCTACTCTTCCGTGTCTTAAGACAAAGTACCATCGGCGCTGAAAGGCTTGACTTCCGAGTTCGAAAAGGGATCGGGTATTACACTTTCGCAATAATCACCAGGCAGGTGTCTTATACTAAATCTTAATTAAATGTAAATACTATTTATTTAAAATTTTATTAACCCTTACATAATCTTTGTAAGTACTTAATATTGCATCATTTAAATTAGTCTTATATTCCCAACCATATTTTTTTGCCAAAGCTACGTCCATCACTTTTCTTGGCATTCCATTTGGCTTAGATTTGTCAAAAATAATTTTTATTTTTTTATTTGGAGCTATAATTTTTAAAAATAATTTGACATAGTTTTTAATTGATAGTTCCTTGCCAGTTCCAATGTTAATCAAATTACTTTTAACTTTTTTATTCATAAAATAGATACATGCCTCAGCTATATCATCCACATAAATAATTTCTCTTTTTGGTGAGCCATCACCCCATATTTTAATATTATTAATATTTTTAATTTTAATTTCATGAATTTTTTTAATTAATGCAGGAATGAAATGAGAATTTAAATTATGATATTTATCATTAGGTCCAAAAGTGTTCGTGGGCATTAAACATTTATAATTTGTTTTATATTGTATGTTATAACTTTCACACATTTTTATTCCTGCAATCTTTGCAACCGCATAGGCATCGTTTGTATCTTCAAGTTTTCCTGTCAACAAGTATTCTTCTTTTATGGGTTGTTTAGATAGTTTAGGATAAATACAGCTAGAACCTAAAAAAATTAAATTTTTAATTTTTGCTTTAAATGCACCGTGAATAATGTTTGTTTGCACTGCTAAATTTTCATAAATAAAATCAGCTTTATAATTGTTGTTAGCATAAATGCCCCCTACTTTTGCTGCAGCTAAAAAAATAAATTTTGGTTTATTTTTTTTTAAAAAATTGAAAACTTTTTTTTGATCAATTAAATTTAGTTTTTTTTTTTCAATCGTTAAAATATTTTTATAACCTTTTGATTTTAATTTCCTAACTATAGCGCTACCAATTAAACCTTTATGCCCGGCAACAAAAATTTTGTCGGTTTTTTTAATCATTTTTCAATGAATTTAATTCTTCTGTAACCATCTCCTTGACTGTAGATATAATACTATAGTTTGGTTTCCATTTTAGTTCTCTTCTTGCTTTTGATGAGTTTCCTAGCAAAGTATCAACTTCCAACGGCCTAAAATAATTTTTATCAATGCCAACGATATTTTTATTTGATCCTTTTATATAACATTTTGAATTTATTCCTTTTCCCTTCCAGAAGTAATTTATATTTAGCTCTTTCAATACTAAATTAACAAATTCTTTTACAGTAAACTGTTTGCCGGTTGCTATAACATAATCATCTGCTTTTTTTTGCTGTAATATTTTCCACATAGCCAATACATAATCTTTTGCATGTCCCCAATCTCTTTTTGCATCTAAATTTCCTAAAAATAATGTTTTTTGCATACCGAGTTTTATTTTACACAATCCATTAACAATTTTTTTTGTTACAAACGTTCCACCTCTTCTAGGACTTTCGTGATTAAATAAAATTCCATTGCATGCAAAAATATTATAAGCTTCTCTATAATTCACAGTTATCCAATGTGCATATACCTTGGCAACTCCATACGGGCTTCTTGGATAAAAAGGAGTTTTTTCATCTTGAGGTGTTTCTATAACTTTTCCATACATTTCTGATGTTCCTGCTTGATAAAATTTTGTCTTATTTATTAAGTTATGAAATCTAATTGCTTCTAAAATTCTTAAGGCACCGATCGCATCAGCATTTGCAGTATATTCCGGAACCTCAAAAGATACAGCCACATGAGATTGTGCAGCTAAATTATAAATTTCGTCAGGGTTTATTTTTTTAATTAGCGAGGAGACAGAGATAGAGTCTGTAACATCGCCATAATGTAAAATAAAATTTCTATTTTTTTCATGAGGATCTTGATACAAATGATTTATTCTTGAGGTATTAAATGATGATGATCTTCTAATTACACCGTGAACTATATATTTTTTTTTTAATAATAATTCACTTAAATATGAACCGTCTTGTCCCGTGATACCAAAAATTATTGCTTTTTTAGCTTTTTTCATAAAAACTTTTTTTGCTTAATTAAATCATCCTTTTTTTAATTCATCTTATAAAAAAAAGAAATTTATTTTTTTAAGTTTGGGCATTATTTATATAAAAACTTTTAATTTTTTGACTTTTCTTATCGAATTGAGATAAAATTATGACTTAAGTTTGTATTTTGTGTACTTTAAACATCTTTAAGTTAAATAATTCTATTTATTAAATTAGTGAAAATCTGATCTACAGAAATATAAAATTTTTTATTATTTAGTTTATATAAATATTCTGAAAATTTATGCGCCTCTATCCTTCTATACCACCAGTTTTTTGAAAATTTTTTAAAATTGGCAGAGGCTGACCCATCTTTTTGCTGATACATGGTTAAGTAATTTGGAATCATATATACTTTATTAAAATCTATGATAGCTTGACTAATTAATCTAAAATCTAGCCAAATATTATTATATTTTTTTATAGAAATTTTTTTCCATATTTTAAGTAAATATTTTTTTTTTACAGCTATACAGCTTTGTGGACCAAATTGTGGCCACGGAGTAATAAACTTACTTCTTCTATTTATAACCAATTTTCTAATTTTACTTTTATTAAAATATAAATATGGCTTATCAAAACATATATTTAAATTTTTTTTTAAAAAATGGCTTGTAACTATTTTAATTTTATTTTTTTTAAAAAAATCATCACTATCTAAAAAAAAAATTATATCACCCGATGATTTCATTAATCCTATTTTACATGCATTTATTTGATTAAAAGAACCATACTTTGTTTTTTTTTTTGTTTTAAATATTTTTATCCTCTTATATTTTTTTATTTTTGAAATAGAATCATCAGTTGATAAATCATCAACAAATATTATTTCTAGATTTGAATAAGTTTGACTCAATACAGATTTTACACATCTATTTATTAGCTTTGAATTATTAAAATTTATTATGATTACAGTAACTTTTGGAAATTTATTTTCTTTCATGTTTTGTAAAAATTTTTATTAATATAAATATACTCAAAAGTTTTTCTGAATGGCATTTTGGCTTTATAAAATTGCTTAAAATTATTTAACTTAAGTAGTCCATGTACATTTGAAAATGTATAATTTTTCAATAACATATCATGATAATGATGTTCAAACATAATGAAATTAACAATTTTAAAACTTTCTTTTAAACCTTTTAAAATTTCATATTCATAACCCTCGGTATCAATTTTTATAAAATCAATATTTTTAAAATTATTGTTACTAATATAATCACTTAAAGTTGAAATATTAATTTCAAATTCTTTATAAAAATTTTCTTTTGATCTGTCATATAGTAATTTTTTCTTTTTTTTAAAATAATTAGAATTGGTATTAATTTTATTTAAAGTTGATGATGAGCTTTCATCAATATGTTTTAATTTTCCTGATTTATTTTCAGCGCCTAAAGTAATATTGTTAATTTGAATTTCTGTTTCCTTATATTTGGACTGCAAATAAGGTAAATTTTTTTTTAATTTTTCAAAATTAATTGGACTCGATTCAAATGATACTATTTTTTTAATTTCAAAATTATTTAAAAATAAAACAACTGATTCACCATGATGAGCTCCAATATCAAAAAAATTTTCAAATTTTTTTATATGATTTTTTTTTAAAAATTTAAAAATTTTGAATTGATGGTATCTATCAAATACTGATAACAATTTTAAAACTAAATATTTAATCATTGATTATTCAAAAAAATATACTTTCTGTATTTTTTTATTACTATTGGTTTTAAATCAATTATACATTTGCTGTTATTTTCATCACATAATTCAAAATTTTCTATTAGAGAGTTAAATGTACCTTGAATTGAATAGTGTTTTTGATCAAATGAGTAATAAGGATTTTTCAAAGGATTATATCCATAAAGTTTATTTTCATTTTCGATCCTATTTATATTTCTTCCAAAAAATATTAATAATCCAACTATCATCAAAATAAAAAATCTTTTTTCATACTTTTTATCTTTGAAATTAAAACGATTTTCTAAAATTTTAGATAAAGGTAAAAAAATTAGTGTAGCAATTATGCAATAACCCCCGTATCTTAAAGCTGGATGATTGTAAAACCATTCTAAAAATAATACAAACACAAAAATATATAAAGGTAAAATTTTTCTACTAATTAATTTTTTTTTTATTTTAGAAAAAAATGAAATATATACAATTATACACAATACAAATATTCCAAGTAAAAAATCTGAAATTTTATTAAAGAAATAATTCTCTAACCAATTAGATATCCAATTAAAGTGTAAGATATAATGTTCAGGATTTTGTACTCTAAAATTTGGTCCTGCTCCTGCTTTTGACCATTGTTCATACCAATCATTCATTTTATTTACGTGATCTATTTCAAATGCCCATGCTAAACCTTCAAAACAAGTACTACCAACTGGATATACGATACATCCTGTATTTAAAAAATTTGTTAAGAGAATTAATGAAACAAATAAAACAAAGAGTATTAAAAACTTATTCTTAATTACTTTAAATAAGTAGTAAATATTTTCTTTATCAATTAAAAAGAGAATAACAGGAATAAATAAAATTAAATAAAGAATGTAGAAAGCCTTTAATGAAATAACTAGTCCAATTATTATAAAAATCTTATTAATATCTCTTTCAATTATTTTAGAAAAATTAATCAGAAACAATATTTCTATTAACAAAATAAATATCAAAATTTGAGCCGACCTATCAGTTCCATGCTCTCCTAAGCGGTAAAAAAATATGTTAATAAACAGAAAGGATAATAATGAAAAAAAAGTGATAAAATTAATTTCTTGATTTTTTGTGTTATTTATAATTTTTTCAATTAAAATTAAATTGGCAAAAATCATCATCATTGCCGCTGAAATATGAAACATGTAATGTTTTATAAATGGCAAGTAAAATAAAGAATTCATATAAAATATAGATGAAGGTGTTCTGAATCCATGATTAAAGGGTCCAATCCCTATGAAGGAAGGATTTTGTGTCAGATAATAACTGTATGCAAAATGGTAATAAGTAAAATCATCATGTGTTTTAAAAATTAAAAATGAAATAAAAAAAATTAGAATTATAGAGATGGTAATTATTGAATTTTTTTTATTAAAATATTTTTTTTCCTTTAACAATTTATAAGTTAAAAATGATAGACCTAAAAATATTAATAGTGTGTTATGTATTTCACTATGTGCAAAGAAAATATTTGATATATATGAATATATGGTTAAAAAAAATAATCCTATTAATCCGCTATAACCGTGACTGTTTAAAAAATAATTTGCTCCAATTAGTGAAGAAAAAAATACGCCATACCCAATTACTGATAAAGTAATTAAAAAATAAATTAAAAAAAAAATTAAAAAGTCCATAATTATTTAAATAAATTAAATTTTGTCTAACATGTTAAATTTATTATATGTTATTTTTTAAATTAGGATATAAATTGAGCAAATTTATGCCTTTTTATCTCTATTATCTATAGTTTAATTTATTTATATACACGGTAAAAAAAAATATGAAAGATTTAACTTTAATTATCCCAGCAAAAAATGAATCAGAATCTTTGCCCAAGGTTTTGGGGGAACTTAAAGAATTTGATGTAAATATAAAAATTATACTTCATAGAGAAGATGTAATGACGATAGATAGTATAAAAAATTTTAATTGTGATATTGTTTACCAGTCTAACAAAGGATACGGAGACGCTTTAATTCAGGGAATTTTAGAGACAAAAACTAAATACTTTTGTATTTTTAATGCCGATGGTTCTTTCAACCCAAACGAACTTGGAAATATGCTTGATAAAACAAAAATGTTGGACCTAGACTTTAACTTTGCTTCCAGATATCAAAAAGGTGCAGGAAGTGACGATGATACATTAATAACTTCTATTGGTAATTTTATATTTACAACGATTGGAAAAATTTTTTTTAAATTAACGATTACAGACATTTTATACACCTTCGTTCTTGGCAAAACTGATAGTGCAAAAAAAATCAATTTGACAGAAACTGATTTTTGTTTCTGTGTAGAACTACCTATAAAAGCAAGAAGATTAAATTTATCTATGATATCTCAGCCATCTTGGGAAAGAAAAAGAATAGCTGGGAAAAAAAAAGTTAATGAATTTCAAGATGGTTTGAAAATTTTATTTTATATGATTAAATTATTTTTTAAAAATAAATGATGAAAAGTTACTCAAATCCTTACCCACATATAATTATTGATAATTTTATAACTAAAGAAATGTGTGAAAAATTAATTCAAGAATTAAATGCCGCAGAAAAAAAATTTAAAGTTGCAAGTGTCATGGGTGGTAGAACAAGGTTCAATAAAGAAAATTTTACTTTGAACGATGAAGCTTTTAAATTGTATGAAAAATTTAACAATATTAAACTATTTAATTCTTTTTTTGACAATTTAATAGCTGAAACTAAAAATTCAGAAAAAAAATTTCATATAAATAATTTTTTTAATGATATTGAATTTAAAAAAGAAAATAATTTATTTTTTAAAATCAAAAAAAAAATTTTCAAGCCGCTTTTAACAAATAAAGTTTTTCTTGAAATGGATTATTCAATTGGCAGAAATGGGTATAATAGAGAGCCTCATCATGATGCGCCAAATAAAATTATTGTTTTTTTACTATATTTAAACTCTTTTGAAAATAAAGATGAAGGTGGAGCGCTAGAAATTTATAAATATAAAGAAAAATTTAAAGACAAATTTTTACAAAATCCACTAAACGAAAATCTTGAATTACAAAAAAAAATGTACCCACAGCAAGGTCAGTTGATTATTTTTTTATCATGCCCAAATTCAATTCATGGAGTTGAATTTTATAAACCACATGATGAAAATAAAAGATATTTTGTCTATGGTAGTTATGGATCATATTATAATTTAAATTGGCAAAATAATTAAAATTTATTTTTTAGCTTTGATCTTAAAAGCTTTACATAAATAAAAACATAAACGAAAATACTTATTAATAGTAAAATAATTTGATATTGAGAATTGTATATATCTTTTAATGAAAAGAAAAAAATACTTAAATTGAATGTGTTAATAATTAAACCTACTAAATTACTTCTTATTTCATTTTTATTAATTTTTTTATATAAAGACAAATAAATTAATTGATGTAAATGATTTGAGTCAGGTTTAATTGGCGACCTATTAAAATTTAGTTTTCTTAAAATTGAGAAAAATATTTCAAACCCTGGATACCACAATATCAAGACAATAAAGAATGGTGAGATATCATTATTTGTTAAATAAAGTGAAATACATTTAAAACTGTAGATAAAACCCAATAAATAAGAGCCTGCATCACCTAAATAAATTTTATTAAACGAGTTAAAAATAAAAATTACAATTAAAACAGGCAATAAACTAAATGAAAAAATATTATTATCTAATAAAATTCCTTTATTTTTTAAATGTAAAAATGCAATTTCAAGAATAACAAAATAACCAATAGTCAATAAATTCGAACCATCGATAAAATTTGTGCCATTAATAACTATCAAGACACAAAGAGAAGTAAAGAAAACTGAGAAATAGTAATTTCTTAAAAATTCATCTAAATATATTATTCTAGTTGAATTTAAATTTAGATTATAAATCGATATAAATAATACTACTAAAATCAATTGAATAAAAAGTCTGAAGTAAGCTGATTTTATAGTTTTTGAATCAGAAAAAATTCCTGTTAGTAAAATTAAAAATGGGAATATATAAACTGGTGATAAACTTTTAAAATGTACCAAAATATAAAAAAATATTATTATTCCACCTGCCAATGGAGTTGGGTTACTCTTGATGAAGCTTTGATGAAATTCACCAACATTATGAATTAAAATATTTTTTTTTTTAAACCAATATGCAATTGCGATTGCAAAAATGGAACAAATTAAAAAGTCTATTAAAAAATTCATCTTAGATAATTCTTTTTAAGAAAGTTAAATGATAACAAAAACAAATAAAAAACCGATTTAGTAATACTAAATTTTTCGTGTTTATAATATAATCTAAATCCATCCAGAATTTTTTGTTTTGTGCTTGATGAAAGTGATTCTTTCATTTTTCTCCATTTTGATAAATTCTTATTATATCCCACAAGTTTATATTTTTTTGACAATTTTAACCAGAGACAAAGGTCTTCTTTTGTTTTTAAGTTAGAAAACTTAAATTTTTTATTTATTAGCTTTTTTTTTAAAATTACCGTTGAAAGACCTATTCTGCAGTCTTTTAAAAGATCATCATACCGTTGGAGCTTTGGAACTTTTACAGTTTTTAATTTTTTGCCTTCGCTATCAATTTGATCATATGAAGTAAATGAAAAATCAAGATTATTTTTTTTCATGAATGAAATTTGACTTTTTAATTTTTCTTTTTTCCAAGTATCGTCAGAGTCTAAAAATGCAATATATTTACTTTTTGCTAATTTTATACCTTTATTTCTGGAAAATCCTGCGCCAAGATTTTTCTTATTTTTAATTAATCGGATCTTATTATTGTTTTTTTTTAATTCTAATAAATAATCAAAATCTTTATTTCTAGGGTCATCATGAACTATGATAATTTCAAAGTTTTTAAATTTCTGATTTAAAACTGAGTCGATAGATTTTTTAATATATTTAATTTTTCTGTAATAAGGAATAATTACTGAAACAGTTTTCATTAAATAAAATTTAAAATTTGCTTAAAGTTTTTTAAATTATTTACTTTTTTATAATTTTTAATTTTATAATATCCCCATAAAGCATGAAAATATTTAATTTTTGCTTTTATGGCAGCTTTGTAATCGTAATAACTGTCTCCTATATAAAAAACGTTTATTTTTTTAAATTTCAATTTTTTAATTATTTTATTTAACCCGCTTGGATTTGGCTTTCCTTTCTTTACATCATCTGATGTTACAATCATGTTAAAAAGTTTGTATTTAGACAATATTAATCTAGTTCTTTTTTTATCTTTTGAGGTAAAAACTGCCAAATCACAGAATTTTTTTAATTTTTTTAGAGTAGACAATCTTTCTTTGCTAATATTAATTTTGTGTAAATTTTTTTGAGAATAAAAAATATAATTTTTTTTGATTAAATTTATATTTTCCTTTACACCCATATTCTTCATTATTTCTTCGAATGGGAGACCTATATATTTTTTATATTGATTAAATTTTAGATCAATATTTAATTTTTTTGAAGTAAGTTTTAGAGCAAATTTCATATTATCTGAAGAGTCGATTAAAACTCCATCTAAGTCAAAAATTATTAATTTTTTAAATTTTTTCACAAAATTAGATTTTATAAAATTTTATTTTTTTGGATAAACCGTTTGAAATAAAATTTTCTTTGTTATCAAAATCATATACCATAAATTCCTTTTTAAGCTTAATAAAATCATAAACCAATGTTGAAGTAGATGAAATCAAGGCTGTTTTAAACTTTTTATTTTTAATAGATGATATTATCCTTATATTTTTGGAATTATTTTCTAAAATTCTAAATTTTGGATGAAATTTAAAATAAAAAATATCTTTAATATTAAAATTATTTGAAACTTTTGATTTTATTTTATCTAAAACCTCTCTCGCATCATGAGTCCCCGGCAATATAAGAATATAATTTTTATGCTTTGGGTTATTGGAACTTAAAAAATGTCTAGATATTTCTGACTCTTTTTTCTCTACTAGTTTAAATTTAATTTTATTTGTTTTAATTATTTTTTCATAATCTTTTTTTGATTGCGAATTAAAACTAATAATTTCATGAGGTAAATAATTTATTTTATTTTTATTCTTAGTTATTAGATTAAACCACAATAATTTATCAGAAAATATGCCATGTTGATAACCTATAATTTTAATATTTTTTAAATTAGTTTTTATTAAATTTATTAAAAAGAAACCAAAATTGTATTCAAATAAATAAATATTAAACTTCCTAACTTTCAAGGTCTTTAATAGATGGACTAATGCTTGATTATATATATTTAGTTTTGCTCTATTTATTAAGCTTGTATTAATATAGTCTTTATAAAAGTCTGAAAAATCTACTTTATCAATTTTAAAATTTAAATTTAATTGTCTTAAAATAAATAACATTTTGTAAGATTTAATTAAATTCTTCAAGAGATCAGAAAGATAAATAAAGTACTCTACATTTAAAAAATTTTCTTCATTTTTTTTACTAATTAACTTAAAAATATCAAACAAACTTAAACTTAAATGAGTTTCATCACTTAATAAAAAATTCAATTTGATTGCATTTTTTTTATTAAAAAAAATTTCATCCCCATTTCTAAAAAATATAGGTTTTAATGAGAGACATGCTTCTTCATATGTATTTTTTTTCAACTTTATTTTTTTAAAAAATTTCAAAAAAACTGTTACAAAAAATGATTTTATATAAAATTTTGTAATTTTTAAAAAAATTAAATTATTTTTAACTTCTCTAGTATTTCCGCTAACTATTTCAATTTGTGGAAATAATTGTTCAAAAATTCTTGTTGTTAAATTATCATCTGTAATCAGAGATATTTTATTAAATTTTTTTTTTTTTATTATATTTCTGACAATTAAAATATTTATTATTAAATTTATATTTGGAATTTTATCATTTCTTAAATTAAATATTTCAAACTCTACGAATGAATTTAATTTTAATTGAGAAGCTTTGATTTTTTTATTAAGTAATTCAATTAATTTATTTTTATACTTACAATAATATTTTTTTCTTTCATTTGATAAATTTATTTCAATCGAGCTTTTAATATCTACTCGACCATCTCCAATATTTATGTAAGAGAAATATTTTTTATCAATTTTAATGTTTTCCTTTGAATTTATAATTAGTAATTTTTTTTCAGACATTAATTAAATTTTATCGACCTAATAAAAAAAATTTTGTTTTTTTATAAATTATATAGATAAAATTTGGCAAAATTCTTCTTAATGCAAATTTATCGTTTAATCTCACTTTTTTTGATATTTTTTTAATTTTACTTAACTCTTCTGCAACGCTCAAATTTGGTTTTTTTGTTCGTTTTGTTAATAAAAAATGAATATGGTTCTGCATCCATGAGGTTTTAGAGGTCAAAACTTTCCATAATTTATCGTATGGGTATTTTGACATCTCAATTGGATAGCCAACTGTATCTTTATAATATCTGTTTATGCATAAGAAGTATCCATTATTTGTAATTGAATTTTGTATCATTTGAAAATATTCATTAATAGTCTCATATTTCATTTCCATCATAGAACGTACATTAATAAAAAAATTAATTTTCACCTTTGGCAGCTTGTCCCAAGGGCATAAAATAATTATATCATTTTCTACAAGATTTTTTTTTGTAATTTGGTTATTTTTAATATTATCACTGACAAAAAATTTTTTCTTTGGAAATATTTTTTTTAAATAATAATGACTCATAAAATTTGCCTCGGGAAGATCAATAAGAATAACTTTGGTATTATACAATTTAATTAATTTAGCAATCATTGACCCATAAGCTGGACCAATTTCACAAATTATATCGTTTTTTTTAATTTTAATTTTTTTTTTAACTTCATGAATAAATTTAATATGAAATAGCTCGTGCGCAGTATAATAATATGATTTAAATTTAAGAGCTTTATTTGATTTTCCAATATTTTTTTTCAATAACGTTTTATATATAAAATCTTTACCACACTCTTTTATTAAACTATTTAATAATTTAATAGATTGTTTTTTAGAATAATATTTATCATCCATGCCTTCTGACAATCCATTAGCTCTAAAGCTTTTTAAATTTTTTTTGTTAAATAGCTTAATTTTTTTCTTATTATTATATAACCAATGATTGCTTTGATAATTTAAATTATATTTTCTGATACTTGATTGAAAATTTTGCTCAATTTCATTTAAATAATTTGTTTTTTTTTTCATCTGAGTACTTTTTAAATAATTTATCTTGTTTCATAAATTTTTTTGCTTTTTTAAGATCTTCTTTAATATCTACTGAGAAATTATTTCCACGTAAGACTGTTGTTTTTATTTTAAGACCTATCTCTAATGCTCTCATTAACTCTATACCTTCAATTTTTTCTATTCTTGTTTGTTTATGTTCACAAAATTTTTTAAGAGCTTTTGGAATGAATGATATAATTGATAAATGTTTTAAGTAATAATCAGAATTTTTACTAAAGTTATGTGGAACTTTGCTTCTTGAAAGAAACATAACATTTTGTTTTTTATCTGCCACAACTTTTACAATATTGTAACTAGAGATATTTCTTAATTTTAAAGATGGTAAAATTATATCTTCTTTTATATTTTTTCTGTGAAAATTAACCACATCATCAATTTGATTTGGAGATATTAATGGTTCATCCCCTTGAATATCAACTACTAATTCATATTTTTTTTTAATTTTTTTGTATGCTTCATATATTCTTTCTGTTCCATTTTTATGTTTTTTTGAAGTCAAAATTGCTTTAGCTTTATATTTTTTTGCTATATTCATTATTTTTTTGTCATCACAGCAAATGATTAAATCGTCTAATTTTTTTGCGAGTTTAGCTCTTCTGTAAGTGTGGATAATAAGGGGTAATTTATTAATTCTAATTAAAGGCTTTTGTGGAAGCCTTGTAGATGAAAGTCTTGTTGGAATAAGTCCGATAACTTTTTTTTTCATTTTATTTAAGTAATCTTTATTTGAAAGCTATATATAACTAAATTAAAAATAAATCATGTATTAATTAATGATTATTGTTTTTTTTGATATATACATTCATAAATTAAAAATAAATGTTTAAAAAATATTCAGAATATTACGATTATATTTATAAAGATAAAAACTATAAAAAAGAATCAAAATACATTTCAAAATTATTAAAATTAAACAAAAAAGATAGTGTTCTTGACATTGGATGTGGGACAGCAAATCACGCAATTTATCTTTCTAGGAAAGTCAAATTTCTTGTTGGCATTGATAAAAGTAAATCTATGGTCTCAATAGCAAAAAAAAAAGTTTTAAAAAAAAAACTTAATAATAAAATTTTAATTATTCTAAATGACATAACTAAAAAAAATATCAATTTTAATTTTAATAAAGCAATAATGATGTTTCATGCTTTATGTTATTTAAATAAAGACAACGAAATAAAAAATTTTTTTAAGTTTACATCAAAAATGTTACCAAAAAATGGTATTTTGATATGTGACTATTGGAACAAAGATGCGGTCAATAAGTATGGATTAAAATCTACAAAAAAAATTATAAAAGAAAAGGATAGAAAAATTATTAGATTTGGTAAACCTCTTAAGTCTAAAATTAAAAAAATTAAAAAAATTAAATTCACAATTAAGTATTTCTATAAAAATAAAAAAATCAAAGAATTTAGTGAAATACACAATATGAGACCATTTTCAAAAAAAGATATTCTAAAATATTCTAATAAATATTTTTACTTATACAAAAATTGTAAATATTATAATCAAAAACCTGCAACTAATAAGGATTGGACATCAATTACAATTTTAAAAAAAAAAATAATTAATAAAGTAAATTTATTTTATAGATAAGTTACTAGATCGTTCAATTTCTTTCTATAATCTTGATTAATCTTTCGTAATTGTTTTTTAGCTTTTATTAATTTTGTTTTACTATATTGATTATTTGCTACCTTTATAATTGATTTAGCAACATCTTTATAGTCGTCAACATTTACAAATTCACAAGTATTTTTTCCTAACTCATTTTGAAAACTTTTATTGTATATAATTGGCTTATCAAAAAACCAGGCCTCTAAAGGTGGTAAATTTGTTGGGCCAAAATAAGAGGTCATGATGACACCCAAACAATTCATATATAAATATCTTATTTCTTTTTCTTCAATAAAATTTAGAAAAATAATATTTTTTAATCCAAAATGTTGAATTCTATTTGATAGACTGGCTTTATTACCTTTATCAATGCCAGAAAATAAAAAATCAATATTTAAATTATTTTTTTTTATATAATTTGCAGCATCAATAATTATTTTATGGTTTTTATGTGACCATAGATGTGCAGGATAAAATAAATATCTTTTATATTTAGAATATTTTTTTTTTATAATCTTACTTTTTATATTACTGTTATTCATATTTTTTGGCAAAAATGGTAAAATAAAAATATTTTTTTTTTTAAATTTATAACGAGTATTTATTTGAGATCTAATCTCTTCACTGTTTGTTATAATTTTTAAACTTCTTTTAAATGAATATCTATGTATATCTTCTTTTAAACTAAATTCTTTTTTTGATATTTCTGGAAAGTTTCTGTTATGATAAATATGACAAAGATCTAATACTGTTGAAAAAAAATTTATTTTTTTAAAAAAAAATACAGATTTCGATAAAGTTGGATATAAAATAGTTTTAATATTTTTTTTCAATAACTTATCTTCAATTGGAAAATTAAAGAAAGTTTTTACAATTAAAACTCTAAATATCTTAAAGCTAAGTAATCTCATTACATTTTTTTCTATGAAGGAAAGAGATAAATATTCAGCTTGAATCCCTTTTTTTTTAAAAAATTTGATTGAACTTTTGTGAAAACAATACAATTTTATTTTTTTCGTTTTTTTTCTTTTAATAATATCAACACAGGTATCAAATGAATAAGAGAACGAACCTCCGGCAGATGGGTTTAGCTCAAACAGGATAGCTGTGGTCATAAATTTAATTTAGATGCTTGATTATATCTTTATAATGATCGAACAAAGAGTATAATTTAGTTTTTTTGATGGCAAAACGTAAAATATTTTTTTTATCAATATCATCTCTTTGAATAATTTTTATTACTTCTAAAAATTTTTTTTCAAAGTCAGATTTATTATTATTTTTATACAAAAATCCATTGAATCCATGATCTATAATTTCTCTTGGCCCATTATAACAATCGCTCGAAAAAACTAATTTTCTTGCAAACATGGCCTCCAATATCACAAACCCAGGATCCTCCCAATTTGATGTTAGTACAAAAAAAAGTGAATTTACTAAATATGGATAAATATTTTTTTTATTTCCAATTAATAAAATTTTTTTTTCAAGATTTTTTTTTATTATTAATTGGTTTAATTTTTGTTTTTCTTCACCTTCTCCTAAAATAATTAAATATAAATCTTTGAATTCTTTAGATATATTTTCAAAGTTTTCTATTAAAAAAGAAAAATTTTTTTGTTTTGTTAGTCTTCCTATTGAAATAATATATTTTTTTTCCTTAATCCATTCATCATTTTTTTCAATTAATTTTTTTTTATTTTGAACTATTTTTTTAACATTAATAATAGGATCTTTTACAACAAAGATTTTGTTTGAATTAAAAATTTTATTTTTAATTAACATTTCTTTTGTTAGATGGGTAGGGCAAAAAACTTTATTGATTTTTTTTGCTGACAACTTCCATAAAATAGATCGCAAAATATTTAATTTTGGATAACCTGATATTCTTAAAATAAATTTTGTTTCATAATTAAATATTGTAAGTAATGTTAAAGGTATTGAAGTTATCAGATGTAATATTAAATATTCTGGCTTATCTTTTTTTAATAAAAAATGTAAATTAAATATTGAATAGAAATATGTTATTAAGTAGGTAAGTCTACTTTTTAAAAAACTTCCCTTTGGTAGATTTTTTATATTTAGTTTTGTATTTAGCTCTATCAAATCTAAATTATTATTTGTTAATTTATCATTATAATCATCCCATTCCTTAAATACGTTAATAATTTTACATTTAATATTACCATTAGAAAATTTTTTAATAGATTTAATCGAATTTATTACAGCACTTGTGGTTGCTACATATGAAATAAATGGACTCCAATAGTATACTTTCATAGAATAATAACTTACTATAATATTTAATCTAATAAAATTTAAAAAATAATACTTTGAAAAAAAAAAACATAATTTTTTTTTTACCAAATTATGATATTGGGGGTGCGGCCCAATCAATCACTAATGCTGTAATTAACCTCAATCCAAAAAAATATAATTTATTTGTTTTTTGTTTAGGTAAATGTGCCTATAAAAACAAACTTATAAACCATAAAATCAAAGTTTGTGAGATTAATAAAAGTAAAACAATTTTTTCTTTTAATAAAATAAAAAATAAAATTTTGTCAATTAACAAACAGACAGGATTAAAAAGCATTTTTGTATCTAATATTAATTACGCAAATGTTTTAAGTCTAATTTTTCTCACTAATATTCCTAATTTAAAAATTGTAACTGTTGATAGAACCCCAATCCAAGAACTCGACTACAATTATAATGATTTATTTTTATTTTGTAAAAATTTATTAATTAAATATCTAATTAAAATTTTTTATAAAAAAGCCTCTGCAAGAGTTGGGAACTCTAAAACTCTAAGCAGCGATTTATCTAAAGTAACTAGATGTAAAATTCATACAATCTATCCTTATAGCTTAAAAAGCATCAAGCCCCAAAAAAGCAAAAAAATTAAAAAAAAAAAGATTACTACTATTCTATGGATTGGAAGATTAAGTAGAGAAAAATCTTTAATAACTTTAATTAAGGCCATTAATATTATTAATAAAGAAAAGTTATATATTAAAATATTTGGCAATGGGCCTGAAAAGAAAAAATATTTAAATGTTATAAAAAATTTTAATTTAACTAAAAAAATTAAATTTTTTGGATATAAATCAAATATAGATAAATATTTAAGTAATGCAGATTTGTATGTTAGTACTTCTTTATATGAAGGCTTTCAAAATTCTATGATAGAGGCCATAAATAATAATATCCCCGTTATATCTTCAAGCTCATATGGTGGGATTACAGATATTTTGAAAAAAAATAAATTTGGACATACATATAGTGTTGGTGATTATAAGAATTTAAGCATATTAATAAAAAAGTTTATTAATAATCCAAAACCATTTTATAAAAAATCAAATTTAGCAAAAAAAAATTTAAAAAATTTTAATTTCCATGTATCAACTTTAAAATATGAAAAAATATTTGACAATATTTGAAAATTAAATTTATGAATCTTTTTTTAATAATTCTCGATTTTATTTTTGCAAGAAAATTTCTCTATAAAATAAATATAGTGTTTTTAAAATTGGTAATAAGATTTATTGGGTACAATAATCACTCTAGCTTTTCAAAAAGCGGTGAATTATTTTTTTTAAAGAAAGTTTGTCAACAAAATCCGAAAGTTTGTTTGGATATTGGCGCAAATTTGGGAGAATATTCAAACTTTATTCTAAAAAATTCAAATTCAAAAGTATTTGCTTTCGAGCCAATGCCCAAAACTTATAATGAGCTAAAAAAAATTAAAAGCAAATTTCCAAATAGATTTTTTATATTCAATTTTGGACTAGGTGAAAAAAAAAATTATAAAAATCTTTATTATGACAAAAATAATTCTCAGTGGGCAAATTTTAATTCTGAAGTAAATCAGATTGACTACTTAAAAAATAATAAAAAAATTATAAAATGCAAAATAGATACATTAGATAATGTGACAAAAAAAAATAAAAATTTAATTAAAAAAATAGATTTAATTAAAATAGATACCGAAGGTTATGAGTACGAAGTTCTTGTTGGTGCAAAAAAAACTATCGAAAAAATAAAGCCTAAATATATACAAATAGAGTATAACTGGCATCATTTGTTTAAAAACGTAAATTTATACTTTTTTTCTCAATTCCTAAAGAATTATGATGTATATAAAATTTTACCTTTTAGTAAAAATTTAATGAAAATTGATCCAAAAAGACCTGAGCATAATTATTTTAATTACTCAAATATTGTATTTATAAGAAAAAAATAATTAATATGTTAAAAACAATATTGCTCTATTATCCATCTTTTGAAAATGGTGGAGCGACAAAAAATTTAATTAATATAACAAATTATTTTTTAAAGAAAAAAATAAAGGTTATTTTATTTAGCTATAAAGTTAAAAATAAAAATTTTAAAAGAACAAAATATTTAAAAGTTATAGAGTCTAGACCAATTAAATTACTTAATTTTTTTCCAATTAGATGGAATTTAGCTATTTCGTCCGCATATAATTTGAATTCTAAAATTAAAATTTATAAAAAAAATTCAATAATTTTTTCTATGCAAAGTCATATTCCAGCTATCATAATAGCTAAAATAAATAGAAGAAAAATAAGTATTAGAATCTCTGAGGATCCTATTGGTGCTACTAAATATGCAGATAATAAATTCACTGCATACCTAGTCTTGATACTTAAGATATTATTTTATAACATTACCGATCAGATTATTGCTATTTCAAAAAAATCAAAACTTTCTCTTGAAAGACTAATTTTTTTAAAAAATAAAATTAAATTAATTTTTAATCCTTATTTAAAAAAAATTTATAATGGTAAAATAAAAAAAAAAAATAAAACATTTAATATTCTCACTGCTGGCAGAATTACGAAGCAAAAAAATTTAAATTTACTTATTGAAGCTGTACATAATCTGTCAAAAAAATATCAATTCATAAAGTTAATAATTATCGGCAAAGGAGACCAATATGAAATTGTAAAAAAAAGGATAAAAAATTTGAATTTTATAAAAATATTAAATTGGAAAAAAAATCTTAAAAATTTTTTTATAAGATCTGATTTATTTGTTTTACCATCTTTTTATGAAGGTTTGCCAAATGCTTTGATTGATGCGGTAAATTATGGAATTCCAAGTATTGCAACTGATGTTAGTGGGAGTAGAGATATTTTATTAAATGGAAAAGGTGGAATAATTATTCCAAATAACGATCAAATTACATTAGAAAAAAAGATAGAATTTGCAATTAAAAATTATTTATTAGTGAAGAAAAAATCTTTATTTGCAAAAAAGAAAGTTTATAGATTTGGAAATAAAAATTGTATAAAATTTCATAGATTATTTATTGAACTCGAAAAAAATAAATAGGTTGTTTTATTTAACAATATATAATATTTAAATCAATCAAATGTTAGATGCGGTATTTATAAATCCTTCGGTTAAAAATAATTATCAATCACTTAAATCAAAGTATACTGCTATCGAACCACCTACTTGGTCCCTACTCTTAGCTCAATCAATGAGAAGTTTTGGTTTTAGTGTTGCAATTATTGATGCAAACGCAGAGAATTTAACAGAGGAACAAATATATAGTAGATTAGAGACTTTGAGTCCTAAGTTGGTTGTATTTGTTGTTTATGGTCAAAATGTAAATGCTGGCACAACTAATATGGAAGGAGCGCTAATATTAAGCAAATACTTTAAATCAAGAAATAAAGAATTAAATATTTCCTATATTGGTTCCTATGTTCAAGCTTTGCCGGTTAAAGCACTTGAAGATGAAGAAAGTATAGATTTTGTATTTACTAACGAAGGAGTTTATGCGCTTAAAAATATTTTGAAGTTAAATTATTTTAAAAGTGAGGAATTAAAAAAAGTCAAAGGAATAGCTTTTAGAGATAACGGGAAAATAATTCAAAATAAACCAGAGATAGTAGTTCCAAATGAAAGAATGGATGAAGATTTGCCAGGATACGCTTGGGATCTTCTTCCATTTGAAAAAAATCCTTTGGATTTGTATAGATCTCCAATGTGGCATGCAGAATATGATCAAGAAAAAAGATCGCCCTACGCTGCATTACATTCTTCTTTAGGATGCCAATTTAAATGCAGTTTTTGTATGATAAATTTGATTAATAGAAATGATTCTGAAGACATAGGTGTATCTTCTAACTACAATAAGATGAGATATTGGAGTCCAGAATTTATTATTAAAGAATTTGAAAAATTAATTAAGATGGGAGTTAGAACTATTAGAATTACTGATGAAATGTTTCTACTTAATCCAAAGTATTATTTACCATTATGTAAAAAATTAGCAGAGTTAAACTCTGACGATAGTTTAAGAATGTGGGCTTATTCAAGAATTGACACTGTCAAAAACCCAGAAGTTCTATCAATAGTTAGAAAGGCTGGAATAAAATGGTTATGTTTAGGGATAGAGAGTGGAGATAAAAAAGTAAGACTTGAGGTTGCGAAAGGAAAATTTGAAGATGTGGATGTTAGAAAAATTGTTAATCAAGTCCATGATGCAGACATAGATGTTATGGCTAATTATATGTATGGATTACCAGGAGATGACAAGGAAACAATTAAAAAAACCTTTGAATTAAGTATTGAGCTTTGTACATCAGGTTGGAATACTTATCCTGCAATGGCTTTACCCGGAAGTCTTTTGTACAAACAAGGTATTGAAAATGGTATAGAGATGCCAAAAAGTTATTCTGGTTATTCATTCCATGCTTATGACACAATATGTTTGCCAACTGAAAAATTAAAAGCCTGGGAGATTCTAAAATTAAGAGATGATGCTTTTGTTGATTATCATTCAAATCCCAAATTCTTAGACAAAATTAAAAATAGATTCGGTAATAAAGCTGTTGGAAATATTAAAGAAATGTCAAAAATTAAGCTTACCAGAAAAATTGTAGAAGAAAATCTTAATGCTAGTAATGATAATTAAATTCAATAAATGAAAAATAATTCTTTTTATAAAAAAAAATCATACGAAATAAGAAAAAAACTCTTTGAAAAATTTTATATTTTAAAAGAGGGTCATCCAGGATCAGTATTCTCAATTATGGATATATTAATTTATTTATATTATTCTGGTCATGTTCGTGTAAGAAATTCAAAGGTGCTTGATGATATTATAATGAGTAAAGGTCATGCTACAGTTGGTCAATACCCTATATTGCATGACTTAAAAATAATAAAAAATAAAGATTGGGTGAATTGGGGAAAAAATAACAACTCAATTCTTAAAATGTTTGGCAATAACAATATACCAGGAATTAAAACAGCAACAGGTTCATTGGGTCATGGTATTGGATTTGGCACAGGAATTGCTTATGCTGCAAAAAAAAGTAAAAATAATAAAAAAATATTTGTTATTATCAGTGAAGGTGAGCTTTATGAGGGTTCTACTTGGGAAGCAATGATGCTTCTGTCTAGTTTAAATTTGAGTAATGTAATTATTATCTTAGATGTTAATAATAATATCATATTAGGAGATCCAAAAGATTGCTTACCACTTGGAAATATAAAAAAAAAAATATCTGGTTTTGGACTTAATGTTTTAGAATGTAATGGTCATAATTTCAAAGAAATTGATTATAATTTTAGAAAAATATTTAAATTGAAAAGCCCAAGCTGCCTCATTGTTAATACAATTAAAGGAAAAGGATTTAAAATTATGGAAAATAAAGCAAATTGGCATTATTGGAATCCAATAGATGAAAACTCATATAAAAAAATTTTAATTAATTTAAAAAGTATTTATGCAAGATAAAAAAGAATTTCAAAGAGATGCTTTTATAAAACAAGTATATAAAGCTTCCAAAAAAAAAAAAAATATTTATTTTTTAAGTGCCGATTTTGGCGCTCCAGCACTAGATGACTTTAGATTTAAATTATCAAAGCAATTTTTACACTTAGGAATATGTGAACAAAATATGATAGATTTTGCCTGCGGTATGGCTTTAGAGGGAAAAAAAGTTTTTGCTTATGCAATGGCGCCTTTTTTATCATTGAGATGTCTTGAACAACATAAAACTGCATCTTGCTTAATGAACCTTGATGTTACATCTGTAATAACGGGGATAGGATTAAGTTATGCTAATTCAGGACCAACACATTACTCAACTGAGGATTTCGCGTGTTTAAGAGCGCTACCGAATTGTTATATTTTTACTGCCTCTGACGCAATTTTGGCTAAAGAAATTGCAAAAATGTGCCTAAAGATAAAAAAACCAAAATTTATTAGGCTAGACAGGAAAGCATCAAGAAATTTGGGTAGTAAGATTAATACAAAAGACATTGAAAGAGGTTATAGATATTTAAAAAAAGGAGTTCAAAATAAAATACTTATTATCGGGCAAGGAACAATTCTAGAGAGGGCTTTAGATGTGATAAATAATCTAGAAGAAAGTAAAAGAAAAAAAATTTCTTTAATTGATTTATTTAGATCAAAACCCTTTCCTATAAATTTAAATTTAATTTTGCAAAGATATCATACTGTAATTAGTATTGATGAGCAGACAAAACCAGGAGGATTTGGTAGCTTATTAAAAGAAAATTTAATAAAAACAACAAATATAGTTGAGATGTGTTTAGCAGATAAATTTATTTTCGAAAATCTCGGTAGAGATAAGCTTTTAGACAAGTATGGTCTTTCAAAAAATTTAATAAAAAGAAATATTTTAAAAAATATTAAGTGATAATTTCAAGAACCCCATACCGTATATCTTTCTTTGGAGGTGGTTCCGACTATCCTGAATGGTACAATGAATATAATGGTGAAGTTTTGTCATCTACAATAGATAAGTATGTTTATATAAGCACAAGAACACTTCCTGCTTTTTTTAATCATAAATATAGATTATCATACTCAAAAATTGAAGAAGTTAGGTCTATTTCGCAAATTAAGCATCAAGTAGTTAAAAAAGCTATTTTGCATCAAAAAATTAAAAATAATTTAGAGATTCATTACGATGGAGATCTTCCCTCTAGAAGTGGTATGGGCTCAAGCTCAAGCTTTGTGGTTGGTTTATTAAATAATTTTAACACATTAAGACAAAAAAAAAATAATAAATTCGATTTAGCTTATCAAAGTATTGATTTTGAACAAAACGTTCTCAAAGAATGTGTTGGGTCGCAAGATCAAGTTGCTTGCTCTATTGGAGGTTTTAATTTTATAAAATTTTATAAAAATGATAAATTTAAAGTAAAAAATATTAAAGATAATAACTACTTAAAAATGTTAAATCAAAATTTAGTATTGTTATATTCTGGACAACAAAGAACCGCTAAAGTGATAGCTAAAAAATTTGTAAGTAAATTAACTAAATCTAAAAAACAAAATATATTTGACATTTTAAATATATTGAATGCTTCAAAAAAAATTTTAAATGTTAAAAATTTAGATGATTTTGGATTGCTATTAAATGAAACTTGGAAAATAAAAAAAACTTTGGACAGTTCAATTTCAAATAGTGATATTGATTTAATTTATAATAAGGCGATCAAAAATGGTGCTTTAGGAGGAAAGATTTTAGGAGCTGGCGGAGGAGGTTTTTTCTTATTCTATATTCATAAAGATAAAAAAAAAAAATTTTTACAAAAAATGGAGAAACTAATAAATGTAGATTTTAGATTTAACAATTTAGGTTCTCAAATAATATATAAAGAATAACTATGAAAAAATTAAATCACCCTTTAATGGAAAATAATATCGATAATAGTGATGTACATGCTTTAAAAAGTTTCCTAAATAAAAATAAAAAAAAAATTTTTACACAATCTAATCAAGTTAAAAAGTTTGAAAAAAATTGGTCAAAGTGGCTTGGTTGCAAATATAGTGTTTTTGTAAACTCTGGGTCTTCAGCAAATTTATTATCTATGCTTGTTATAAAAATTCTAAAAGGTTCAGGAGGCAATGTTATTGTGCCAACCTTAACCTGGATATCAGATATTGCATCTGTAATTCAAAATGGTTTTGATCCTATTTTTACAGACATAAATAATCAAAATTTATGTATGGATGAAAACCAAATAGTTTCTAAAATTAATAAAAAAACCAAAGCAGTTTTTTTAACTCATGCTCAAGGCTTTAATGGTTTATCCTCAAGGCTACTAAATATATTAAAAAAAAAAAAAATCGCTTTAATAGAAGACGTTTGTGAATCGCATGGTGCAAAATTTCAAAATAAAAAACTTGGTACTTTTGGTTTAATTTCAAATTTTTCTTTTTATTATGCTCACCATTTATCAACAATAGAAGGTGGAATGGTTTGTACAAATGATAAAAAAATATATGAACTAATTAAAATTCTTAGATCTCACGGAATGGTAAGAGAAAGTGGGAATAGAAAATATGAAAAAATTATGCAAAATAAATTTCCTTATCTATCTCCAAAATTTATATTTATCCATCCTTCCTATAATTTAAGAAATACAGAGCTTTCTGCGACCATTGGAATTAATCAACTTAAAAGGCTTTCAAAAAATATATCTATAAGAAATAAAAATTTCAGATATTTTTTAAAAAATCTTGATCCTAGGTTTTATAAAACTGATTTTAATTTAGATGGTATATCAAATTATGCATTTCCATTAATATTGAGGAGAAAAAACATAAAAAATAGAGATCTTTTGGAGAAAAAAATGAAACAAGCTGGAATTGAATTCAGAAGAGGCAATGCAGGAGGAGGTAATCAATTAAGACAGCCTTATTTAGAAAATATTCATAAAAAATTTAATTTAAAACACTTTCCAAATGTAGATCATGTACATTTTTATGGATATTATATTGGAAATTATCCATCTCTAAAAATAAGTAAAATAAAAAAAATATGTGATATTTTAAATAATATAAAATTTAAAAATATTTAAAATCTTTTTAAAGTAAATCATGATTAACCGAAAGTTCAAAAAATGTTTAATAACTGGAATTACTGGATCAGGTGGTAGTTACTTGGCTGAACATATAATTAAAAAAGATAATAATATTAAAATTTTTGGATTTTATAGGTCTAAAGGCTATATAGAATTGCTAAAAAAAAAGTATAAAAAAAAAATTACTTTTTTAAAAATTGATTTACTTAATTATAAAAAATTAAGAAATAAAATAAGAGTTATAAAGCCAGATGTAATATTTCATTTAGCTTCAAACGCTGATGTTAGAGATTCATTTGAAAATCCAATAAAGCATACAATTAATAATAACTTGGTAACTGTAAATTTATTAGAGGCTATTAGAAGAAGTAATATAAGTCCAATTATAATGATTTGTGGCACATCAGAAGTGTATGGAAATGTAGAAAAAATTGAAATGCCAATAACAGAGAAGCAAAAGATAGCCCCGATTAATCCATATGCAGTAACCAAAGTTTATCAAGATTTAATTTCACAAGTTTTTCAAAAATCATTTAATATGAAAATAATTATTACACGAATGTTTTCTTATACTAATGCAAGAAGAATTAACCTATTTCAAACAGCATTTGCGCGTCAAATTGTATTGTGTGAAAAAAATAAAATAAATTATATTAAACATGGAAATCTTAACAGTATAAGAACTTTCGTTGATATTGAGGATGCAATGGAAGCTTATTGGTTAGCTGCAAAAAAAGGTAAAATTGGAAGTATTTATAACATTGGAGGCAATAAAATTATATCTGTTAAAAATTTTTTAAATGAATTATTAAAATTATCAAAAAAAAAAATTAAAACAAAATTAGATTCAAAACTACTAAGACCACAAGATATTAATTTACAAATACCAAGCTCTAAAAAATTTAAAAAGGATACAGGTTGGAGGCCAAAAATATCTTTTAAAGACTCTGTAAATAAACTATTAAATGATTGTAGAAAATTATATTAAATAAATGGAAAAAATTTTAGTTACAGGTGCTGCGGGTTATATAGGCTCAAAGCTTTGTACTAAATTAGTACAAAATGGATATAATGTTACAGCAGTTGATATTTTAAAATATGATAAGTCTTCATTATCTCATCTATTTAGATACAAAAATTTTGAATTTTTAAAATTAGATGTAACAAAAGAAAAAAATATTAAAAAAATAGTCAAAAATAAAAACTTTGTTATACCTCTTGCTGCATTAGTGGGAGCTCCATTATGTGAAAAAAGAAAAAAAGAAGCAATTAAATTGAACATAGGTTCAATAAAATTGCTTTTAAAAAATATAAATAAAAAACAGAGAATAATTTACCCAACAACAAATTCTGGATATGGAGTTGGAGAAAAAGGTAAATTTTGTGATGAAAATTCTCCTTTAAGGCCTATATCTCTCTATGGAAGAACTAAAGCTGAAGCAGAGAGGTTAATTATGAAAAATGGAAACTGTGTTTGTTTTAGGCTTGCAACAGTTTTTGGTTACTCTTTCAGGATGAGAACGGATTTATTGGTAAACAATTTTGTTGAAGCTTCAATAAAAAAACAAAAATTGAAAATTTTTGAGCCCAATTTCAGAAGAAATTATATTCATATTGATGATATTGTTGATGCATTTATATTTTCAATTAAAAACTATAAAAAACTAAAAAATAATATTTTTAATTTAGGACTATCATCTGCAAATATTACAAAAATAAATCTAGCAAAAAAGATTCAAAAACAACTTAAAAAAACTAAAATTTCCATAATTAAAAATTTAAATGATCCTGACAAAAGAGATTATTTTGTGAGTAACAAAAAAATTGAAAAAAAGGGTTTTAAGGCAAAAGTTACACTTGATGAAGGAATTTCTGAATTAATAAAAGTTTTTAAGTATACTGATATTAAATTTATAAATAATTATTAAATTTTTTTTTAATTATATTTTTTACCTGACTTGCAAGATTGTTATGAGCATATTCAAAATATAACTTACTTTTTTTAGATGCTAAAAAATCTTTCTTGGAATCACCTATCATAAAAGATTTTTTTCTATCAACTTTCCATTTTTTTATCAAAGTTTCTATCATTAAATTTCCAGGTTTTCTAAAAGAAGATTTTTTTTTGTATTTTAAAATTTTTGATTTTATATGAAAAGGACTATACTGCATGTCATCAATGTAAACTTTTCTTAATCTAAAATAATCAATTATTTTGTCATGAAATTTTAAATAAGTTTGTTCACTATATAATTTTTTTCCTATACCTGCTTGATTTGTAACAATAAAAACTTTTATTTTTTTTTTATTTAAATATTTTATTGCATCCAGTACACCTTTTTTTAATTTAAAATCTTTTATCTTATGAACGTAATTTTTATCAAAATTAATAACTCCATCCCTGTCTAAAAAAATAGCTGAAATATTTTCTTGAATTTTGAAAAACTTATTTGCATTTTTTAAATTTTTGTATGTTCCAATATCAATAAATTTTTTCGAACTTATGCTGCCTAATATTTTTTTATTATCGATAAATTTGGGTAAAATATCATTTTCTAAGGATGAAGCTTTTGGAATTGAATTTAGAATTTCTTTTTTAAATTTGTATACTCCGGCATTCATTAAATGTCCTCTTTGAGAAACTTTTCCTTTAATTAATTTTAAATTTGATAATTTTTTATTTGATTTATAATTGTTATTTTTTATCAGCAACATTCTTCCAATACTTTTATTTAAAGGCATCCTTATAAAAGATTGAACATCATACTCTATAAAACTATCTCCATTTATAAGTATAAAGTTAGAACTTATTCTATTCTTCAATTGCAGTAGTGATCCTGCGGTATCTAATTTCTTTTTTTCTCTAATACATTTAATAAAAGAAATATGATTTCTTTTTCCATGAAATCTATTAAAATGATAATGTTTATATCCAGTTAGAATAAAAATATTATTAAAATTGAATTTAGAATAAAAGTTAAGCAAAAAATTTATAAAAAAATTATTTCTGATTTTTATTAATGGTTTGGGAATTTTTTTTGTTATTTTTTTAATTCTGGAGCCCTTGCCGCCTGCTAAAATAACTAATGATAGATTTAACATAATTTATAATGCTATAATTCATTATACCTAAATAATCAAAAGTGTTTAATTATTGAAGATTAAAAGATTTAGAAAAAAGCAATATTTTGTTATAAAAAACAGTAAGAGCTTATAAACACTTATTTTTAGATTTATAATCATGACCAAAAACAATCACTTTAAAAATTTTTTAAAGAAAATTTATTATAAATATTTTAAGGCAAGAGAAAATCTACCAATAATAAAATCAAAAAATACAAATAAAAAAAGAAAAATATTTAACATTATAGGTGGTGATTTAAATAAAGATAAAATATTTTATATTATTCAAAGGTATCCTGGTTTGGGTTTATTTTCCAATTTAACATTTGTAGTTAATCATATTAGAATTGCTGAAAATATGGGCTTTATTCCAATTGTTGATATGCAAAACTACCCAACAATTTATAATGAAAAAGAAAAAATTTTAAATACCTTTAACTCGTGGGAATATTATTTTGAGCAAGTATCAAAATATTCATTGGAGGAAGTATATAGTAGTAAAAATGTTATAATTACTGATAATACTTTTTATTCTAATATCGATTTTGATTACAACATTACTGATAAAAGTGAGTTAGTTGAAATATTTAAAAAATATATAAAATTAAATAAATTTAAAACTAAAACAATTAACTATCTAAGACATAAATTGTTTAAAAATAAAAAAATACTTGGTGTTCATTTTAGAGGCACCGGATATAAGTATTTTAGAAATCCATATCCGCTAACAATAAATCAGATGATTAACAAAATAAATGAAATTTTAAAAAATGAAGATTATGAAAAAATTTTCGTAATGACGGAAGACAAAAAAAACTTTGATGCCTTAATAGATTATTATGGTTCAAAAATAATTCATCTTGAGACTAGTTTGAGGGGCAAAAATACTTACGAAGTTTATGATAAGTATCCAAGAAGCAGACACCGATATAAAATTGGTAGAAATGTTGTTTTTGAAACTTATTTATTATCATATTGTGATGGATTCTTTGACATTGAAACAAATCCTGCAACTATCGTCCATGCTTTAAATTTAAACCCAAATCAGAAAAGGTATACTTTTAATAATGGGTTTAACAATAGTTGGCCAATTTTTAATCAATTTAAATATACTTGGCATATTAAAAGTTTTTTACCTGAGTCATTGGGTGGTTTTAAACATAACAAAAAACCTATAAAAAAAAATAAAAAAAAACCTATATAATTTTAAGTTGAAGTTATAACTCTATAAAAATGAAAATAAAAAAAAATAATACAATTCCAAAAATTTCAATCATAACTGTGGTTTTAAATGGGGAAAAGTCAATAAATAAATGCATCAAAAGTGTAATTCATCAAAAATATCCTAAAAATAAAATTGAACATATAATTATAGACGGAGGATCGAAGGATAAAACCATTTCAATTATAAAAAAAAATAAAAAAAATATTGCGTATTGGCAGAGCAAAAAAGATAAGGGTATTTACGATGCTATGAATAAAGGTATCAAAAAATCAAAAGGAGAAATTATAGGTATTTTAAATTCTGATGATTACTATTATAGAGATACTTTTAACACTGTTAAAAATTATTTTAAAAATAAAAAAATTGATTTTTTATTTGGTACAGTTAAAAAAGATAGAATATTACATGGTTTCTGGCCAAAAAAAATAAGATGGAAGTTTAATATATATCCATCTCATTCAGGTGGATTTTTTATCAGAAGAAATGCTCAATTCAAAGTAGGATATTACAATTTAAAGTTCAAATTTTCCTCTGATAGAGATTTTATATATAGGATGATAGTTAAACATAAACTTAAAGGGACTTTTACAAAAAAAAGTGAGATATTTTCTAAATTCAATACAGAAGGCATTTCAAGCAAAGTATCCTTTGTAGAAAGATTATTTGAGGAAACTTTAATAAGATTAAACAATAAACAAAATATTTTTTTAGTATTATTCTTAATTATAATACACAGTGCTAATAAAATATTAAATTTAATTATACGAAAATGAAAATTGCTTTACTTCCAGGGGTTTTTTTTCCTCACCCGGGTGGGGCTCAAGTTCAAACACACAATCTTGCAAATAAATTGATTAAAATGGGTCACAAAGTAGATTTATTAATTCTAAATAAAACAAATATTAAAAATAATTTATATAATATTATTGTAATAAATAAATTAATACTAAGTTTGCTCTATTATATTAATTTATACTTTAAATTAGACTTGTCTTTTTTGATAAAGCCATATTTGAGATTTTTTTTAAAAAAAAAAAAATATGATATTTTTCATTTTCAATTATTAAATATGAAAATGATATATATATTGAAGCTTTTAAAAAGTTTAGATCAAAAAGTAATTGTTACTTTTCAAGGAATCGATATTCAAATTGATAAAAAAATAAATTACGGGTACAGATTAGATAATACTTACGCAAAATCCCTAATGAATATAATTCATTGTATTGACATGTTTTTTTCTTTATCAGAGAATATTTATCAGGATTTATTAGACCTTGGCATTGATAGAAAAAAGATAGTAATGATGCCCAATGCTGTAGAAATAAATAAATTTTCTAAAAATCAAATTAAAAAATCTGGGATAGATAATAAAATTAATTTAATTACTATTGCAAGATTCGCTAAAAATAAAAAAGGTTTTGATTTATTGCCACAAATTGCATCAAGATTAATAGATAATAAAATAAATTTTCAATGGTCTATTGTTGGGCACAACTCAATACGTATAAAAGATTTACCTAAAATGAATAATTTCAAAAAAAATTTTTTATTTTTTGAAAATATTGAAAATTTAAATGAAGAATTTTATCCACACAGTTCTTTAATTGAAATTTTAAAGGAAAACCACCTATATATAAATCTAGCAAGAATTGAGTCTTTTGGAATAACTATTATTGAGGCTTTGGCATCAAAATTACCTGTAATAACATTTGACACCAAGGGAGGGAATGAACTTATAAAAAATGGTTTTAATGGCACAATTGTTGATGAGTATTTGCCAGATAAAATGACAGATGCAATAATTAATTATTTTGAAAACAAAAATTTATATGAAAATCAAAAAAAAAATACATATGATTCTATAGCTAAATTTGATTTATCTATAATTGCAAAAGAATCTGTTAAAATTTATCAAAATATTAATTCAATTGAAACTCTTAAATAATATGAATTTTATTTATAAAACAAAGTTTCTTTTTTTCTTGTTGCAGAAGTACTGGTTAGTAAAGTATTTATTTAAAATTTTTTTAATTAATGGAGATTACTATTTTGAGTTAACCAAAAGTCAAAATAATAATGAAGAAAATTTATTTATTACAAATATTTCAAAATATATAACTAGTAAAAATTTTATAGAGATAGGTTATCATTATAGAGAAATGAATTTTATAGGATTAATAAAAGAAAATTTTTTTGGGAAATTGGTAGATGCAGATACCTCCCACGGATTCAACTCATTTATGATGTCAAAAATAATAAAAAAAACTAATAGAAATGTGAGTGTAATAAAAAAATTTATTGATTTGGATAATATAGATCAAATCTTTGATATGAAAAAACTAGGATGTTTGTCAATTGATATAGACGGAAATGAATATTGGATATTAGAAAATATTTTATCAAAAAATATAATTCCAGAATTAATTATAACTGAGTATAACGCTTCATTTCTTAATCATGAAGTTTCTGTCCCTTATGATAAAAATTTTGATGTAAAAAAAAAACACCACAGTTTATGGTATCATGGCGCATCATTAAGTGCTTTTGAGAAACTTCTAAGTAGGTTTAACTATGGATTGGTTAAAGTGATCGGGGGCACAAACGCAATTTTTATTCAAAATGAACAAATACAAAAGTCTAATTTAAAAAAATTTAAATCATTTGAATTATATCAAGAGTGTTGGTCTAGAAATAAAAAGGGTGATAACACCGCTAAAGAGCAGTTTGATGCAATAAAACATTTGCCTTTGGTAAAAGTGTAAATTTTAGTATTTTATTTTGTAATAATCCTTGTACCAGTTTAAAAAAAGCTTAATTCCAACAGTTGGTTTCACTAAAGGTTTATAGTTTAATAATTTATATGACCAATTTAAACTTGATTGTGTTTTTATTACATCCCCTTTTTGTAATTTTAAATATTTTTTTCTACTTTTTTTATTTAAATTTTTTTCAATCAACTTAATGAATACTTCTAAATTTGTTGGATTATTTCCTCCAACATTTATAATTCGATACGGACAGTAGCTAAGTTTTGGGTTTGGGTTTTTGGGATTATACAGTTTATCTTTTTTTGGAATTTTGTTTATTGCTAATTCTATACATTTAACAATATCATCGATATAAGTAAAATCTCTTTGATGATTTCCATTATTGAATACACTTATTTTTTTATTTTTTAAAATATTCTTTGTAAATTTAAATAATGCCATATCTGGTCTGCCCCAAGGACCATAAGCTGTAAAAAATCTCAATCCAGTAGTTGGCAAATTAAATAGACTGCTATACGAATGAGCTATAAGTTCATTTGATCTTTTTGTTGCAGCGTAAATACTCATTGGGTGGCTTGCTGAGAAATCTTCTCTTAAGGGGTAGTTTTGATTATTTCCATACACACTACTAGTGCTTGCATATAAAAAATGTTTTATATTTTTCTTTTTTGAATTTTCAATGATATTAAAAAATCCTTTAAGATTTGTATCAATATATTTTTCAGGAAATTGAATTGAATATCTTACACCAGCTTGAGCAGCAAGATGAATAACATATTTAATTTTATATTTATAAAATACTCTTTGTATTTTTTTTGTATCTATAATATTCAATCTTAAAAATTTGAAATTTTTATGTTTTTTTAATATTGAGTTTCGCTTTTTTTTTAAATTGATATCGTAATAGTCATTTAAGTTATCAATACCAATAACTTTCTTTTTTTTTTCTAATAAATTTAAACATACATGAAATCCTATAAACCCAGCAGATCCGGTGACTAAATACATAAGTTATATTCTTTAAACAAAAATAATATTTTTACAATTTTTATATTTTTTATTTTTATATACATTTCGGCTATCAAAAACAAATTTAGAGTTTTCTGATATAAATTTGTAATCGAATAAATCATGATCTGCTATAATTAAAGCTGCTGAAAATCCCTTGAGGTTATTTCTACTTAATTTAATTGAATTTTTGATAATATTAATATTTCTACCTTTTCTTATTTTTTTGAAATAAGGATCAGAATATTCAAATTTTATTTTATTTTTCGTGAATATCTTCATTATTTCAAAAGCAGGCGATTCTCTATCATCATCAATATTTTTTTTGTAAGAAATTCCGAGTATCAAAATTTTTAAATTTTTCTTAATACCTAATACTGAACGTATTTTTTTATAGATCCAAAATGGAATTTTTCTATTTATTTCACCGGAGGTTTTAATTAATTTTGGATCATATCCCTTTTTTTTGGATATCCAGGACAAATAATAAGGATCTATTGGGATGCAGTGGCCACCAAGACCAGGTCCAGGCAAAAATTTTTGAAATCCAAAATTTTTTGTTGACGCAATGTTAATCACCTCATATGGGTCAATTTTAAGTCTATCGCAAACGATCTTTAACTCATTCACAAGACCAATATTTATTGATCTATATAAGTTTTCTAAAAGCTTTGATGCCTCTGCGGCTTCTATGGTGTTTGCCACAACTCTTTTATTTGCTATATGCTTATAAATTTGATCCACAATCTTTAAACAATTTTTTGAATATCCGCTAATTACTTTTGGTGTTGTTTTGTATGAAAAATTTTTATCTCCTGGGTTTTCTCTCTCAGGGGAATATCCTACGTATAAATTTTCTCCAATAACAAAATCCCTTTCAACAAACTTTACGATCTTTCTTGTAGTCCCAGGATAAACCGTGCTTTCTAAGATAATTGTTTGGAATTTTATTAAATATGGTTTGAGTTTTTTAATTGCTGAAAGAATGTAATCTAAATTTGGAGATTTATTTTTCTTTAATGGTGTGGGTAAACATATGATTATAATGTTGCAATTACTTAAAACTGAATAATTATTGCTGATATTATTTTTATTTTTCTTAAAATATCTAAGTTTTTTTTTGCTTATTGATTTAATATAAGTATTACCTTTTTTTAAGGATTGAATTTTTTCTAAATCACTATCTACACCATAAGTCTTTATACTTTTGTTAATGAATCTTAAAGCTAAAGGCAATCCAACATAACCTAATCCGACTATACCTACTGAAAATTTTTTTTTTTTTATATCTTTGATTAATTTACTAATTTTATTTAAGTTCATTTTTAATGCTATTCAATAAAGTTACCCACGAATTAATATTATTTGACTTAGGATGTTTAATATAATTATTTAAATAATTTTTGTAACTACTTTTATCATATTTATTTGCAAGTTTAAAATTTTGATTTTGGCTTTCTAAAACATATAAAGGTGTTTTTAATATTTTTGACATTGATCGTATTTGAGAGCCGGCTCTAACATTATCTAATTCTATTGACGTCAATGTGATAATTGGTTTCTTAAATAATATTGCAAAAGATACAGCAGTCGAATAATGACATAAAACATATTTACTTTGTTGAATTAATTCTGGAGTTAAATTTACATAACATTTTTTTTTTGTTTTAAAATTGCTCTTATTAAGAATACTTTTGGGATGTAATGCAATTTTAAAATCGCAATTATTAACCTTTGAAATTTTTTGTAAAAACTTTTCAACACTGTTATAAAAATTACTACCAACGAACGCACTTCTTTTTTTTATGAAAAAATCTGCATGAGAAATAAAGTTCTGATCAATATATAGAATGTAATTTTTTTGTATTTTTTTTAGTTTTTTCATTTTTAAAAAATAATTATAATCATAGCCGTGTGTATAAATTCTAAGTATTTTTTTATTTAAATATCCTTCAAGATTTTGAGGATCTTTTCCAGTTATCATAACAATTTTTATAAGTTTTTTATTTATAATAATTAAAAATTTTCTTTTTATATATGATAGTATTTTAATTGGTATCTCTCTGAGCTTATTAATTTTATTTTGTTCACCATAAACATATTTATATAAAATTGGAGGTTTTAGTCCCCCGATATATTTTATAGATTTAATGTTAAAAAAAATAAATATTAATCTTGCTATAACTTCATAAAAAGAATTATTCAAATCGTCTATTACATATTTAAAAGAGTTTTTTTTAAAAAATTTGTATAAATCAAAAAAATTATCAAATTCATATAAATTTTTATATTTATACTTTTTAAATACTATATTTGATCTTTTGTTGATTATTTTTGATAAGTCTATTACTGCGATTTCATATTTTTTATTTATGATATCTAGTCCAAATCTTTGAAAATCTTTTTTTTGGAATCTTGTTGAGGTCACAAAACATAATTTTTTAGTCATTAATGTGAAAGCCTTAGAACTTTGTTAAATTTTTTCTCAAATTTTCTGGCTCTATGTGCTACCATAATAACTGTAAGTTTTCTTGAGACATCTAAAAATTCATTTAATATCTTTAATTCTGAATCTTCATCTAACGAGCTTGTTGGTTCATCCATAATCAATATTTCTGGATTTCTGTATAAAGCACGTGCCAGTGCAAGTCTTTGTTTCTGCCCGCCTGAAAGTTTTTTCCCTCTATGCCCGATTCTTGTATTAATGCCATTAGGAAATTTTTTTAATTCTTTATTTAGTTTTGATTGTTTTATTGCATTCGTAAATAATTTTTTATCAAATTTTTCAGAAATATAAGTGATATTTTTTTTTATTGTATCGTCTAAAAGATAAACATCCTGAGGTATATATCCTATTTTTTTATGCCACTGATTTATAACTTCATCTATTTTTTTACCGTTAATTTTTATAACTCCAGTTTGTGGTCTGACTAAACCTAAAATTAAATTTATTATTGTTGTCTTTCCGGATCCTGAGGAACCGATAAATAAAATTTTGTCTTTTTGATTTATGCTTAAATTTAAATTCTTAATAATTTTTTTTTTCGATGAATAATAAAAATTTATATTTTCTAATTTTAAATTTTTGAAATTCTCATTATTAAAGTTTGTTTTTTTTATTTTATTTTTTGTTTTTTTTATATTTTTTTCAAAAAATTTTAATTCTTCTAATACAATCTTTTTTGACACATCTAAAAATTTTAAAGAATTTATATGAACTGTAATATTTGTAAATACAGGTACCAATCTTATTATTGATAGAGTAATTAAAGTAAGAAACGGAAGAATTTCTGTTAAAGATTTATTTTGAAATACAAGAAAAATAAATATTGATAATAAAATTCCAATAGAAAAAATTTCTAATATTATTCTTGGCAATGTGTTGATTACATTTAAATAAAATTTTTGATTTTCACTTTTGGCTACAAATTCATTAAAATTATTTATAAACCATTTTTCATTATTGAAAATTTTAGTTTCTTTAATTGATCCCAGGGCATGGTTTATTATTTTAGATATAGAGGTTTCAAAATATAATCTCTTATTTGATTTTATTTTAATTTGTTTTTTAAAATAATTATAAAGCAATAAAACAATCAAACTCAAAACAACAAAAATAATAAAGAATGAAAAATTTGAGGAAGCTATTATTAGAGCTATCAATCCAACAATTAAAATCAATGAAGAAAATAACTGCGAAATTAATATAACATAATTACAAACCAAATTTATTTCACTCGTTATATTGTGCCAGAGTTTTGATGGATTATTATTTAAATGAAAATAGTAATCTCTAGTCATATATGAATTAAACATTTTTTTAGATATGTAATTTTTAATTTCAAAGCCAAGTTTTGAGTTAAGATAATTGGAATAAAAAGTTAATAGATTTTTTGATATAAAGAGTAAAATCAAAACTGTAGATCCATAAATTACTCTTTGTTTAAGATCTAAATATAAAATAAATTTAAGTATTTCAAAATTTAAAAATTCATTTAAGAATTTTTCTGGTTCTACAATGACGCCAATAAACATTGCAACTGAACCAATGCTAATTACTTCTAATAGCGCAACAAAACTAGATAAAGCTAAAATAAAATAACAAAAAATTAATAGTTTTTTTCCAATTATTTGATTCAAATCTTTAAAGAAAACTTTAATCACAGCTAATATATTTATAATATTTTTTGTATCTTTTGAGTATTAATTTAAATTTTGTATGTGTCATATATAAGATTTAAATTGATATTGCTAATATAAATTATTAAAAGATGTCAGAAATTTGTTCGCTAGTTTTTAAAAATATCAAATGTTTTATAAAGTTAAACTATCTAAATTCAGAACCAAAAGCTTAATGGAATTTAATAAAAACCTAAATAGTTTCTTTGATATAAAAACACTGATTTATCTAAAAGAAAGCAGTTATCAAATAAAAAGGAAAGCGCAATACCTTTCCGAAGATTATAAAAAATATAACTTAAAAAGAAGAAAACACGGAAAAAAATTTATAATAAAATATAAGAAATTTAGTTTTTCCAAATTGAAAAGTCATAAAAGTAAAAGATTAGTAATTAAATCTCTAAAATTTTTAAAAAAAAAATCGATAAGAAGTTTTTTTGAATATTTTCTAATTCATGGGAGTTACGCAAGTAATGATTATATTGATGGATGGAGTGATTTAGACACTTTTGTTGTAATAAGTGATGATTGCCTGCTGAATTATAAATATTTGATAAAATTAAGATCAAGCTTGAAAAGATTTTATAAAATTTTGCTAACTTATTCTCCTTTCCAGCACCATGGTTTGATATTTTTTTCAAAAGCTGATTTGTTAAATTATAACAACAATCTAATGCCTGTTGAGGCTTTGAAATATAATTATAGTATTATTAATCCAAAAAAAAATGATTTGGAAATTAATATTTCATCAAATAAATTAATTTCAGCAAAAAAATCTCTTAAGGAAAGACTTTATTATATTAAAATAGCTTTAAAAGATGGATACTATCAGCACCATGTATTTGGTAATAGAAAACTCAAAGTGCCGATTGAAATTAATGATCAATCCATAAAACAATTTATTACTCACGTAAATTATATTTTAAATATCCCTATTTTGTTTCTTTCTTCAATAAAAAAAAGTAGTCATAAAAAAGCATCATACAAAATATTTTATAAAAAAATTAAAAATACAGAAGTCGAAAGATTTATTAAAAAGCATGAATATTTTAGAAAAAATTGGAAAAAATTTAAATCAACTAAAAAAATTAATTTAAAAATATTAAATTATTTTGGTGAAAATTACTTTAATGAATGTAAAAAAACTATTGAATTTATCCTAAAAAAAATTGAAAGCTACACAAGATAATTATTTAATCTATACATGCCTTTTTTAAATTTATACTTTTTTAAGTCTACATAAACATAATTTAAAAAAGTAATTTTTTTTTTTAAATAAATAAGAAAATCCTTATCTTTAAATTTATAAAATAAAGGATTAGAATCTATATCTTTTCTAATTTTCCTTGATAATTTTGTATTTTGTATGGAATAAAAATAATATATAAAACAAAAAATTTTCGGCACATCATTTATTTTATTTAAATTAGAATATTTTAAACGATACTTTTGTAAAAAATTAAAATTAAATTTTTCTATTTTTAAAAAACTAAATTTGTTTTCAAGATACACATGCGTAATATTAAAAAAATATTTATCGAAAGCTCTAATTTTTTTTAGATAATTTAAAAAATGTTTTTTATTTAATTCTTTTAAAATATATTTTTCTCTTAATATTTTGTAATTTTTCATCAATTTATTGCAACTATAAATTAAATTACTTTTTTTATAATATTTTAAAAATGTAAAATAACTAAATATAAGTGATTTAATTAAAGATAAATCATTCGAGCTGAATATAGAAAATTCTTTGTAAATTATTTTTCTTCTTTCGTAATATCTCTCAAGAAAAGATGTTAAATACCTATACTTAAGATATTTTGATTTAATCTTATAAGATATTAATTTTTTTTGTTTTATTGAATAAACTTTTAAATCTTCAAATAAAAAGATCATTTTTTTATGATTGTTAGGTATATAAATTACACTTCCAGTTATTTTTTTTTTAATATTTTTTGGAAATTTAATTTTTGTTGGTTTTTTTGAGTAAACAATTATTAGATCTAAGTCAGATATTGCATCCGTTTTATTTTTAAAAGATTGATTTCCATATATCCATATATCTTTAACATGTTCCTTATTTCTTTTTAAAAGTCCCGAAAGAATATTAAATATATTTATATTTATTTTGTTCATTTTTTTATATATTGAATTTATATTTAGAATATTGTTAATAAATATTAAATTTATCAATTTTTATGAAAAAAACATTACAAAATTACGATGATTATTTATCTACTTTAGTAGAAAGTATAGATCTCAAAAAACAAATTAGATCAAAACAATTTTTTGAGAAAATAGCCAAATGCATAAATTATATTTATTTAAGTATAAAAAAAGGTGGAAAAGTAATGATTTGTGGCAATGGAGGGTCAGCAGCAGACGCACAACATTTAGTTGCAGAATTATTAGTGAGGTTAAACCCAAATAAAAATAGAAAACCAATTCCGGCCATATCTTTACTGCAAGATAGTTCCACTTTTACTGCATGTGGCAATGATTATGATTTTAACGAAATTTTTAGAAGAAATTTTATAGCTTTACACAAAAAAAATGACATTTTGATTGTAATATCAACAAGTGGAAATTCAAAAAATATAATTAAGGTATTGAAAGAAGCAAAAAATAAAAAAATTAAGTCTATTGGCTTCTTGGGAAATAATGGTGGATCAGCAAAAAAATATTGTGATTTCCCACTAATTGTTCCAAGTAAAAAAACTGCAAGAATTCAGGAAACTCATATTTTTTTAGGTCATTTTATTCTTGATAGTGTGGAAAAAAAATTATTTTATTAATTTTTTTTTATATGAGCTCGTAATTTTTCAGCAATTTTTTTTTCTTCTTCGGTAATATGTCCAATTTTTTCCTCGCCAAAACACAATAGCATTTTTTTTATTGAACTATTTAGCTCAATCATTCCTTTTAATTCTAATGAAGCTGCCTGATCTGATCCGTACATGGTTCTATCTAGAGTAATATGTCTTTCTAGAGATGAAATATTTTGACTAACAGCGGCTAAAGATACAATTACTCCACTTTCATGACCGCTATAACCTACATTACATTTATATTTTGTTTTTAATGCATTAATTGTTTTTAAATTAGCATCATGGGGACTCATTGGATACGTTGATACACAATGCATTAATTCGAAACTGCAGTTTGCATCTCTAAAAATTTTAACCGCATTATCAATATTTTCAGTAGAAGACATTCCTGTTGAAATAAATGTATGTTTTTTTTTAGAGGCAACTTTTTTTAAAAATTCAGTATCTATAATCATTGCAGAGGCAATTTTATTATATTTAAGATTATATTTATCAAGAAATTCTATACTAATATTGTCCCAGGCAGATGCAAACCAGATTATTTTTTTTTCGTTACAATACTTATTAATTTCATCATATTCATTTTCTCCAAATTCTAGACCTTTTTTTTGGTCTCTCTGTGTATTTCCCCAGGGGCTTTCTCTTGGAGAGTCTAGTAATTCTTGAGAATATACTTTATTGATATCTCTTTTCTGAAACTTCACAGCATTAAATTCTGCTTTTAAAGCATTATCAATTAATTTTTTTGTTATATCTAAGCTGCCATTATGATTAATTCCGATTTCAGCAATTAAAAAGGGTTTTTTCATTAAGATTGATGTATTATAAAATAATTTTAAAGTCTAGTTTTTTTAAATTAAAATAATGAATATAAATAAAAATACCCATTGTATAATTTTAGCTAGAGGCGGCTCAAAAGGTATTAAGGGTAAAAATCTTATTAAAATAAATAAAAAACCACTTTTGTATTGGTCTATTCGCTCAAGTTTGAAATCTAAATATATAAAAAGTACTTGGGTTAGTTCAGATAATAAAAAGATTTTATCATATGCAAAAAAATATGGTGCAAAAGCAATTATTAGACCTAGTAGGCTTTCAAGGGATAAAAGTTCAAGTGAAAGTGGATGGCTACACGCTATAAATGAGATTGAAAAAAAACATAAATTAAAAGTTGATTATATTGTAGGAATTCAAAATACTTCTCCTTTAAGACTCCGTGATGATATTGATAAAGCAATAAAAAAATATTTTAAATTTAATTATGACTCAATGTTCTCTGCTACTTTAAAGCATGATATTTTTTTTTCTTGGAATTTAAAATCAAAAAAAATTAAATCTAACTATAACTACTTTAAAAGACCCTTAAGACAAAGAATGGGAGAGATATTGCTTGAAAATGGGTCATTTTATATTTTTAATACTAAAAAATTTAAAAAAATCAAAAATAGATTGTTCAATAAAATTGGTTATTTTAAACAAGATTTATTTTCAAGTTTTCAATTAGACAACTATCAAGACTATAATTTGCTTAATGTTTTAATGAAAAGCAAATATATTAAAAGAAAATATAGTTTAGGAAAATAGTTAAGTTTTGAAAATTTTAATTAAATTTTGATCCTCTTTTTTTAATGGCCTAAATAATGGATTACGATTTTTTTCTTTATAAAATAGATACAGCTCTTTAATATAATATAATATTCCATTAAAAATATTTTTAGGTTTAGATTTGGGAAGATCTATATTCGTTATTTCTTGTGTCATTAAATTAATTGTATCAAAATCAGGTACTAATTTTTTAAATAATTCTAGATCACCATTATCTATATTTTTTTTAAAGAGATCCTTTACGCTATTGTTATTGATTAAATTATATAAATCTTCAACATCATTTATATTTATTCCAATTCTTGAAGGCAAATATGCATCATCTACCTCTTGATAATCTTTATGAAGAAATATCGCATTTGTAACATTAATTACTGGAATCTCTGAGGTTATAGCATTTAAATTTGCTGAACTCTGTTGATTAATCAATACATCTATTTTTGACAAGAAAACTCGTATATCAGGATGTTTTTCAATCTCTATGCTTGGAAAAGCATTTTTGTAAGTTTGGATACTCTCAAATGGATGTGGTTTAAATATAATTTTGACATCCGTGCTTGAAAATTTATTTATAATTTTTGAAATAAAATCTAAAAATTCTACCTCATTTTTAATAGCACCAACAAGTCTTCTGTTTTTTTGTCGGGTAAAAATAAATCTTGGAACATTTGCTTCGCCTATCCCTGGAGCTAAGTATCTGCCTGAGCCAGTTATGCCAATAACTTTTACTTTATCGTTTTTTCTATTATTCTTTTTTGACATAAATCTTGCTGTACCAACCGTTTTTAATTTTGAGCCAAAACCGTCTTTAGCTAAAAATTGGCCCTGGTCATCTGACCACAAAAGTAATTTACTAATTTTTTTCATTATTTCTTCTGGAAATTCATTTCGTAAATAATCTTCACCAAAATCTAGAGACTCTGATGGATAAATTATTATTTTAATATTTTTTTTATAGGCATAATTAACTATCTTTTGAAATGCTAAATTTTCTTTTCTTGCATTAGGCAAAACTACTATGTCTGGATTAATATAATCTATTCCAAGTCGCCAATTAAACTTTCCACAAAAATCTAACAAATAATTTTTCTTCTTTAAATTTTCTCTTAAATTATAGAAACCCCACAGATCTCTAAATTTATTGTCTATTACATATAAGACTTTTCTCATTTTAATTAGTAAGATTTTGATTTATCAATAATTTGGTGATATTCATAAATAATTTACTTTAATATTCAAACATGATCAAGATATATAATAATTTAATATATTTTTTTATTAAAATATTAAATATTCTCCAAAAAATAATTAATTCAATATTAATAAAATTTGGCCTTAAATATTTTAGCAATAGTTCTTCATATTATTATAAAAATATATATTCAAATTCTGATTTAAAAGGTTCAACAACTAAGGAGAGGATTTCACAGGGGTTAATAAATGATAAATATATTAAATATTTTAATTTTTTAGATGGTAATTCTTTTCTTGAAATAGGTTGTGGCTACGGTGTTAATTTAATTGAAATAAAAAAGAAATTTCCTCAGTCGGATATTTTTGGTTGTGATATTCATGATACTTGTTTGGGTAATTCAGATTATTTTAATAAACAAAATTTTAAAAAAATAGATTTAAAAGTTTTCGATGCTTTAAAAACTTATGAAACAAATTCAATAGATAATGTTTATATAATGCATTCTTTAACTCATATCATGGATAAAGATAAAAAAAAAACCTTGGCAATCAGAAAAAATATAGTTCAAAACATGATAAGAATTTCTAAAAAAAAGGTCTTTATAATAGAAAATAAAATTTACTATGGCTCAAGATATAATTTCGATGGAATTAATTTAATTAATACGAACGACTCGATAGGTAAAAATAGAGTTGAATATTTCAATAATTTAAAAGAAATATTGCCAGATGATACAGTAATTAAAATATTTTCTACAGAATATAGATCAAATATTTTTGAAATTTTGAGAGATTAATGTTGATTAAAAAATAATGTATAAATTAAAAAACTTTAAATCAAAAAATAAAGTATTTCTTTTTAAATTATATAATCAATCAGTATTAGAAAAAAAGTTTTATAAAAATAATACTATAACTTTAGATGAGCATAAAAATTGGCTAAAGCAAAATTTAATTAAAAGAAATGTTATAATTTATATTTTTTATTATAATAAAAAAGAAATTGGTTATTCCAGATTTAGCAAACACAGAAAATTTACATACTCAGTTTCTATAGCTTTAATAGAAAAATATAGAAATAAAGGTCTTGGTAATAAACTATTAGAATTGTCTTTAAAGAATTTTTTTAGAAAAAACAAAGGCCAAGTTTTTGCTTATATTAAAAATAAAAATTCTAAATCAATAAATATTTTTAAAAATAACAATTTTGTGAAAATAAGTAAAAAAGTATTTTATATAAAAACTGGTAAAAATATATTTTTAAAAAATTTCAGTTTTTTAGTTTATAAAAAATAATTTATTTTTTTATTATTGCTTGGGATATTATTTTATTTCTAAAATATTTTGGATTTGAAAATTCAATTTTAAATTTTCCACTTTTTATAAATGCTCTAGGGTATTCATCACTATCCAACATTCTTATTTGATCATAAATTTCTTTAATATTTTTTTTATTATTTTTAATTTCTGAATCTTTGGGTTTTAATCTTTTAAATTTAACAACTTTTCCCTTTTGCTTTTTTAATTTATTTTTTTTTTTTATAATTATAACAATTTGTTTTTTGATTATTTCAGCGGCTCTATTAAATATTTCTTCAATAGATCCAGATAAATTTAATTTAGATTTATATAGCCACTGCCCAGCATCAACAGAATTATTGATTTTTATTGAAGTAATTTTTGTATATTGAATTTTTCTTAAAATTTGATTTTGAATTGGACTCCCTCCTCTTCCATAAGGTAGGTCGGAAGAATGAAAACCTATACAATAGTACTTACTAAAAATATCCTTATTTACCACAAAACTCCAATGAGGAAAAAATATATATTTTGGATTAATTTTTTTTAAATTTTTTAAATTTAATTTTTTTTTATCTGTAATTACAGTAAATTTTTTTTGAGAGACAAATTGATACTGGTAGTTTATAAACCACTTTTTAGAACATGCTATTACATATTTTTTAATCATTTTTGTTTAGGTTTGTTTTAATCTAATATAATATCTAATCAATGAGAGAAAAAAAAAATTTATTTTTAATAGAAAAAATACAAAAAATAAGATCAAAAAATAATAAGAACTGGATGGATATTTTACGGTTAGCTTTTATACATGATGAAAAAAATGCTGCAAAAATAATGTCTCAAATCTATAAAGATGATAAAAGTATTAGCGCTCTTGTAAAAAAATTAGTAAAGAATGTTAAAAAAAAATAGACCCTTCTTCATTGCAGAAATATCTGCAAATCATAATGGTAGCCTTAACACTGCAAAAAAACTAATCAAATGTGCTAAAGAAAATGGTGCTGATGCGGTTAAATTACAAACATATGATGCCGATTCTATGACCTTAAAATCTAAAAAAAACTTTTTTAAAATTAGAAATGGATTGTGGAAAAATTTTTATTTATGGGATCTGTATAACAAGGCAAAAACTCCTTTGAAATGGCATAAAGAACTATTTAAATTTGCAAAAAGACTTAAAATTACAATTTTTAGCACACCTTTTAGCGAAGAGCATGTAGATTTTTTGGAGAAACTTAATTGTCCTTTCTATAAAGTTTCATCTTTTGAAATGAACGATGTTAATCTAATAAAAAAAATTGCTCTTACAAAAAAACCCATAATAATATCGACAGGTATATCAAATCTTAATGAAATAGAAATTGCTTATAAGACTGCTATAAAATATGGCTCAAAAAAAATTATTCTACTATATTGCGTTAGTAATTATCCATCAAAATTAAATGATTATAATTTAAATAATATAAAAATATTAAAAAAAAAATTTGGATGTGAAATTGGATTATCTGATCATTCGCTTGATAATAGAGTTGCCATTTCAGCAGTGGCATTTGGGGCTACTGTTTTTGAGAAACATATTGCATTGAATAATCAAAAAAAAGGATTTGATATTGAATTTTCTTTAAAAGGTAAAGAAATTAAAAAATATATTAATGATTTAAATATATCATATAATTTAATTGGGAAAGATTATTTTTTTAGAAGTAAAAATGAAATGGAAAACAAAAAATTTCGAAGATCAATATTTTGTATTTCAGATATTAAAAAAGGCGATAAGTTCACAAATAAAAATATTAAAAAAATAAGACCTGGTTATGGCATAAATCCTAGATATTTTAGCAAGCTATTGAATAAAAAAAGTCCTTTTAATATTAAAAGAGAAAGTCCAATCCCAAAAAAAATTCTGTCAATTTTAAAATTGAATTAATTAAAAATATTATGAAATCTAGTTCTAGAATAAGAATAATTGGAAAAGTTGAAATAAAATCTAGAAACGTAGTAAAACCAATTTTTTTTGAGGGTCTAAAAAAAATAGGAAATCCTGACGAAATTATTCAAAAATATTTTAAAAATGGGATTGATGAAATTTTAATAGTTGACGTAGTTTCTAGCTTATATAAAAGAGATATTGATTTTGAATTTTTAAAATTAATTGGTCGTAATTTATTTATCCCCCTTATTTATAGTGGAGGAATTAAAAACTTAACTGATATTGAAAATTGCCTTCAAAATGGTGCTGATAAGGTAGCAATAAATACTAATGGTATTAAAAATCCAAAACTTTTAAAAAATTCTGTTAAGAAATTTGGTTCTCAATGTATTTCAGTTACTATCGAAGCCAAAAAAATAAATAATAATTGGTTATGTTTTACCGATGGTGGAAGAATAAACTCAAAAATAAGAGTTACCGAATGGATAAAAAAAGTACAAGATTTAGGGGTTGGAGAAATTATAATTCAATCTGTGGACTGCGATGGTCACACTGCTGGACCTGATTATAATTTGTTTAAAAAGGTATCAAAAAGTATACATGTTCCATTAGTTCTTTGTAGCGGTATCAGAAATATTAGCCATATTAAATTTATAAAAAAAAAATTCAATCCTGAAGCTATAGCTCTATCATCTGCCCTTCATTATAATGAAATCAAAATTAATAATGTAAAGAAAGTTTTATGAGCCAAAAAATTGGAATATTAGATTTAAGAATATCAAATATATGTAGCTTGAAAAATGCTGTTAAATTTTTAGGTTATAAATTTGAAACTGTAAAAGAAGATGGCGAGATAAATAAATATCATAAATTAATAATTCCAGGAGTAGGTACATTTCCGGAGTCTATTAAAATGTTAAAGGAAAACAAATTAGATTTAAAATTAAAACATTTTCTTAAAAAGAAAAAAATTTTAGGAATATGTTTGGGAATGCAAATTTTTTCAAAAGAAAGTTGCGAAATAAAAAAAACAAAAGGTCTTAACATTTATCAAGACCCAATTAAGAAATTAAAATTTATAAAGAAGCTTCCTAATTTAGGATTTAAAAAAGTCAAAATCATAAATAACAAAAATAATTTTAGAAATATTAAAAACTTTTCTGAATTTTATTTTATGCACTCTTTTGGAGTCACAAAAATTAAATCTGAATTTATTGAGAGTGTTTTAGAGATAAACCAAAAAAAAATTATATCATCTATAAAAGTAAATAATTTTTATGGCGCTCAATTTCACCCTGAAAAAAGTCGAGAAAACGGATTAAAATTTTTAAATAACTTTTTATATGAATAAAATTTTTGGAAAATATGGACTGCCTTTAAAAGTGCAATTTTGTAAGCATTGCACAAGAAGCAATCAAAGACCACACAACCTTGGAGAATTTAATCAACAAGTAGGAATGAAGAAAAAATATGTGGCATTTGAGAAAAGTGGAATATGTGATGCTTGTCATTATTATTTTGAAAAACAAAAAATCAACTGGGAAGAAAGAGAAAAAAAGTTAGTTGCACTTTGTAATAAATTTAGAAAAAAAAATGGTCAATATGATGTATTGGTGCCTGGAAGTGGCGGAAAAGACTCTTTTTATGTTGCACACCAACTTAAGTATAAATACAAAATGAACCCTCTCTTAGTTACTTGGAGGCCAGCAATTTACACAAATATCGGTATTAAAAATTTTAAATCTTGGCTAAGATTAGGTATTCCAAACATAACTGATGCTAGGAATAAAAAAGTACATAAGCTTTTAACAAAGTTAGCTTTTATAAAACTTTGTCATCCCTTTCAGCCATTTATTATTGGACAAAAAAATTTTGCACCTAAGATTGCTGCAAAATATAAAATTAATTTAATTATGTATGGTGAAGGTTACGCTGAATTTGGAATGGATAAAAAAAATAAAAGTAATCCAAAAATGGGTAAAACTTACTATACTACTAAGAAGAAATTTTTAGATCTCTATATATCAGGTATCAAAGTTAGTGATCTTATAAATAAATATAATCTAAAAATAAAAGATCTTGAGCCATATTTGCCTTTAGATGAAGAGGATTTTAAAAAAAATAAATTGGAGTTTCATAATTTTAGTTTTTATAAAAAATGGAATTTTCATGATAATTATTATTACGCAGTTCAAAACACTGAATTTAGACCAAATATAGAAAGACAAGAGGGAAGTTACGATAAATATGCTTCGATGGATGATAAATTAGATTGGTTGCATTTCTATACTTTCTACATCAAATTTGGAATGGGAAGAACAACCGCTGCGACTGATCAAGAAATAAGGTCTGGGATTATTGATAGAGATGAAGGTATAAGATTGATAAAAAGATTTGATGGTGAATTTCCAAAAAAGTATTTGAATGATTGTTTAAAATATATGGGAATATCAAAAAAAATGTTTGATCATATTATTGATAAATCTAGACCTAAGCATCTTTGGAAAAAAAGAAATAAAAAATGGGTTTTGAAATATCCAATATGGGAGCAATAATTATTCAGCTGTATTATCTAAGCAAATTTGACAGCCTAAGCAAGGTGTTTTTTTATCGAAAGCGTCTCTAATTTTTTTAATTTTATAATTTTTCCAAATTTTCTCAATTTCATCTTCTTTAATATTTCCAATTGGTAAATTTCTACCAAAAGTATTACAACATGGCGTTACTGTCCCGTCGGCATATATTCCCATTGATGACCACGGTTGTCTACAATTATAATTGTTATTTTTTGTTTTAGAAAATGACATTAGTTCATCTAGTTTAAATTTGGATGACTCCGAATATGCATTTATAGAAACTTCTTTTTGCACCTCAACTGAGTCAACAATATTTAGCCAATTTTTTCTGAATTCCTCAGTTTCATGTTTGTTATCTCCCAGTTCTACAAAAGAAGTTCTTACTAATGGAAATCTTTTATTGTGGTAATTTCTCATATTTATAAAATTTTTAATATTTTTTTCTAATTCTTTAAGACGATTAGTTTTAATATTTTTTGAAACTGGTATTCTTACTTTTTCATAAGTTTCTGTTGAAAAAGCATCAACTGACACAAAAAGTCTAGTTACGCTACTTTCCAAAATTTTTTTTGAATTTTTTTCATTTAGAAGTGTACCATTTGTAAATAAAAACAAATCCATTATTTCTGCATCTTCTGCCCTTTTAAAAACCTTATCAATATTTTTATAAAGTAATGGTTCGGATATACTTAACATTAAAGAATTAAGTTTATTTTTTTTAAAACTATCAAATATTTTATCAAGATCGTTTTCAGATAAAGTATGTTTTGTTGCATCATTACGCCATTCTTGATGGCACATTACACACTCTAAATTACATCTATTTACTAATTCAAGTATGACGGTATTTGGATATTTACCCTCGTTACCCGACAATTTATAATTAATACTGTCAAAATATTTTTTTCGATAATCTAAATATCTTTTTCCAAATTTTTTATACAGATGATCAGAAAGTAAGGTTTCTAAATCTTCGATTGAATACTTTTTAATATTGCTTGGTTGTTTTTGTTGATAAACTTCTTGCATATTAAATGTTTAAAATTGTTTAACCTTTAATATATAAAATAATTCTCTTAGAGAAAGGTTAAAAATACCGTATTCCCTATATATTTTTCTTATTTTTTCAAGGTCTTTTTTATAATCAATGCAAATATTAAATTTTGAGTAGTCTTTGGAGCTTCTTAAATTATATTTTTTGATTTTTTTCGATTTTCTAATTGAATAAGTAACGTGCTCTAAGTTGTTTGGATTTTTAGATTTTTTATAGATTTTTTTTAAAAGACTAAATTTGATTACTTCTATGTCCAGCCCTACTGGAAATGTATGAGGATTTACATTAGAAACATAATTATAATTTTTTTTTTCGGCAATAGAAATCATTTTATCTATCAATTTTGGATTAACGAAGGGGCAATCTGCTGTAATTCTAATAATAAATTTTGGATTAAAATTTATACTAGCCATATAAAATCTTTTTAAAACATTTGCTTCAGAGCCTCTAAAAAAATCTACATATTTTTTTACTATATTAACTAGTTTGTTATCTTTTTTTTATTAGAGGTGGCAACAATTATTTTATCTACTTTTTTTGATAAAGATAATCTCTTTAAAATTATTTCTATCACCGCTAATCCAGAAACTTTTTTTAAAACTTTGTTAGGAAATCTTTTTGAACCAGTTCTAGCTTGAAGAATTAGAAGTGAATTCATTATTAAATTTAATAATTAGTTTTTTTAGATCGCTGATACTAAGAAAATTCTTGTTATTGAAACTATTATATGAAAATTTAGAATTAGATATTTTGCCATTGATTTTTTTAGAAATTTTTTTTAATTCTCTAAGGCTCAAATTTGGAAAAACTAGAAAGTATTTTTTCAATTCAATTGTGTAATTACTTTCATCTTGATTGATAAGTTCCTCGTACAACTTTTCACCAGGACGTATTCCAACAATTTTATAAGTATTTCTTGGATTGATAGCTTTTATAAGATCAGAAATATAAAAACTTGGAATTTTTGGAACATATATTTCACCACCAATATTTTTAAACATCATTCTATAAACTAATTCACATGCCTCTTCTAAATTAATGTTAAATCTTGTCATTTCTTTATGAGTCAAGGGAAGTTGATTTTTTTTCAAAGATAAAAAATAAGGTAATACGCTACCTCGACTTCCCATTACATTTCCGTATCTAACTACAGAAAACTTAATTTTCTTTTTTCCACTCAGACTGTTTGCTGCCAAAAATAATTTTTCAGAGCTTAACTTTGTTGCTCCATACAAATTTATTGGGGAAACTGCCTTATCTGTCGATATAGCTATTACGTTTTTAACTTTAGAATTAATGGCCGCTTCAATTATATTTTGAGCTCCTATTATATTTGTTTTGATTGTCTCGATTGGATTATATTCAGCCGTATCGACTTGCTTAAGTGCCGCAGCATGAATAATTATGTCAATATCGGTTAAAGCCATCTCAAGTCTAGATTTGTCTCTCACGTCTCCAATAAAAAATCTCATAAAATTATATTTTTTAAGAGGAAATTTTTTTTGAAGTTTATATTGTTTAAGTTCGTCCCTACTAAAAACAACTAATCTTTTAATTTTATTTTTATAGTTTTTAATAAGATAACTAATAAATTTTGACCCAAAAGATCCTGTACCACCAGTAATTAAAATTGAGATTTTCTTCATTTATTTTATTTGAATAACATATTTATAATTTAAAAAAAATTTTTAAATATTTTAAAATATAATTTAGGTCTTTTTTAGACATATTATAATGAATTGGTAAAGAAATAGCAGAATTAAAGTAACGATTGGCATTGGGTAATTCGCCTCTTTTTTTGTAAAAACTAAATTTGTATACTGGCTTATAATGATGCTGCAGAATTATTTTTTTTTTAAAAAAAAAATTAATTAATTTATTTTTTTTATATTTTTTAAAATTTTTAATAAATATTATAAATAAATGATATGAGGGTCTTACATTTTCGCTAAATTTAATAAAATTTATTTCACTAAATTGTTCCAAATTTTTTTTGTAAAAGTCATAAACTTGTTTTCGTTTTTTCAAAAATTTATTGATTTTGTTTAATTGAGAAATACCCAAGGCACAGTTAATATCACTAAGTCTATAATTAAAACCTAAATAATTTAAATTATAATCCCAATGGTTTTTTTTTTTGAAAACCGTGTGATCTAAATTTTAAAAATGAGGAATGATAAGATTTATTGTTTGTGGTCAAAGCACCACCTTCTCCAGTGGTTATTGTTTTTAAGGGATGAAATGAAAAGCAGGAGATATCTGAGTGTTTGCAAGATCCTATCTTAAAAAATTTATTTTTATATTTATACTCTGATCCAAAAGCATGACAAGCATCTTCAATAATATAAAAACTGTATTTTTTTTTTAGCTTATAAAAGTCATTTATATTTTTTGGATATCCACCTAAATACATTGTAACTAAGCATTTTATTTTTTTTAATTTGTTTTTAGTTATACAATGCTCAACATTTTCAGGCGTTATCTGTCCTGTATTTGGATCAATATCTAATAAATATATTTTTGCTCCAAAAGTTTTTGCCATACTGTAGCTTGAAATGAAATTTACAGATGGCATAAGCACAACATCATTTTTTTTTAATTTAATTGCGTTAAATGCTAAATGAAGTGCAGAAGTTCCACTATTACAAACAGTTGTGAATTTAACACCTAGATATTTTGAGATATTATTTTCAAAATTTTTTACTAATGGACCTGTCGTGATTAGTTTGTTTTTAAGTGAATTCGAAATAGATTTCCAATCTCTTTTATCTATAAAATGTGAACCGTATGATAGATAGTTTTTTCTCATCTACTAATTTCTTTTACTAAGACAAAACCTTCAGCGTATTTTAACCCATTTTGAGAACCTCTATATTTTGATAGAGTTTCAATTCCATGTAAAGATCTTGAATTAGGAAATTTTTGTAATTCTTTCTTATAGGCCAAAATAGCTCTTTTTTTTATTTTCCAAAACTTAGTTATGTCACTAATAAAATTAGGATTAAATTGTTTTTTTTTATAATATCTATAATCAGTGGCTGATGGCACCTCAAAAGAAAATATTTTTTCAAAATTATTTTTAATAGGCCTAAATGCAGTTAAAGTAGCTTCTGCTATTATTCTATGATCAATATTTAAATCCTCTACAAAATGTGTATAAATTATGTTTGGTTTTATTTTTTTTTTTTGCTGTTTCGATAACTCTGACAATATCCAGTAAATTATTATAATTTAACCTATTATCCTCAAATATAGACTTATTAGTTAACCACTTAAAGCCAAGTATTTTCGCAGCTTTAGTCTTGCTTATTATTCTTTGTTTAATATCTTCTGATTTTGTATCTTTTCTTGCAGAAACTCCATCTGTAAATGAAATACAATATACTTTATCACCTCTTGAAACATGTTTTGCTATTGTTCCACCACACCCAAAGGTTTCGTCGTCCGAGTGAGCTACACAAACTAATACTTTATTTTTTTTCTTCATTATTTTAATTGAAAGAAGTGGTTATAATTATGTGTAAACATAAATAATCCACACACTCTAAGCTATTAGAAATATATTAAAACAATATTATTGTAAAAATTTTTTTCAGTGCATAAATCAAGCCTATTGAGCTATTAGTACTGGTTAGCTACATGCGTTACCGCACTTCCACACCCAGCCTATCAACGTGGTGGTCTACCACGGCTCTA
>MDSW01185077.1_pt1 | contig 65951 bp, 63 predicted proteins | sample 811171 | NCBI WGS metagenome assembly MDSW01 (sample SAMN05326641, study PRJNA326480) | marine metagenome | isolation source: seawater | place: Atlantic Ocean: North West | collected 2012
ATTACCGGCGTCCGGGATATAGCTGTACAGCCTGACGCCCGCGTCCTTGAATTGTTTGAAAAGTTCCCGCGACCAAGCATCGTGCGGGTGCACGTTTCCGTCCATTGTTTGCAGCTCCCTAAGCTTATTTCGGCGTCTGGCGCCTTTGTGATACGCGCAAGCTTAGCGCACCCACGGGAATTCTCAATGCGGCATGGCCGTGCTAGCTTTGAAAATTCAGCATTCGAGGAGACTGCACATGCGCGCATTTCTGTTCATTGCCCTGGCGGCTCTGGCGCTCAGCGTCGGCGCCCCGCTAAAAACCGTTGAAGCCGCCGGAGATCCGGCTATGTGCCTCAAGACCTGCATCGAAACGTATGGTTCCGACAAGAAGCAAGCCTGCGCGCTTCAATGCGGCTATGGGTCGGGTAATACGGGGGCCGGTCAGGGCCGCGATTGCGGCACAGTCTATAAGCAATGCCTGCAAAGCTGCGGGTCCGACAACAACTGCAAATCCACGTGCCGCAAGCAACGCACCCAGTGTTTCTAATCGAACGCTATTTTGCTTCCATCATGGCACGGCATTTTTCAGCCAGCTCGGCTTCCGATGCATCGTTCAACGGCTTGCCGTTAAAGGTCATCGCGCCGGTATTTATGTTGTAGCGGACCGTCCCCACGTTCAGCGTCATGTCGGCGCTTTTCGATACCGTCTCCATCGCCTGCAGCGCCGCCGTGTCAGCTGCCGCTGAGTCCGTTGCCGCCTGCGCCGCTTCGGTCAGCGCGGCGGACGTATCCGATGTCGCTGCCGAAACCGCGTCCGCGTCCAAGCCCGCCGCCGCCGCCGTTGCCTCGGCGGCCGCCTTGGCCGATTGTGCCCCGGCAAGTGCGCCGGTCACATCATCGGACGTTGCCGCCGCTTGCGTCGAACTGTACGCCGTCCGGGTCGTCGCAAGCCCGGCCGCCGCCGCATCGGCTTCAGCCTGTGCCGATGTCGCCGCCGCAGCGAGATCGGTATCGTTGGGCGCCGCTTCAGATGCAGCGGCTGCCGCTTCCGCAGCGGTAACCGCGTCGTCGTAGACCGCCTGCGCTTCCGTAACCGCTGTCTCTGCCGATGACACGGCGGCATTCGTCGCAGCGACCGAACGTTCAGCAGCGATTGCGGCCGCCTTGTCCGCCGCAAGCTGCTCTTCCGATCCATCAAGATAGGCGGTCAGATCCTTGGTGATATTGAACTCGAAAACGTCAGGCAGAGGGATGGTGAAAACACCGTTCACATCCGCCGCTGCGACCGGGTTCCCCCGGACATCGACACCCGGTTTGTAAGCGACATCCGCCGACGGCTGGTGACGGATAATCCGCTTGCAGTCCTTCTTGGTGATTCGCACCTTCGGCGGTTCGGCAGCACTCGCTTCCGCACCCTGCGCCATTACCGGGCTGTCGCCCCCCGCGCCAAACACCGCCACCGCCACGAATAAGGCGGCGCATCCGACGTGAATATATCGCCTTGGCCTCGGCACGAACAGTTACCCCCGGGTCTCGTTATATAATCGATCTAATCGCCGTTTTCATTGTCGCGCGATTCGGTGATAAAATGGTTAACGAAGCGTCAAGACGCTTCCAACGCGCCACTTTAGGTGCTGAACCGCCGGGAAAGGGCGTAATGCGAAATCTTTTGCCGCCGAGCATCAACGGCAATCTCAGATACAGATTTATCGCTCTTGCTGTTCCGATCGCGCTCGCGATCAGTGCCTCGCTGCTGTTTGTCTTCTGGCTCCTGGCCCACAATATCGTCGGCGAGCTCGGCGCACGGATTTCGGCGGATCAGGTGCTGCTCGACAGGGCCCGGGCCGCCTTGCCGCTCAACCGGGAATACACATTGGCCATGGCGCTCGCACAAGACCCGGCCGTGGTCGAATTCGCGCAAAATCCGAACGACCCGGCGGCTCGCGTACCTGGGCTTGAAACGCTGGAACGCTATCGTTCGATGTTTCGCGACGGCAATTATTTCTTCGTTCCGGACGCCACCAAAGAATTCTATTTCAATGAAAAACCGGGAAGCGATCCGGACTCGCTTGTGAAGTATACCCTCGCAAAAGACAATCGAGACGATGCCTGGTACTTCAGCACCATCGCGCTGCCCGGCGTCTGCTATCTCAATATCGATTTCGATCGCGCTATTCGTGAAACGAAAGTCTGGTTCAACTGCAACATTCGCAAGCCGTCTAACGACAAGGTGGTGGGCATCGTCGGAACCGGCATAGACCTGACCGCGTTCATCGACGATCTGCAGAAGAGCCAGCCGGACGGCGTGACGACGATCTATGTCGACCGCCACGGCGCGATCCAAGCACATCCGAATGTCGACCTGATCGAACACGACGCGTTGACCAAGCCGGACAACCTCAAGAATACCATTTTCAATATCCTCGATACTGACGAAGACCGCGATCTGCTGAAGCAAGCTTTACAGGACGCAATGGTCGCCCCCGACAAAGCTGCGACGGTTGCCGTAACGAGTGACGGCCGCGACGTGCTTGTGGGGGCAACGTTTATGCCCGAAGTCAACTGGTTCAGCATATCCGTGATCGAACTCCGAATGTTCGTCCTCGGACACTACTTCGTCCCGCTGGCTGTATTGGTCGCGCTCGCCGTCCTGGTCAGCCTGACGGCACTGGGTATCGCCCTCGACAAAATCGTATTGAGGCGTATCGACGAGCTTGACCGGGCCGTAAGCGCGTTCCGGGACGGGGAATCGCCGGGCGTTGACGAACCGATCGACGACACCCCCGATCAAATCGGAAGACTGCGGCTGGACTTCAACGAAATGGCAACCGCGGTCGCGGCGCACACGACGGCATTGTCGGACGAGGTCGCGGCGCGCACGCGCGAGTTGCAGCGAAAGCACGACGAACTTCTGATGCTCAACCAGCAGAAGGACAAGTTCTTTTCGATTATCGCGCACGACTTGATCGGACCGTTTAGCTCGCTGATCGGTGTCTCCGACTATCTAAAAAATCGCGCCGACCAACTGCCCAGAGAGAAAATCGTCGAGTACAGCGGCGACCTCAATGAGGCCGCAAACAACCTGCACCAATTGCTCGAAAACCTCCTGGCGTGGAGCCGGCTGCAACGGGGCGATCTCCGATTCGCACCTGTTGATACGGATTTGCCGGCCTTGCTGTCGGAAACGGCAAATATTCTCCGCCCGATGACGGAACAGAAATCGATCGAGCTCAAACTTGACCTGCCCGGCGAATTCGACGCGATCGTCGATCCGCATATGATCGAAACCATCGTCCGGAATCTCATCGGGAATGCCGTCAAATTTTCAAACGCTGGAAGCCGCATCACGCTGTCGCTCACGCGGGATGCCGACACTGCATGCATTCGCATTTCTGACCAGGGCATCGGAATCCCCCCAGAAATCCGCGAAAAACTGCTGGATCTCGGGGCCAGCACGTCGCGCAAGGGGACAGCCGGCGAAACCGGCACCGGGCTTGGTTTGCAGTTGTGCCTGGAAATGATCGAACTTCACGGTGGCACCATTGAGATCGAGAGCGAACCCGGCAAAGGGTCCACGTTCCGCGTCATTTTTCCCGTGGATTCGACTTCCCCGGGTCCGCACGCCGAGGCTTGAAGCGCACGATGGCCGCTTCCCTCTTTTCAATCCGCGCACAATCAAGTATCAGACCTCATGTCTGACATCACCCAGCATCACGACCGTATTCTGATCGTCGATTTCGGCTCGCAGGTGACACAGCTCATCGCACGCCGGGTCCGGGAATCCGGCGTCTACTGCGAGATTCATCCGTTCAACGCGGTCACGGAAGATTCCCTCAAGGATTTCGCGCCCAAGGGCATCATCCTTTCCGGCGGACCGGCCAGCGTGCACGAGGCGACCACGCCGCGTGCACCCGACGCCGTATTCCAGATGGGCGTGCCCGTGTTCGGAATCTGCTACGGCGAACAGACCATGGTGCAGCAAATGGGCGGTCAGGTGCAGCCTTCCACGCACCGCGAGTTCGGCCGCGCCTTTGTCGAGATCACGGCCGAAAGCTGCCTGTTCGAAGGCGTGTGGAAGCCGGGTGAAAAGCATCAGGTGTGGATGAGCCACGGCGACCGCATCGATGCGATCCCGGAAGGGTTCAACGTCGTCGGTGTTTCGGACGGCTCGCCGTTCGCCATCATCGCCGACGAAGCACGCCAACTGTTCGGCGTGCAGTTTCATCCGGAAGTGATGCATACGCCCGACGGCCATAAGCTGCTGAAGAATTTCACGCACAATATCTGCGGCGCCAAGGGTGACTGGACGATGGCATCGTTCAAGGACGAAGCGATTGCAAAAGTCCGCGAGCAAGTAGGCTCGGGCCGCGTGATTTGCGGGCTTTCCGGCGGGGTCGACAGTTCCGTCGTCGCCGTTCTGCTGCACGAAGCCATCGGCGACCAGTTGACCTGCGTGTTCGTCGATCACGGCCTGATGCGCGCGAATGAAGCCGACGAGGTCGTGTCGCTTTTCCGCGATCACTACAACATCCCGCTCGTCCACAAGAACGCCGAAGACCTGTTTCTGGGCGAGCTTGAGGGCGTGTCCGATCCGGAAGTGAAGCGCAAAACCATCGGTAAGCTGTTCATCGACGTCTTCGAGGATGAAGCAAAGAAAGTCGGCGGCGCCGATTTCCTCGCGCAGGGAACGCTCTATCCCGACGTGATCGAGTCCGTCTCGTTTACCGGCGGCCCGAGTGTGACCATCAAATCGCACCACAACGTTGGCGGCCTGCCGGCGCGCATGAACATGAAGCTGGTCGAACCGCTTCGTGAGTTATTCAAGGACGAGGTACGGGCACTTGGCCGCGAGTTGGGCCTGCCTGATAGCTTCGTCGGCCGGCACCCGTTCCCGGGCCCGGGCCTCGCGATCCGGGTCCCCGGCGTCATCACCAAGGACCGCCTCGATATCCTGCGAGCCGCCGACAAGATTTATCTCGAAGAGATCCGGAACGCCGGTCTGTACGACACGATCTGGCAGGCGTTCGCGGTGCTTTTGCCGGTGCAGACCGTTGGCGTGATGGGCGACGCCCGGACGTATGACTTCGTCTGCGCCCTTCGGGCCGTGACGTCGACCGACGGTATGACGGCCGATTACTTTCCCTTCGATCATGAGTTTCTGGGCCGCGTCTCAAGCCGCATCGTTAACGAGGTGAAGGGGATCAACCGCGTCGTCTATGACGTCACGTCGAAGCCGCCCGGCACCATCGAGTGGGAATGAGCCTTTCCTACTGAACCGGCAGCTTTTTAGCAGCCCCCTTCGGCTCGAAGCATGCCAACGCCCCTGGCAGTAATGTGCTCATAATATATTTCAGACCCTTTCTGTCCGGCGTGCCAAGCGCACCGTCCAGCGCGAGGTGCGCGAAGCCGTGCACCATCGACCAAGCGCCCGCCACCGCTTGTTCCACCTGTTCCTTGTCCACCCCTTCGCCCATATTCGACCGTACAGTGGCTTCCAGGGCGTGGCGGGCCTGTACGCCTGCTTCCACCAGGCGCGGGTCGTCGGAAAATAGCCGTTCCTTGCGAAACATCAGATGGAAACGGCCGGGATAGGTGATTGCGAACCGGACGTATCCCTCTCCGAGACCGCGAAGCCGATCTTGCGGCACACTGCCGCCGGCCTCCGCACCCTCCCGCAGCAAGCGGGCGAATTCCTGGTATCCACGAACGGCGACCTCGGTCAGCAATCCCTGTACGTTACCGAAGTGATACGCCGGTGCGGCTGGCGACACACCTGCCCGGCGCGCCGCCTCGCGTAGACTGAAAGTCTCGACGCCGCTCTCAGCCAGGATTTCATCGCTGGCTTTGATCAGCGCCTCACGCAATGCGCCATGATGATAGCGGTCTTTGGCACCGGCTTTCTTCGTCATCTGCTCCCTCGGCAAGGTTTAATCTTGACACTATTAAAATATAAACTACTGTCAACTAAACACTGTTTAGATAAATCGGAAAGGGCCTGACGATGCAGGATATCGCCCTCAATATTCTGGCACACGCTGGGGCCGCGTTGGTCGCCACCTGTCTCGGCGCCACCGTGATCGCTGCGCGCAAGGGTACCCCGCTGCACAGGCTTCTCGGTTGGTTGTGGGTCGCCTGCCTCGTGATCGTATCCGTCACCGCGGCCTTCATCCAAACACTTAACCCCGGTGGGTTTTCCCTTCTCCACCTGTTGATTCCGGTGACGCTCGGCGCACTGGCCCTGGCAATTTGGAGCATCCGGCGCTTCAAGCGGACAGGACTGAACGGCTATCGCCACACCCACGCTTCGGCGATGATCTGCGTGTTCGCGGGGGGCCTGCTGATCGCGGGCTCGCTGGCGTTGTTGCCCGGGCGATCGATGCATACGTTGATCTTCGGCTAAGGTTCACATTACAACGGGCTCACGGATACAACGCGCGGGGGTAAAACGATGACGTTCCTTATTGCAGGCCTGATCGTGTTCTTCGGAATCCATATCTTTCCATGGTTTCCCGCACGTCGTGACGCCGCGATCGCAAAACTCGGAAGACAGCGATACCGGGGGCTGTTCGCGCTGACGTCGGCGATAGGGCTGGGACTGATCATTTACGGTTACGGCAACGCCGACAGGACGTTTCTCTGGGCCGCGCCCGAGGGCGCCCGTCACCTCGCTTATGCAGTCGTTCCGGTTGCGCTTTGCCTTGCTGTTGCGGCCGAAATCAGAAGCAATATCAAGCGCTTGACGGCACATCCGATGCTGTGGGGCGTGGCGTTGTGGGCGGCGGTGCATCTGTTGAACAACGGCGATGTGGAATCGCTTCTGCTGTTCGGCGGATTCATGACTTATTCCGTTCTGGCGATGCTCTCCGCGAACCTTCGCGGCGCCCAAAAAATGCAGGAAAAACAACCACTTTGGCGAGATATCGTGGCGCTCGCCGGAGGCATCGCGGCGACCGGCGCCATCGCCCACTTCCACGAGACATTGTTCGGCGTCAGCATCCTGTGAAGGCGGTCCTGCAAAGGGTCCTGAAAGCCGCGGTCACCGTGGATTCGGCGGTTGTCGGCGAGATCGGCCCGGGGATCGCGGTCCTGTTCTGCGCCGAGGCCGGCGACAGCGACGACGAAGCGCGCCGCTTTGCGCATAAAGTTGCAAAAATGCGCATCTTTTCCGACGAGAACGGCAAGACCAACCTGGATGTTAACCAAATCAGCGGCGAAATACTCGCGATCAGCCAGTTCACCCTCGCCGCCCAATGGACCAAGGGCAACCGCCCCGGATTTTCCCGCGCCGAGGCACCGGAGCGCGCGAAATTTCTCTACGACCTTTTTTGCGAGACGCTACGTGACGACGGCATCCCCGTCCAAACGGGCATCTTCGCCGCCGAGATGAAAGTCGACCTGATCAACGACGGTCCGTTCACCATCGTCATGGACAGCCGCGACGGATAAGCCCGTCCCGTCAGCCCATCCGTTCGCGGAGCAACGCGAGGAGCTGACGCAGTTCCCGTTCCATCGCCGGCTGCGGCCCCTTGAGGTCCTGCTTGAAGACGGCCCGCATGGCGAGGATGTGGACCTTCACCACTTCCGATTCCGCGCCCGCCAGCTTCTTGCGCCCTTCGAGGAACTTGCAGAGCGAATCACCGATGGTCGAAATCAGTTGGAACCCGAAGCTCCCCCCCTCGCCCCGGATCGCGTGCGCGATCTCGAACATCTTCTGGATCTGCCGCGGGCTGCCGCCGTTCCGGGACTCCTCGTACGCCTTCCAGAGCGCCGTCAGGTCGTCGACCGCCCAGCCCTGATAGTTGTCGATCAAATCCTCGGCGGCGTTGAGCGCGCGCAGGATCGCCTGCTCCGGCGACGGCCCGCCGGTCTTGCGGATCTTGCGCGTGAGCGGGTGGGGCTGCTGAAACTTCTGTGCTTTATCGGCCATGTCCGGGATATGTCCTATTGCGAGTCGCGGCGCCGCTCGACGCCCATGTAGGGTTCGGACCGGCGTCTGGCGCGGCGGTCGGGGCCGAAGAACTTGCCGACCCGAACGAACGGCCGCTGGTCGTCGATCACCGTGCACAGCCGCCTGTAAAGCGCGGCGGCCGAGATCGGTTTGGCGAGAAACGCCGTGACGCCCGCGTCGCGCGCCTGCTTGACCCGGTGCAGTTCGGTAAAGCCGGTCAGCATGATGATCGGCAGATACGGGTTCGGGCTTTCCATGTCCATCCGGATCTTGCGCACCAGGTCGAGACCGTCGGTCGGCGGCATGCGCCAGTCGGTAATGACGATATCCGGTTCCAGTTGCGTCACCAGCTCATAGGCTTCGTTGGCGTCCGCAGCCTCGAACATCTCCTTGACGCCGAAGCCGAGCAGGAAGCTCTTGATGAGCGAGCGCATGGGCCGGCTGTCGTCGGCCACCAGCACCTTCATCGATTCGAAGTCGTAACCGGACATCGGCGTCCCAATTTCCTCACCCGGGTGTCAGGATAGACACAACCACCCCGAATTCCCACACCAATCCAACGCATTAGTGGCGTCGAAGCGCGCGCACACTATATAAAGAGCGCACCAACTGCAACGCGAGACCGCCATGCGAAACAGGCTTCCCGGCCCGGGTGCGATGAACCCGGCCGGCGAATGGACGACCGTCAAGACACTGCTGCCGTATTTGTGGCCGGCCGGAGAAACCGGCCTGCGCATCCGTGTGGTCGTCGCCATGGCATTGCTCGTCGCCGCCAAGGCGACCAACGTCTCGGTTCCCATCTTTTACAAACAAGCTGTCGATATCCTGACAGCGAAGGGGAATGTCGACGCCATGATCGGCGTGCCGGTCGCGCTGATCGTCGCCTACGGGCTCTGCCGGGTCGGTGCGCTGGCGTTCGGCGAGCTGCGCGACGCCGTCTTTACGCGCGTGGCGCAGCGGGCAATCAGGCGCGCGGGCCTGCAGACGTTCCGTCACCTGCATCATCTGTCGCTCAGGTTTCATCTGGAGCGCAAGACCGGCGGCGTCGCCCGCGCCGTCGAACGCGGCACGGCGGGGATCGAATTCCTGCTCCGCTTCATGCTGTTCAACGTCTTACCGACGCTCCTCGAAGTGCTGCTGGTGTGCGGGATTCTCTGGCATCTCTATGGGGTCGCCTACGCGGCGCTGACGTTCGGCGTGCTTCTCGTCTACATCGCCTGGACGCTTCTGGTCACCGAATGGCGGCTCAAGTTCCGCCGCGCCATGAACGAAACCGACAGCGAGGCCAACACCCGCGCCATCGACAGTCTGCTGAACTTCGAAACGGTCAAGTACTTCGGCAACGAAGATCACGAAGCCGCCCGCTTCGACAATGCGCTTCAGCGCTACGAAACCGCCGCCGTCAAAAGCGGCTCGTCGCTGGCGCTGCTGAACATCGGCCAGGGGGTGATCATTTCCGTCGGCGTCGTCGCGGCAATGGTCATGGCGGGCTATGGCGTCAGGGACGGCTCGATGACCGTCGGCGATTTCGTTCTGGTGAATTCGTACCTGATCCAGATCTTCATGCCGCTCAATTTCCTGGGCTTCGTCTACCGCGAGATCAAACGCTCGCTGACGGACCTGGAGGAAATGTTCGAACTTCTGGGCGAGCCCGCCGAGATCGCCGACAAACCCGGCGCGCGGCCGCTCAGGGACGGGCCGGGCCGGGTCGAATTCAAAAACGTCCGGTTCGCCTACGACGACCGCCGGCCGATCCTGAAGGACGTGTCGTTCGAGGTCCCGGCGGGCAAGAAGCTCGCCATCGTCGGCCCGTCGGGGTCGGGCAAGTCGACGATCTCGCGCATCCTTTACCGGTTTTACGACGTCGGCGCCGGCACGGTCACGATCGACGGCGACGACGTCGCCGACGTGACGCAGAAGTCGCTTCGCGCCGCCATCGGCATCGTCCCGCAGGACACCGTGCTGTTCAACGACACCATCTATTACAACATCGCCTACGGCCGTCCCGGCGCGTCGCCCGCCGAGGTCGAGCAGGCGGCGAGGCAGGCACGCATCCACGACTTGATCATGAGCTTGCCGGACGGCTACCAGTCGATGGTCGGCGAGCGGGGCCTGAAATTGTCCGGCGGCGAGAAGCAGCGCGTCGCCATCGCGCGCACGATCCTGAAGGACCCGCGCATTCTGGTGTTCGACGAGGCGACCTCGGCGCTCGATAGCCGGACCGAGCAGGAAATCCTCGCCAGCTTCAAGGACGTCTCCGCCGACCGCACGACGATCACCATCGCGCACCGGCTGTCGACCATCATCGACGCCGATGAAATCCTGGTGTTGCTGGACGGCGAAATCGTCGAGCGCGGCACGCATCAGAAACTGCTCGACCAGGCCGGCACCTACGCCGACATGTGGGAGCGGCAGCAGGAAGCCCGCGAGGCGGCGGCGAAACTGGATCAGCTCAACGTCGGGGAGTAGGCCACGATTGTCATGCTCGCGAACGCGGGCGCCTGCTTTATCGACTTTCTGGCCCCCGGCCTTCGCCGGGGTGACGGCCATTTCAACCCACCAATAACGTCATTCCGGCGCAGGCCGGAATCCAGCATGTCAGGAGAACCGGGGCACCGCTTTCTCGGGGATGACGACGATCGTCAGGTGCTGACGCGTGCAGGGCCTGCGAAAAGCCGGGAGATGGATCAATTGGCTTGTCTGGCCCGGATGGCGGCGAGGGTCTCCCGCGCGACAGCCTCGATATCGCCGCCGTGCTGAATGGCTTTCAGCGCCGTTCTTTCGGCAGCATCAAGCTCACCTTGACACATCAGAATACGCACCCGCCCGCTTAACCAAAGCATCAGGAGGGCCGCAACCGGTAATCATACTCGCAAATTTTTATTCGCCACGATGTGCTGTTTTGAACATACCGGCCGCCGGCATTGTTATAGGTATGGTGCACTTCCCTGCCTGGAAAAGAAATTTCAGCCGAGCCCGGCAAAAAGAGGCTCGGCCTTTAAAAGCATGTCATCTCAGAGAGGATGAATAATATGAAAACGATTAAATACCTTCCCGTTATCGCCCTTGCCTCCGTGCTCGGCGCTTGTGCCGCACCGGCACCGCAGGACCTGAACGTTTCGGAAGTGCGCGGCCTGAAAGCCACGGGCAACGATTTCCAAGCCGCGCTGCACCGTGATTACACGGCGCTCGCACAAAGTGAAATCGACGAAGCGGACCGCCGCGACACCGACTATTTCAACACCAAAGCACGCAAGGCCGCGGCCAACGGAAACGTTCTTCCGACAAGGATGGACGAGCGCAAGATCCCGGCTGCTTACGTCAAGGAGTTGAGCCACGCCCGAGGCAATCTGATGCGGGCATTGGATGCCGACGGCGCCACGCATGCCCCGTCGTCGAGCGCACGTGCACAGACGCAGTTCGATTGCTGGATGCAGGAGCAGGAAGAGAATTACCAGCCCGACGATATCGCGGCTTGCCGCGCCGGGTTCCTGATGGCTCTCGACCAGACCAATGCGACACTCGCCGCGGTCCAGAAGCCGATGCCGAAAACCGCTGCGGCCGCTGCACCCGCTCCGACCCCGGCATTGCCTGTCGAAATCGCGACGTACACGATTTACTTCGACCACGACAGCTCGTCGCTGAACGACAAGGCACGTACGATGAACAATGAAATCATCGCTGCGATCAAAAGCAAACATGCAACCAGCGTGACGGTCAACGGCTATACCGACCGTTCCGGCACCGATGCCTACAACAGGCTGCTCTCCGAACGCCGCACCGCGACCGTTACCGACGCCATCGTCGCATCCGGCATCGAGCCGAAAGTCGGTTACCAGTCGTTCGGCGAAACCCGCTCCGCCGTGAACACAGATGACGCCACCCGGCATTGGGAAAACCGCCGTGTCGTCGTCGTCCTGCAGAAGTAAACCTGCATACGCTACGTACCAAGCCTGAATTGACGGCGCCGGTTAAAACCCGGCGCCGCTTTTCATTTCCTTGACCGGTGCTAATCGTGAACGATGATATTCAACAGCGCCGAGTGAACCTTCAGTTCACCGTTGTACTCGATCAGGCCGAGCTTGCGGAACTTGTTCATGAAGAAGTTGATGCGGGCGCGCGTCGTACCCACCGTGGCCGCCAGATCTTCCTGGCTGACCTTCGGAACCACCTTCTCCAACCTGCCCTCCTTGCCGAAATTCGCCAGCAGCAGCAGCGCTCGTGCCAGACGTTTTTCGCTGGAGTTGAACAACTGATCCACCAGATCGGCTTCGATCCTGATGTTCCGTGTCAGCAGGAATGACATGAACATTTCCGATAGATCGGATTGCTCGTGCATGACGCGCAACATGGCGGCCTTTTCGATGGATACCGCGGTGGTCGGCTTGGTGGCGTGCGCCGAGGCCAGATAAAATTCCTGACCGGCGAGACATCCTTCGCCGAAGAACTGCCCCTCGCCCAGCGTCGCGATGATGCCCTCCTTGCCCTGATCGGAAACGACAGTGATCTGAACGGCGCCTTTCTCGAGATAGTAGACGGCCGCGGCGTTGTCGCCTTGTCTGAAGATGACGTCCTTGGTGTTGTATTTGAGGCTGCGCCGACCGGCACCGACCGAGGTGAGAAACAACTTGGCGTCAAATTTATGCGGCGCTTTTGCCGGCTCGGGTTTCTTTGCTGGCATCGTGTCTCTCTTTCAATTCTCACGGTACGCCGAAGGCGGCGCATATGGCGGGCCTTGCGCAGGGTATTCTTGCATCTTGGGAGGCACGTAAGCCGTGTTCTGCTGACGGCGAACACAGGCCGTTGGAATGTCGTTCTCCTATTAAAGCACAGTTGTCATGTTTTGTCCTCACTCGCTTGCTCCATCTCGGTTCACAGGGATGACGGGGGGTGAGCGTTGTGCAAAGCTGCCCCAATGCAACTGACCGCCCTTCCCTATTACGCCGCCGCCGCGATCTCGGAAATCGCCGGGTGTTTCGCCTTTTGGGCGTGGCTGAGGCTCGGCAAACCGGCGCTGTGGCTCATTCCCGGCGTGCTTTCGCTGATCCTGTTCGCCTGGCTGCTGACCCGCGTCGACGCCCAATTTGCGGGCCGGGCGTATGCGGCGTACGGCGGGATCTACATCCTCGCCAGCATGGGCTGGATGTGGCTCGTCGAAGGGGCGAAACCCGACCGCTGGGACGGGTTTGGCGTCATGCTGTGCGTGATCGGCGCGCTCGTCATTCTGTTCGGCCCGCGGGCGGGTTGACGCCCTCCTCTCCTGTCCTCTCCTCCTTACATGGAGGAGAGGGACCCTGCCGCGGCATGTCCCGTCCTCGTCCCTCTCCCCCTTTCAAGGGGGAGAGGTTAGAGCCTGCCCCCGCGTAGGCGGGGGTGAGGGGGTGACCAGCGGTGGAGTCGCCTGCGCCTTTCAGCATTCGTTAACCGGCTAAACGCTATCTTTAGGACGGGTCAGCGGGTCCGATTCGCGTATCGCGCGCGAGTTCCCGTCACCGAGAACGGCAAGAATGCCGCGCCTAACAGAATGTTTGATGGAGTTTCGGGCATGATCATCAACCGCATCACAACCGCCGGCGTCCTGATCGCCGCCGCCACGGTCGCAGGCGCACCCGCCGAAGCGCAGCAGCGCCCGCAACCGCGCCCCATGTCCATCAACGAATGGCTGCAGGCGGAACGCAACAACGCCAACATGCAGCGCGCCGTCGAAGAGTACGAGCGCGCGCGTTACGGCACCGCGACTCCGCAACAGGCTTATCGACCGCAGCCCGCGTATCAGCCGCCGAGCTACGGCCAGCCGCCGCAACCGGCGTACCGGACCTATGCCCCCGAACAGGCGCAGGCACCCACGGGGGCGCCGCAAGCGGCCCCGGCGCAACCGGTCGCACCGCAGCCGCTGACCCCCAACGAGCCGCCGGGATACCATCAGCCGCGCTATCCGCAGCAGCAGGTCCAACCCCAATCGCCGCCGCCGTATCCGTATCAGGCGCAGCCGGGCGGCCAGCTTCCGCAATACTCGAACCAGCCGAACACCTATCAGGTACCCCCGAACGCGCTCGAGAAGATCGACAAGGAATACCGTGGCAACGGCGCCAGCACCGGCGCGATGGATTCAGGCTTCTTCATCGGCGGCAATATCGGTTGGTCGCCGTATGTAGTGACGACGTTTACGACTGGTTCCACGACGTCGGAACCGGAAATGTCGCTGCTCGCCTACCAGGTATCCGGCAACGTCGGATACAAAATGGACAACGGTGTGAGCTTCGACCTTGCGGCGTTGTACAATTATGCGGATATCGACTCTCGTGACGGTTATACGTCGGTGCTCGCGGTGATCCCGAGCGCCAAATACGAATTCGACGTCAACACACGCCTCAAGCCTTATATAACGGGCGGTATCGGGCCCGGTATCCTGACCGCCGAGGATATAACAAGTTCATATCCCGACAACAGTGACAGCGGGTTCATTATGGCCGCGCAAATCGGGGCCGGACTAATGATGCCTTTGTCGGACAAGACATCGCTCGATTTCGGGTACAAAATTCTCGGCACCTCGGACGCCGATCTCGACCTGAATGGCAGGGCGTTCACCGGTTCGTTCGTCAGCCATTCTCTTCTGTTCGGGTTCCGCCACCAGCTCTGAAGCCTCTTCCCACTCACCCTCCCACGCGCTGACGCGCGGGCCTCTCCATCTCCCCGAGAAGAGAGGCTTCATTCCGTGAGCCCCTTCTCCCTTGGGAGAAGGACAGGATGAGGGGTTTATCGAACGATCCAGCCGCCGCCGAGGACGCGGTCCTGCTCATAGACCACACACGCCTGGCCCGGCGCGACGCCGGGTTGCGGTTGATCGAAGCGGACGCGCACATCGTCGCCGTCGGTGAAGATCGACGCCCCCACCGGGTCGGTGGTCGAGCGCACCTTGACCTGCACCTGGCGGGGCGCGGCGCTTAACGGCCGGCTGTCCAGCCAGTTGAGCTCGGAGATTCCGATTTCGGGGCAGTCGAGTGCTTCCTTCGGGCCGACGATAACGCTTTTGGTGTCAGGATCGATCCGAATCACGTAAAGCGGCTCGCCGGTGGCGACGCCCAGACCCTTCCGCTGGCCGACGGTGAAGTTGATGATCCCGTCGTGATCGCCCAGCACGTTGCCGTTCATGTCGACGATATGACCGGGGTCGAGCGCGCCCGGCCGCAGGCGTTCGACGACGCGCGCGTAAGACCCGTTCGGCACGAAGCAGATATCCATGCTTTCGGGTTTCTCGGCGACGGGCAGGTTGAAGCGCTGCGCATGCGCGCGCGTTTCCGATTTATCCATGCCCCCCAACGGGAAGCGCAGGAAGTCGAGCTGCGGCCCAGTGGTCGCGAACAGGAAGTAGCTCTGATCCTTCGACTTATCGACGGCGCGGTGCAGTTCCGAGCCCTGATCGCCTGCCAGCCGGCGCACGTAGTGGCCGGTCACCATCGCTTCCGCGCCCAGATCCCGGGCCGTGGTCAGCAAGTCCTTGAACTTGACCGTCTGGTTGCATCGCACGCACGGAATCGGTGTTTCACCGCGCAGATAGGTGTCGGCGAAATCCTCCATCACCTGTTCGCGGAACCGGCTTTCGTAGTCGAGCACGTAGTGCGGAATACCGAGTGTATCGGCGACGCGCTTGGCGTCATAGATATCCTGACCGGCGCAGCACGCGCCCTTCTTCTGGACCGCCTCGCCGTGATCGTAAAGCTGCAGCGTGACGCCCACCACGTCGTAGCCCGCTTCCGCCATCAGCGCGGCGGTGACGGAACTGTCGACGCCGCCCGACATGGCGACGACGACGCGCGTGTCGGCGGGCGCCTTGGATGCGTCGATCAGCGTTGAAAAATCGGTGCTCATTTGCCGGGAATATACGCTTTCTCGTTGCGATCACAAGGGGGCGCCAAACGGCTGGATCTCAATGATGCTCGCGCAGGTCCTCGAGCGCCTTGAGCGACAGCGAACGAAAATCGCGCCGGTAAAGCATGTAGATGACGACCGCGGTCGAACCGATCAGCAACATCGGGTGCAGGAACCACGGCAACAGGCCGAGTCCGAAGGCGTAGGCGCGCGTCCCCAGATTGAGGTTGTGCTGGGCGCGCTGCAGAAAGCGCGCCATGTGCGAGGGGTATTCCTTGAGGATACGGTCGTCGCAGTCCTTGGTCTGCGGCGCCGCCCCCAGAAGCACAAGCATGTTGTTGAACAGCCTGACTGCCCAGACGAACTTGAAAAACGCGAAAACGAAAATCGCGGCGAGGAAGATCAGCTGGATTTCCATCAGGCCGCGCGAGGCAGGCCGCCCGAACGGCAAACCGGCAATGATCTCGCGGACGTTCTCGATCTGCCCCAGCATCGCCAGCGACCCGGCCATCAACAGGATCGTCGTCGACGCGAACATCATCGACGAGCGCACGAACGAGACCGTGATGTTGACGTCGGGCATGCGGTTTTCGCGTTCCAGCATGCGCTCCATCCACCTGAGGCGGTAATCGTTCATGACCACCGCGACCGGGCGGCGGGAAAGGGCGAGGCGGTCGGCGTAGAGCGAATAGCCGATCCAGCCCGCGACGTAGATCAGCAGCGCGGTGACGTCGTAAACCGGAACATAGAAATCTGGCATGCGTCCTCGATCGTCTGGTGCGGCGGGCCGCCGCTCCCCGATCATAGGGACGCCCGACGGCGGTTTCCAGTATGGCTTGCCGATCCGGACAAGCCGTGCTCTAAAACCGGCATGAACACCACTGCCGATCCCCACCTGCCGGTTCCCAGCCTCAGCACCCTGTTGTGGCGCGGCTTTCGTCAGACCTGCCCGCGTTGCGGCGGCTCAAAGCTGTTCGGAAAGTATCTCAAGACCACCGACCATTGCAGCACCTGCAGCCAGGAACTTGGCCACATCCGCGCCGACGATTTTCCGCCCTATCTGACGATGGTTGTCGTCGGGCATATCGTCGTACCGTTGATCCTGTTGACCGAGCGCGAGTTCCAGCCGTCGATCAGCGTGCATCTTATGGTGTGGCTGCCGATGACGTTGCTGCTGACGTTCTGGTTCCTGCCACGGCTGAAAGGTATGATTATCGGGCTTATGCTGCATTTGGGCCTGCGCGGCGACGAATCCCAGTAAGAATAGCCGGCAAATAGGACTGTGGATTACACCTATATACCTTAATTATGTCAGGCACTACACTTAACCCAATTGCCAAGGTGGGGGCGTGTGTCATGGCGGAACAGCCGGAAAATAGCAGCTTAATCAATAGTTTGGCGGACGAGAAACGGGTCGTGGAGCATGTTCTGCGCTACGAGCTCTATCGCCACCGCGACATCACCGAACGGCTGAGCCAGTTGCTCGGCGTCGACCAGAACCCGGATGCGTTCAACCGCTCGACCTGGGATATCCTCTATTTCCTCATGCAGAGTCGGCTCCAGGGCGAAACCCCCAACGTGACCGACATCTATCTCGCCACCGGGCTCTCCAAGGGAACCGCGATCACCGGCCTCGCCGAGCTTGAGCGGCGCGGCGCGATCAGCAAGGTCCAGGACCGCGAGGACGCCCGGCGCCGGCGCATCGATATCTCCGACAGCGTTGCCCATGTGCTCGAGGCCTTCGTCGCCGAGTGCGGCGAGCGCCTGGGCCATCCGTACGAAGCCCCGTTCGGCCCGCCCGCCGAGGGTGTCGCGACGCCGACCGGCCAGGAGCCGCTGATCGACCTCCTGAACCAGTTGAGTCACCAGCTCCGGACGCCGCTGACAGCGATCGTCGGCTTTTCGGAAATGATCGCCGACCAGACGCTGGGCGCGATCCAGCCGGTCGGTTACGTGGAGTACGCCCGCGACATCCGGCACGCCGCGTCGCACCTGCTGGATGCCATGAACAATCTGGTCGATACCACGCTCGCCGAGTACGGGCTCAACCTGCCGCTCGGGCCACTGACGCAGATCGATATCGAGGAAATCGTCGACGCGTCGTGCCGGGCCGCGGCACAGACCGCCGACCGGCGCGGGATCTCGCTCAGGCGCAAGTGGGGATCGGCCAAGGGCCGCATCACCGGGGACCAGGAGCGGCTCACGCAATGCGTGCGGCGGCTGATCGAAGCCGGTATCTCGACGACAGGACGCGGCAACACCATCGACGTCGAGACCGCGTTCACGCCGGGCTCCGGCGTCACGGTCAGCGTCATTTCACCGGTCAAGCCGCCGCCCCCGCCGTCACAACCGGCGACCATCGGCACCCCCGACCCAAGCGGCGTCATGCAGGGGCTGTCGCTGATCCGGGCGATCGTGCAGGCCCACGGCGGTAAACTGGAGACCATCGAAGACGGTCCCCGGCGTTACGTGACGCGGATCTTCCTGCCCGAAAGCGGACCGGCCAGGTCCCGATAAGGAACCCGCCCGGCCGCTGGCTCTTTCCGGGTGTCCGGCGCCGCCGGAATCAGTCCCGGTCGTGATGACGGTAGCCGCGATCGTCGCGGTCATGGTAACGGTAGCCGTGATCGTCGCGGTCGAGCTTGCCGTCGTCGTTCCGGTCCATCCGCGTCATCATCCGTTTGAAGCGTTTGTTGAAGTCGTCGACGCTGATCTTGCCGTCGCCGTCGTCGTCGTGCTTCTGGAAGCGGTCGACCATGCGTTCACGCATCGCGTCGGCCCAAAGAGCCTGATACTCGTCGAGCGTCAGCATACCGTCGCCGTCGGCGTCGAACTGCTTGAACTTCTTGCCGCGCTCGGCGGTGATCTCGTCGAGCGTCAGCGCGCCGTCGCCGTTGGTGTCATAGATTTCCATCATGTGCATGCCGCGCTTGGCATACTTGTGATGGCCTTCGGAGCGCTCGTGATAGCCTTCGTACATGCCGGACGCCGCAGCGATTCCGGCGGCGCCGAGCACACCGACCACACCGAGCGTCGCCAGCATTTTGGTTCTGAGTTTCATCGTTTCGTCCCTTTCATTGGAATTCGGATACCCACAAACTAGGCGCGGTTTGTCGCAAAAGTATGCCGCCCGCCCCCCGAAATTGTCGCAATCGGTTGCGAAAAGGGCTGTTGCGACAATTGGTTACAAAATTCCGGTGAAGACGCGCAGTGCCGCCGGGATATAAGGTGAAACCATGGAAACAACGCCCCACATCCTGGTCGTCGACGACCACGAGGAAATCCGCACCCAGCTCGCGCGTTACCTGTCGAAAAACGGCATGCGCGCGACGACGGCGTCGGGCGGCGCCGAGATGCGCGACAAACTCAAGGCGGCCGCGCCCGATCTGGTTGTCCTCGACGTCATGATGCCCGGGGAGGACGGACTGTCGTTGTGCCGATACCTGCGCGACAACACCGACCTTCCCGTGATCCTGCTGACCGCGATGGCCGAGGATACCGACCGGATCATCGGTCTGGAGGTCGGTGCCGACGACTACGTCACCAAACCGTTCAACCCGCGCGAACTGCTGGCACGGATCAAGGCCGTTCTCAGGCGCGCCAACGCCATGCCCCGCACCGATCCCGCCCCCGCCGGCGACAGGCTTCGCTTCGACAAGTGGACGCTCGACGTGAAACGCCGGGAGCTGACGCGAGAGGACGGCGTCTCGGTCGCGCTGTCGACGGCCGAATACAGATTGCTGAACGTATTCCTGCAACGCCCCGGTATGGTGCTGAGCCGCGATCAGCTGCTCGATCTCGCCGCCGGGCGCGAGGCGCAGCCCTTCGATCGCGCCATCGACAATCAGGTCAGCCGCCTCAGAAAGAAGATCGAGGCCGATCCCAAGAAGCCCCTCCTGATCCAGACCGTTTGGGGCGGCGGCTACAAGTTCGCCACCGAGGTCACCCCGGTATGACCGGCCTCAAGACGTTTCTGGCCCGGCTCTGGCCGAAGGGGCTGATGGGTCAGACGGTCCTGCTGGTGCTGATCGCCCTGTTCTCGGCACAGATCATCTCGGCTTTGATCATCCGTTCCGAAGCGCGCGATTTCTATCGCGGCGCCGAGGTCCGCTTCCTTGCCGACCGCGTCGCGCCGCTGGCGGCGCTGATGAAGAACACCCAGCCCGAATTCCGCGAAAAGCTCGCCGAGGCGCTCACCAACCGCCGCTTCAAGGTCTGGCTCAGCGAGGACGCCGCCGTCACCGGCGACGGTCCCATCGGTACGCGCGACAGCGATGACGACGACGACCGGGCGCGGATGCGCGATCTCGCGGCGCGCATCGCCAAGGAAATGGGCGAACATCACGCGCAGCACGTCCGCGTCTACCGCCGTCACCATGACCATGACGACGATGACGATCATGGCGAGCGCCATCACGGCTATATGCGTCTGGCGCCGGATGCCCTGGAACGTGCCGGCCTTCCGCCCCATGCACGCTATGACGCGACGGTCATGTCGATCCGCATGGGCGATTCCCAGTGGATGAACGCGGCGCTCAGCGCCCGTCCGCCCCGGCAACTCATCCGCTTTGACACCTGGATCACGTTTCTCGTCACCGCCGCCGTCATCAGCGTCATCGTCGTGATCGCCCTCAGGCGTATCACGCGCCCGATGGATGCGCTTTCGAAAGCCGCCGGCAAGCTCGGCCGGGGTGAGGAAATCGAACCGCTCAAGGAAGAAGGCCCCGCCGACGTCCGTGAGACCATCCGCGCCTTCAACGAAATGCAGGACCGGCTCCGGAAGTTCGTGACCGAACGCACGAAAATGCTGGCTGCGATCAGTCACGATCTCAGGACACCGATCACCTCGCTCCGGCTCCGCGCCGAAATGCTCGACGATGCGGAAGCGCGCGAGAAAATGATCCAGACCCTCGCCGACATGCAGGACATGGTCGAGGCGACGCTGGCGTTCGCGCGCGAGGAAGCGGCCGCCGAACCGACCCGGCGGGCGGATCTCGCGGCACTCGTCGGCGCCGTCGCCGACGACCTGAACGACCTCGGTCACACGGTCGAATGCGACGCGCCTTCGCCGCTGATCTATCCGTGCCGCCCGCTGGCGATGCGGCGCGCGGTCACCAACCTGGCGCTCAACGCCGCCACATACGGAAACGCGGCCCGGCTTCGCCTTTCGGTGAAAAACGGTGCGCCTCAAATCGTCATCGAAGACGACGGCCCCGGGATTCCGCCCGATCAGATCGAACGCATCTTCGAGCCGTTCGTCCGGCTTGAGGCGTCGCGCAGCCAGGATACCGGCGGCATCGGTCTGGGCATGTCCATCGCCCGCGACATCATCCGCCGGCACGGCGGCGACGTGCGGCTCGAGAATATGGAAAAGGGCGGCCTTCGCGTCACGATCGCGTTGCCCGCCGCCGAGGCCTGACGTGCGGCCGCATCAGCGTAGATTATTTCCGCCGCTCCCCCGTGAGATACGCAATTTTGGCGGGTCACCGAACACGTCCATCCCGGGTAAACCTCACAAATCGCGCTTGTCATTTTCCCGACAGCTTTTTCTAATATAAGTTGTTGTTACTTTTTTACTCCATCGGTCCGCTGCTGGTCGCGGTGATGGTGATCGAGTCACGATTAAGCACCGTATTAATTGCATTACCCAACTGCGGACGCCGCACGGTCGGAATGAAATGAAGCTGCCGCTCAGGATTACCGTTACCACGTCGTTCGCCGTCTTTACCGCGATCACCATCGCCCTGGTCGCGGCGCTGAACTATATCGGCAGCCGCGACGCCATCCTCGACACCGCGAAAGCGGGGATCGTGAAATCCGCGGACGCGACGGAAAACGGCATTGAGCGCTTGCTCGGCCGCGCCTTCCTGGCGGCGGACACGATCTCGGTCCTGCCGGCCGATATCTTCACGCTGAGCGAGCACGAATCCCTGCTCGGCATCCTCACCGTCAGTCTCAAGAGCAGCCCCGAAATATACGGCGTGTTCGTCGGCCTGCCGGACGGCTCGTTCATCCAGGCCCTCAATCTGGTCGGTAGGGACGGCGGCAAACGGGTCGTCGACGGCATGCCCGAAGACGCGGTCACCGCGTGGCGGGTCATCGGACCTGCGGTCGAAGGACAGGCGCGCCCGGAAAGCTGGTGGCACTTCGACGCCGCGAACGACCTGATATCCGACGCGAGCGCCGGACACAGCGGCACCGCGACTTACGATCCACGGGTCCGGCCCTGGTTCATCAACGCCCAGAAAGCCAACGACGTGGTCGTCTCGGACGCCTATGTGTTTTCGAGCCTCAAGAAGCCGGGGATTACCGTCGCCGAACCGTTGAAACACGTGCCCGGTGCGACGGTCGGCGTCGATTTGTCGCTGCACGATCTTGCCGGCGTGACCGACCGTCTGAAACCCGGAAAGAACGGCGTGGTTGCGATCCTGAATGAGCGCGGCAACGTCGTCGCCTACCCCGACCCGGCCAAGATCATGAAAAGCAGTGGCACCGGCACCGGCGTCGACCTGATAACGGCCAAGGACATCGACGACAAACGGATTCAGATCGCGATCTCCAGCGACGACATAAAGCTGCACGAGCACTATGCCTTCAAATCCGGCGGCGAAGAATACATCGGCTTCGTGCGCCCGGCCGCACATGACAGCATCGCCAACTGGCGCATCGTCAGCGTCGCCGCGGTCAAGGACTTCACGGGCGGCCTGCAGGAGGCGCTGCGCCGCTCGCTGATCATCGCCGGCTCGGTGCTCGTCATCGCCATTGCCGGTGTGGCCGCGATGGCGGGCTGGATCACGGTGCCCGTCCTGCGCATCCGGCGCATGGCGGACCAGGTCACCGACCTCAATTTCGGCAAGATGGAATCGTTCGATTCCCCGTTCGAGGAAATCAGGCGTCTACAGCAGTCGATGGAGCGGATGCGCACGGCACTCGATACCTTTCTGCGCTTTGTGCCGCGCGATGTCGTCCGTCAGCTGATCCGCGACAACCAGGCCGCCGCCGTCGGCGGCACCCGGCGCGAGGTCACGCTGCTGTTCACGGATATCGAAGGGTTCACCTCGTTATCCGAAAAAATGACCCCCGAACAGATCATGTCGCAGACGTCCGAGTATTTCGAATACATGTCGATCGGGATCCAGTCCAACATGGGCACCATCGACAAGTTCATCGGCGACGCCATCATGGCCATGTGGAACGCGCCGTCGGAGGATGCCTTCCACGTCGACAACGCGTGCCGCGGCGCCCTGAGCGCGTTTCATATCTCGGAAGACCTGAACAAGGCGTTCAAGGATAATGGCGAGCCACCGATGCGGACCCGCTTCGGCCTTCATACCTGCGATGTGCTGGTCGGCAACATCGGCGCGCCGGACCGGATGCAGTATACCTGCCTGGGCTCCGGCGTGAACTTGGCGGCACGCATCGAGGGTTTGAACAAGTTCTACGGCACACAGGTGCTGGCCAGCGACTCGGTCCGGCGCCGGGCGTCCCCCGAGTTCCTGTTCCGGCGCGTCGACATCGTCGCGGCCAAGGGGACCAGTGTGCCGTTGACCATTTACGAACTGATGGGCCAGCGCGGCGAGGATGCGGCCTTCTTCGTCGGCGAGGACACGATCCGTCTGGCGTCGAAGTACGAGCAGGCATTCGATTTCTACCTGCACCGCGATTTCGACGACGCGCTCGCCATTCTGGAAGAACTGGCAAAGACCTCACCCGGCGACGCAGTGGTCGCGACGCTGATGGGCAAGTGCCGCGAACTTCACGAAAACCCGCCAGACAGCAGCTGGAACGGCGTCACGGTGCTGGACGCGAAATAGCCGGCGCAAGAACCAATTGTGCAGACATTTCCAAGGCGCGCCTACGCCGCGGCGCCGTCCCCGCTGGCGTTCTTGTCTTCGTGACGCAAACGTTCTTCCCACTCGGTAATGTAGTCGCGCGTCAGCGGCAGGGTGTCGCGTTTCTTTGCCAGTTGCACCTGAAACACCACGTTATCCATGTGCCGGAACGAAACTTCGCTGGCGGCGAGGTAGAATTCCCACATCCGGCAAAAGCGCTCGTCATAGATTTCTTTCGCCTTGTCGCGGTTGGCGGCGAAACGTGCGCGCCAGTGTTTGAGCGTTTCGGCATAATGCAGACGCAGCACTTCGATATCGCAGGTCACGAGCCCCGTTCCCTCGACGTTCGTCATCATCTCGGACAATGCCGGGATATACCCGCCCGGGAAGATGTACTTGCGGATCCACCGGTTGGTGGCGCGCGGCTCGCCGGTCCGCCCGATGGTGTGAATCAGCGCCACGCCGCTCTCGTTCAAAAGCTCTTTCACGGCCGTGAAATAGGCCGCGTAATGGGTCACCCCGACATGTTCGAACATGCCGACCGAGACGATCCGGTCGAAGGTTCCTTCCTGCTCGCGATAATCGCGAAGATGGAAGCTGACCCGATCCTCGAGGCCCCGGCGGCGGGCCCGTTCCCGGGCGACGGCCAACTGTTCCTCGGAAAGCGTCAGCCCCGTTACCTTTACCCCCGCCGCTTCCGCCAGATAGAGCGCAAGCCCGCCCCACCCGCAGCCGATATCCAGCACTTCCATGTCCGGCTCGAGCATCAGCTTGGCGGCGATATGACGCTTCTTGTCCAGTTGCGCGGTGTCCAGATCAACCGGGGGATCGGTGAAGTAGGCGCAGGAATACTGCCGGTCGCGGTCGAGGAACAGGTCATAGAGTTCCCCCGACAGATCGTAATGGTGCGCGACGTTCCTGCGCGCGCGCGATATCGGATTGAATTGCTGGAAGCGCCTGAAAATGCTGTCGAGTCGGCCGACCCACGCCATGACCGGGTGCGCCGGGACGCGCTCCATGTTCGAAGTCGCGAACTGAAGGAAATCGTAGATATCGCCGTCTTCGACCGTCAGCGTGCCGTTCATGTACGCTTCGCCGAGGTAGAGTTCGGGATTGATGAAGAGTTTCCAGTGCAGCGCCTTGTCATGCAGGCGGATCGTCACGGAAGAGCCGGTGGTTCCGGAAAAGGTATGCTCAGCCCCGCCGGCGTCGATGACGGTCAGTCGTCCGGTGTTCACGATGTGCTTAAGCAAACGTGCGAATAGCATTTTCCCGCATTTGCTGCGGCCTCGATGTGCGGCGTGGCCGCTGCGCACTCCTCCTCAACGCACCCTACAATAGAACTGTTCCAATTTAAGTCGCTTTTGCCGCACCAAGTCAATGGGTTGCAAATTTGTCATTTTACCTTCTTTACGCCTAGATCGCCGACGAGTGCCGCCCCTGGCCGTTCTCCAGATAGGCGTCGAAGGCGGCGGCGACGTTTCGCACCAGCGGCCGCCCGGTCTCCGTCACCTCGATCCGGCGACCGGAAACCGTCAGCAGACCGTCCCGCGCCATCGGCTGGAGCGCATCGAACGCATCGTCTAGATAGCTTTCCGGCATGCCATGTTCGGTGCAGGCCCGGCCGACATCGATCCGCAGATCGCACATCACCCGTTCGATCACATGACGCCGCAGTTTGTCGTCGGCAGTCAGTTCGATACCGCGCCGCACCGGCAGCAGCCCTTCCGCGACGGATTCGGCGTAAGTCGGCAATGAGGCCGCGTTCTGGGCGTAGCCCTGCCGCAGCGAACTGATCGCCGATGCGCCGAAACCGATCAGTGTCTCGGCGGTATCGGCGGTGTAGCCCTGGAAATTACGGGCGATGCTGCCGGGTTCGACGTCGGCGATCGCGTCGTCCGGCAGTGCAAAATGGTCGAAGCCGACACGCACGTAACCGGCGTCGAGCAGGATTTCCGCCGCGCGCTGCGCCTGTTGCCAGCGTTCTTCGAGACCCGGCAGGTCTTCGTCGCGGATCAGCTTCTGGTGGGTTTTCATCCACGGCACGTGCGCATATCCGAACAACGCGATTCTCGACGCCTTGAACGCCAACGACCGTGCCGTCATGACCTCGACATGGCGCAGCGTCTGTTTCGGAAGGCCGTACATCAGATCGAGGTTGATATTGTCGATCCCCTCTTCGCGGAGCCAGTCGACCACTTGCGCCGTCACCTCGTAAGGCTGAATGCGGTTGATGCGGCGCTGGATATCCGGGTCGAATTCCTGCACGCCGATGGAGGCACGATTGACCCCGGCGTCGGCCAGCGCGGCGATGTATGCCGGCGTCATGGTGCGGGGATCGATCTCGACGGCGATCTCGGCGTCCGGCGCGACGTCGAAACGCGCGCGCAGTTGATCCAGGACACGCCGCCAGTCGGCGGGCTCCAGAATCGTCGGGCTGCCGCCGCCGAAGTGAATGCAGGTCGCTTCCGGCCGGCCGCCGAGCTTCGACGCCACCAGATCGATCTCCGTCAGCAGCGTTTCCAGATAGGCGGCGACCGGCCGGTAACGGCGCACGATCTTGGTGTGGCAGCCGCAGTACCAGCAAAGCTCGTTACAGAAAGGGACATGCAGGTAAAGCGACACCTTGTCGCCCGCATCGATCGTGGCCAGCCAGTCCGCATAGACCTCGGCGTTGACCAGGCCGTTGAAATGCGGCGCTGTCGGATAGCTGGTATAGCGCGGCACAGCGCCCCCGTAACGGACGGCGAGCGTCGTGTTTTCATCCGGCGTGGGAAATGCGTGAACCGTCAAAATCAACTCCTTCGTCGCTTGAAGGGAGTTTTACCGATAGACATCCACACGACATTGATCTGGATCAAAAAAAGACAAAGGGCGCGGCGGCGAAACCGCCACGCCCTTCGGGCCTTCCTTCGGGCAGCACCTCAGGGGGGATGGAGGTGCGTCAGGTCAGGCCATGCTGACTGAACGGCAGCGCGTCGATGGTTTTGCCCGTGCCCCACAGGATCGCATTGGCGACAGCGGGACCGATGGGCGGCGTGCCCGGCTCGCCCGCCCCCGTCGGCGCTTCGGCGGACGGCACGATGTGGGTTTCGACGTGCGGCATATCGGACATCCGCAACGGTTCGTAGTCGTAAAACTGCGACTGCTGCACTTCGCCGTTTTCGATGTCGATCCGGTTCCTGAGCACCGCGCCCAGGCCGTAACCGATGCCGCCTTCCATCTGCGCGGCGACCTGGTCCGGGTTGACGGCGACACCCAGATCGACCGCGCAGGTCACGCGCTCGACCTTCACCGTCCCGTCGTCGCGGACGCGCACGTCTGCGATCTGGGCCACGTACGTCCCGAACGACTTATGGACGGCGACGCCGCGATGAAGGCCGTCGGCGAGCTTTTTCCCGCCCCATCCGGCTTTTTCGGCGGCAAGCTTAAGGACGCCCGCTTCACGCGGGCTCGACGTCATGTGCTTCAAGCGGAATTCGACCGGATCCTGCCCCGCCGCCTTGGCGAGGCGGTCCATCATCGTCTCGACCGCGTAGGCGGTGTGCGTCGAGCCGACGGAGCGCCACCACAGCACCGGCACGCCGACGTCGGTCGTGTGCAGTTCGAGCTGATGCGCACCGACGTCGTACGGCAGGTGCGAGGCCCCTTCGACGGAGGTGTGGTCGATGCCGTCCTTTATCAGCCCACCCTCGAACGGCGTGCCCTTGACGATGGACTGACCGACGATGCGGTGATGCCAGGCGACGATCTCGCCCGCGTCGTTGAGACCGGCGCGCACCTTGTGGACATAAAGGGGCCGATAGTATCCACCTTTGATGTCGTCCTCGCGGCCCCACACCAGTTTCACCGGCGCACGGCCGTCGATCGCCTTGGCGATGTGCACCGCTTCGTTGATGAAGTCGGATGTCGGGTTGGCCCGCCGTCCGAACGAGCCACCGGCGTAGAGGGTGTGAATCTTCACCTTCTCCATCGGCAATTCGGCGATCTTCGCGGCGATGTTGTGATCGAGGGTCTGAAGCTGGCTGCCGGTCCACACCTCAAGCGACTGGCCCGGCTTCAGTTCGACCACCGCGTTCATGGGCTCCATCGGCGCGTGCGCCAGATAGGGAAACTCATAGGTCGCCTCGACCACCGTCCCGGCGTTTTCGAAGGCTTTCTCCGTATCGCCCGCGACCGCGACCGGTCCCGGCTTCTCGGCGAGTTCCCGATATTGGGCGACAATGTCCTTGGTCGAACGGGTTTCGGCATTGGTTTCGTCCCATTCGATCTCGAGTGCGCTTCGCGCCTGCATCGCCGTCCAGGTATTGTCGGCGAGGACCGCGACACCCTGCGGGATCCGGACCACGTCCTTCACACCTTTCATCTCGCGGGCCGCTTTATCGTCGACGGATGTCACGGTCGCCCCGAACTTCGGCGGACGCTGGACGACGGCGATCAGCATCCCCGGACGCTGGACATCCTGGGTATACATCGTTCCGCCAACGCTTTTCGGTTTGGTGTCGACCCGGCCATAGCCGGTCTTTCCAATGTACTTGAACTGATCCGGCGTTTTCAGTTGCGGTTTCTCCGGCGGCGTTTCCGCCGACGCGGCGGCGGCGAAGTCGCCGAAGCCGGCCTTCTTGCCGGACGGATGCGAAATCACGCCGTCAGCAACCGTGATCTCGGACGCTTTGACACCCCACGCTTTCGCGGCGGCCGCGATCAGCATCGCCTTCGCCGCCGCGCCCGCTTCGCGATACTGGATAAAGCTGTTCGGGATCGCGGACGAGCCGCCGGTCCCTTGCACGCCCCAATTCAGGTTCGCGTATTTTTTGGGATCGCTGGGGGCGAAGTCGCCGTGCATCTGATCCCAGTTCGCATCCAGCTCTTCCGCGACGAGGGTCAGCAGGCCGGTCATGTTGCCCTGCCCCATGTCGAGGTGCTTGTTGAGGACCGTGACCGTCCCATCCGGCGCAATCCGCACGAACGGGTTGAAGGTGCCGTCGCCTTCGGCGGCGCTGGCGCCCGCCACCGGCAGGCCGAACCCGACGACAAGCCCGGCGGTGGCCCCGCCCGTGACTATCAGAAATGAGCGGCGGCTCATCCCGGGATCATAGGTGGCGCGTTCGCTTTGCATCATGTGTTTGAGGAATTTCATGGTTCAGGCCTCCAGGAGTTCGGCGGCGCGGTGAATACCGGCGCGGATGCGGTGATAGGTCGCGCAACGGCAGACGTTACCGTCCATCGCCGCGTCGATGTCGGCATCGGTGGGTTTCGGCGTCGCCTTCAACAGATCGGCGGCCTGCATGATCTGACCCGACTGACAGTAGCCGCACTGCGGCACGTCCAGTTCCGCCCACGCGGTGCGCAGTGCGACGGCTTCGCGGGTTTCGACCGCTTCGATGGTGGTGATCTCGGCGCCTTCGACATCGCCGACGAAGGTCTGGCACGAACGGACGGCGGCGCCGTTCAGATGGACGGTGCACGCGCCGCAGAGCCCGACGCCGCACCCAAACTTGGTGCCGGTCAAATTCAGTTCGTCCCGAAGCGCCCACAACAGCGGCATATCGGGATTGGCGTCGAGGGTCCTGGCCTCACCGTTGATTTTTACCTGGATGGACATGTCCAAGTCTCCTTTGGGGGAAAGGTGTTCAATAAGTAAACTACACTGTGTAGTTTACTTCCGCACTGGCTTTTGTAAACCGGAAAGTTTACATTAACGCCGATCAATCGATTCTCAGACGGAACCTCGGGACCAATGGCGCCCATCGAAAAAAAACGGGAACAAATCCTCGAAGCGGCGGTCCAGGAATTCCAGGAACGCGGCTTCCAGGGCACGAGCATGGACCGCATATCCGAGCGGGCCAACGTCTCCAAGCGCACCGTCTATAATCATTTCGAAAGCAAGGAAGCCCTTTTCAAGGCAATCGTGGAGCTGATCTTCAATGAAATTTCGGAGACGTTGAACATCGTCTACGACCCTGCCCTGCCGCTCGAAGATCAGCTCCTGACATTGGGGCGTGCCGAAGGGCGGCTGATGTGCTCGAAACGCTTCATGCGCTTGGCCCGCATGGCGATGAGCGAAACCATCCGCGACCCCGCCCTCGCCGCCGAGATGAACGCGAAATCGGAAGCGATCTCGGTATTCAACGATTTCATGAGCGCCGCGCTCAAGGCCAAGACCATCGACACCGACGACCCGGAAGAAGCCGGCGCGCAGTTTATCGGCCTGATCAAGTCGCGCGCCTTCTGGCCGTATATTCTGAACGGCGGGACCGTCGGCGACGACGAGATGGAACACATCGTGCAGTCCAGTGTCGAGACGTTCCTGTCGCGGTTCGCGACAAAGCAAAAGAAATAAACCAACCGTCACGGAGGTTCCCATGGCGCACCAGCGCATCCGCCCCTACGAACATCAGATGGAACACGAGGGCGAGGCCTTCGAATACGAACTCGCCATGGCGGTCCGCGCCGGCAACCGGATCTGGGTGCGCGGGCAGACGGGCCTCGATTTCGACGGCAATTTCATTGGCGAGGGCGATCCGGCGGCACAGGCCGAGAACGCGATGAAGTGTACCGAGGTCCTGCTCAAGGAAGCGGGGGGCTCGCTCGGGGATATCGTCAAGACGACGGTCTATCTAACAGACCGCGATTTTCGGGTGCCCGTGTTCTCGGTGCTGGCAAGATGGCTGAAGGGCGTGCGCCCCTGTCAGACGGGCCTGATCGTCAACGGCCTCGCGCGTCCGGAGATGCTGATGGAGATCGACGTCGAAGCGGTGATCGCCGACGCCTGACAGCTGATAACATATTCGAATTTTATATATTCACTTTTTATAAAGTGTTGAGTACTCTCTCCTCATATTTGACGAGAAAAATATGTATAAACTGAGGAGGGAATCATCCATGCGTACCGCTTATCTTGCCGCCGTCTGCTTGATGCTGGCCGCTTTGCCGGCGTCGGCGGAACAGGAAAAACTCAAGATCGTCGGCGATGAAACCGAGATCGTCGTGCAGACCGAGGACGGCCCGGTGGCCATCACCCGCGTGATGACCGGCTGCGCCAAGAACAAGGGCTGGCTGCAACCCCTGGTCCCGGCCGCCGGTATCAATCCGGTGACCGAGATCGAAGTCCTCGACGCGCTGCGCGATCCGGCTTACGTCGTCGTCGACATGCGCACCATCGAGTGGCGCGTAAAGGGCACGATCCCCGGCAGCATCCATATCCCCTATACCGAGGTCGCGACGCGGCTCGATGAACTGGGGTGCACCAAGGACGGCAACAAATTCAAATGCGACAACCCGAAGAAAGTCGTCGGGTTCTGCAACGGCCCGGTGTGCCCGCAAAGCCCAATGGCAATGAAGGCGATGATCCGCGAGGGCTTTCCCGCCGGGCATATCTACTACTACCGCGGCGGTATGCACGACTGGGACTCGCTCGGTCTCACGTCGCTCGAAGGGATGATGTAGTCCCCTGTTCGCGTCCCACTCGCGCGAACACCGGCCCCGCCGCAAGGCGGGGCCGTTCTCGTTCAGACGAGTCGCCCGGGAACGGTGACGCGTTCAGGTGTGAAAGTTGCGCGCACCTTTGACGAAGGCCGCCATCCAGTAAGCATGCGCGCCGAGCGCCGCCGTCGGCAACAGGATCCACGTGACGTCGAACAGCGCCAGGCCGACAACGATCACGCAGAAATCGGCCCGCGACGGTTCGCGCAGTATAAACGCCGCCCATTGTAGCGCATTGCCCGGGGTATGAGGCTCGTCAGATTCTCGCCGGGTGGCAGCCAGAGCCGGGTCCTTCATGTCCAGATAGACCCCGATAAAGTAGTTGATGGTGCCGCCAAGTGCGCCGAATAACCCGAGCCAAAACCACACCTGATCGCCCGTCTGCGACGTCACGCCAAAGCCCAGGCTGGCGAAAAACAGGGAATGCACAACCCAATCGACGAAAGTGTCGTATTTGTCGCCGAACCTAGAACACTGATTCCTGACACGCGCCACTTCACCGTCGCAGTTGTCGAGGATGTAGCAAATCACGAACAACCCGGCACCGATCAGGCTGTCGCCCCAGGTGCCGAGCGCGAAGTACCAGCAGGCCGTCAGTCCCGTCATCAGGGATGCTGTGGTCACCAGATTGGCGCTAACCGGCAAACGCAGCAGTGCCGGCGTGACCCGCGTCGACAGATGACGGATCAACGGAAACAGATGTGGTTTATGAGGCTCATCGGGCGTCATCGCGTCGCGGCGTTCCGAATGTTGCGTTTTCGTGACGCCATTTATATGCGCTGCTTCTAAACCACAAGTAAATTCCGTAGTAATACTTAGCCGGGCGCCCAACAGACGACATCGGCCCGCCCCGCCGCCTCCGCGCCGGTTTGAAGTTCGCCAACCGGCGGTATATAGCTTTAGTAGAGAACGGGAGACACCAAATCGATCCATCTTACACCATTCGCGAAGCAAGAACCGCCGATATCGAACAGATGACCGGCTTTTTGGTGAAGCTCGACGCCCACGTCGCGGGCGTCGCACCGGAGGTATTGAGCCTCAACAAAGAAGGCGAACGGCAACTGACCGAGCGTCTCAAAACCCTCGTCGATAACGGCTTTACCCGCCTGCTCGTCGCCGAAGTACGGGGCACGGGCGCGCTCGTCGCGATGGGGCACGTCCAGATCTGGCACCACGCGGAAATCTGGGACAACGTCGAACGTAAGGGCATGTCATACGCCCTGATCGACGACCTTTGGGTCGAGCCCGACGCCCGGCAATCGGGAATCGGACGGCTGATCGTATCTAAGCTGGTCGATTTCGCCGCCGAACACGGCGTCGACGACCTGATTCTGGAGTACGCCATCACCAACGCCGAAGCGCAGGCGACATGGACGCGGCTCGGCTTTCGCACCACCGGCGTCCGTGCCGCGGCGTCGGTTCACGACGTCCGCGCCCGTCTTGCCCGGCGGCGCAAGAAACAGGATGCCAAATGACCAAGCAACGGAACGTCGCGGTTCTTTTTGACGAGCGGGTACAGGCGCACAATCCCGAGGTCGAGGAACCTTTTCTGCCGGGCCGGCTCGAACGGCGCGTCCGCGAAATCCTGAAGGGCCTCGACGTCAAGTGGAGCTATCCGGAGCATCCGGGGCGGCTGACGGCGATCATGGACCTGCTGGCGGAACAACCGATTCCCGGCGTCCGAATCGAACCCGGCCAGGCCGCCACGCATGCGCAGCTTTCACGCGTGCATACGACGTCTTATCTGGACGACATCTATGCCCTTCGGGGACAGAACGCGTGGCTCGACACCGACACGACCGCGGTATCGAAGGGGAGCGTGGAAGCGGCCGAGGTCGCGGCCGGCACCGCCATCAAAGCTGTCGAAATGGTTGTCTCCGGAGAGGCCGACCATACCTTTGCCGTCGTCCGTCCGCCGGGACACCATGCAGAACCGGTGCGGGCGCGCGGTTTCTGCCTGTTCAACAACGTCGCCGTTGCCGCAACGCACGCGCAGTCGGCGCTCGGCATGTCCCGCGTCATGATTCTAGACTGGGACGCGCACCACGGCAACGGCACGCAGGACATCTTCTGGGCCGATCCCGACACGCTGTTCATCGACATGCACCGGGCGGCGCCGTTCTATCCCGGTTCCGGTACGCTCGAAGAGGTCGGTGCCGGCTTCGGCGAAGGCACGACCATCAACATCCCACTGGCGCCCGGCACCGGCGATCTGGTGATGATCAAGGCGCTGCGGGAAATCGTGGTGCCTGCCGCCGACTGGTTTCAGCCTGACCTTGTACTTGTCTCGGCCGGGTTCGACGCGCATCGGCTCGACCTTGCACTAAACGCCAGTTACGACGGCTTTGCCGCGTTTACCGGCATTCTGCAGGGCATCGCCGACAAGCATTGCGACGGCCGGCTGGCGATGGTGCTGGAGGGCGGGTATCACACGGAGAGCCTATCGAACTCGGTCCATGCGGTGCTCAAGGTACTGGCGGGGGAGACACCCGCCGATCCCGGCGACTGCGGCATCGAAGAAGTTGAAGCGGCCATCGATTATCATCTGCCGGCCTTTACGGAAACCGACTGACCGGCGACACCGTTACAGATGCGCGCGAACAAGCTGCGTCCGGCGCGCCGCCTCGTCCTCCGTCATGGGAATCATCGCGCCCGCACCCCAGACCGGGCCGGGCCAGGCATCGTCCCCCCGGTATCGGGCGACGACGTGAATATGAAGCTGCGGCACCATGTTGCCGATGGCGGCGGTATTGATCTTGTCGGCGTCGAAAGCGGTTTTGAGCACGTCGCCGAGGCGGCGCGCCATCGTCATCGCGTCGCCGTACACGTCTTCGGAAAGATCGTGCAGTTCAGAAATGCCGTCGACCTTCGGCACGATCAGCAGCCATGGAAACCGCGCATCGTTGATAAGCCGGATCAAGAGGTTGGCGGTGTCCGCGATCGGCAGTGAGTCTTTTTCAAGGGTCGGATGAAGTTCGAACATGGCCGCAGGATATCCGCCCGGGCCCGGACGGCGCCATCGTTAATTGCCGCCGGACGCGCGCTTCAGCGGAATCGGCGTTCGTTGCGGCGCCTGGTCTCGAGCAAATGCTGACGGTGCAGCTGCGTTGCCTCGTCGAAATAGATCAACACCCGTCGCATGAGTTTCTCGCTACTGGCGAACCACTTGGTAATCGGCGTCAGGAAGTTGATCGCCGAGCCCGGCGGGATCAGCGGCTTCGAGGGGTCTTCCAGGATGGTCAGGCAGTAATTCACGTGCGCGATCAGTTCGAAAACGTGCGGCATGTCCTTGAGCTTGCGGTTGGCGATGCGGTCGATCAGCGCCACGCGCTCTTCCTGGCTGCATTTCTTGAGCTCCGCCAGGATGTAGTCCCGCGACACTTCGGCCGCGATCAGGTACGGGTTGGCCCCGGCCGCCACCTTTTCCGACAACGCCGGCAGCTTGCCTTGAACGCTGGCCAGGATCTTTTCCCGGTCCGCCTTGCGCCCGATCAGGACGACTTCGAAGCCGGCCATAAGAGGTTTCGCCACTTGCGGTTTTTTCGAAAACAAACTCAATTTTTTCTCGCAGACAAGCCTGATTTAAATCTTAAAGTGTACACCAAGACGTTGTTGGACTGACGATACACAGCGTCATCCAGAATGACAGAGCCAAATTGTGACGTTTCGTTACACCAATTTTGGGACAAATTATCCAATAAAATAAGAAAATAAATACCTGAATGCTTAGATATATCTGCTATAGTGATTGATATGGACGCATCCGATCTCAAAATGTTCGAGGCCGTTGCCCGGCTCGGCGGTATGAACCGCGCCGCCGAGGAGCTGAATACCGTTCAGTCGAACGTCACCCAGCGGATCAAGCGGCTCGAGGATGAACTGGGTACGCCGCTGTTCGACCGGCACAGCCGGGGCGTCAGCCTGACCGCAGCCGGTCAAAGGCTGATGCCCTATGCCCGCGATATCCGCACCATCCTGGACGACGCGCGCCGCGCCGTCGCCGACGACGGCACACCGGCGGGCCCGCTGGTGCTCGGCTCGCTGGAAACGACGGCGGCGTTGCGGCTGAACCAGCATTTCACCGCGTTCGTTTCGGCATGGCCCGACGTCGACTTCACGCTGCGTACCGGGACCACGCAGGAACTGATCGAAATGGTGCTGAACCGCGAGGTCGAAGGGGCGTTCGGCTGCGGACCGGTGGATCATCCCGACCTGGTAACGGATCCGGTGTTCGACGAAGAACTGGTGATCCTGTCCGCGCCCGCCATCAAACATCTGGATGACATCTTCGAGCGCCCGGACGTGCGCATGATCGTGCTCCGGCGCGGATGCTCTTACCGGCAGCGCATGGAAGAAGTGCTGACCCGGCGCGGTATCGTCACGCCCCGCATTCTCGAGTTCGGGACCCTTGAGGTGATTGTCAGCACCGTCGCCGCCGGGCTCGGCATCACCATGCTGCCGAAAACCCTGGTCAGCCATACGTGGCGGACAGGTAACGTCGCCATCCACGACCTGCCCCCCGCCGAAGCCGCGGTGGAAACCCTCTACATCCGCCGCCGGGACTCCCGCCAATCCAGTGCCGCCGACGCGTTCCTGAAGATGGTGCGCCAGGACATGACCGCCCAAGCCGCCGAGTAGCTATCTGCCCGACTGATCGCAGCTATCAAAACAAACCATTTCAGTTGATTCCTCCAACCCACTAGGGTGCCGTCATGAAAGCAGCCACACCCCCTGCCGACCAACCCAAGGGCTGGGTGACCTATGCCTTTGGCGGTCTCGCCGCGACACTGGTCGGGATCGGCCTTGGCCGCTTCGCGTACACCCCCCTGCTGCCGGCCCTGATCGAGGCGCACTGGTTCACGGAATCGGATGCGGTCTATCTGGGCGCGGCGAACCTCGCCGGATATCTCGCGGGCGCACTGGCCGGCAAGTCGATGACCGTGCGGCTGCCGGTCCAACACGTGATCAGGGCGATGATGCTGCTGGCGGCACTGTCGTTTGTCGGATGCGTATGGCCGCTGTCGTTCCTATGGTATTTCCTCTGGCGCTTCGCCGCCGGATACGCGGGCGGCGCGTTGATGGTGCTGGCCGCCTCGGCCGTGCTGCCTCGGGTGCCGAAAGAGAAACGCGGCATCGCCGCCGGCGTGATCTTCACAGGGGTCGGGATCGGCATCGCGCTGTCGGGTTCCATGGTGCCGGCGTTGATCGGTGTCGGCCTGGAGGAAACATGGGCGGCGCTCGCCGTCCTCTCGTTCATCCTGGCGCTCGCCACCTGGCGCTGGTGGCCCGCCGCGCCGCCGCTGGCCCCCGCAGATACGAACAAGCCCGCTTCCGCTTTCGCCTGGCCGTTCGCAAGCCTGTATGCCGTTTACGCCCTTTTCGCCGCCGGTCTCGTCGCGCATATGGTGTTTCTTGTCGACTACGTGGCCCGCGGCCTCGGCCAGGGCATCGCCGCCGGCGGCTGGTACTGGTTCGTGTTCGGCGTCGGCGCGGCGGTCGGGCCGCTCGCCGCCGGACGGCTTGCCGACAGATTGGGTTTCAGAAAGACACTGCGGGTGGGATTGACGCTGCAATCCATCGGCGTCGCGCTGGCGTTTCTGTCGACGGAGGTGGTCGCGCTTGCGGTGTCCAGCTTCGTCGTCGGCGCCACGGTCCCCGGTATCGTGCCGCTGGTGGCCGGGCGCGCCCACGAACTCAGCGGCACGGATTCCGCCCTTCAACGGACCGCGTGGAGTTATGCCACCGTCGCGTTCTCCGTCGGGCAGGCGGTTGCCGCCTATGCCTTTTCCTATGCGTTCGAACAGACCGGGCGCTACGACATCCTGTTTCAGGCGGCCGCCGTCGCCGTCGCGCTGGCGCTCGTCATCGATCTTTTGACACCACAGACAAAACCGCTAACGAAGGACATGCCGACATGAAGATGTATATCGCAAAACCCTCCCCCTACGCGCGCCGCGCCCTGATCACGGCGCACGAAAAGAAACTCGCCGACCGGATCGAGTTCATTTCGGTCAACCCCTGGCAGGATCCCGCCGAACTGCATGCCGAGAATCCGGCCGGTCGCCTGCCGACGCTGGTCCTGGACGGCGGCGAGCCGATGGCCGAGAGCCTGGTCATCATGCAGTACTTCGACGATATCGGCGACGGCCCCACCCTCGGCGGCATGGATGCGTTAAGACGCGCCGGGCTTCACCAGGGCATCATCGATGCCGCATACAACCTGGTGCTCGAAGGCCGCCGCCCCGACGAGAAAAAATGGGATGAGTTGATCCAGCGCCAGACCCGCGTCATCGAGCGCACGGTCAAGGCCGCCACCCCCTCTGATGGCTTCGATTTCGGCGACATCACGCTTGTGACAGCCCTCGGCTATCTCAGCTTCCGGCTCCCGGATTTCGACTGGCAAAGCATTCGGCCCGATCTGGTGGCATGGATGGAGGGCCTTGCCGAGCGGCCGTCGGTCGAACTGACCCGGCCCGACGCGTCCTGAATATTAACCATTACGCGTGCGCTAAATCACGGACCCGCCCGGTTTTCCGGTATATAGTCTGTCGCGGCGATTCGAAAAAACCGGATCGTCGGCGAACTGGGCGGAAACGGACATGAAGCTTTTCAATCTGGGCGGCAAGTCCCCGGACGACAAAACCCCGCGATCCGGCGATCGGCGCAGGGCCGGCAGCGATGCGGCCTATACGGGGCCGGAACGGCGACAGGGGCCTGACCGGCGCGGTCTCGCCTACGGCCTGAAATTCAAGACCAAGCGCGCGGTCGGTCCCATCGAAGAGTGGCTCGAGCGCTACATGCCGGGCGACCACCGGCTCACCATCGAGGGCATGTCCGACGACCTGACGACCAAGGAAGTCCGCGTCGTGTTCGCAACCGAAGAACAACGCACCAGCTTCAAGGCGGCGCTCAGCATCTACATCCAGACGGCGGAATTCATCTGAGTTCGGCACAGGCCCGCTGGATGCGCTCGCACGCATCGCGAAGGTCTTCTTCCGACGCCGCATAGGACACACGGAAGAACGGCGACATCCCGTAAGCCGCGCCCTGCACGCAGGCGACGCCGTGACTTTCGAGGAAATACAGCACCAGGTCGGTATCGTTCTCGATGACCTTTCCGTCCGGCGTTTTCTTCCCGATCAGTTCCGAGCAGTCGGGGAATACATAGAACGCGCCCTGCGGCACCGGGCACTTCACGCCCTTCGCTTGGTTCAGCATCGACACCACGAGATCGCGGCGATCCTGGAAGCTCTGGCAGTTCCGCGGCACGAAATCCTGCGGCCCGGTCAGCGCCGCCAGCGCCGCCGCCTGCGACACCGACGAGTTGGAGCCTGTGATCTGCTGCTGCAGCTTGGTCATTTCCTTAATCAGCGGCGCCGGTCCGCCGCAGTAGCCGATCCGCCAGCCGGTCATGGAATAGACCTTGGACGCGCCGTTCATGGTGACGGTGCGATCTTTCAAAGCCGGTTCGACCTGGGCGATGGTCGCGAACTCGAGCCCGTCGAAAATGATGTGCTCATAGATATCGTCGGCGAAGATGGCGACGTCCGGATACTTCAACAGCACGTCGGCCAATCCGCGCAGGTCGCCCTTGTCATAGACCGCGCCCGACGGGTTCGACGGCGAATTCAGGATCAGCCAGCGGGTCTTCGGCGTGATCGCCGCGTCCAGTTGTTCCGGGGTCAGTTTGAAGCCGTTCTCCGGCGTCGCCTGCACGATGACCGGCGTCCCGCCCGCGAATTTCACGTGATCGACGTACGACACCCAGTAGGGCGCCGGGATGATGACCTCGTCACCGGCTTCGACGGTCGACACCAACGCATCGAACAGAAGCTGCTTGCCGCCCGAGCCGACCATGACCTCGTCCAGGGTATATTCGAGACCGTTCTCGCGCTTGAACTTGTCGGCCACGGCCTGTTTCAGGGCCGGCACCCCGGCGGCGTTGGTATAGCGGGTTTCGCCGCGCTTGGCGGCTTCGTACGCGGCCTCGACCACGTGGGCCGGGGTCGGGAAATCCGGCTCGCCGGCGCTGAGTGCGATGACGTCCTTGCCGGCCGCTTTCATTTCACGCGCTTTTTGCGACGCGACGGAGCTGGCGGACTGTTGAATGCGCGACATGCGCTCGGCGATCTTGATGGTCATTTGAATATTTCCTCTCCCAAGTCCCCGGTTGCTTTACGACGGAACCGGGGTTTCTTCAATCTTCATTGCTTGCCCCCTCACCTAACCTCTCCCCCTGAAGGGGGAGAGGGATTTTAAGGCCTCGTCGCTGCGTCGGGGTCCCTCTCCACCACAAATGTGGGGGAGAGGACAGGTGAGGGGGTAACCGTATTGAATTCTACTTCAGCTTCGCCCGTTTCTCGATTTCGTCGTGGGTGGCGCGGACCTTCGCCGGCCAGGTGGATTTGATGTAGGACAGAATTTGCACGATCTCACGGTCGGTCAGCACATCCTTGAACGCCGGCATATCGCTTTGATAGTCGTCGCCGGCGATGAACTGCGGGCCGTGCTTGGTCATGTTGAACAGCGCCCGGCTGTCGTGATGCCAGCTGTGCCCGCTCTCGTCGTGCGGCGGCGCGGGCAGGCGCCCGTTCGACTTGCGTTCGCGCCAGTTGTTCTCGCCCGCCAGGTTGGGGCCGTGGCAGCTCGCGCAGTGTTCGGCATACAGTCTCTCGCCATCCTCGATCATCTGCAGATCGTCGGGATAGAGCGCGATATCCGTGCGCTCGCCCTTGGGCGCGTAAAGCTCGTAGACCAGGAGCGTCCCCAAAAGCAGCGCCGCGGTGATCAGCGGAACGGACGTGCGGCTATGAAACGCCATCGGCGGAATCCTCAGCGAATGAAGTTCTCGACGTAGTCGGCGCCCAGGCCGACCTCGATGAAGTGCTTGCGGCAGGCCTCGACGCGGTCGAACACGTCCGTGGTCCCCGTCACTTTCCCATTTTCATCGCAGTAGATCAGCGCGCCGGTGTTGTGAAACAGCGTGATCATCTCGTCGCAATCTTCATCCACGACCAGGGTGTGGATTTCGCCCGGCGGCTCGAACAGGTAAGACCCCGGCGTCGCCACCCAGTCTTTTTCCAGATAGCGCCACTGGCCCTTGATGACGAAGCCGTGCACCGGGGCCGGATGGCGGTGACGCGACAGAAACCCGCCGCCAACGACCTTGGTCAGGTGCACCCAGTACCCCTGCGAGACATTGAGGCACAACGGCCGGGACCAGCGGCCCGGCGCCAGCGGCACCCAGAGCCGTTCGTCATCGTTGGCGAACGCATCCTGCACGAAAATCTCGTCGATACCGTCGGTGACGTTGGGCCCGGTGTAGGGATCCGGGATTTGCGGTTTCATTACGTCATCCATTTTACTTCCCCTTCTTCTTGAAGTCTTCGTAGCGCGCCATGGTCTCTTCGTTGGGCGGATAGAGACCCGGCAGAGGATACCCTTCCTCGACCTGCGTGACGATCCAGGCCTCCAGATGGTCCTGTGCAACCGCGGCTTCGGCCACGTCGGCGACCATCGCTTTCGGGATCACCACGGCCCCGTCGTCGTCGGCGACGATGATGTCGTCCGGATAGATCGTCGTGCCGCCGCAGCCGATCGGCTCCTGCCAGCCGACGAACGCCATTTTATGAACCGCCGCCGGGGCCGCCGTGCCGTTGCACCAGATCGGCAGGCCGACCGCCTTGACGCCCGCCGCGTCGCGCATCTTGCCGTCCGTCACCATGCCCACCACGCCGCGCTTTTTCATGCGGGCCGCCAGGATATCGCCCATCACGCCGGCCGCGTCCTCGCCCCGGGAATCGATGACGCAGAAGCACCCTTCCGGCATGTCTTCGATCGCGGCACGGGTCGATGTCGGCGACTTCCACGCTTCGGGCGACGCCAGGTCTTCGCGTGCCGGCGCGTAGCGCATGGTGAACGCCGGACCGACGGTGCGCTTGCCGGTGTGGCAATACGGCATCGAGCCCTTGATCCAGGTCGTCGCGATTCCTTTTTTGAACATCACCGTGGTCAGCGTCGCAACGGCGACGTTTTCGAGCTTTCGGCGCAGTTCCGCGTCCATGTTTAATGCCTCCCAAAGTTATCCCGGGTTGCTTGAGCCCCCGTTCATCCCAAGATAAGTAACCTGGGAAAGAATTACGACACCGGGAGGGGAAATTGTCCAACACGCAGGTTCTGTTCAAAAGCGCGCCGACGGAAATGCCGACGCCGGAAAATTTCGAGATCGCCGAAAAGCCGATGCCGGAACCCGGCGATGGCGAGTTTCTGTTGAAGAACCTCTATCTGTCGCTTGACCCCTATCAACGGATGCTGATGGGCGGCGGATGGACCTATTCGCCGAATGTCCTCAAACCCGGCGACCTGATGGTCGGGCGCGTCATCGGCGAAGTAATCGAAACGAACAATCCCGACTATCCTGTCGGCACGCACGTGGTCGGCCGGCTGGGCTGGCAGACGCATGTCGTTTCCGACGGATCAAACCTGGATTTCGTGATCGAACCGAAAGACGGCGTGCCGTTGAGCGCCTATCTGGGGGCCTGCGGCTCGACCGGCACGACGGCGTGGGTCGGCCTGAAAATCACCGGCAAGCCGAAATTCGGCGAAACGGTGCTGGTGTCCGCCGCCGCCGGTTCGGTCGGTAGCACGGTCGGGCAGTTGGCCAAGGCCTGGGGCTCCAAGGCGGTGGGGATCGCCGGGGGCCCGGAGAAATGCAAGCTGGTCACCGATGAATTTGGCTTCGACGCATGCGTGGATTACAAGGCGCCCGACCTCGCGGACCAGATCAAGACGGCCGCACCCGACGGCGTCGACATCTATTTCGACAACGTCGGCGGCGAAGTGCTGGAAGCGGCGTTATCGAACATGAACCGGCTCGGGCGCATCCCGGTCTGCGGGGTTTTGTCCGCCTATAACGAGGCGGGCGAGCATTACGGGGTCAAGAACCTGCATCTGTTCTTCGATAAATCGCTGATGATGGAAGGTTTCGTCCTGTCCGCCCATAAAGACGTCTGGCCCGACGCCCGCGCCGAGATCGAGGATCTGATCGCATCCGGCAAGCTTGCCTTCAAGGAAACCATCGCGGACGGCATTGAAAACGCCCCCGCCGCTTTCATCGGCATGCTTGAGGGCAAGAACGTCGGCAAGCAGCTGGTGAAACTGGCCTGATCGCGTGCTGACCTTCATCGCCGCCGTCTTCTTTCTGATCATCACGCCGGGGCCCGGTGTGCTGACGGTCGCGGGCAACGCGGCCGCCTACGGGTTCGGGCGGGGCGTGCCTTATGCGCTCGGTGTGGTCGCCGGGTCGTTGGTGGTGATGGGGCTCGTCGCCAGCGGGTTGGCGGCGCTGGTGTTTTCGATCCCGTACGTGCGCGAAGTCCTGCTGGGGGCGTCGCTGTGTTACCTGTTGTACCTGGCGTGGCGGATCGCGTCATCGGGCAGCGGCATCGCCATCATCGAAGCCGACAAACCGCTGCACTTCTTCAACGGCTTCATGCTGTCGCTGATCAATCCCAAGGGATATGCGGTCTTCACGACTATCGTCGGGGGCTTCAATTTCTATCCGGAAAACGCGCTGGTCGAGCTTGGCATGAAGTTCCTGATCTTCACCTCGATGTCGGTGCCGATCCACATGCTGTGGAACGGGATGGGCGCATCGTTGAAGCACCTGCCGCTCGGGCCACGGGGTCACCGCATCGTCAACATCGCGATGGCGGTGTCGATGCTGCTGGTCGTCGGATTGGCGGTCTATTACGAGAGTGTGCGCGCGGGATAGCCCCCTCACCTGTCCTCTCCCCCACATCCGTGGTGGAGAGGGACCCTGACGCAAACACCGACCCCGCTAATCCCTCTCCCCCTTTTCAAGGGGGAGAGGTTAGGTGAGGGGGTGCTTATCACATTAAGTTACGGTGTTCCTTGGGCAACGACACGACAAGGCCGTCGAGGTCCTCGCTCATGCGGATCTGGCAGCCGAGGCGCGACGTGCGTTTGAGGCCGAAGGTAAGGTCGAGCATGTCTTCCTCTTCCTCGACCGCCGGTTCCAGCTTGTCGAACCACGCCTCGTCCACGATGACATGACAGGTCGAGCACGCCATCGAGCCTTCGCAGGCCCCTTCCAGATCGATCATGTTGCGGTGCGCGACCTCAAGGACCGACAGTCCCTCCGGCGCATCGCAAACCTGTTCGCGTCCGTCCGGATGGACGAAGGTCATCTTGAACATCGCCATCGAAGACTAGACCGAGAAGCTCTCGCCGCAGCCGCAGCGGCTTTTTTCGTTGGGATTGTTGAACGTGAAGCCCGAACGCAGCGCGCCTTCTTCATAATCCATCTCGGCGCCGACCAGGAACATGGTCGCCATCGGATCGATGAAGATGCGGGCACCTTCCTGGTCCACTTCTTCCTCGAACGGGCGCTTTTCGTCGGCGTATTCGAAAACGTACGAAAGGCCCGAGCAGCCCTTGGTCGAGACGCTGACGCGGAGGCCGGCGACCGGCTGGTCGCTCTTGCTCATCAGGTCGCGGACGTGATCGGCGGCCGCATCGGTCAGCGTGATCAGGGTCGGTTTGCTCTGTTCGGTCATCGAAACTGCTCCGTCAATTCTTTGTTATAGGTAATCCGGTTCGTTTTCCGGATCAACCCACTCGGTTTGCCCTCTCCCTTGGGAGAGGGAGGGCCCCATGCCCCCTGCGCATGGGAGGGTGAGGGGCCCCTCATCCTGTCCTTCTCCCAGGGGAGAAGGAACTCACGCATACTCGCCCGGCTTAACTCGTCTAAAAGCCATTCCGTAAGAATCAGAACCCCAGCGCCAGTTTGGCGTCTTCGGACATCCGTTCCGGGGTCCACTGCGGCTCCCACACCAGCGAGACCTCGATCTCGCCGGTCCCTTCGACCGGTTCGACCGCGCGCACCACCATGCCCGGCATTTCACCGGCCACCGGGCAGCCCGGCGCGGTCAGGGTCATGTCGATCTTGATGTCGCCGTTGTCGGCGATTTCGAGGCCGTAGATCAGGCCGAGATCGTAGATGTTCACCGGAATTTCCGGATCGTACACGGTCTGCAACGCTGCGACGATCGCCTCCTCGGTCGCCACCGGCACACCCGATTCCAGCGGCTCGCCGCCGGTCGCCTTGAAATCCTCGTTCGGATCGACGGGCGAATAGTCGAAACCCGGAATGCCCGAAGGGCCGCCCGGCGTCATGCCCCCCGACATGCCGGGGGGCGGCACGAATTCGTCCATTTCGACCCGCTGGCCACGGGTATCGGCGGCAGGCCGCGTCTGCTCCTCCTGGACACGCAAGGTGTCGCGCACCTTGTCCTCGGCGGTCTTCACATCGTCGGCATTCTGATCTTTGTGGTCGGTCACGTTATCTTCCTTGGCCGTGTCTTTCTTTTTGAACAGTCCGAACATCAGCTAAACATCTCTTTCACGAGCAACAGGGAATCATGGAGGGCGTCGATTTCGCCCTTGGTGTTGTAGAGCCCGAACGAGGCGCGCGCCGTGCCCGGAATCTTGAACCGGTCCATCAGCGGCTGGGCGCAGTGGTGCCCGACACGCACCGCGACCCCCGCGCGATCGATGATGGTCCCAATATCGGAGATATGCGCATCGTCCATCACGAACGAGACGATGGAGGCCTTCTCGTCGGCATTGCCGATGATCTTCAGCCCCTCGATCGCGTTCAGGCGTTCGGTGCAGTAGTGCAGCAGCCCCATTTCGTGGGCATGAATATTGTCGAGGCCGATGCTTTCGACGTAATCCACGGCGGCGCCGAAGCCGATGACCTCGACGATGGCGGGCGTGCCCGCCTCGAAACGGTGCGGCGTATCCTGGAACGTGGTCTCCTCGAACGTGACCCGGTCGATCATGTCGCCGCCGCCCTGATAAGGCGGCATGGAATTCAGCAGGTCCTTCGGCGCCCACAAGACGCCGGAACCGGTCGGGCCATAGAGCTTGTGGCTCGAGAATATGTAGAAATCAGCGCCCAGCGTCTGCACGTCGATTTTCGTGTGCGGTACCGCCTGGCAACCGTCGAGCAACACCTTGGCGCCGACGGCGTGGGCTTTGCGGATGATTTCCTCGACGGGCAGCACGGTGCCGAGGACATTCGAAATGTGCGGACAGGCGACGATCTTGGTTTTCGAGGAAAGCAGTTCGTCGTACTGGGCCATGTTGAAGTTGCCGTCGTCGTCGCAGTCGACGACCTTGATGACGAGCCCCTTCTCGGCGCGCAGAAGCTGCCACGGCACGATGTTGGCGTGGTGTTCCATCACCGTCAGGATGATCTCGTCGCCTTCGTTCAGGTATTTGCGGCCATAGCTGGCGGCGACCAGATTGATCGCTTCGGTGCCGCCCTTGGTGAACACCACTTCGTGGTGATCGGGCGCGTTCAGGAAGTTGGCGATCTTGTGGCGGGCCTGCTCATAGGCTTCCGTCGACAGCTGGCTCATCCGGTGATTGCCGCGATGAACGTTGGAATAATAACGCTGCATGCAATCGTCCATCGCCTCGATGACCTGGCGCGGCTTTTGGGCGCTGGCGCCGTTGTCGAGATAGACCAGCGGCTTGTCGTAGACTTTCTCCGAAAGGATCGGAAAGTCCTCGCGGATACGCTCCACGTCGTAGGCATGCATCGAATTGTCACCCGCTTTGGCGGCCAGTTCGTTCATCACGCGCTTTCCTTCCACTCGCCGGCCAGATAGCAGTGCGCCGGCAGCCAGTGCACGACCCGGTCCATGAAGACCTCGCGGACATGCGAGTCGGTGATTTCGTCGAGCGCATCGCCCAGGAACGACTGCACCAGCATGTTGCGCGCCAGCGCTTCGGGGATACCCCGTGAACGCAGGTAGAACAGCGCCGTCTGATCCAGCTGACCGGTGGTCGCACCGTGCGCGCACTGCACGTCGTCGGCATAGATTTCGAGCTCCGGCTTGGTGTCGATTTCGGCCTCGTTCGACAGCAGCAGCGTCTTGTTCAACATCCGCCCGTCGGCTTTCTGCGCATCCCTGGCGACATGGATCTTGCCCTGGAACACGGCGCGCGCCGCATCGTCGAGCACGCCTTTGTAGACCTGCTTGCAGGTCGTGTTCGGGACCGCCATGTCGATGTAGGACGTGTTGTCGCAGTGTTCGTTGCCGCGCATCATATAGGCGCCGTTGAAGCCGCAGTGCGCGCCCTCGCCGGCCAGCGTGACCCACGCCTCGCTCCGGGACAGCAGCCCGCCGATCGACAGGTTGAAGCTCTCGAACGTCGCATCGCGGCCGACCCGTGCGTGCGTGGTGGAGACGTGCGTCGCCTGCATGCTCTCGGCCTGCACCTTGTAATTCTTGAAAATCGCGCCGTCCGCGACATCGATCTCGGTCGCGGCGTTGGCAAAATAGGCGCCGACGCCCCGGCCCACGTGATGCTTTACCAAAGTCGCCTGGGCGTTCGGTTCGATCACGATGAGGTTGCGCGGGAAATACGCCACCGGCTGATCGGTCATCCCGCCGACCATGACGACTTCGACGGGCTTGCGCAGCACCACGCCTTTTTGAACGTGCAGCACGAAGCCGGAATCCATCATCGCGTCGTTGAGCGCCAGCATCGCCTGGTCGGCATCTTGCGCGACCACGCCCAGATGCGCTTCCGCCCACGCCGGGTCGTCTTTCAAAATCTCGTCGAGCGGCCCGAAACGCACGCCTTCGGGCAGATCCGAAACGTCGCTCAGGTCTTCCCGCAGCTTTCCGTTGACGAAGACCAGCCGCCCGGCGACATCGCCGACGCTCGGCAGGTCCTTAACGGACGCGTCGCCCGCACCGTCCAGAACCGGTGTATAGGTGTTGTCGTCGAGGGGGCGCAGGCGGGTGTACTTCCAGCTTTCCAGCTTCGGTGTCGGCAGGCCGAGCGCACCGAACTTTTCGGCCCCCTTGTCACGCCGCTTTTTCAGCCAGTCGAGGCCGTCGCCGGGCAGCGCCCGGTTCGCGTCGAGACCGCCTTCGAGGAAAGAAACAGCCGTCATCAGGCGGCCTCCTCGCCGGCGTAATCGGCGTAGCCGTTCTTTTCGAGTTCCAGCGCCAGCTCCTTGCCGCCGGTCTTCTGAATCCGGCCCCGCGCCAGCACATGCACCTTGTCCGGCACGATGTAATCCAGCAGGCGCTGATAGTGGGTGATGACCAGCGACGACCGGTCCGGCGCGCGCAACGCGTTTACCCCATCGGACACGATCTTGAGCGCGTCGATGTCGAGACCCGAGTCGGTTTCGTCGAGGATCGAGAGTTTGGGCTCCAGCACCGCCATCTGCAGCACTTCGTTGCGCTTCTTCTCACCGCCAGAAAAGCCGACGTTGACGGCGCGCTTCAGCATCTCGTCGGACATGTTCAGTTCCTTGGTCTTGGCGCGCAGCATCTTGACGAACTGAATCTTGTCGAGCTCGTCCTCTCCGCGATAGCGCCTGACGGCGTTGACCGCTTCGTTGAGGAAGGTCGAGTTCGGCACGCCCGGGATTTCGACCGGATACTGGAACGCGAGGAAGATGCCCTTGGCGGCGCGCTCTTCGGGGTCGAGTTCGGTCAGATCCTCGCCTTCGTAAATGATGCGCCCACCGGTGACTTCGTAACCGTCACGGCCGGCCAACACGTACGACAGCGTCGACTTGCCCGAGCCGTTCGGCCCCATGATGGCATGCACTTCACCCGGCCCAATGGTGAGGTTAACACCCTTGAGGATTTCCTTGCCCTGAACGGTGGCGTGCAGGTCCTTGATTTCCAGCATTCTGACTTCTTCCTCTTACGTTCTCTTTGTCATCCTTCGAGACACTCGCTTCGCTCGTTCCTCAGGATGAGGCTCTAATTCATTTCCTCATGCTGAGGAGGCCGAAACGCCGTCTCGAAGCATGAGGCTTAAACTTTCCCTAGCCGGCACTTCCCTGTCGTTGAATCATCCAACGCTCCCTTCGAGCGAAATGCCGACCAGCTTCTGCGCCTCGACGGCGAACTCCATCGGCAGCTGCTGCAACACCTCGCGGCAGAAGCCGTTGACCACCAGCGCAACCGCCGCTTCCTCGGGGATGCCGCGTTGACGCAGGTAGAAAAGCTGGTCTTCAGAAATGGTCGACGTCGTTGCCTCGTGCTCGACGATGGCGTTCTTATTCTTGCTTTCGATGTAGGGCACCGTGTGCGCGCCGCACTTATCGCCGATCAGCAGTGAGTCGCACTGCGTGTAGTTGCGCGCGCCTTCGGCCTTCGGCGAAATCTTCACCAGCCCGCGATAGGTCTGGTCCGATTTGCCCGCCGAAATCCCCTTCGAGATGATCCGGGACGAGGTGTTCTTGCCCAGATGGATCATCTTGGTGCCGGTGTCGGCCTGTTGGGCGTTGTTGGTGATAGCGATGGAATAGAACTCGCCCACCGAGTTGTCGCCCTGCAGGATGCAGCTTGGGTACTTCCAGGTGATCGCCGAACCGGTTTCCACCTGGGTCCAGGAGATCTTGGAATTCCGGCCCCGGCAGGCACCCCGCTTGGTGACGAAGTTGTAGATGCCGCCCTTTCCGTCTTCGTCGCCCGGATACCAGTTCTGGACGGTCGAATATTTGATCTCCGCATCGTCCAACGCGACGAGTTCGACGACGGCCGCGTGCAACTGGTTCTCGTCACGCATCGGCGCGGTGCAGCCTTCGAGGTAACTTACGTATGAGCCCTTGTCGGCGACGATCAGGGTCCGCTCGAACTGGCCGGTGTTCATCTCGTTGATGCGGAAGTAGGTCGACAGCTCCATCGGGCATTTGACGCCCGGCGGAATGTAGACGAACGAGCCGTCGGTGAAGACCGCTGAGTTCAGGCACGCGTGCTTGTTATCGGCGACGGGGACGACCGTCCCCAGGTACTTGCGCACGAGGTCCGGGCAGCGCTCCAGCGCTTCGGAGATCGGGCAGAAGATCACGCCGACTTCTTCGAGCTTCTTCTTGAAGGTGGTCGCGACGGACACGCTGTCGAACACATAGTCGACGGCGACGCCGGCCAGCACTTCCTGCTCTCTTATCGGAATGCCGAGCTTTTCATAGGTCGCCAGCAGTTCCGGATCGACCTCGTCCAGGCTCTTGGGGCGGTCGTCGTCGCTCTTGGGCGCCGAATAATAGTGATACTGCTGGTAGTCGATGGGCGGGAACTGCACCTTCGACCACTGAGGCTCGGGCATTTCCAGCCAGCGGCGGTACGCCTTCAGACGCCATTCGAGCAGCCATTCCGGCTCGCGTTTCTTGGCCGAGATAAAGCGAACGATATCCTCGCTCAGGCCCTTTGGTGCCTTGTCGGCGGCGATGTCGGTGACGAAGCCGTATTTGTACTTCTCGCCCGATATCGATTTGACCTGTTCGACGGTTTCGGCTGTTGCTGACATTTCCGTTAAATCCTTTGTGCCTTGCGGCTTCTGCTCTCAAATCCGTGGCTCAAGCCCCTCATCCTGCCCTTCTCCCAAGGGAGAAGGGACTCTCGGCTCATCACCCCTCTCCCTGGGGAGAGGGTGGCGCGAAGCGCCGGGTGAGGGGTCCCTTGAAACATCATCTCTACCTCATGCCACCGATGCCCGGGTGCCGTCCGCGCGAAGCGTTCTAACGGCCTCCGATATGGCTTCAATGGCGACTTCGATTTCGTCCGGAGCGGTCATGCGCCCCACGCACAACCGGACCGATGCGTGTGCATCCTCGTCCGACAGTCCAAGGGCGCGAAGCACGTAGCTCGGCTCGACCGCCGCCGAAGTGCATGCCGACCCGCTGGAGATCGCAACGCGCTCTTTAAGCGCATCCATCAATGCCTCGGAATCGATGCCCTTGAACCCCACGCTCAGGTTACCGGCGATGCGGTGTTCCATGCTCCCATTCACGTAGAGATCGGGGACACGTTGTTGCAACCCCTTGAGCAACCGGTCCCGGAGATCGCGGATACGTGTCGTTTCCGTGTCACGGTCGTTGGTCACGATGTCGGCCGCCTTGCCGAACCCGACAACGAGGGGTGCCGGCAGCGTGCCCGAGCGCATGGTGCGCTCCTGATCGCCGCCGTCCATCAGCGGCTCCAGGCGCACGCGCGGTTTACGGCGCACGTAGAGCGCGCCGATCCCCATCGGCCCGTACATTTTATGCGCGCTCAGGCTCATCAGGTCGACACTCATGTCCTGCACGTCGATGGCCGTCTTGCCCGCCGCCTGCGCCGCATCGGTGTGGAAATAGACGCCCTTCTCGCGGCAGATCGCGCCGATCTCGGCGACCGGCTGAATGGTGCCGATCTCGTTGTTCACGTGCATGACGGAAACGAGCGCCGTGTCGTCGCGGATCGCATCCTTGACGGCCGCCGGATCGATCAGGCCGTCACCGGCGACCGGCAACCAGGTGATCTCGTAGCCGAGCTTCTGCGCGTATTTGAGCGATTCCAGCACGCACTTGTGCTCGGTCACCGGCGCGATCATGTGCGATTTTCTGCCTTCGAAGAACCGCGCCACGCCCTTGATCGCCATGTTGTTCGATTCCGTCGCGCCCGAGGTGAAGACCACTTCGCGCGGATCGGCGTTGATCATTTTCGCAATCTGCTGGCGCGCGCCTTCGACCGCGTCCCGGGCTTCCCAGCCATAGGCGTGCGAGGTGGAGTGCGGATTGCCGAACGCTTCGGTGAAGAACGGCGTCATCGCGTCCATGACGCGTTGGTCGACCGGCGTCGTCGCCTGATAGTCCAGATAGAGCGGGCGGGTTTCAGCGCTCATGCCGCCGCCTCCGCATCTTTCCGGGTGCGGTCGCGCAGATCGCGCCACGCCTTGATGAATTTCTCGACCTCGCCTGCGGTCGTCGACGTCCCGAGCGACACGCGCACGGCCTCGGCCGCTTCCTGCTTCGAAACGCCCATCGCGATCAGTACGTGGCTCGGCTCGACCTTACCCGATGAGCATGCCGAACCGGCGCTGACGGCGATGCCCGCCAGATCGAACGCCATCACCTGGGTTTCCGCCGACCCCCCCGGCATCCCCATACACGTCGTGTTGGCGAGCCGGTCGGCATTGCCGCCGTAGAATTTGGCGTCGCCCGCGAGTTCGCTTTCGATCCGGTCGCGCAGTTCCGCGAGCTTACCGAAATCCCGGACACCGTTCACGGCAGCCTCGGCCGCCGCGCCGAACCCGGCTACTCCGATGACGTTTTCCGTACCCGCCCGGCGGCGGCGTTCCTGCCCCCCGCCCTTGATCAGGGGCTCGAACGCGATCCCATCCTTGACGAGGATCGCGCCCACGCCCGGCGGGCCGTTGAATTTATGTGCGGACAATGTGAGCACGTCGGCATACGCCGTGATCTCGAACAGCGGCCGCTTGCCGGCCCACTGGATCGCGTCGACGTGCAAGATCGCGCCGGCGTCCTTGCAAAGTTTGGAAATCTCGGCGACCGGCTGCACCACACCCGTTTCGTTGTTCGCCGCCATCACAGAGACAAGCGCCCGGCCATCCGATTTTGAGAGCATCGCGGAAAGCGCGTCCACATCGACGACGCCGTCCGCATCGACGGGAGCCCGCGCGGCATCGGGCCTGGCGTCCAGCACGGAGGCATGCTCGACGGCACTTGTGATGATCGTATCGGCGGCGACACCGCGAAGAATGGTGTTATTGGCTTCCGAACCGCCCGACGTGAAGATCACGTTGGCGGGCGCGATCCCGGCCAGCTCGGCGACCCTGGCGCGCGCATCCTCGACGATCTTTCGCGCCTCGCGGCCGAACCCGTGCACCGAAGACGCATTGCCCGTCACCTCCATGGCACGCGCCATCGCGTCCCGGGCGGGCAGGCCCAGCGGCGTCGTCGCGTTATGATCGAGGTAACAAGCCGTCATCGGTAAACGTTCCCTGGTTTCCGGCTATTCGCCGGCGGCGATCTGCTGGTCGCGGGACTGCGAATACAGGATGCCGCTGGAACCAAGCACGCGGCGGTCGGCCACGTCGGCAAGGGAGACCGAGCTTAAAAACAGATAGATCTGGTTCCCCAGCTCTTCCCAAAGATCATGGGTCAGGCAGCGCTGCTGGCGGCCCTGGCAACCGGACGGGCTGCCGGGGGTACAGCGGGTCGCCTTGATCGGCTCGTCGACCGCCATGATGACGTCGGCGACGCGGATTTCGGACGCGTCGCGCGCCAGCAGGTAGCCGCCGCCCGGACCGCGCACGCTTTTCACGAGCTGACCGCGGCGCAACCGGCCGAACAACTGTTCCAGATACGAAAGCGATATTTCCTGACGCTCCGCGACATCGGCGAGTGCGATGGGCTTCCCGTCCGTCTGGGTCGCCAAATCGACCATCGCCATCACGGCGTAGCGTCCTTTAGTGCTGAGTTTCACGATACTTCTCCTTTGGCCTTAGGCCACTGACGTCTTACGGCCACTCTTGCCGTCGTCTTCGTCGTCGCCGCGGGTATCAAGCTGTTCGCGCAGGTCGTCGCGTTCTTTCTCAAGCTCGTCGACGCGCCCTTTCAGTTCGGAAAGGGACTGGCGCATCTGGTCCAGAACCTGCTGCACCGGATCGGGGACGCCTTCCGGCGTCGTCGCATAAGCGCGGAATTCGCCGGTCTTGGACTTGTCCTTCGGCATCACGATCTTGGCCGGGATTCCGACCGCCGTGACGCCGGCCGGCACGTCGTTGGTCACGACCGCGTTGGCGCCGACACGCGCATCGTCGCCGACCGTGATCGGGCCCAGGATCTGCGCCCCGGAACCGACGATCACGCCGTTGCCGAGCGTCGGGTGGCGTTTGACGCCGACCTGCGTGTGGCTGTCGACGCTGGGGGCGACACCGCCCAGTGTGACGTCATGATAAAGGGTGACGTTGTCGCCGATCTCGGCGGTTTCGCCGATCACCACGCCGGAGCCGTGGTCGATCACGAAGCAGCAGCCGATGGTCGCACCCGGGTGGATCTCGATCCCCGTGAACAGGCGACCGACCTGCGACACGAACCGCCCAAGGAAGCGCAGGCCCGACTGCCACAGCCAGTGCGCGAAGCGGTAGAACACGACCGCGTGGAAGCCCTGATACAGAATGACGACTTCCCATCGGGACCGCGCGGCCGGGTCGCGTTCCAGAAAGGCGTCCAAATCGGCCTTTAATCTCTTGAAAACCATGGCATCTTCTTTATGTTCACTGCGCCCCGGGGTTGCGCTAAATCCGGGCTGCGCCCATGTCATGAAATAAAAAGCGCACTTTCTTAAGGGGTATATAATAAGTCCGAGTAATGTGGTCAAGTTTATCAGGGACAATTTCAGTTGTTCCAAGGCGGCAAAAGCCACAACCCCCGTCGGAGTATCCGACAAAGCGACTCGATTTTTTGAAGTCTTTCTAAAGTAGAGGTTCCACCCATGCCCGACGTGATTTTCAACGGACCGGAAGGCCGCCTCGAAGGCCGCTATCAGCACGCCAAGCGCGATGACGCGCCGGTGGCGCTCATCCTGCATCCGCATCCGCAGCATGGCGGCACCATGAACAACAAGGTGGTGTACTCGCTCTACCACGCGTTTTCCAAACGCGGGTTCTCGACGCTGCGCTTCAATTTCCGGGGCGTCGGCCGCTCGCAGGGCGCTTTCGACAGCGGGTTGGGTGAACTTTCCGATGCCGCCGCCGCGCTCGACTGGATGCAGGGCCACAACCCCAACGCCACGGGCTGCTGGATCGCCGGATTCTCGTTCGGTGCCTGGATCGCCATGCAGTTGATGATGCGCCGCCCGGAGATCAACGGCTTCATCGCCATCGCCCCGCCGGCGTCGATCCACGATTTCTCGTTCCTCGCCCCCTGCCCGGCGTCGGGTCTGATGGTGCACGGCGACAGCGACGACATCATTCCGGAAGACTCGGTCGCCAAGCTCGCCGACAAGCTCGGCAAGCAGAAGAACATCACCATCGACTACAAGGTGGTGAAGGGCTGCGACCACTTCTTCCGCGACCACCTCGAGACCATGGAAAAGCACGTCGACAAGTACCTCGACACCAACCTCGAAACAGTCGAGTAAGCTTCCATCCTGTCATTTGGTTGAGAACGGTTCCCCGGACTTGATCCGGGGCCTATCTCCGATCGCGCCGGATCCTTTAAATTTGAAATGGGTCCTGGATACGCCGGCGCCGCCGCCGTTCCGGGAAATGGGGTTATTGGGGTTTATCAGCGTCTGCGTCTGCGGCTGCCTCAGCCGCGACCTCCGCCTGCTCGGCGGCCCAGGCCCCCGCCGCCTCGACGGCGACGGTCGACGTGGTCGGCAGCACGCTCAGATAGCTCTCGGTTTCCGCGACCGGGGTCGCATCACGCTTGGTCATCCGGTAAAGCGCATAAAGCGCGATTGCGCCGAACGTCATGCCGAGCACGATCCAGAACGCGAACGCGCCCAGGTGCTGCATCGCCCAACCGGAGGCGAGCGGCCCGAGAATCGCGCCCACCCCAAACGTCAGGACAAGTCCGCCGGACGCGGCGGGCATATCCTCCAGCGACAGGAAATCGTTGGTATAGGCGAGAAACAGCGCATAGAGCGGCGTCGTCACCCCGCCGGCAAAGAACGCCGCCGCCATCAACGGCCACAAGTTGTCTCCCGCCGCCCATCCGAGCCCGCACGATACCGAGCCCAGCGACGCCGCCCCGAAGATCAGCTTGCGACGGTCGACACGATCCGACATCCAGCCGATGGGATACTGCAGCACCAGCGCACCGGCGAACAGCATGGCCACGAACATCGCGATCTGCGTCGCCGTCAGATCGATCTTGGTGCCGAACACCGCGCCCATCCCGGATTGCGTGGCATAGACACTGCCCAGCAGAAAAATCCCCACGGTACCGAGCGGCGAGCCGGTAAAGAGCTTCCGCAACGGCATCGGCCGCACCGTTTCGGCTACGGGCACCCGCGTCGCCGACAGCAGGATCGGCGCGAACGAGATCGACACCAGGATCGACGCGCCAATGAACAGCACCGACGTCGCCGCATCGCCGAGCGTCAGCAAACCCTGCGCGCCGATGATCCCGAGCGTCTGCGCGATCATGTACGCCGACAGGACCTTGCCCCGGGTCTGGTTGGTGGCGGCATCGTTGAGCCAGCTTTCGGCGGTCACATATATGCCCGACATGCAAAACCCGACGAGGACCCGCAATAGCGTCCACGCCCAAGGCTCCGTCAATAACGGGAACGCGATCAGCCCCGCCGACATGAAGCTGCCGAGCGCCGCAAAAACCCGTACATGCCCGACCCGGCCGATCAGGACCGGGCTCAAACGGGCACCCGACAGGAACCCGGCGAAGTAACCCGACGTCACGATCGCCAGTTCCGTCGACGAGAAGCCCTCGATCCCGCCACGCAACCCGATCAGGGTGAAGTGCATGCCGTTGCCCAGCATGATCAGCACGATGCCGAGCAGAAGCGCCCATACAGCCGTCAGTACCTTGAACATGGAACGCCCCCTCACCCTCTGGTCGACGGCCCCACCTCACATAGAGCCGGTTGATACCGTTATACCCTAGTTCTGCATGGGGATGCCGTCATCCCACCTGAAGCCGATGCCGCCGCTATGCCAGACGCCTGTGCCGAGCGGATTGGGCCCGCCGATATTGACGACCGGCGGCAGGCCGAAATCGGGCGCCAGATCCTCAGTGCCGCGCACGGTGCTCCGGTGCATGATCCGCAAGCCCTGCTGATCAACGGGCAGATGGGCTTCGGGCGCGGCGCGGTGCGCGACGGCCAGGTTGTCGATGAACACGCAATCGTTTTCCTCGTACTCGAAGTTGATGGCGTATCCGTTCTCAAGACCGGCGTTCAGGATGTCGTTATACTGGTGGCAGAGGTCCGTCAGCTCCTGCGCTTCCAACAGGCGAAAATCATCGGCGTCCGGAAGTTTTTCGATCACCGCGCCTGTCATGCCCAAATGCAGCCAGATGCATTTGCGCCCGGACAGCGGATGGGTGTGCACCATCGGGTGGACGGCACCAGACGTCGCGTTCACGGACGATAACCGACCCCAGAATTCCTGCCGGGCGGGCGAAAGTTCGTCATACGCCGCACCCTGATGGGCGAAATACGTGCCGCCGCCTTTTTCGGCGGGCCGGATGATGTGATAACCGGCATGTGAGAACGTATCGGTATTGAAGCTGCCGTCGTTGTGCCACTGCGGCCCGACCCCCGGGATGCCGTGGCGCTGGTCGTTCGAAAGCCGGAAAATGTGGCGATTGGCGTCGGGCGTCGCCGGATGGACGCCGTGCGTACTGTGCAGCTCCTTGCCGCCCCACCAGCAACTGGCGCGCAGGAAGGCGTCCGGTGTCAACGGTGTTTCGCTTTTGAAAACAAGGAACCCGCGCTCGGCCATTTCGCGCTCCAGCGCGGCGACGACGTCGTCGGGGGGCGGGTTACGGGCCGCGAGATCGATCCCTTCGACCTTGGCCCCGATGGGATCGAGGGGCGTGATTTTACCGCCGAATTTCTCGATCACGGCGACGCGCGACGGATCGAGGGCGGGAAGTTTCGATTGGGGAGTGCTCAAAATCCGCCTCCTTTCTCTCTCCCCGTTATGTAGGGATTATCGCGTCCCGCTGAAAGAGGCCCCGCTCATCAAGGCCGGTGCAGCACGCCCCCCGGCATCGGTTCGGTGACGCCCGTCGTCGACGGCAGGCTGAGCGGCAGCCCATAGAGCGAGCGGACGGCGAGGTAGGCGAACGCCTGCGCTTCCATCGCATCGCCGGACCAGCCCGCGGCCTCAACCGGTTCGACCGGACGGTCGAGCGCACGCCTGAGCGCCGCCATCATGACGGGATTGTGCCGCCCCCCGCCCGTCACCAGCCAGCGTTCCGGGAGCGCGGGTAGCATATCCTGCCCGCGCTTCACGGCCTCGGCCGAAAACGCGACCAGCGTCGCCGCGCCGTCCTCGAGCGACAAGCCGATCACCGGCGACGGGTCGAAATGGTCGCGGTCGAGGGACTTGGGATAAGGCTGGTCGAAGTAATCGTTTTCCAGCAATTCGGCGAGCACGTCGTCGGCGACCTTCCCCTTTCTGGCGATGGCACCGTCCGCATCCATCGGCTGGCCGGTCTTTTCCAGCATCCAGTCGTCCAGCAGCGCGTTCGCCGGCCCGGTATCGAAGGCGATGATCCCGCCGTCCGGGCTGATCCACGTCAGGTTGCCGACGCCGCCCAGATTCAAAACGCACACCGGCGGTTCCAGCGGCTTGGCGAGTGCCGCGTGATACAACGGTGCGAACGGCGCCCCCTCGCCCCCCGCGGCGACGTCTGCGGCGCGGAAATCGTTGACGACCGCGATCCGGAGACGATCGGCCAATCTGGCACCGTCACCCAACTGGCACGTCACCCCGTTCGCTGGGTCGTGAAACACCGTCTGCCCGTGAAAGCCGACGACATCGACGTCGTGCGGGCTAAGCCCGGCGCGGCCCAGGAAATCCTCGACCGCTTCGGCGTGCGCGTCGGTGATATCGCGGGCAACGGAAGCCGTCGGCTCGCCCGTTTCCGGCTTGCGGCCGGCAAGCGCCTGGACTTTTTTTCTGAGGTCGGGGGCGTAGGGATAGGACGCGAACGCACCGCGCCGTTTGACCGTTTCGCCGTCGGTATCGATGACCGCGACGTCGATGCCGTCCATCGATGTGCCGCTCATCAACCCGACCGCCGTCAGCACCTGGCCCTTCTGTGGCGGTTTCCCGCCCTTTACGTCGTTGTCTGTCAGGGTCTGCATGTGCTAATCATCCGCGCCCTCAACAAAAACAGCAAGACCGTTCATGGCCCAATACAAGTCCGATTTCGTCAACCAACTCATCCAGCGCGGGTTCATGCACCAGTGCACGGACCTGGACGCGCTCGACGAAAAATGCGCCCAAGGCCCGGTCACGGCCTATATCGGCTTCGATTGCACCGCGCCCAGCCTGCACGTGGGCTCGCTGGTGTCGATCATGCTGCTCAGATTGTTCCAGCAGACGGGTCACAAGCCGATCGTCCTGATGGGCGGCGGCACGACGCGCATCGGCGATCCGTCCGGCAAGGACGAAAGCCGCAGGCTGCTGACCGACGCCGACATCGCCGACAACATGAACGGCATCAAGCAGGTGTTTCAGAAGTACCTGACGTTCGGCGACGGCGCGACCGACGCGGTCATGGTGAACAACGCCGACTGGCTGGATAACCTGAAATACATCGAGCTTCTGCGCGACATCGGCCCGCACTTCACGGTCAACCGGATGCTGACGTTCGACAGCGTCAAGCTGCGGCTGGATCGCGAACAGCCGCTGACGTTCCTCGAATTCAACTACATGATCCTGCAGGCGTACGACTTCGTCGAACTGGCGAAAAACCACAACTGCACGCTGCAGATGGGCGGCTCGGACCAGTGGGGCAACATCGTCAACGGGGTCGAACTGGGCCGCCGCGTCGCCGACAAGCAGCTTTACGGCCTGACCACGCCGCTGCTGACCACGGCGTCGGGCGCCAAGATGGGCAAGACCGCCGACGGTGCGGTGTGGCTCAACGACGATGCGCTCAGCCACTACGATTACTGGCAATACTGGCGCAATACCGAAGACGCCGACGTCGGGCGTTTTCTCAAGCTCTTCACGGAACTGCCGCTGGACGAGATCGCCCGGCTTGAAGCGCTCGAAGGGGCGGCGATCAACGACGCCAAGAAAGTCCTCGCCGACGAAGCGACGAAACTCTGCCGTGGCGCGGACGCGGCCGCCGAAGCCCGCAAGACGGCGGAAACCACGTTCGAGCAGGGCGGCATGGGCGAAAGCCTGCCGACCGTCGAAATCGCCCGTGCCGAGATCGAGGCCGGGATCGGCGTCCTGACCCTGTTCACGCAGGCGGGCCTCGCGTCATCCAACGGTGATGCACGCCGTCTGATCAAGGGCGGCGGCGCCAGGATCAACGATGCGCAGGTGTCGGACGAGCGCGCCAACATCGGAACCGAGGCCATCAACGCGGATGGTGTGATCAAGCTATCGGCGGGCAAGAAGCGCCACGCGCTGGTCAGGCCGGTCTGAGTTCCCCCATACGCATCCTTCGAGACGGCGCTTTGCGCCTCCTCAGGATTAGGAAATTACCGACCGACCCTCATTCTGAGGAGCGGCGCAGCCGCGTCTCGAAGAATGAAGCCGGCGAACCGACTACTGAACGGTGACCGGCGCCTTTTCGGGGGCAATCAACGGATGCGGCTGCTGTTCCGGCGTGAACGCGCCGAACAGGTTGCGGAGGATACCCGGCGTCAGCGCCGACAGCGGGTTGACCGTCGTGTCCGGGTCCTCAATCGGCCCCGTCACCGAGAAGTTGGCCGCGAACACGCCGCCGCCGTCCTCGGTTCCGGCAAAGATATTGCCCAACAGCGGAATCCTGCCGAGCGCCGAGTTGAGCGCATAGGCCGGCACCACCGTGCCCTGTATGTTGACGACATCGGCGTGGGTGTAGACGGAGCCCGACGCCGTAAAGCCGAGCGACGTGCCCGTTGCCTTGGCGTCTGCGATCTGTATCTCGCCGTCGGTGTACGCGAACGGCACGTCGAGTTCCGAGAAATTGAGCCCCTCGCCCGTCAGCGCGTCGACGATCCCGGTCAACGCCATGATCGAAAGGACACGCGTCATCAGCGGCGCATTCCTGACCCGGTAATTGATGACCCGTAATTTGCCCCGCAGCGGGCGGTCGGCGGCGGCGTCGTCGTAGCGCCCGCGCAGTTCCAGCTTGCCGCCGTGCATGTTGTCGAACAGGTCGAAGAAGCGGAGCGTGTCGCCCGCGTCGTCGGCTTTCACGTTGAGGATGCGGTTGCCCTGCTGATCGGGCGCCATATTGACGTTGAACAACGGGCCGCCGTTGAGCCTGCTGTCGAGGAGCGCCGTCCGCCAGATGCCGCGTTTGTGCACAAAGGTACCCGACACGTCGGACAGGAACTTCTGTTTCTCGACCCACATTTTCTTGAGTTCGACGGCGATGGTCAGGTCGGGAATGTCGAATTCGCCCTGCCCCGGACGGTCGCCGACCAGACGCTCCCACAACGGCGAAAATTCGAGCTCGGGTCCCTGCAGGCCGATTTCCCACCCGCCGTCGGGCCTGGAGATCACGGCGCCGGATACGTCGGTGCGCCCGAACAGCACTTTCTTGAGATTGACTCGCTCGAGGCCGAGACCGGCGGGCGCATATTTGACGTCGCCCTTCACGCTCAGATCGCCGGCGACGACGTCGAAGCTGGGGACGCTTTTGACGAGACCGTTCTCGATCAGGATCGTGACGTCGACCCAGCCCGGATCGCCCGCGGCCTTCCGCCATTCCATGACCGGCACACGCAGTTCCGCGCGCTCGAGGTTGGCGTTCACGTCGACGCGCCCGCTGCGGCCGTCGAAGACCGTATACCTGACCGTCGCATCGACACCGCCTGAAACGAAGTCGCCGGCCGGCCCGGGATCGACGCCCAGATCACGCACGTTGGACAGGTCTTCGATCTTGGCGGCCAGCAAGTACTGCGAGCGGAACGGCGCCTTATCCAGGAAGTTTTCTTCCCAGATCAGCGCCACCGGCACGCTCCCCATCATCACGTTGCCGTCGACCTGCATTTTCTTGTTGTCGACGGCGAGCTTGAGCGTCCCGTCGCGGATGTCGCGGCCGAGCACGACATCGTTCATCGCGACACCGGTCAAATCCGCCGTCGCCTTGACGTCGACGTCTTCAACCGCCAGATCCTTAGCGAGCATGAAGTACAGATGCAGGTCGACCTTGCTGTCGCCGAGCGTGCTTTTCGGATCGATCTTCATGGCGCTTGCGAAATTGAACGGGTCGCGTTCGATCAGGGCCAGCGCCTCCGGCAACGGGGCCTCGGCTTGCAGGTTGATGTCGATATACTGATCGACCTTCTGCAGGCCGGTGATACGGATATTCGCCCCGGCAAGATCGATCTTGCCGCTTTTCCCCTCTTCCGCGACGACGTCGAACGTGTCGGCGTCGAACTGCATCGTCGCGCTGACACCGGTGACCGGCGGCATACCCTCCAGATACGTCACGTCCACGTTTTCGGCGCTCATGGTGCCGCCGAGTTCTTCAACCTTGAACGCGCCGTCGCCCTGGATGGCGACCTTGAGCGCGGCATCGGCCTGCACCATCCGCCCGCCGCCGAGGTGCGTCGTAATCCAGTTATACGCGTCGGTACCGAGAGTCTTCGGCCAGTATGTCTTGATGCTGTCGACGGCAACATCGGCGAGCGTCGCTTCCGCGCTCAGCATCAAATCATTGCCGCCGGTATTTTCGAGCTTTCCCTTGAGGTCGAAGACCGGACCGCCGAGGTTGAGGCTCAGGCGCTGAATGTCCGCCGCCCCGGTGCCCAGATCGAACGAACCGGCGCCGGCCATGCTGACCAACGGAAACGCATGGTCGATCGGCGCCGGGATACTGAGCGACGATCCCTCGACAAGGGTCGCTTCACCGCTGTCGATGATCAATCTGCCCTTGCGGCCGTTATAGATGCCGTTGAGCGCGAGGGATTCAACGGCAACCGCCTGCGCGAACGGTCCCGGCAGATGCAACGTGCCATCTTCTCCGGTGACCTGGAACCCGATGGTATTGATCCCGTCCTCCAACGACGTGCCGATGATCAGCTTGCCGGATAGCGGCATGTCGGCGACCTGCAAGGCGGTGAATGCCGGATCGAGTGATGCGAAAGACGCGGGCGAAATGTCGGCGAACGACGCGGTCAGGTCGAGCCTGCGACCTTCGTTGTGGAACGAGCCATGCAACGAAATATCGGCGATACGGTTCTCGGCCTCGATCTGCACCGAGCCTTCGGCCAGCAGGCCGTGCGGCGCGCGCGCCAGTTTCAGGTAACCGACCGGCGCCTGCCAGTTCTTGGCCGTCATCCGGTCTTCGAAGGTCATCGTCGCGCCGGAGATACGCACGGTTTCCAGATAGCTCATCGGCGAGCCGGGTTCGGGCTTCCGGATCAACCAGCCCAACAGACCGGTTGCGAAGCGGGCGCCGTTGTTTTCGGTATCGGCGGCCACGGCAATACCCAGCGCGCCGCTCTCTTCACGGCGGACGCGGATCTCGGGTCCCAGCAACTCGATGAACTTGGGCGCGAGTTGGCCCCGCAGCAACGCGCGGCCGCTCAGCGACATGGATAGTTCGGGGATACGCGCCTGCGCGGCGCCGGAGTCGTCGATGGCGCGCACGTTCTTGACGCGCAGTTCGATGGCACGGTCCCAGCCCGCCCAGGTCAGTGTGGTGTCATCGATTGCGAGACGGAAACTCCGGTGGCCCTGGTTCAGCGCACGCTCGACATAGGGGGTCAGGAACGACAGGGATACCGGTCCCTTGTGCAGTTGCCACGCGATCAGCAGCGTGATGATCGCGAGCCCCGCGCCGAGACCGCCGACCAACTGAACCAGACCGATAAACGTCCGCTTGAAAATCACCGTATGCGCATTTCCGTTCGACACGCCAAAACGCCCGGAAAATCCGGGAGAATCCGTGTCACAAGTATGCATAAAGGGCGCTTAACGCGGAGTAAACCGCCTAATACGTCCAGTGTTGGTCCGGTTTTCAGGTGTTGCGGGCTTTGCGTCCGCCGCGCCGATGCCGTATTGCAGATGTCATGGGAGACGCATTCAAGATCGACGCCGGAGTGCTGCCGGTTCCAGCCGACACCGAGGCCGCGGAACGGGGCCTCGCGGACTTCGTCGAAGCCTGCGAGGCCGCACGGGAAACGGCGCCGGACAGCGCTGCCATGGCGCTCGATTTCGCAGCGGGCGACGACGGCCGGCGTCTATTGGAGGGGGTATTCGGGTGCAGCCCGTTCCTCACCCAGTCGCTGCTGCGCGAACCCGACTGGCTCGGCCGCCTGATCGCCGAAGGGCCGGACGCCCTCGCCCACGAGATCATCGACACCACCCGCACCGATACCGCCACGATCACCGACGAAGCGCAGATCATGAAGGCGCTGCGTATCGCCAAACGCAGGCTTGCGCTGACCGCCGCGCTCGCCGATATCGCGGGGGCATGGTCGCTTTATCAAGTGACGGAAGCGCTCTCGGATTTCGCCGACGCCGCCGCCGATGCCGCCGCCGCGTTCGTCATCCGGCGTGCCGCCGAACGGGGGGCATTTCGGCTCAAGAATGCGGAAACCCCGCAGAAGGACTCGGGTTTCATCGTCATCGGCATGGGGAAGTTAGGCGCACGTGAACTCAACTATTCATCGGATATCGATCTGATCTGTCTCTACGACACCGACGTCATCGACACCGAGGATAGTGACGGCCTGCAAAAACACATGATCCGGATGACCCGGACGCTCGCCAAGATCCTGGATGAGCGGACGGCGGACGGCTACGTGTTCCGGGTCGATCTCAGGCTCCGTCCCGACCCGGGTTCGACGCCGCTGGCATTGTCGGTGCTGGCGGCCGAGACGTACTACGAAAGCCTCGGCCAGAACTGGGAGCGGGCAGCGATGATCAAGGCGCGCCCGATCGCCGGCGACATCGATGCGGGCGAGGCCTTCCTGCATCACCTGCGCCCGTTCGTCTGGCGCAAGAGCCTGGATTTCGCGGCGATCCAGGACATTCATTCGATCAAACGGCAGATTCACGCCCACAAGGGCGGCGGCGAAGTCGCCATCAACGGTCACGACATCAAGACCGGACGCGGCGGCATCCGAGAAATCGAATTCTTCGCGCAGACTCAGCAACTGATCTGGGGCGGACGCGAGCCGACCGCGCGCTCGAGCCGCACCATCGAGGCGATCCGGCATCTGGTCGGGATGGAGCTTGTCGACGAAGCCGCCGCCGATGAACTGGATGCGGCCTACGAGTTCCTGCGCCGTGTCGAACACCGCCTGCAAATGCAGCGCGACGAGCAAACCCAGACCTTGCCGGACGAAGACGACGGCATCCGTCATCTGGCGAAGTTCTGTGGCTACGCGAAAGCGGACGATTTCAGAAAAGACCTGCTGCATCACCTTGAAACCGTGCAAGACCATTACGGCGCGCTGTTCGACGACGCCCCGTCGCTCGCCGCCGAGAACGGCCAGCAGGGAAACCTTGCGTTCACCGGCGCCGAGAGCGACCCGGAAACCCTGAAGACGCTTTCGGGGTTCGGCTTCCAGGACCCGGCAGTGGTCGACAAGTCGATCCGGGCCTGGCACCACGGCCGCGTCCGGGCGACGCGCTCGACCCGGGCGCGCGAGCTATTGACGGAACTGACGCCGGCGCTCCTCTCGGCGATCGCCAAGCAACCGGACCCGGACGCCACCTTCATTCGCTTCGACGCATTCGTGTCGGGTCTGCCCGCGGGCGTGCAGCTTTTCACCATGTTCCAGGCCTATCCCGAACTGCTGCACCTGTTGGCCGAGATCATGGGCGAGGCCCCCCGGTTGGCGGCACACCTGAGCCGCCGGCCCAATCTTCTGGACAGTGTTCTCAGTGCGGATTTCTATGATCCCCTGCCCGATGTCGACGAACTCCGCGCCGATTGCGCCGAAGCCCTGACGGATACGGTGTTCTTCGAAGACGTGCTGGATGCGACGCGGCGCTGGAACAACGACCGGCGATTTCAGGTCGGCGTGCAGCTGCTGCGCGGCGTGATCAGCCCCGGCGTTGCCGCCCGGCATTTCAGCGACATCGCCGACGCCGTTCTTCAGACCCTGACCCCCGAGGTGATCGCCGAGTTCGAGCGCGCGCACGGCAACATCGAAGGCGGCGCGTTCGGCATGCTGGCGCTGGGCAAGCTCGGCTCACGCGAACTGACGCCATCGAGCGACCTCGACCTGATATTCGTCTACACGGCGGATGCGGATGACCTGCGCTCCGATGGCGAGCGGCCTTTGGCGGTGTCGCAGTACTACAGCCGGCTGGGCCAGCGGATCATCAACGCCGTCATGTCGATGACCGCCGAAGGCACGTTATACGAAGTCGACATGCGCCTCAGACCGAGCGGCAACAAGGGACCCGTCGCCACCTCGCTGGACGGGTTCCGCCGCTACTACGAGGAAACGGCCTGGACGTGGGAATTCATGGCGCTGGTGCGCGCACGCGTGATCTTCGATACCGGCATCGGCGAGCCGGTGCGTCAGGTGATCGAGACCGCGCTTAGGCGGAAGCGTGACGCCGTCACGACCGCCGCCGAAGTCGCCAACATGCGGGGCCGCATCGAGAAACAGCACGGCACCGATTGCATCTGGGCCATCAAGCAGGTGCAGGGCGGCCAGGTCGACGTCGACTTTATCGCGCAGTATCTGGTTCTGGCGCACGCGTGCGACCATTCGGAAGTCGTCTCGGCCGACGCCGCCGAAATCTTCGAAAAAGCTGCCGCACTCAATCTGTTGGATGAAGCCGACGCGCGTAAACTGACCGATGCGAAGCGGCTTTACCGCGATCTGCAGACATTTCTGGCGCTGACCATCGAAGGCGAGATGACCGACGCCAAGGTCGCGGGCTTTTCGGCGCCGCTTCGCGAAGATTTGATGGAGATCACCGGGTGCGAAACTTTCGAGAATCTTGAGCAGTTGCTCAGGAAAACCGAGGAAAATGTCCGCGACATCTTCATTCGCGTGCTCGGCGACCCCAAATCGACAAAGAAAGATGCGCCGCCCGGCAAATAATCGGGCGCCGCCACGAACGGAACGACTGAGACGACCGAACAGGAGAGACACATGCTCGACACCGGCGACAAAGCCCCCAACTTCAACCTTCCCGTCAACGGCGGCGGCAAACTGGCGCTCAAGGACCTCAAGGGCAAAACGGTGGTGATGTATTTCTATCCGAAAGACATGACGCCCGGCTGCACCACCGAAGCGCAGGATTTCCGCGACCGCATCAAGGCGTTCGAGAAGGCGGGCGCGGTCGTCGTCGGCGTATCGAAGGACAGC
>MDSW01055281.1_pt1 | contig 65803 bp, 64 predicted proteins | sample 811171 | NCBI WGS metagenome assembly MDSW01 (sample SAMN05326641, study PRJNA326480) | marine metagenome | isolation source: seawater | place: Atlantic Ocean: North West | collected 2012
AACTTTTGCAGCTGTAGCTTATCGATTTGGGAAGAATGAGCGATTTAAATTAGTAGAGATGTATGATGATGGGAATCATAATGATGGTATCTCAGGTGATGGCATTTATGGCTGTAAAATTAGTAATTGTAGCAACTCCTTGGACTATTACTTATATGCTGATAATGATAGTGCAGGTGTTTTCTCTCCTGTAAGAGCTGCTTATGAGTATTACAATATTAAGTTTGGAATTGGTGCAGGGGATTTGGTAATTAACGAAATAATGTCTAATAATGTAAGTGTAGTTTCAGATAATAGTGGTAAATATGATGATTGGATCGAGTTGTACAACACAACTAATTTTCCAATATCAACAAACGGACTTTTTTTAACTGATACGCTTGCCTATTTGCACAAGTGGGATTTGCCAAATACTGTTATCTATCCAAATTCATATTTAATTATTTGGGCTGATGAGGACGGAAACCAGGGAGAGGCGCATGCAAATTTTCAACTATCTAATTTTGGAGAACAAATTCTGCTGTCTAATACAGATAGTTCAATTATTGATTCAATAACGTATCTTCCTCAATTAGAAGACATATCATTTGCGAGAAGCCCTAATGGAATAGGACAGTTTATAATGCTGCCACCAACCTTTAATTCAAATAATGATTTTCCTAATTCAATAGAGGACATCATTGAAAGAGTGAAAGCGTATCCAAATCCTTTTTCTGAGAGAATATACTTTGAGAAGAAAGAGAATATAGTAGTCACAGATATTTTAGGCAAAATAATTTACTCATCGTCAAATACAAATGTAATTCAAACTTCTAATTGGGAAGCAGGAGTTTATTTCATATCTTTGAAAGGTAAAAATCAGACATTAAAAGTTATTAAAATCTAATAAAAATGAAATCACTAATTATATTATTAATTAGCATGGCGCTGCTGCGGTTAGATGCTCAAACAATTACAAATTACACAACGGCAAATGGGCTAGTTAGTGATTTTGTTGAATGTATTCATGTTGATGTTGATGATAATATATGGTTTGGTACTAGTATTGGCTTGCAAAAGTATCATCCATCAACATTAAATTGGGCTAATTTTAACAGCACTACTTATCCTAATATGTTGTCAAATAATATTAAGGTCATTAACGGCACAATTAATGCAATTTGGATTGGATCAGATTTTGGAATTAATGTTTGGAATGACCCGGGACCTTTTTTTACTGCACACACTACCTCAAACGGGTTGCAGAGCAATCAAGTTAAGAGTATAGATGTAGATGGAAATTCTACAGATGATATTTGGATTGGGACAAATATGGGGGTTTCACATTTTGATGGAATAAATTGGTCGTCTTATTCTTCTCCAAACTTACATTGGAGTGGTGTTAGCGCTACTGCTTTTGATTCAAATGGAGAGAAGTGGTTTGCTTCTCCATTAGGAGGAATTACTCATTTTGATGGTATTGCTTTTACTACATATGACACTTCAAATGGTCTGCTTTCCCAAAATGTAACAGACCTAATAATTGACAGCCAAGACAATAAGTGGATAGGAACTGGTGCTGGCATTTCGGTTTTAGATGCTTCAAATAATTCTTTTACACATTATACACAAATGTATTTATTAGATCCTCCTGATACTTTGAATCCGGTTGTTGATATTGAAATAGATTCATATGGAAGAATATGGGTTGCTATTTATGTTGGTTATTTAGCTCAAGGGGGCGTAGCAATGTGGGACGGAAATCAGTGGATTGATTTTGATATATCTGACGGTTTAGCCGGCCCCAATATAAAAGACATAGCAATTGATTCTGAAGATAATGTCTGGGTTGCAACTAGCACAGGGGCTTCTAAAATTTCTTACACACCAGGCTCTACAACCAATTTTTCTAAATCAAAAATTAACATATACCCAAACCCAACAAAAGGAAAAGTTTATGTTAATAAGCTACAAGGCGCTAATACTTTTTCAGTATATAATAATTTAGGGTCTCTTGTCTATTATAAGTTGTTGGCTAATCAAAAAAAAATAGAGGCAGACCTATCATCTCTTCAAAAAGGCTTGTATTATATTAATTTAAACTCTGACAAGAAACAAGATAGTTATAAGCTTTTTGTTGAATAATCGTTGACTAACATCTCTCCAGTAATTAAAGCTCCATTAAGACGATAGAGCTTTAATTATTGTTTTGAAGCACTATCTTTTTTCAGTAGTATAAACATTCCCCTTCCACCAAAAACGCTCTTCTTTTGACGACCCATATTGCTCAACTGCCATATCAAAAGCAGAGCCAAATGAATGCATGTCAAATACTGGAAGTAAATCACCTAAATACTCTTTTGTTTCTAACTCTTTTACAATAGTATTAGGGTCCTCTATAGCAGCGGTCATTTCGGATTCTGCTAATTCCTTTGCAGACATTTTTTCAGGATGTTTAGGGGCAATAGTCATCTCATTGATTAAATGAGTTGCTCCAGCAAATTTATCAATGATAAACATTATGTATCTAATATCAACAGAGATTGTCCTTTGGATTTCTTTCTCAAAAGCAATATCACCGCTCATAGCTTCCCAATTCCCATCAAAAGCAGTGCCAACAATTTCACCCCAAGCATTAATTACAGGAGATCCAGAGTTTCCTCCAGTAATATCATTATTTGAAATAAAATTAATTCTTAAGTTTCCGTCTTTATCAGCATATTGTCCGTAATTGCCAATTTCATACAGTTCTTTTAATTTTTCTGGAACGATAAATTCTTCATTTGTTGCATCTTCTTTTTGCATGATGCCATCTATTGTTGTATAGTATTCATAATGCATTGCTTCTCCAGGCATATAATCGCCAATACTTCCATAAGTGGCTCTCATTGTTGAGTTAGCATCAGGATAATATTTTTTATCAGGATTCATTGCTCTAAGCCCGGCAATAAATAATCTATTTCCTTTAGTAAGCTTCTCTCTTACAATTGTTCTTTTTGGTAAAACATCTTCAATGTATTTATTGTAGATTGACATTAAAGTTTTATAAGCTGGGTCTCGTTCTATTTTTGCAGCATATGGATTGTCTAAAAACGCAAAGAATTTTTCTTTACTTGAAAAAATAGTTCTTTTAAAGACATTTTTGGCATACCAATTAAAATCTAATTTCTTAAATCCAAAAAGTTGATTTTCAATGGTTTTAAAAATTTTAGCATGTTGATTTTTGGGTACATTGTAGTAATACATTTCTAGCATTGAACTAAATAGCTCTTCATCAATAGATGCGTTATAATTTTTGTAGAAATCATTAGCATCTTTTTTGATTTTTCTTATCGCAATATTTCTTTCTTTAGCTTCTGTAGGCAGCGAGGAAATTGCTCTATTCATTCTAAATGACCAGTACATGATTTCTGCCCCTCCAAAGATAGCCTCATTTAGATATGTCCTATTAAGGGCAATGTTTTTGTTGGAGTGGTATGCGCTTTCAATTAAATCTAAAGCTTGGCCATATTTTTCAATTCTTTGATTAGAATCTGCAATCCATGCTCTTAATTGATCTTCTAAGGCAACTTTCTTATCATACACCCTCATCGATTTGAGACCTTTAGATTGACCAATGTAGTATTTCCAATAATTAGAAGTTTGTGCATATTTTGCAGCATACTGTATTTTTGTTTTTTTGCTAGCATCCATTCCAGCTTTCATTATAGCTAATTTTTCATCGCGAATTTCAACAGTAGTAGGACTAGTAATTTCTAAAGCCTCTTTAACCCCATATGAAGTTAGGAATCTGTCAGTTCTTCCTGGGAATCCAAAAATCATGGTGTAATCACCATTTTCTACGCCATTTAATTGAACAGGTAAGTGGTGTTTTGGTTCATATGCAATATTTTCTACAGAATAATCGGCCGGAGTACCATCAGGAGCACAATAGATACGATATAGGGCAAAATCACCAGTGTGTCTTGGCCACATCCAGTTGTCAGTATCTCCACCAAACTTGCCAATTGAAGAGGGTGGAGCTCCCACTAATCTAACGTCAGTAAACGTTTCGTACGTCATAACATAAAAGTCGTTTCCTCCAAAGAAGGACTTTACTCTTGCGCTATAATGTGTACTATCGGTAGCTTCTTTAACAATAGTTTTAGATATTTCACCGATTTTTGCCCTTCTTTCCTTTTCACTCATGTCATGATTTAATTCTGCAAGGACTCGTGCTGTTACATCTTCAATACTTACTAAGAATGAGGCTGTTAGCCCTTCATTAGCCAATTCTTCATCACGGCTCATAGCCCAGAATCCATCTTTTAAATAGTCGTTACTCAAGCTTGAATGTTCTTGAATAGATCCAAAAGCACAATGGTGGTTTGTAAGTAATAGCCCTTCTGAGGAGATCATTTCGGCTGTGCAAAATCCACCTAAAGATACAATTGCATCTTTTAATGATGAGTTGTTTACGGAGTACAAATCCTCAGCAGTCAGCTTAAGCCCATGGGCTTGCATATCGCTTTCGTTCATTGTCTTTAAAAGTTGCGGTAACCACATTCCCTCATCAGCAATTGCTGTAAATGAGAAAATTCCTGCCATTATAATTGATAATAAGTTCTTTGTCATGTTTTTAATTTTTATTTAGGCAAATTTATAATAATATCTTGCTCTTGTTGTGTGCTATAATATTCTTTTTAAGTGTTCTTGTTAACAATTATTATTCGAATAATAATTATAAGTTTGTGCCTTTAGAGGCTCAAAATGATAATTAAGAAAAGAAAAAACTTAGATGGACGATATAAAATATATTAGAATAAATAAATTTTTATCAGAAATTGGTGTTTGCTCTAGAAGAGAGGCAGACAAACTAATCGAACAGGGAAGGATAAAGGTAAATGGAGAAACACCACTTATGGGAACTAAGATTACAGTAGATGACGAGATTCATGTTAATGGGAAAATTATAAATAGCCCTAAAAAGAAAAACATGGTATATATCGCTTTTAATAAACCTAAGGGAATAGTTTGCACAACAGATACGAAAAGAGAAAAAAATAATATTATTGAATATATTAATTATCCAACTAGAATATTTCCAGTTGGAAGGCTTGACAAACCATCTGAAGGTCTCATTTTTCTTACTAATGACGGGGATATTGTAAATAAAATTTTACGAGCACGCAATAATCATGAAAAAGAATATGAAGTCACTGTTAATAAGCCAGTAACTAAAGCATTTATTAATGAAATGTCTAATGGGGTTCCTATTTTAAACACGATTACAAAAAAGTGTTTTGTTAAGCAAACAGGAAAAAAAACATTTAAGATAATTTTAACTCAAGGCCTGAACAGACAGATTAGAAGAATGTGTGAACAGTTAAATTATAAGGTGCTGAAACTTAAAAGAGTTAGAATTATGAATATAAAACTGGATATCCCTGTAGGTTCTTATCGTGATTTTACACCTAAAGAATTAAATCAAATTAATCAGGCAGTGGAGCATTCCATAAAAACTTTTGATGCAGAAAATTAAATTTTAGATTTTTTAAAAACAGGCACTGCAGAGCATGCCTCGCCAAACATCAAACTACTTACTTTATTTTGAAGTTTTTTTGTAATTGCAATGTAAAGACATTCGTTAAGTTGAATTTGGCCACAACCTTTTACGATTACTTTTTTATTTTCATAATCTAAGCTATTTATATTGTCAATATTCTCAGTAAATAATTTAAGAAATACATCTTCTTTTTTACCATAGTAGACATCTGTATTAGCAGTTTGTAAATAAGAGGTAATCAACATAAAAGCCCACATAGGCACAATTGCATCTGCACTACAATGCAAAGCTACTATAGTATTTTTATATATTGAAAAATCAAATTCCTTTAAAGATTTTCTGAAATCTTTTTCTTTAAGAACAATGCCATTAAAAAGGAGATTCTTTATATCAAATTCAGAGATTGGTGTTGTGGGCACATAATCTGTTAAGTCAATAGTAACTAATTCTGAATTTGCAACTCTATTTATAATGCCTTCCTCCATGTTTATAGCATGCCTAATTCTAATTTTGCCTCCTCACTCATCATATCTTTTGTCCATACAGGCTCAAAAACTATTTTTACCTTTACATCTCTTACTTTAGAAACAATTTTACATTTGTTTTCTACTTCTACAGGTAATGTTTCAGCAACAGGGCAGTTTGGACTAGTTAAAGTCATAGTAATATTTACATTATACTCATCACTTACCTCTACGTCATAAATAAGGCCAAGATCATAAATATTTACGGGTATTTCAGGATCATAAATCTCGCAGATTACTTTGATAATTTCTTCTCCTATTTTCTGCAATTCCTCTTCTTTTTTCATGTCATTTATTTAGTGCTAGTGCGTAAATCTTCATTTCTTTAATCATTGAAACAAGTCCATTTGCCCGAGTAGGGGAAAGTTGTTCTTTAAGCCCTATATCATCAATAAAACTTAAGCTTGACTTAGAAATTTCACAAGGCTTTTGATTTGAGAGAGTTCTAATGAGTATGGCGATTATTCCTTTGGTCATAATAGCATCACTATCTGCAGTATAGATGATTTTATCATTCAGTTTTTCTGCATGTAACCAAACTCTACTTTGACATCCCTTTATTAGATTTTCATCTATTTTATGTTTTGGACTTATAATTGGAAGACTCTTACCCAAATCAATCATGTATTCATACTTCTGCATCCAACTATCAAACATATTGAATTCATCAATTATTTCTTTTTGAATTTCTGTAATAGATTTCATTTACGATAACATTTTTTTTGCCTGTTTAATGGCTCGTACACAAATGTCAATTTCTTTTTTTGTATTGTACACTGCAAAAGAAATTCTAGCTGTTCCTGGAATATTATATCTCTTCATTATAGGCTGGGTACAATGATGCCCTGTTCTTATAGCGACTCCTAATTTATCTAAAATTAGTCCAATATCGTACGGATGAATATTTTTAATATTAAAAGAGATTATTCCAGTTTTTTGTTTAGATGTGCCATAAATCTTCAGCCCCTCTATTTTTAATAGCTCATTTGTTGCATATTGTAATAAACTATCTTCATGCTGTGCTATATTTTTCATCCCCAAATTTGATATAAAATCTATTGCATTTTTAAAAGCAATTACCCCAGAAATATTTGGAGTTCCAGCTTCAAATTTATGTGGTAATTCAGCATAGGTGGTTTTATTAAAACTAACGTCTTTTATCATTTCGCCTCCTCCTTGGTACGCAGGCAACTCATTTAGTATACTTTCTTTGCCATACAATACCCCAACTCCAGTTGGACCGTACATTTTATGCGCAGAAAATGTGTAAAAATCTGCATTCAGATTTTTCATGTTTAAAGCAATATGTGATGCAGCTTGAGACCCATCAATAAATACTTTTGCGCCCATTTTATGAGATAGCATAATAATATCTTCAATTGGATTTATATTTCCTAGTGTATTGGAAATATGTGATATAGCCACTAATTTTGTTTTTTTAGAAATAGATTTTTTAAAAAAAACCATATCTAACTCTCCATTTTCTAAAAGAGGGATTATTTTTAAATTTGCACCACTAATTTCAGAACACATTTGCCATGGGACAATATTAGAATGATGTTCTAGTTCAGAGATAATAATTTCATCTCCTTTTTGTAGTATTGATCGATATCCATTAGCCACTAAATTTATAGAATCTGTGGATCCTTTAGTAAATATTATTTCATGATTATGTTTTGCCCCTATGAATTTTTTTACGGCGCTTCTTGTCTGCTCAAATTTATCAGTTGCCAACCTACTTAAAAAATGTACACCCCTATGAATATTTGCATTTTCATTTTCATAGTAATTAGTAAGCGCATCAATTACCATTTTTGGCTTTTGTGTTGTAGCCCCATTATCAAAATAAATTAAATTCTCCCCATTAATTTTGTTATTTAAAATAGGGAATAAAGCTCTTATTTCTTTAATATTTAACATTATAATGAAAAGTCGAGGTCAACATTTAGCTTTTCTGCTAATAATTTTTTTGCTAAAAGAATAACTGTATCAATAGTTATATTATTTATTACTTCAGAAGCAAATGCATATGTTAAAACAGCTTGAGCCTCCTTGAGGCCAATTCCTCTTGTTCTCATGTAAAAAAGCGCATTTTCATCTAATTGCCCGATAGTACATCCGTGGCTACATTTTACGTCATCAGCGTATATTTCTAGTTGAGGTTTACTATTGATAATTGCATTTTCACTTAGCAAAAGAGTATTGTTAGCTTGAAAGGCATCAATTTTCTGAGCATCTTGACGCACCATTATTTTTCCATTAAAAACTCCTTTTGACGAGTCTAAATAAATTCCTTTATACATTTCATTTGACCTACAGTTAGGGGTTTTATGATCAACAAATGTATGATTATCAGCTAATTGGGAATCAGTTAGAACAGAAATTCCATTCATATTGCTCTCCGCATTTGATCCGTTTTGCTCAAAATGCAGATTATTTCTGACAAATTCACCGCCAAAAATTAGTGTGTTTATACTGCAGATAGAATCTTGTTTTTGATAAATAGACATACTATCAATTAGTTTTGAGCTAGATGTATTGTTTTGAATTTTATTATATTCTAGCTTTGAATTTTTCGCACAATCTATTTGAGTAAAATGGTTGATAAATGATGAGTGGCAGTTAATATTTTGAATCTTCTCGATAAATTTTACTTCTGAATTATTTCCAACGGAGAGATTATTTCTATATTGAGTAAAATTATTTTCTACTGTGTTAAAAAATAAAATCTCAATAGGGTTTTCTATTTTAGTGTTTTCGGCAACAGAAATGGTATATCCACTTTTTGCAAGAGAGTAATTTAGTTTTGAGATAGAGTCTAAGCCATTGCTTTCAAAGTTGGAGTAATTGGCAATAGTCACACCTTTAAGAGAAGGTTTTAATACCATTTTTCCATCTACAAAAACTATTAAATCTTTAAACCCTAGACTATGATTTTTGATTTCTAAATCATTAAGGGTTTTACCAACAAGATTAATATGGTAATTTTCAGAAACAATTCTTTTTAATGAAGTATATTTCCACTCTTCGTTTTTTATTGTTGGAAATCCTTCATTCAAAAAAGAGGCTAATATTTCTTTTTTGTCAGAGGAAATGCCTACCTCATTAGAGTAAGTTTTTAGGTTTTCTATTAGTCCCACTTTTTATCTTCTTCTTTCGTTATCCAATCATATCCTTTTTCTTCAAGCTTTTTTGCCAAATTTTTATCTCCAGACTTTATAATCCTTCCATTATATAAAACATGTACAAAGTCTGGAACAATATAATCTAGTAATCTTTGATAGTGTGTTATAATTATTGTTGCATTCTCTTTTGACTTAAGCTTGTTTACTCCATTAGCCACAATTCTTAAGGCATCAATATCTAAACCTGAATCTGTTTCATCTAGTATTGCTAGTTTTGGCTCTAGCATTGCCATTTGAAAAATTTCATTTCGTTTTTTTTCTCCACCAGAAAAACCTTCATTCATGTTACGCGATAAATATCCTGACTTTATTCCAAGTAATTCCATTTTTTCTCTCATTAATTTAAGAAGCTCTGGCGCTGAAATTGCACTTATTTCTTTAGCTTTTCTTCTTTCATTTATCGATGTTTTGATAAAGTTTGAAACAGATATTCCAGGAATTTCTACAGGATATTGAAAGGAAAGAAAAATTCCTTGATGCGCTATTTCTTCTGGACATAAATCCAGCAGATCTTCGCCATCAAACTCGATAGACCCACTTTCAACTTCATAATCCTCTTTGCCTGCTATTACAGCAGAGAGAGTGCTTTTGCCAGACCCATTTGGGCCCATAATTGCATGCACTTCTCCTGCTTTAACTTCAAGGTTTAATCCTTTTAAAATTTGGGTATCTTCTACCCCCGCTTTTAAGTTTTTAATTGTTAACATATTTTTGAGTTTAACCTACAGATCCTTCTAGGCTGATTTCTAATAATTTTTGTGCTTCTATAGCAAATTCCATTGGCAACTTATTTAGTACGTCTTTACAATATCCATTTACAATCAAAGCAATTGCCGCTTCTGTGCCAATACCTCTTTGGTTGCAATAAAAGATTTGATCCTCTCCAATTTTTGAAGTTGTTGCTTCGTGCTCTACTTTTGAAGAGCTGTTTTTCACTTCAATATATGGGAAGGTATGTGAGCCGCATTTATCTCCCATTAGCAGCGAGTCACATTGAGAGAAGTTTCTTGAATTTTTAGCTCCCTTAGATATTGTAACTAATCCTCTATAATTCCCATTACTTTTTCCTGCTGAAATACCTTTGGCAATAATAGTACTTTTTGTGTTTTTTCCAAGATGAAGCATTTTTGTTCCTGTATCTGCTTGCTGTAAATTATTAGTCACTGCTACTGAGAAAAATTCTCCAATTGAATTATCACCTTTTAAGATACACGAAGGATATTTCCAAGTAACAGCAGAACCTGTCTCAACTTGTGTCCATGAGATTTTAGCATTTTTGTGACAGACACCTCTTTTAGTTACAAAATTGAAGACACCACCGTTACCATTTTTGTCTCCGGGATACCAGTTTTGTACAGTAGAATATTTAATGTCAGCACCATCTAAGGCAATCAGCTCAACAACAGCAGCATGTAATTGGTTTTCATCTCTCATTGGCGCAGTGCACCCTTCCAAGTAGCTTACCTGAGATCCCTCATCTGCAATTAAAAGCGTGCGCTCAAATTGACCTGTTCCGGCTTCATTAATTCTAAAATAAGTAGACAATTCCATAGGGCACTTTACCCCTTTTGGAATATAGCAAAATGAGCCATCAGAAAATACAGCTGAATTAAGGGCAGAAAAAAAATTATCTCTTACTGGCACAACACTGCTTAAATATTTTTTAACTAAATCGGGATAATCTTTGATTGCGTCAGAGATAGAACAGAAAATTATACCTTTTTCAGCGAGAGTTTTTTTAAAAGATGTTGCAACAGAAACAGAATCCATTACAATATCAACCGCAACATTTGCAAGTCTATTTTGTTCATCAATAGAAATACCAAGCTTGTCAAAGGTTTTTTTCATTTCAGGATCTAGGTCATCTAAACTATCTAATACTGGTTTTTGTTTAGGGGCAGAAAAATAACTTACATCTTGATAGTTTGGTTTTTTGTATGAAACGTTTGCCCATTCAGGCTCATCCATTTCTAGCCATATATTATATGCATTAAGCCTGTATTCCAACATCCATTCAGGCTCATTTTTCTTTTCAGAAATAAGACGAACTACATCTTCTGAAAGTCCTTTTGGAATAGTGTCAGATTCAATGTTAGTAGTAAATCCGTATTTATACTCTCTAGAGGTTACTTTTTCTAATAATTCATCTTCTAATTGTTGTTTCTGTTCGCTCATTTTATATGTTTTATAAAGAAAAACTTTCTCCGCAGCCGCAGGTTCTACTTGCATTAGGGTTATTAAAAACAAATCCCTTTCCATTTAATCCATCAGAGAATTCTAAGGTTGTTCCAACTAGATACAAAAAACTTTTTTTATTAACCAAAAGTTTAATTTTATTGTCTTCAATTAATTCGTCATCATCACCCTTTAAATTATCAAAGTCTAACTTATAACTTAGCCCGGAGCAGCCTCCACTTTCAACCCCAACCCTTACAAATTGTTTTTGCTCAGAATTTTGACTTAGCAAAAGAAGCAACCTATCTCTTGCTGAATTACTCACTTCAATCATGTTTTATTTTCTTTAGATGTCTTCTAATTTTGACTTGCAAAGATATAAAATAAGGTTCATATTTTGTATCTTTGCGTTATGAGTTTATTTAACAATAAAGACGCACCAATGACATCAATTGAAAGCTTGGGAGAGTTTGGTTTGATAGACCGTTTAACAAGTGGAATTACAACTAAAAACAGCTCAACTATAAAGGGAGTTGGTGACGATGCTGCTGTTATTGATAATGGTGACAAGTATCAATTAGTAAGCACTGATTTATTGGTAGAAGGAGTGCATTTTGACTTAGCCTATACACCATTAAAGCATTTAGGTTATAAGGCTATTGCTGTTAATGTCTCAGATATTTGCGCTATGAATGGCGAAGCAAAGCAGATTACGATTGGACTTGCATTAAGTAATCGCTATTCTGTTGAGGCTCTGGAAGAGCTTTATAAAGGAATAAATTTAGCCTGCAAGCATTATGGGATAGACTTGATTGGAGGGGACACAACATCATCATCAACAGGGCTGATGATTAGTATTACTGCTTTAGGAGAAGTAGACAAAGACAAAGTTGCCTATAGAAGTGGTGCTAAAATAAATGATTTAGTAGTTTGTACTGGAGATTTAGGTTCGGCATATTTAGGTCTTCAGCTTTTGAAAAGGGAGAATGGGATTTTTAAAGAAAACCCTACAATTCAACCGGATTTGAGCGGTAATGATTATGTTCTTGAAAGACAATTAAAACCTGAAGCAGGTATTAAGTATATTAAAATTTTAAAAGAATTAGAAATAGTGCCGACTTCAATGATTGATATTTCAGACGGTCTTTCATCTGAAGCATTGCATCTTGCAAAATCTTCAAATGTAGGAATTACAATACATGAAGATAAAATTCCTATTGATTATACGGCCATGAACCTTGCTAATGAGTTTAATATTAATCCAATTTTTTGCGCTATTAATGGAGGTGAAGATTATGAATTGCTATTTACAATTGGCCAAGAGCATTATGAAAAATTAAAAAAGGACCCTGATTTAACAATTATAGGTTTTGTTACTGACGCATCAGAGGGAAATAATTTTATTGCTAAAGATGGTAGCTCTCATTTGCTTACTGCGCAGGGCTGGGATGCTATTATAAACAGTTAATAAATAATTAGTTTAAGCATTCATCAAGTCTTCAATTTCATTAACTTCAATAGGAATATTTTTCATTAAATCTTCTGGCCCGGTTGCTGTAACTAAGATATCATTCTCTAGTCTTACACCTAGCTTTTCTTCAAATATATATATTCCAGGCTCGCAAGTAAATATCATTCCCTCTTTTATTGCCCAATCAAAACTGCCAACATCATGTACATCAAGCCCTAAATAATGTGAGGTGCCGTGCATAAAATATTTTTTATATAGCGGGTTTAACGGGTTTTGTTTTTGTACATCATGCTTATCTAGAAGACAAAGTTTAATAAGCTCAAGCTCCATGATCCTTCCAACTTCAGCATTATATTCTTTAAAACCAACACCTGGGGTTAGCATTTTAGTTGCTTCTTTCATTACATGTAAAACTGAGTTATAAACCGCTTTTTGTCTTTTGGAGAACCTGCCGTTAACAGGAACGGTTCTTGTTAAATCTGAAGCATAATTGGCATACTCCGCTCCAAAATCCATTAATAAAATATCTCCATCTCTACAGCGTTTATTATTATCTATATAGTGTAAAACACAAGAGTCAACTCCAGAACCGATAATTGGCTGATAGGCAAAACCTGTGGAACGATTTTTTAAAAACTCATGCATTAATTCTGCTTCAATTTCATATTCCATTATACCTGGCTTTATAACAGGAAGTATCCTTCTTAGTCCTTTTTCAGTAATGTCACACGCAGTTTGTATTAGTGCGACCTCAGCATTCGACTTAATTGCTCTAAGCTCATGCATTAATGGAGCAACTTCTTTAATCGTTTTATTTGAGAATTTTTTGACAATCATATTTCTAAACCTGTCATCTCTTGTCTGCACTTCAGAGGCCGATCGGCTATGCATGTTTTTGTTGAGGTAGATGTTTTCGCATACACTTATTAGCTCTTTTAGCTTGCTTTCCAGCTCATTTAACCAAAAAACAGTTTTAATCCCTGAGACTATGAACGCGTCTTCTTGTGTGAGTTTTGCCCCTTCCCATATTGCTATATGCTTATTTGTCTCTTTCAAAAACAAAACCTCACGCATATTTTTATCTGGATGATTTGGAAATAAAATCAAAACGCTTTCTTCTTGGTTTATTCCGCTTAACCAAAATAAATCATTGTTTTGTCTAAACGGCATGGTGCCATCAGCATTTGTTGGCATAATGTCATTAGAATTAAAAATAACAATATCATTTCCAGTAATTTTGTTGCTAAACAAAGCTCTATTTTTTATAAATAGCTGACTGTCAATTGGCAAGTATTTCATAGTAGATATAGTTTAAAAATTCAAAAGTAATTAAATCTTTAATAATTTACATTCATTCATAATTTGAATTTTATGTAATAAATACTTAAGGAATTAATATTTGACTGTTATATTTGCCATTTAATTAGCGATAAAATATAAAATGAGTAATAGAATATTAAACTCTTCGTTATCAAGAAAAGTTTTAATGGCCCTGTCAGGATTTTTCTTAATGGTTTTTTTAATACAACACTTTACAATAAATTTTCTTTCATTAATTAGTCAGAATCTTTTTAATAATGTTTCTCATTTTATGGGTACAAATTTTTTAGTTCAATTTATTCTTCAGCCTGTATTAATGTGTGGCGTCGTATTTCATTTAATTATGGGCATGTACCTTGACAGAAAAAATAGGTCTGCTAGACCTATCAATTATGCAATGGAAAGCCCAAGTAATAATTCAAGCTGGGTGAGCAGAAATATGATTATTACAGGAGTAATGATAATGCTTTTTCTTGGCCTACACTTTTATGATTTTTGGATTCCAGAAATTAAGATAAAGTATATTGATGGAGATATGTCAGGTCTTCATAATGGCGAGTTTAGATATTGGCACGAGCTTAATCATAAGTTTCATGATATTTATAGGGTTGTTATATATTGTGTTGCATTTGTGTTTTTATCTCTACACCTAATGCATGGTTTTCAGTCTTCGTTTCAAACTGCAGGAATAAATCATTCGAAATATACACCAATAATTAAATTAATTGGCTTTACATATGCAATTGTTATTCCGCTAGGCTTTATATTCATTGCAATATATCATCATTTGTTTTCTGTAACACTTTTGTAACACGATAATTATATAAAGGAATCGACAATTTTGTTTTAATTAGCATTTGCAAGCAGGCTATTTAGAATTGGTTTAAATTATATATTTGTAACACAAAAGCCGTGTTACAAATGCAGATTAATTCTTTTTTCCGTACTTTTACAAAAAAGTTTTATTTATGAGAAAGGTAACGTTTTCGCTTAATTATAGAAAGCCAAAATCAGAGTATGATAAGAATGATCATCTGATAGTATGTATCAGGTACTATTTTAAACCAAATGATTCAAAAAATTCAAAAATAAAGAAACTTAGCACAGGTGTAAAGTGTAAGATAAAAGATTGGAATGAGAATTGGCATAAGACTAAAGATAGGCGGCCAATAATGGATACTGATCCAGATTATGTTTATAAAAACAAGATCCTCTCTAGAAAGGTAGAAGATTTTTTGAAAAACCTCGATGACAATGTTGCTATAAGCTCTAGTAAGAAACTTATTTCTAATGAACCTACTGGGCCTATAGCTAGCAAGTGGACTAAACATAAAAACACAATTAATCTTGTTAACCCTTCAAATAAGAGAAACATCGATGTCATTGTAGTTGGAACAGGTTTAGCAGGAGGGTCTGCTTCTGCAACATTAGCAGAATTAGGTTATAATGTTAAGACCTTTTGTTATCAGGATTCTCCAAGAAGAGCCCATTCAATCGCCGCACAGGGAGGAATAAATGCGGCAAAAAACTATCAAAATGATGGCGACTCTGTATATAGATTGTTTTATGATACTGTTAAAGGGGGCGATTATAGATCTAGAGAATCTAATGTTTATAGACTGGCGGAGGTGTCTACAAATATCATAGATCAATGTGTGGCGCAAGGAGTGCCTTTTGGCCGTGATTACGGCGGCCTTTTGGATAATAGATCTTTTGGCGGAGTTTTAGTTTCACGAACTTTTTATGCTAAGGGCCAAACAGGGCAACAGTTATTATTAGGAGCTTACTCTGCGATGAACAGACAAATTTCTAAGGGGAAAATCACTGCTTATAATAGACACGAGATGGTTGAACTAGTTACCGTAAAAGGTAAAGCTCGTGGAATAATTGCTAGAAATCTAGAAACAGGAGAGATAGAGAGGCATTCTGCTCACGCAGTAGTAATTGCTAGTGGAGGTTATGGAAATGTATTTTACTTATCAACAAATGCTATGGGATCCAATGTAACTGCAGCGTGGAAAATACATAAAAAAGGAGCCTTTTTTGCTAATCCTTGTTTTACTCAAATTCATCCTACTTGTATACCAAGAAGTGGAGAACATCAATCAAAATTAACCTTAATGTCAGAATCATTAAGAAATGATGGAAGAATATGGGTTCCAAAAAACATCAAGGATGTTCAATTAATTCGTGCAGGAAAATTAAAACCAACTGAAATAAAAGAAGAAGATAGAGATTATTATTTAGAAAGAAGATATCCAGCATTTGGGAACTTAGTTCCTAGAGATGTTGCATCACGAGCGGCAAAAGAGAGAATAGACAAGGGATTTGGTGTTAATAAAACTGAAGAGGCTGTATATTTAGATTTTGCTTCTGCAATTGAAAGATATGGGAGGCAGGAGGCAGCAGTTGCTGGAATTAGCAACCCAAAAATGGAAAAAATTATAGAACTTGGTGAAAGGGTGATTGAATCAAAATATGGCAATTTATTTCAAATGTATGAAAAAATAGTTGCTCAAAACCCATATAAAACACCGATGATGATTTATCCTGCAGTTCACTATACTATGGGGGGTGTTTGGGTAGACTATAATTTAATGACAACAATACCTGGTTGTTATTGTATTGGAGAAGCAAATTTTTCTGATCATGGTGCAAATAGACTGGGCGCATCGGCCTTAATGCAGGGATTGGCAGATGGGTATTTTGTGTTGCCATATACTATTGGCGATTATTTGTCAGCGGAAATACAAACAGGTAAAATTCCAACTGATTTAAAAGAGTTTGAGACCGCTGAAAGAAAAGTTAAAGATAGAATAGATAAGTTTTTTAAAATTAAAGGCAATAAGTCTGTTGATTATTTTCACAGAAAATTAGGCAAAATAATGTGGGAGTATGTAGGTATGTCAAGAAATAAGAAAGGATTAAAAACGGCTATTCAAAAAATTTCTGATTTGAGAAATGATTTTTGGTCTAATGTCAGGGTTTTAGGAAATAAACATTCTTTAAATCCAGAGCTTGAAAAAGCAGGTCGAGTTGCCGACCTTTTAGAGTTAGGTGAATTATTTGCTAAAGACGCACTAGATAGAAATGAAAGTTGTGGCGGACATTTTAGAGAAGAATCAGTAGAGATTGATGGGCCACAGAAGGGAGAAGCTAAAAGAAACGACAAGAAATATGCATACGTATCTGCCTGGGAATATGCTGGCGACCCTTCAAAATCTATACTTCACAAAGAAGAACTAGTGTTTAATGATATAGAGTTAAAACAAAGAAGCTATAAATAAAAAATTATGGATTTAAAACTAAAAATTTGGAGACAAAGCACTAGAAAAGATAAAGGAAAGATTGTAGATTATAGTGTAACTGATATTTCTGAAGACTCATCATTTTTAGAAATGCTTGATATTTTAAATGAGAATTTAATAAATAATGATGAGGAGCCTATTGCATTTGATCATGATTGTCGAGAAGGAATTTGTGGAATGTGCTCTCTTTTTATAAATGGACAAGCACATGGGCCAGATCGAGGAATCACCACTTGTCAATTACACATGCGAACATTTAATGATGGGGATACAATATATATAGAACCATGGAGATCTTCAGCTCTTCCTGTTATTAAAGATTTAATAGTTGACAGATCTGCATTTGATAGGATTCAACACGCCGGCGGTTATATTTCAGTGAATACATCAGGAAATACTCAGGATGCAAATGCCACACCTATTCCAAAAGCAGACGCAGATAAAGCTTTTGATGCTGCTACTTGTATAGGATGTGCTGCCTGTGTTGCTACTTGTAAAAACTCTTCTGCAATGTTATTTGTATCTGCAAAAGTTTCTCAATATGCTTATCTACCACAAGGGAAGGTCGAGAGCAATGAGAGAGTATTAAATATGGTTAAGCAGATGGACAAAGAAGGGTTTGGTAATTGTACAAATACAGGCGCATGTGAAGTAGAATGCCCTAAAGGCATTTCTTTAGAGTATATTGCTAAAATGAACAGGGATTACTTAAAGGCAAAATATAAGTCTGAAAAATAGGAAATACGAATAAAATAACATTTATAAGAATAATAAATATAACTTGCTAAACATTAAATTACAATTGTGTTTTGTGTTAGCTATTATTTTTATTTGCTGTTTTTGATTTAAATATTTCATATAGCCAGATATTAGATAGTAGTAATAGCATTGAATAAAAGAAATCTTCAATTGGAATTGTCCAGATTCGAAAGTTTAATGTTTCATTATTATTATACCAAACTGGCGGATTATCTAAAGTACCCCCTGTTAATACTCCATTCACAATAATAAAGAATGACGCTGTAATTATAATGTAGGTTAGGTAGAATGTATTTGTGAATTCTTTTCTTTGATATGCCAGCAAAATTAATAACAGGCCAAGTGATATGAACGTAACTCCAGTATATACTTTATTATAAAAAAGGATTCCCAAAAACAGTATAACAATTCCTAATGCTAAAGTAATGAAATGAGGAGCTTTAATTTTAATCTTAATTTTGAGAAACACTTCAAAAGTAAAGACACAACAATATGGTATTATGGTAAAAAATAAAATTTCTTCTATAGGTAGATTAAACAAATAAGCCCCTGCTAGATGTTCATTGTTAAACCCCCAGACCCCATTTCTCGTAAATACTTCATCCCAGATAATGAATGGTATAGAAACTAGAATGTTAGCTTTAAAGAACGATGCCCAGTGCTTATAAAACTGAATTTTACTATTAAACGAGAATATTAATGGCACAATAATTGAAAAAGCCAGCACTTGAAAATATGTTGACATAATTATTTAAAATATTTTAATGGAACAATAAGCATTCCAAAATTTACACCATGATATTTGCCTCTATTTTTGTGATGTACTTTGTGTGCTTTTCTAATTGCCTTTATATACTTACTTTTTGTTTTGCTCGGAGGAGGTAATCTTCTATGTATAATAACTTCATGAATAACAAAATATGCTAATCCATATAGAGCGATACCCGTACCAATAAAAAAACCACTCGTTAAATTCTCATATCCAATAAAAATTAGAATAATAGAAGGGATTGCAAAAATTAAGAAGAAGTAATCATTTTTTTGAAAAATGTTATCTTTATTAACAACATGGTGATCTTCATGTAATGGCCATAAAAATCCATGCATAATATATTTATGCACTGCCCATGCGACAAATTCCATAAATAAAAATGTGGACACTACAATAATCAGAGATATTACAATTTTCATTTATTTATTGATTTTAATGATTTTATAATAAATTTTTGTGATTCTTTATTTTTAACACGTTGAATATTTTCAGTAACAAAATTAAGATCTTTTTCAATATCATTATTATAAAGTAAAAATCTTGGAAGATTTTTTTGAATGCTAAATCGAAGAAACCTTAGCTCAACTGATAATGGATCCTCCTTAATTGCTGATTCGATCAGGCTTTTCCCTTTATTAAAAAAAAGAAGTTTTTTGCTGGGGCTATTAATGAATTTACATTTAATAAAATAAAAACATCCTGCATAGCCCTTTAATAAAACAGAATTTTTAACATCAAGAGTATTTAATTTTGCGCCAAGCTGATCACATCTAGCCTCGCTTCTACTTGCATTAAGATATAATTCTCGGATTTTACACACCTCGCTATTATAGCTTGGAAGATTTAATATAATTATTAGTAATATTGATTTCATATTACATTATTTTCATCTGAATTTGCGAATAGATTAATATCATGATTTTAGTTATATTTGATATTCGTATTCTTTTTTTTAATATTTCTTTAGCATCCATACGTTTTATTTTTTTGAAAAGACTTATATAATATTTATAGGCAAGATAGACTCCTTTTTTCGCATCTTTATCTAATAGCTTAATTCCAATTAAACCATCAGCAAAATCTTTTGCAATATCTTCCTCAATTATTTTTTTTTCGTTGTTACTAAATGTTTTAATATTAAGGTTAGGAAAATAAATTCTGTTAAGGGCGTTGTAATCTTCATTCATGTCCCTCAAAAAATTAATTTTTTGAAAAGCAGACCCAAGAGATTCTGCATATGGCTTTAGCTGTTTATATTGCCCCTCTTTTTTATTTGTAAAAATTTTAAGACACATAAGCCCTACTGCTTCTGCAGACCCTTGAATATATTTCTTGTAAGTTTCTTTATTGCAAGTTTTGTTGCTAAGGTCATATTCCATACTATCTAGAAAACTATCAATTAAATCCCATTCAATTTTATATTTTTTAACTACTTTCTGAAAACTATTTATAATTGGGTTAAGACTTATATTTTCATCAACGGCATTAATTGTTGAGTGCCTCAGCTCATTAAGTAGTTTGTGCTTATTATAGTCATGAAAACTATCAACTATTTCATCGGCAAGACGAACAAACCCATATATTGAATAAATAGCATTCTGGTATTCTTTATCTAATAGTTTAATTGCAAGACTAAAACTGGTACTATATTCCTTTGTTGTTATTTTGCTACACTTTAAAGATATAGCATCAAATATTTCTTTTTGGTTTTTCATTGTAAAAATTTAGTTATATATTCAGCTACTATCTTGCCAGAAATTAACGATGGAGGAACTCCAGGCCCAGGAACAGTTAGTTGCCCAGCATAAAATAAATTTGGCACTTTTTTATTGATGATTTTAGGTTTAAGATTTGCTGTTTGCGATAATGTGTTTGCTAGACCATAAGCATTGCCTTTATAGGCATTATAATCATTTTTAAAATCATCAACACAGTAGCTCTTCTTAAACTCAACATATTTTCTAATATTTAAATTACAAAATCTTTCAAGACGAGTCATTATGATATTAAAGTATTTTTCCCGCATATTGTTAGAGTCTTCGAGTCCTGCTGAAATTGGCATTAAAATAAATAAATTTTCCTTGCCTTTAGGAGCTAATTCTGGTTCGGTTTTAGATGGGCAGCATGTGTAGAAGAGGGGTTGTTGAGGCCATATTTGATTTTTATAAATATCATTGCTGAATTTTTCAATGTCCTCATCAAAAAAAAGGGTGTGATGTTCAAGATTAGGAATTTTTTTTGATACGCCAATGTAAAAAAGTAGGCAAGAAGGAGAAAAGCTTTTTTTATTCCAGTATTCTAAAGAATAGTTTCGATATTTTTTATCTAGAAGTTTTTCCTCAACATGGGCATAATCAGCGCTAGCAACTAGAGCGTCTGTTTTAAACTCTTTGTTTTTAGTTGTTATTGAAAAAACATTTGATTTTATAATATTTATTTTTGTAACCTCGTGATTTGTTAGAATTTTAACTCCTTGTTGCAAGCATATTTTTTCCATGCTTTTTATCACACTATTAAAACCACCAATTGGGTAGTAAGTACCCTGCTTAATTCCGGAATAGGCCATAAGACTATATAGTGCTGGAATATTTTTCGCCTCTGTTCCCAAAAAAAGTACAGGAAATTCTAAAATAGTTATTAAGTATGGGTTTGAAAAATATTTTTTTATATGTTTTCTGTATGATGACAGTAGATGAAGTTTGCGGATATTTTTAAGCACTTTAGGAGCAAATAGTTCTGATACAGAAACACCAGGAGAGTTATATAAAAACTCTAGCCCAATATCATATTTTTGTTTTGCATCTTTCATAAAGCGCTTTAATTTTTTAGCACCATCCTCTTCGTACTTTTCAAACAGATTACAAATATCATTCCAATTTTCTGGCATAGTAACTTCTTCACTTTCAAATACTATTTTAAAGCCAGGATCTAGTTTCTTTAAATTATAAAAGTTTTCTATTTTACAGTTAAAATCATTAAAGAAATTTTCAAAAATTTCAGGCATCCAGTACCAGCTAGGGCCCATGTCAAATGAGTAGCCCTTTTCTTTAAATAATCTTGCTCTTCCACCAATAGTTTTATTTTTTTCTAATATTGTAACACTGTATCCGTTTTTAGCTAGAAACGCTGCTGTACTTAGTCCAGAGAAACCACTACCAATAACTATTACCTTCTTCATTATAATTTTTTGTAAAATAAGTCTCAAACATATGAATTCTAATAAAAATTACAAGCGCAATCTTCATGTTTCATATCGTAATTTTTTGTTTTTTATTATTTGCAAATTTACAACAATTATCCAGTTTGCATAGTTTTTTTGTAAAAATATTATGCAAAATGTTTGTTTTTGCTTAATATTTTTAGGAGGATAAGAGTTGCTTTGAAAAAAAGCAATATAATTTCAAGTAAGTTAAAATACACATATTATCTAGCGAAACTAATTTTTATTTATTTATTTTGTAGAATATCAGTAAGTTTGTTTTATGAAAAGGCTGCTTCAAATATTTATAGCTACCATTCCTTTAATTATATCTTTTTCAACATCTGACCCTGCATTAGCTATTAGGTTTTTAGTGTTGTCAATTTTTATTAGCGGAGTATTAATATATCAATTGTATATCAATCAATCAATATATAAGCAAATTATAATGCATCCTGCAATTATTTCATTTGGATTTATGATTATTTTTTACCTTATATCTTCATTTTTTAATGGTTTTGGCTCTGAATCAATTTATGTTGTAATTAAACTCGCTGTTTCGTATATTTTTTTAATCATACTTGTCAATTTTATAATAAAAGATGGATATTACTCACTTCTTAATTCTTTTATTTACTTCTCTATTTTATTATCGGCAATATATTTCTTACAGATGATAATTGCGTATTCGGATACAATAAATCTTGATTCAGCAATTTTGAGTCGCTATAATTTTAATAAAATAGCATCAACTATGGGCAATAGAAATTTATTGTCTTCTATTCAATTTTTGATGATGCCTGTATTGATTTATCTTTTTATCACAGCTAAAAAGCGAATTAAGATATTAAGTAGTGCTGCAATACTCTTAATTTTAATAATCTTATTTCACACTCAAACCAGAGCTGTTATTTTTGCTCTCATTATATTTTTCTGCTCAATGTTGATCTTGCATAAGAATAAAATAAGTAAGGCCTATTGGGCTAGCTTATTTCTAGTGATTTCTTTATTATTAGCTAGTAGTTATTTAGCAATAAGAGACACTAAAAATCAGCATATTTTTATAGAAAACACAGATAGAAGTATAGCATTTAAATCATCTAATAGATATAAATTATATAAGAGCTCAGTGCAATTAATATATGATAATCCTATTTTTGGAGTTGGTCCTGGAAATTGGAAAGTTAAGATTGGCAAATATGGATTATATCAAAGTAGCGTTGGAAAATCTTTTGCCCAAAGGCCTCATAATGATTTTTTATGGGTGTTTTCAGAAGGAGGGCTTATTCCAGGAATATTGTATTTACTACTGTTTTTAATATTATTAAGGGATTCTTATTTATTATATAAGCATAGAAAAGGTCAAGAGAGGCTCTTTTATTCGCTACTATTTTCCTGTTTTTTAGGATTTGGATTTATTAGCATGGTTGATTTTCCAATGGAAAGATTGAGTCATACAATTATCTTTTTTGTTTTAGCATCATTTGTTATCTCTGCGAGAACAAAAAAAAATAAAACAAAAATGTCAATATGGTTTAGGTTAATGCTCATTGTAATTAGTTTATTTGCTGTATACATAGCAACAATAAGATTTAAAGGAGATATATATGCTACTAAAGCAATATACTATAAAACTAAAGCTAGATGGGGCGATGTAATTAATTCAATTGAGAAGTCGTACAACAAAAATTATTATGAGATAGAGAACACATCAACTCCATTGTTATGGTTCAGAGGATTAGCATATTTTAATCAGCAGAGATATGATTTAGCATTGCAAGATTTTAAAGGAGCATACGAATTAAATCCATACCATGTTCATGTTATTAATAATCTTGCCACATGCTATGGTTATTATAATAATTACACTAAATCAAAAGAACTATATAAGGAATGTATATCTATCTCGCCAATGTTTGAGATAGCAGCTTTAAATCTAGCAATGATATATTCACATGAAGAAAGAGACGAAGAGGCTTTAGATGTTTTGTTAGGTGTTAGAAATTTTCATGTTGAAAATAGTTCTAATCTTTCTGAAATTTACATTAAAAGTTTTAATACAATTTTTAAAAAATTAACTAATAGACTGATTACTAATAAAAAAAGTGTTAAACTTGCCAGTAATAAAAAACAATGGTTTGCTCAAATAAAGCAATTGTATTTAATGAGAAAAGAACATCAAACATATTCTACAATTATTACATCTAATAAATTATGAAAAGAATAACAGCAATTATTTTATTACTTCTGCCATTTTATATCCAGTCACAAAACTTAATAAGCATAACACCTAATCAAGGAATACAAGGACAGACACTTTCATTAATTATTAGTGGTAATAATATGAATTTTTATGGATTCTCTAATTGTCCTGGTCTATCACAGTTTAGGTTTTTCCAAGCAGGAGGTATAAATGTAATGGATGGAACACCTACAATGGCAAGTCTTAATCAATTAGAAGGCGAGTTAACAATTCCTGCCTTCCAGCCAGTTGGACCTTATACTCTAGAGGTTCTTGATGGACTTTCCTGCAATTGGATTCAATTACCTTTTTCGTTTCAAGTCAACACCCCGGTGTCAACGACACATAGTGATTTAAACCCTTCAAAAGCACAGCCGTTAAGAGTGATAGATCTCTTAGGAAATGAAACAAAAAACACTAACCAGCCCCTCTTATACATATATGATAACGGAACGGTAAAGAAAAGAGTAGTTGTAGATTAAATGCATAAATTAAGGAAGTAGCTACTCCCCACAACCCTCAACATGTAAGATATTGATCTTAGATACAATTAGAGTTATTTGATTTCTTAAAACGTCTTTTCTTTTATGTGCTATTATTTTAGATTCTAATGGAAAATATTCCATTTCACAAATTGCCAAATAGAGCTCAACAATTTCTTTTGGATCCTCATCTTTAAATTCTATATCAAATTCTTCTAGTGACTCTTCATCTTTAAAAATATGTTGACCCTCGCCATACACCCACCAACCAGTAAGTTCTTTTTCTGCAGTGTTTTTAATAATAATTTTTACCTCATTAGTTGAATGTGCTATGTTTTTTTCAACATCAATTTTTATTTCACTTCCACATGATGAAAGAAAGAACAATCCATATAGAATTATAATATTGTTTAAATAATTTGTCATTTATAAAAGTTCATTTCGTCGATATATTTCCATGCTTTTTCAGGAACTAAATAAGACACATCTCTTCCTTTTTTTATTCCACTTCTTATAAATGAAGCTGATATTTCCATTTGAGGCACTCCTTTAATCAAATGTATATTTCTATGAGTATTTTTTATTTGATGTCCTTGTCTTGGATATATATAAATAGAATAATCTTTTAGAATTTGCTCGTGATTCTTCCACTTTGTAAAACTTTTAAAATTATCAGAGCCCATAATAATTGAGTAATTGTTTTTAGGAAATTTTTCTTTTAATCTCACTAAAGTATCAATTGTGTAAGATGGCTTTGGCATACTAAATTCAATGTCAGAAACATCTAATTTATTTAAGTTTTCAATTTCTGCTCTAATTATTTGCATTCTATGATGCTCTGCTAATAAGCTTTTTTTTTCTTTATGCGGGCTTTGAGGAGAAACAACAAAAATCACTTTATCTAGATCAGAAAATTCAGCGATATACGATGCAATGACTTTGTGACCAATATGCATTGGGTTAAAACTTCCAAAAAACAAGCCAATTTTCATTTTCTATGAGTTAATAAAATTAGTCACCACTTGCTTTGTTTCTTTGCAAGCAATTTCAAAATCATCATTTATTATTACAGAATCAAACTGTTTATTTAGTAAGATTTCTGTTTCTGCTTTATTTAGCCTTTTTTCTAACATTTCAGCAGATTCAGAGCCTCTATTTTCTAATCTTTTTTTTAGTATATTAATAGATGGCGGCATTATAAAAATAGATAAACATTTTTTAGAATACTGTTGCTTTATATTTAACCCCCCAATTACATCTACATCAAAAATTACATTATCGCCATTAGCCCAAATTTTTTCCACTTCTGTCCTTAACGTCCCGTAATATTGATTTTCATATACTTCTTCCCATTCTAGAAATTCATTTGCACGAATCTTTTTCTTAAATTCATTTTCTCCTATAAAATAATAATCTTTACCATTAATTTCATTTTCTCTTTTTTTACGACTACATGCAGATATCGAGAAGGAAAGGGAAGCAATGTTTTTAATTAAAAAATTAACAATAGAAGTTTTTCCTGCTCCTGAAGGAGCTGATATAACAATGAGCTTTCCCACTATAAGATATTTAACAATTGTTCTTTAATTTTTTCTAATTCATCTTTCATTTGCACTACTATTTTTTGCATTTCTGCATCTGAGGATTTTGACCCAATAGTATTTATCTCTCGCCCAATTTCCTGGGCTATAAATCCAAGTTTTTTGCCATTTGGAGATTCTGTTTTCATGGTTTCTAAAAAATAATCTAGATGCGCAGATAAACGAACCTCTTCTTCAGTAATATCTTGTTTTTCTAGATAGTAAATTAGCTCTTGTTGAAATCTATTTTCATCAATATTTTCATTATTAAGATCTGAAAGTTTTGAAGCCAAACTTTTTTTAATCTTTTCAATTCGAGATTGTTTAAAAGGCCTCAACTCTAACAAAAATGTAGATAATGCATCTATTCTTGCCTCAAGATCTTTTTCTAGCTTTTTACCTTCGTCTAATCGGAATTTTAATAAATTTTCAATAGCAGTATTTACCCCTTCTATAATTTTCTCCCATTCACCGACATCTGACTTTTCTTCTCCTTTTGTAAGAGCTTCTGGCATTTTTAATAATATTGGCATAATATCATTTTTATAAAAACTACCCAACAAGTTTGATTGTAACCCTAAATCTTTCTTTAATTTTAATATTTGCTTGTAATAATCTTTAATAATCGCAGTATTTATATTATATTTTTCGGAAGACTTTATTTGCTGTCTCCAAATAGACAATTCAATTTTACCTCTTTGTAATTTTTCAGAAAGCACTTTTTTTAAATCAATTTCTTTTTCTCTATAAATAGAAGAAATCTTTACAGTTGTATCAATTTGCTTAGAATTGAGAGATCTTAATTCAATAGTAAAATTAGCATTGGGTAGGTTGACTTCAGCCTTTCCATATCCTGTCATGGAGTTAATCATCAAAATATATTTTCTGCAAATTTATGAAAGTTTATCCGTTCTTGTATTTAAGGGCTCAACACTTACTAAATAAACTCCAATAAAAATGACAAGTGCTGATATAATTTTTATTTCATCTAACTTGTCAGATCTTCTAACTATAGCAAAAAGAGTTGCTAATACAGGCTGCAAGTAAATATAAATACTTACTGTTGAGGCATTGAGTATTTTTAATGCTGAAGAATTAAGCAAATATGCAATTATAGTAGTGCATACGACTACAAATAGCACTTCATAAATAATAAACGAAGGTAAAGAAACCCATTCTACTAATATCAATTCATTATAACCGAAGGGCAACACATACAGCAGGCCAAATGCAAAAACATAAAACATAACTGTAAAAGGATGGTATTTTTGCATTAGGGGCTTTACCAACACTAAGTATAATCCATATGAAGTTGCATTAACAAATACAAATATATTTCCTTTCATATACGAAGTTTCGCTATTTATACCCCCTCCAGCCAGAATTAAAGTGCTAGCACCTAATAATCCTAATGTTATTCCAATTCCTTTTCTCAAATTTATTCTCTCAAATAAAATAAGCGAAGACATTATAATAACCAAAACAGGATTGATTGTCATAATAATGGCTGCATTAATTGGCGTCGTTAAGTTTAATCCTTCAAAAAAAAATAACTGATTAATAGCTACTCCAAAAACACTACATATTGCTAAACGGACAATATCTCTTTTATTTACCTTTTCATTCATAAATAAAAAATAGATTAGCGAAAAGAAAATAGCCGCACCTGTAACTCTTAGTAAAATAAATCCTGATGGCTGAATAAATTCAGGCATTACGTCTTTTGCAAAAGTATAATTGATAGCATAGATTAGATTTGCTGCCAATAGATAAATATGAGCTAAAATTATTTTATTCAACCTATTAATTTTCAGCAAAAGTAAAATTAATTACTTCAACTTTTAATACATTTGCTATTAATATAAAGCTTAAATAATGACTATGAAATTTGGAACTAAAGCAATACATTCAGGACAAGAAGCTGACCCAACAACTGGGGCAATAATGACTCCTATTTATCAAACCTCAACGTATAAACAAGCAAGCCCTGGAGACTTTAAGGGGTATGAGTATTCCAGAACTGGTAACCCCACAAGAAGTGCTTTAGAGAAAAATCTTGCAGCTCTTGAAAATGGAAAACATGGACTTTGTTTTGGTAGCGGTTTAGCTGCAATAGATTCAATTATTAAATTGCTTTCTCCTGGTGATGAAGTTATCTCAACTAATGATTTGTATGGAGGTACATATAGAATTTTCACTAAAATATTTGAAAACTATGGGATCAAGTTTCATTTTACAGGAATGGCAAGCACAGAAAAAATAGAGCTATTAATAAATAAGAATACCAAAATGATTTGGGCTGAAACACCGACAAATCCAATGTTAAATATTATTGATATTGAGAGCTTAGGCAAAATTTCAAAAGCATATAAATTAATTTTTGTTGTTGACAATACTTTTGCAACTCCTTTTCTTCAACGGCCTTTAGACTTGGGGGCTGATATTGTTATGCACTCGCTCACTAAATATATGGGAGGGCATTCTGATGTGGTCATGGGAGCTGCAATTTGTAAAAATGACTGCTTAGCAGAAAGATTATACTTTATTCAAAATTCTTGCGGCGCAGTACCTGGTCCTATGGATTCATTTTTAGTTCTTAGAGGAATTAAAACATTACATTTAAGAATGCAAAGACATTGTGAAAATGGGAAATTAATTGCAAATTTCTTGAAAGATCATCCTAAAGTTGGTGATGTATACTGGCCAGGTTTTGAATCGCACCAAAATCATGAAGTTGCTAAAAAACAAATGGATGATTTCGGTGGAATGGTTTCTTTTAATTTAGTTGGCAATCAATTGAAACATGCTATTACTGTAGTTTCTAATACTCATTACTTTACTCTTGCCGAAAGTTTAGGAGGAGTAGAATCATTATGTGGGCATCCAGCTAGTATGACGCATGCAGCGATTCCTAAATTAGAAAGAGAAAAAACAGGAGTTGTTGATTCCTTGATTCGTCTAAGCGTAGGAATTGAGGATGTTGAGGATTTAATTCTTGATTTAGATAATGCTTTAAATAAATTGTAATTGGAGAAAGTTGCTTTTATAACTGGCACAGGCAAAGGAATTGGCAAAGCTATTGCAGAAACATTACTTCATGAAAAATATATAGTTTTTGGTTTTTCTAGAACTAATAGTATTGAGCATAAAAACTTTAACTTTATTAAAACAAACATATCTAATTTAGAAGAAGTTCAGAATTTAACCTTTCCAAAGCTGAAATCCAATGATCTTTTGCTAGTAAATAATGCTGCTACTATTGGTGAAATAGTTCCAATTGATATAAAATCTGATTTTGCAATTATTGAAGAATATAACCTTAATATTATTGCACCTGCTTTACTTTGCAAGAAATTTATTCGCAGTTTTCAAAAGGCAAATAAACTTATTATTAATATTAGCTCTGGAGCAGCTATTAAATCAGTACCTTGTTGGAGCACATATTGTTCTGCCAAATCAGCACTTGATAGATTCTCAGAAGTAATTGATGCAGAAAAACATAAAAATCTTGCTATATTTTCAGTTCATCCAGGAATTGTAGACACAAATATGCAAACTGAAATTCGTGATGCAGATCCTAATTTATTCCCCCTGCTATCCAAATTTACACATTATTATAAAAATAATGAGCTTGAAACAGCGGTAATTATTGCGCAAAAGATTATGTATATTATTAAAAATACAACAAAATTTAAGCAAAATGTACTGTCATTAAGGGATGTTAGCTTAAATTAACTTTTATTAAGCTGTTTTTTGTGTTTTTTCTCTCTTTGTGTTTGATTATCAGTTGTTTATGGCTTTCATCAATTCTTAACAACTTTGTGTTTAAAAACCTAATGAGATTATTAGTCTCATTATCAGTATATTAGTAGTAATAAATTGATATACAATAGTTTATGATTATTTTTTGGCGAAAAAGAATGAATTAAAAAAAATATAGCCTTAAAAGATTTTTAATAGAACTTTTTATGCCCATTCGAATTATGTTCTAATTTTGGCAGAGTATTAACCAAATTAATTTTTTATTATGGACAATGTATTTAAGTACATGAACGGCTTCTTCAAGGGGCTTACAGGACTAATCATGACTGTATTAGGTCTTGCAATTACAGTAACTTTTCTTTTTGGGGCTGATGGCTTCATGGGATTAGATGTTATTGGTAACATTGTTGGAGTTATCAATGGATTAGCAGCTGAAGGATTTGTAGGATTAATCGGAATATTAATCGTTTGGAACTTAATCTCAGGTAAATAAATAAACCTTTGATAAATTAATAAAATAGCCCTACATTTGTGGGGCTATTTTTATTTAAATCCAGAAATATAATGAATACATTCTTTAAGTCATTACAAGACAAATTAGCAGACATAATTGTGTTTGCTCTTACATTATTATGTTTAGGCATAATAGTTCAATTATTATTAGGAGAAAAAATATTAGGATGGGATCCTGTTGGTAATATTCAGGATGCAGGGCCATCATTTATAGGAGTTATTGCAATGATAGCTCTTTATTTGCTTTTTAAGAAAAAGTAAAATTAGTGAGCTTCTAACCAATTTAGCCCTTCTCCTAAATCTATAATTACTGGAACTTGCAAGCTAACTGCTTGTTCCATTTTTTCTTTTACAAGATTTTTTAATTCTTCTTTTTCTGAATTGTGCATATCAAAAACTAATTCATCATGCACTTGCAGTAACATTTTTGATTTCATATTTCTTTCCGTCATTTCTCTATCAATATCAATCATTGCAATTTTAATAATGTCAGCAGCTGAACCTTGTATGGGAGCATTAATTGCATTTCTTTCTGCTACAGATCTTATTACAGAATTTCGTGAATTAATATCTTTTAGATATCTTCTCCTCCCCATAATTGTTTCAACATATTTTTTTTCTCTTGCCTGTTCAATAGACCAGTCCATGTACTTCTTGACCTTTGGAAATTGCTCAAAATAGTCATCAATAATTTGTTTTGCTTGTTTTCGGCTCACGTCTATATTTTGAGAAAGACCAAAAGCTGAGATTCCATATATAATTCCAAAGTTAACTGATTTAGCATTTGAGCGCATTCTTCTATCTACTTCTTCAAGAGGGACTTTATATACTTTTGATGCTGTTACAGCATGAATATCTACAGCATTATTAAAAGCTTTAAGCATTCCCTCATCCTTACTTAGTGATGCCATAATTCGTAATTCAATCTGCGAATAATCAGCGGCCATTAAAGTGAAATTGTTGTCTCTTGGGATAAATGCTTCTCTAACTTTCATACCTCTTTTGGTTCGTATAGGAATATTCTGAATATTAGGATTGACTGATGACAACCTTCCTGTTGATGCTACTGATTGATTAAAAGTTGTATGAATTCGTTTTGTTAGAGGGTTTATTAATTCAGGCAGGGCATCAATATAAGTAGATAATAATTTTTTCACTCCTCGAAAAGTTAATATTTGTTCAATTATTGGATGAGTATCTTTTAACTTTAAAAGCGTTTCTTCTGAAGTAGAATATTGTCCTGATTTAGTTTTTTTAGGCTTCTTGCTCAATTGCATTTTATCAAAAAGAATTTCCCCCATCTGTTTAGGAGATGCAATATTAAACTCTGTTTCTGCGAGGTCATAAATATTTTTAGTAATTTTTTCTATCTCAATAGTAAGCTCTATACTATAACTTTTTAGCATCACTAGATCTAAAGAAATTCCTTCAAGCTCCATTTTCGCAAGCACTTTAATAAGAGGTAATTCAATTTTTTCAAATAAATCAGAAATACCAACTTTTTTCATTTGTGTTTCAAATATCTCAGCAAGATTATATATTGCTGAAGATTTTTCAGAAGCAAAATCAGTTAATAATGAACTTTCTAATGAAGAAAATGGGACTTTTATTTTTGATTTGCCGATTATACTGCTCTCTTCTTTTAATTCAACACCTAAATAATTCTCTGTAATAATATCTAGAGAATTTCGCATATCAGGATGTAATAAATAATGCGCTATTTGCACATCAAAAAGTTTCCCGTTCAATATAATATCATAATTTGAGAAAACCTTAATAGCAAACTTTAAATCAAAGCCTATTATTTGTAAGTTTTTATCTTCAAATAGAGATTTAATAACTGGTTTATTTTCATCATTCATTGGAAAATAAAATCCATTTTTTTGAGTAAAACTAACTGAAAGGCCTGTTATTTCTGGATTAAAGGAATCATTATTATCTGTAATTAATTGAAAAGAGAATCTTTTGCCCTTTCTTATTTCAGAAATAACATCTTTTAATTGATTTTTAGATACAAGCAATTTAAAATTTGTAGGCCCCACTTTTTTGTTTTTAACTATTGTATTTGAATGAGAGAATAAGTCAAATTGACCAGTATGATTTATTTTTTGATTTTTATTAACTAATGCATCTTGTTCTGTTATTATAGGATTTTGTTTCGCATTTACTTTTACGTTAATAGTTCTCTCTAAAAGAGTTTTAAACTCTAGTTCATCAAAAAGAGTTTTTATCTTTTCTTTATTTATTGGAGTATTTCTCAATCCTTTTTCATCAAACTCAATTGGGACATCTGTTATAATTGTAACTAGTTTTTTACACAGTAATCCTATCTCCTCTGAAACTTGAACTTTTTCTTTCATCTTACCTGTTAACTTATAAGAATTCGCAAAAAGCCCCTCCATGGTCCCGTATTCTTTTAAAAACTTTTGAGCAGTTTTCTTCCCAATTCCAGGAATTCCAGGAATATTATCTGCAGCATCACCCATCATGCCTAAAAAATCAATAACTTGATCTACTCTTTCTATATTAAATTTTTCAAGTACTTCAGGGACACCCCAAATAGTAGTAGGTTGCCATTTATTGCCAGGGCGATACATGAAAATATTTTTAGATACTAATTGTGCAAAATCTTTATCTGAAGTCATCATATAAGTTTGAAACCCCTCTTTCTCAGCTTTTTTTGCTAAAGTGCCAATTACATCATCAGCCTCAAAGCCATCTTTATAAAGTTTTGGGATATTAAAGGCCTCTAGTAATTTATCTATATAAGGAAGAGCAGTTTTAATTCCATCTGGCATCGCTTCTCTATGAGCCTTATATTCAGGATATTCAATATGTCGTTTAGTTGGGGAGCTTCTATCAAAAACAACGGCAATATGTGAAGGTTGTTCTTTTCGGATAACTTCATTCAAGGTATTTGTAAACCCAAATATCGCCGAAGTATCTAGTCCTTTTGAATTGATTCTTGGATTTTTTGCAAATGCAAAAAATGCTCTATAAATTAATGCAAATCCATCAAGTAAAAATAATTTTTTCTCATTTTTCATCTAAATGTAAAAATACAATTTATAGACATTATTTACTTACTTTTACTACTTTATATTTAATTATGGGTAAATCAGAAAACAAAGAAATTTTTAGTATATTATTTATACCCTTTCTACTTTTAGTAATAATGTGGGCGGTAAAAATAATTGAACTACAATTTGATTTATCTTTTATTAAATTTGGGGTACTGCCTGAAAGAGTAGAAGGATTAAAAGGAGTTTTCTTTTCTCCTTTTATTCATAAGGATTTAAACCATTTATTAAACAATTCATATCCAATACTTATACTTGGAGGCTTATTATTTTCTGTTTATAGAAAAATTGCTTTCCAAGTTTTTGTTTGGCTTTTTTTTATATCTGGATTTTGGTTGTGGATTATTGGAAGGCCATCTTTTCATATTGGCGCAAGTGGAATCATTTATGCACTTGCCTCATTTATTTTCGCAAGTGGTATTTTCAGCAAAAATTCTAGGCTATCTGCATTAAGTTTAGTCGTGATTTTTTTATATGGATCAATGGTATGGGGGATACTTCCAACTAAAGAACCGATTTCTTGGGAAGGTCATTTGTCTGGCTTTTTTGCAGGTATAATTGTAGCTATATTTTATAAGGATGAGGTTCCAAGACGACAAAAATACCAATGGGAAATTGACGAAGAAATTGATGAAAAAATACTAGAAGAAGATTCAACGGCCATCAATTATATTCTAAAAAAAGAAAGTCAAAAAGATTAATCTTTTGGTGGCTTAATGACTCCCCAATTAGAAGCAAACCATGTTCTTTCATGCATATAGTAAAAGCATAATTTTAACACTCGATCTAATATGACTAGCCAACCAACTTGACTTTTATCAATAGGAAGAAATCCAAAAAAAGGAGGCAAGTAAGATAACACAATAAATGTAGTTGTCATTGCTAATAAATTCCAAGTGATTGCTTTAGTAATATGTCTTTTTCTATTGATTGTTACTTTGTTCATGACTTTTATTCTTAGGAAAACAAATATATATAAAATACTAGCATCTGATACATGAGTTTAATTAAGTGAAAAAATGTATTTTCGCAACTCATGAAAAAAATCAGAAATTTTTGCATAATTGCACATATTGATCATGGTAAATCTACTTTAGCTGATAGGCTATTGGAATTTACTGGAGCTATAACTGAGAGAGAGCTAGAGGCTCAAGTATTGGATGATATGGATCTTGAAAAAGAAAGAGGAATTACAATAAAAAGTCATGCTATACAAATGGAGTATACTTATGAAGGAGAAGATTATATCTTGAATTTGATTGACACTCCTGGGCATGTTGATTTTTCATATGAAGTCTCAAGGTCAATTGCTGCTTGTGAAGGAGCGTTGCTTATTGTCGATGCCGCTCAAGGAATTCAAGCTCAAACAATTTCTAATTTATATTTAGCTTTAGAACATGATTTAGAAATTATTCCGATTTTAAATAAAATTGATTTACCCTCAGCTGAACCTGAAGTTGTAAAAGATCAAATTATTGATTTAATTGATTGCTCTTATGAAGAGATAATCCCTGCAAGCGCAAAAACAGGCGTTGGGATTGAGAACATTTTAAATGCAATTATAAAAAGAGTTCCATCTCCAAAGGGCGATATTGCCGCTCCTTTGCAGGCTATGATTTTTGATTCAGTGTATAATACTTTCAGAGGAATTGAAGCTTATTTTAAGGTAATTAATGGTGAAATAAAAAAAGGGGAAGAAGTAAAATTTATGGCAACAGACATGAAATATCATGCTGATGAAATTGGAGCATTACGACTTAAACAATTCCCAAAGAAATCTTTAAAAGCAGGTGAAGTAGGATATATTATTTCGGGGATTAAAGATGCTAGAGAAGTAAAAGTTGGAGATACAATTACATCAGCAGCAAATCCAGCAACTGAAGCTGTAAAAGGCTTTGAAGAAGTAAAACCAATGGTATTTGCAGGCATTTACCCAGTTGATACTGAAGATTTTGAAGAGCTAAGAAATTCAATGGAAAAATTGCAATTGAATGACGCTTCCTTAACCTATACTCCAGAATCATCAGCCGCACTAGGATTTGGTTTTAGATGTGGTTTTTTAGGAATGCTACATATGGAAATTATTCAAGAGAGATTGGAGAGAGAATTTAATATGACAGTAATTACTACTGTGCCAAATGTATCGTATTACGCATATACAAGGGCAGGTAAAAAATTAGAGATTCACAATCCTTCTGATTACCCTGATCCAAGTATTTTAGAGAGCGTAGAGGAGCCTTTTATTAGAGCTCAAATTATTACAAAATCTGATTTTATTGGCCCTGTAATGACACTTTGTATTGCCAAAAGAGGAGAATTAATCAATCAAGTATATTTAACAACTGATAGAGTAGAATTGACTTTTGAAATGCCATTAGGAGAAATTGTTTTTGATTTTTATGATAAATTAAAGTCTGTTTCAAAAGGATATGCCTCATTTGATTATTATCCAATTGAGTATAGACTATCCGTATTATCTAAATTGGATATTTTATTAAATGGAGATCCTGTAGATGCTTTATCAGCGCTAGTACATAAAACAAATTCATATACTTTAGGCAAGAAATTATGTGCTAAATTAAAAGAATTAATTCCAAGACAACAATTTGATATTGCTATCCAATCAGCAATTGGATCAAAAATAATATCTAGAGAGACAGTAAAGGCATTAAGGAAAGATGTGACTGCAAAATGTTATGGAGGTGATATTTCTAGAAAAAGAAAATTGTTAGAAAAACAAAAGAAAGGTAAAAAAAGAATGAGACAAGTTGGCAATGTAGAGATCCCACAAGAAGCATTTTTGTCAGTATTAAAATTAGAGGATTAAAGATTATGGGGAGAGCATTTGAATTTAGGAAAGCCAGAAAAATGAAAAGATGGTCAAAAATGGCAAAGACCTTTACACGTATTGGTAAAGATATTGTAATGGCAGTAAAAGAAGGTGGAGCTGACCCAGATACAAATTCAAGATTAAGACAGATAATGCAAAATGCAAAGGCTGCAAATATGCCTAAGGATAATGTATTACGCGCGATTAAAAAGGCAAGCGATAAAGATACTGCTAACTATGAAGAAATGTCTTTAGAGGGTTATGCAGTACACGGGATTGCTATTTTTATTGATTGCGCAACAAATAATAATAATAGAACAGTTGCTGATGTACGTTCTTATTTCAGTAAATGTGACGGAGCACTTGGAACGAATGGGTCTTTAGAATTTATTTTTAATAGAAAGGGCGTGTTTACAATTAATATTGAAGATATTAATCTTGATATTGAAGAGTTAGAAATGGATCTTATAGATGGCGGATTAGAAGAATTAGAAATTGATGAGGAGGCGGTAACAGTTTATTGCGATTATTCTGATTTTAACAATATGCAGAGAAAATTAGAAGAGCTTAATATTGAAATTAAAAATTCGGAATTACAAAGAATTCCAAATAACTTTAAAACAATTACTTCTGAAAAAGCAAAAAATGTATTAAAGTTATTAGATTTACTTGAAGAAAATGATGATGTACAGCAGGTATTTCATAATATGGAGCTAACGGATGAAATCTTAACCGCTATTGAAAGCGAATAAATATATATAATGAATGTATTAATATTAGGAAGTGGAGGGAGAGAACATGCATTTGCATGGAAAATTGCAAAAAGCAGCTCCTGTAATAAATTATTTATTGCCCCAGGAAATGCTGGAACAGATGAGGTTGGTATAAATATTGACCTTAATGTAAATGACTTTGATAAAATCAAGGAATTTGTTCTACTAGAAAATATTAATATTGTTGTCGTAGGACCAGAAGACCCTCTAGTAAATGGTATTTATGATTTTTTTAAAACAGATGATCAATTGGAAAATATTTCGTTGATCGGACCATCAAAAGAAGGGGCAAGATTAGAAGGGAGCAAGCAATTTGCAAAAGAATTTATGATTCGTCATGAGATACCTACTGCAAAATATCAAGTCTTTACAAAAGATAATTTGGAAGAAGGGTTTGTATTTTTAGAAAGCTTAACCGCACCATATGTCCTTAAAGCTGATGGTCTTGCTGCTGGTAAGGGAGTGTTAATCATTAATAATTTACAACAAGCAAAAGACGAACTGAGAGCTATGGTAGCTGAGGCTAAATTTGGCGCTGCATCATCAACCGTTGTAATTGAAGAGTTTTTAGAAGGGCTAGAGCTTTCTGTATTTGTATTAACTGATGGAGATTCATACAAAATTTTACCCTCAGCAAAAGATTATAAACGAATTGGAGAGGGTGATACAGGATTAAATACTGGAGGAATGGGAGCTATTTCTCCCGTTCCGTTTGCTGATAGGTTCTATATTGAAAAAGTAGAAAGAGAAATAATTATACCAACAATTGAGGGGCTAAAAAAAGATAATATTATTTATAAAGGATTTATTTTTTTTGGCATTATTAATGTAAAAGGTCAGCCAAAAGTTATTGAGTATAATGTACGAATGGGAGATCCTGAAACTGAGGTTGTAATACCTAGAATTAAATCAGACTTATTAAATTTGTTTAAAGGTATTGATGATGGAACTTTCAGTGAAAAAGATCTTGATATTACTGAAGAAGTAGCAGCAACAGTGATGCTTGTCTCAGCAGGCTATCCAGAAGTATATGAAAAACACAAAGAAATATCTGGGATTGAATTTATTCAAGATAGTATTGTCTTTCATGCAGGAACAAAAAATGATTTAGGCATTAAAACTAATGGAGGCAGGGTGATTGCTCTTACTTCTTTTGGAGAAGACATAGAAGATGCACTAAATAAATCATTTGAAAGTGCAGAAAAGATTTCTTTTGAAGGAAAGTATTATAGAAAAGATATAGGATTTGATTTATGAAGAAGCATGTTCTTCATTATTTTTTCGGTGTTTTATCATTTTTAACATCCATACAACTAAAAATATAAAGATTACACCAATATAAAAGTAATTTATAGTATTTTCAATGCCTTCGACAATTTCGAAAAGACCTTCAAAAAGAACACTAATTGCATTCCAAATCTTATTCATAATTTTTTTGTTTTAATTTACAATTGCAAATTTATATATTTTTTTAACAAGCATTATGTTTTTAAAGCCCCTTATCAATCCAAAGCCATCAATAATAATATTTTTTATTGTTTTTTGCATTGCGTTTTCACTTCTACCCATTTTAAATTCTGAACTAGTTAGTATTTTTAGGCACTCATTTCTGCACCCAGTCATTATACTTTTAGCAGGCATAATAATTCCGCTTATTTTAAGCACCGGCCTTAATAATCTTATTTACGAGAAAAATATTATACGTAAAGAGAATTTAGTAATTGGGTGCGTCTTTATTTTTCTTAGTACTGCTTTTTTCAATACGATTGATGCTTGGATATCAGCTTTCTTTATGTTATTTGTATTTAATTTTTTACTGGCAAGTTATCAAAAAGAAATGCCTCTTGCGGAGTATTATAATTCCTCAATTATATTGTCGACACTTACTTTTTTTTATCCTAATATAATTTTCTTTTTAATACTTTTTTTAGTAAGCGGGATCAATTATAGTAACCTAAACTGGAGAATTCTCGTCACTATTTTATTAGGCTTAATCACTCCATATATATTTTATTTTATGTTTTTGTACTTATCAATTAATTTGTTTGCTATTCCAGAATTTTTTAATTTTACTGCAATTAGCTTTTCAGATATTGAAAAGATTCAATTACCACTACAAATTTGGCTTAGTGTATTATTATTAATAATAGTATTTTCATTTTTTGAGCTATTTGTATGGCTATATAAAAAGAGTATCAAGTCTAGGAAAACATTTATGATTATTATTTGGTACTTTATTATAGCCTTATGTATAGCGTTTTTTTCAGGTCTAGAATATTTTTACTTTACTATTACTCCATTGGCAGTTATTATTGGGAATTATTTTGTTTATAGCCGAAATAGGAGAGTAGCAAATTTTTTGTTTTTCATGTTAGTAATTTCTTCCTTCTATTATAAGTATATGATTGCATATTATGTGTAGATTTGCACTATAAAATCTAAGTATATGAAATTTGGTGTAGTTGTTTTTCCTGGCTCTAATTGTGATATGGATATGATATATGTTCTTGAAACTATAATGGGACAAAGAGTCGTAAAGCTTTGGCATAAAGATACTGATTTGCAAGAAGTAGACTTTATTATTCTTCCAGGAGGATTCTCTTACGGAGATTATTTAAGGTCTGGAGCTATTGCTAAGTTCTCTCCCATTATGAAGCAGGTGATTGGATTTGCAAAGGCTGGAGGATATGTAATGGGAATATGTAATGGATTTCAAATTTTGACTGAAAGTGGCTTGCTGCCTGGTGCTTTATTACACAACACATCTCATCAATTTATTTGCAAAAATATTTATTTAAAAGCAATTACCACAAATACATTAATTACAAATAAATATTCGGAAAAAGCAATAAAGATTCCAATTGCACATGGAGAGGGAAGATACTTTGCTGATGATCAGACGTTAAACACATTAATTAATAATGATCAGATTCTATTTAAGTATTGTGATCAAAACGGGCTTATTAATGATAGAGCGAATCCTAATGGATCGTTAATGAATATAGCAGGAATATGCAATAAGGAAAGGAATGTATTTGGCATGATGCCACATCCTGAAAGAGCGGCAGATAAGGAGCTGGAAAACCAAGATGGAAGAGCCCTGTTTGATAGTATTATTAAGTGTCTGTCCGTAGCATAAAGCCTTCTAGAAAGACTATAATTACGCTCAATACAAATATAATATTTGGTTAAAAACCGTCTTAGTTCCATCGTCATATACAACTTTATTTTGTAATAATCAATTTTAAAATGACGTTAATTTTTTAACAATTAGAGTTAATAAATTACTGTCTTTTTTTAAAATCAATATTGGACTTTTAAATTTTAAATTAAATATTTGTCGTGTTGTTTGTCAATGATTCTCTTTTATTTAGTTTGCAATAGTTGACAGGTATAAAGGCAAGGGTGTTATACAATGTTTCATTTTTTGTTAGCAATCAATTGTTAAAAAACACTTAAACTGAATTATTTGTTAATCTTGTTTAATTGTAAATTAGTTTCCAATAAAACACGTTAAATTTTTTACTATGCATATTGAAACGATTTTTAAGCGAAGCCACACAAAGATGCCATTTCAGATTAAGAAAATTACTGAAGCGGTATTAAAGGCGATGGTGTCAGTTAAAAATGGCGGCTTAGAGGAGGCTGAAGGTATTGCTAAACAAGTGCACGCAAGTTTGTTAGACAGAAAAAATGAGATTCCAAACTACGTTCCAAATGTTGAGGAAATACAAGATTTGGTTGAGCAAACGCTAATGAAAAGTGAATTTTTAGATGTTGCAAAGGAATATATTTTATATAGAAATATACAGGCAAAGAAAAGGCAAAGAAATATATTTGAAAGACGAATGACACTAAAACCTTTTGAATACCCAGAGCTATACGAGTATGTTCCTGCAATTAGGCATTCGTACTGGATACATACTGAATTTAATTTTACTAGCGATATACAAGATTTTAAAACACACTTGTCTGAAGGTGAAAAAAATGCAATCAAAAATACTATGCTAGCAATCTCACAGATTGAAGTAGCAGTAAAAAACTTTTGGGGAGATATATATCAAAAAATACCTAAGCCTGAAGTAGGTGCAGTAGGATCTACTTTTGCAGAAAGCGAAGTGCGACATACAGATGCTTATTCGCATCTTTTAGAAATTTTAGGGCTCAATAAGGAGTTTAGGGATTTGAAAAAAAATCCTGTTATTATGAAAAGGGTTAGATATCTTGATGCGGCTTTAATTAGCTCAAAAAGTCAAAACGATAGAGAATATACAGAATCAGTTTTGTTGTTTTCGTTATTCATTGAACATGTTTCATTATTTTCTCAATTCTTGATAATCATGGCATTTAATAAACATAAAAACATGTTAAAAGGGATTTCTAATGTTGTAGAAGCAACTTCAAAGGAAGAGCAAATTCACGGAGATTTTGGCATTGATATAATTAAAATTGTAAAACAAGAAAACCCTGATTGGTTTGATGATGAGTATGAAGAAAAAGTTCAAAAGATGTGTAAAACCGCCTATGATTCTGAAAGCGCAATCATAGATTGGATTTTTGAAAAAGGCGAATTAGACTTTCTTCCAAAAAAGCAAATTAAAGAGTTTATAAAAGATCGTTTTAATAGATCTCTAGAGAGTATTGGTATTAATAAAGTTTTTGAAACTGAGAGCTCTCTAGTAAATCAAACAGAATGGTTTAATGATGAAATTATAGGAACAAAACATGTAGATTTTTTTGTAAAAAGATCTATAAATTATAGTAAAAAAACACAAAGTATAACTGCTGACGATTTATTTTAAAATATGCAAGAAATAAAAAAAGACTACGAAAAAAAAAATAATAGGGATAGTGTTGCTTCTCATTATGAAAACCTATTAAGTGCGCGCAAGGAAGCTGTAAGCACATTTAAATCTCCCAAAAATAAGGCCAAAACAGCTAAAATGCATAAAAATTCAGATAGTTTTAAATGGCTCACAGAGCACAGTAGAAATTTTCTTGCTTCAGGATATGTGCCGGAAGGCTCTAAAGCGGAAGATCGAATTAGAGAAATTGCAAATAGGGCTGAAGAAATTTTAGGTATTAAAGGTTTTAGTGATAAATTCTATAATTATATGGAAAAAGGGTTTTTTTCTTTGTCTTCTCCTGTTTGGTCTAATTTTGGGAAGGAAAGAGGCTTGCCTATTAGTTGCTTTGGATCAAATATTTCTGATGATATGGGGAATATTTTATATACTCAGTCTGAAGTAGGTATGATGTCCAAGCTAGGAGGAGGAACATCGGGATACTTCGGTCACCTTCGGCCTCGAGGGGCTAGTGTCAAAAACAATGGAGAAGCTTCCGGCTCAGTACATATAATGCAATTATTTGAAACAATGGTTGATGTTGTTAGTCAAGGATCTGTTCGTCGAGGAAGATTTTCTCCATATTTACCAGTTGAGCACAAGGATATTTTAGAGTTCTTAGATATTGGAACAGAAGGTAATCCAATACAGGAATTAACACATGGTGTTAGTGTAACAGATAATTGGTTAAAAGAAATGATTGATGGGGATGTAGAAAAACGAGCTATTTGGGCAAAGGTTTTGCAAAGAAGAGGTGAAATCGGTTATCCGTATATCTTTTTTAAGGATAATGCTAATAATGGTGCCCCTGAAGTATACAAAAAAAATAATTATAGTGTAAATGCAAGTAATTTATGTACTGAAATTATGCTGCCATCAAATGAAAAATGGTCATTTGTATGCTGTCTTTCCTCATTAAATGTTTTGCATTATGATGAATGGAAGAATACAGATGCTGTTGAAACGATGATATTCTTTCTAGATGCTGTTATCAGCGAGTTTGTTGACAAATTAGATGTTTATAGAGAATCGAAAGATCTTGATGACCAGCAAACTTTTTTATTTATGAAAAGAGCATATGATTTTGCAAAAGACCATAGAGCCTTAGGTCTTGGGGTCTTAGGCTGGCATTCATTTTTGCAATCTAAAATGCTATCTTTTAATAGCGAGGAAGCATATAGCCTTAACAGCGAAGTATTTAAACTTATAAAAAAGAAATCGTATGACGCCTCTATGCAGCTAGCAAAAATGTTTGGTGAGCCGGAAGTTTTAAAAGGCATAGGCAGGAGAAATGCTACATTAAATGCTGTTGCTCCTACAACATCATCTGCTTTTATATTAGGCCAGGTTTCTCAGGGAATAGAGCCTATTTGGTCAAATATTTACGTTAAAGATATTGCAAAAACTAAATCAACAATTAAGAACCCTTTCTTAGTTAAGCTGCTTCAAGAAAAAGGAAAGGATTCCCAAGAAGTTTGGAATAGTATTAGAGATAAGGATGGCTCTGTACAGCATTTGGATTTTCTATCTGAAACAGAAAAAGATGTTTTTAAGACGTATACAGAAATTGACCAAATGGATATAATTTATCAGGCGGCAAATAGACAAAATCATATAGATCAGGGACAATCTATCAATCTTATGATTCACCCAGATATGCCTACAAAAGAGATTAATAATATTTATATTACAGCTTGGAAGCTAGGCTTAAAATCACTCTATTATCAACATAGTATGAATGCTGCTCAGCAATTTAAACAGAAGAAAGAGTGTGCTTCTTGTGAGGCGTAATATAAATAATTAGTATCACCAAATTAATTAGCAACAATATTGGTTATTAAAATTAATGACTCAATAATTCCTATAAAAAATAGCCTCATATACTAATCTAAGAAATATTATTTCTAGCATTTTATTTGTTTATTTGTAATAATGAAAATTATTATCAAAATAGTAATATTATTGTCGCTGGCTAGTTGTGCTAATATGGTCCCTCCAACAGGAGGAAATAAAGATCTAGATCCCCCAAAATTAATAGGGAAGATAGATATAGAAAACATGAAGCACGTAAATACTAGAATCGTAGAATTTGAATTTAATGAGTTTATCCAAACAAATAAATGGGAGGAGTATTTTTATATCTCACCACCAATAGAAAATAAGATTCAGAAGAAAATAAAAGGAAAAAATCTCAGTCTAACCATTGAAGATTCTCTTACTAATAATACGACTTATTATTTATCTTTAAACTCTTGTATTAAGGATATTAATGAGGGGAACATCTTAGATACACTTAGTTATATCTTTTCTACGTCTGATAATTTTGATACATTAAGACTTAGTGGAGAATTAAAAGATGCATATACTTTAAAAGCTATTGAGAATGCATGGGTAATGCTTTTTAATAAAGATATCCATGACTCACTTATTTTCAATACAAGACCAAATTATATTGCCAAAACTAATAAAGATGGATTTTTTCATTTCAAAAATTTAAATAATAATATTTATAAAATTGTAGCTCTTACTAGTTTTGATTTTATTTATAATGAAGAAGAAAAGATAGCTTTTTTTGACACTATAATTAATGCTTCAAAGGATAGTTTTATTTCACTTTTTGCATTTGATCCGATTATATTTTCTGATATTGAGAAAGCAGATACAATACTTAATCTAAATAGTACTGCTGCAGATACATCTATAAACGATACAGTTAAAGGGCAAGAGATTTCTCCTGGAAAATTAGAGATTCTTAGTTCTATAAACTCTTCTTGTATTATTCAATTACTACAAAATGATAAGCTTGTAAAAGAAGTGTTTTTTACCAATCCTCCTTATATAATTAAAGAGATCCCTCCTGATAAGTATAATTTAAAATTGATATATGATAAGAATCAAGATAGTAGCTGGACAACTGGTAGTTGGGAGCAAAAGATTCAAGCTGAAAGGGTAATTAATTATGCTAGTGAGATTATTATCCGGTCTAATTGGGATTTAGAATTAGAGTGGCTTATTGAATAGTAAATTTGTCTCTGTCTTTTAAAAAGTTCATTTGTCTTTTCTTTAGCCTTAAGTCATCTATACTTAATGATACTTGCAAGACCTGCTCTGTATTTTCTGTTGCAGAGTATAATTCTTGACCAAAGGAATTAAAAACTTTACTGTGACCACTAAAACAAATCTTTTTGTCATCTTCTCCTATTCTGTTAACACCAACTGTATAGCATTGGTTCTCTATTGAGCGAGCCTTTAATAGGGTATCCCAAGCATCAATTCGTTTAATTGGCCAATTTGCTAAATATATTAGAATATCATAATCTATATTATTGCGACTAAATACAGGGAAGCGCAAGTCATAACAAATTAGTGGACATATTTTCCATCCATTTTCTTCAATAATTAATCGATCTTTGCCTTTTTCAATATATTTTCCTTCATTAATAAACGAAAATAAATGACGTTTATCGTAAGTATATATTTTGCTATTTTCTGAAATCCAAATTAACCGATTAAATATTTTTTTATTTTCGGTAATCATTAAACTTCCTGAAATAGCACATTTCTTTTCTTTTGCAACTTCTTTCATCCAACTAATAGTTTTACCCTTCATTGTTTCTGCTAAATGATTAGATTGGGGGCAAAACGCAGTATTGAACATCTCAGGCAGTAGAATAATGTCCGTTTCTGAGATATCTGAAATTAGTCTTGATAAATGTAAAAGGTTTTTATCTATATCTTCCCAAAAAATATCAGATTGAATAAGAGAAAGATTAAGCTTCTTTTTCATAAAACAAACTTAAAGAATTAATTGAACTGTCTAATAATAAATTAAATTTTTAAAAATGAGTTATTCAATAATTATCCTCTTTTCTACTCTCCCATTCTCATAGAGGTAGAATAATGGCGTATTCTTTATAAGCGGAGTCTCCTGACCTAAAACATTTATGATTTTCCAATTTGGATGCTCTAGAATTCCTAATTCAGAAATATTATTAATTGAGATAATTACTAAGTTTAATATAACAATACTATCACAGCCAACTGAATTTGAAAAAGTGTTTGTGTAAATGCCACTAGTGGTAATTAGCTGAGACCCCCAGGTATATGAATTATAAGCGGTATCAATTATATAAATAGAATCAGAATAGTTGAGCCATAAGTCCATGATTAAAGTACTATCACAACCACAATTATCTAACGTTGTAAAATTGTATGACCCTGCTAGAACATGCGTTGTGCCATTCCATAAATATGAATCGCATGCAGATACAGTAATTGATATAGGAGGAGGAGCATAACAACAACTACCATCATCTATAACTGCTAATGAATCATAATTACAAGCGGTAGTGTCAGTACAACCATAAGTTAACATTGGAAGAATAAAATCAACAACCACAGGAAGGTGATCAGAAGCAATCTTTGTATCATCCCAAAATAGATTATTTTGAGCTAATAATAAAGAACTCAGATCTTCTGTTGATATAATAAAAGATTTATCTACAGACATTACACTATTAGTAAAAAAAATAAAATCTAATCTCCCTGGAGGAAAATTTCCTGCAGAGGGGTTACTTTCATCCCAGGTGTAAGCAATATCTTTTTCGTTAAAGTAAGAAACTTGATCCTTTAATGGAGTATTGTCCCAGTCAGGGTATCCACCATTTCCAAATGTAATCGTATCTGATATTGTTCCATTTATAATAGTAAAATATTGCTCTGAATATCCAACCAAATTCATGTCACCAGAAAAAGATATCGGTGTATTAATTGGTAAATCTATAACGCCACCAACTGTTTTTGCATCAATTATAAATTGAATTAAAGCATCAAAATTTTCCTGCCTTGCTTCATTGTGCAAACAACATTTTGGATGACCATTAAGTATCAAAATATCTGTCGAATAAATACTGTCAGGTAAATCTATTAAATCGGCATCAATCCTATCTGCAACTTGCCAAGACTGTACAGATGGATACTTAGAAATTGTAATGTTACCAGAAGAAGGATAGGTATATATATATGGATAATATATGGGAATGGTATTTAAAAAAGCTAGGACATCATTTACTGTAGTGTTTCCACACTCTTGCAATGTAATAATATCAGCATTAACACTAGAAAATATTCTTCTGTGTTTATCTACACGATTGGGATTTATAAGGCCATTGTTTAAGACATTATAGGTCATCAAACGTAAATAAGATGAGTCGTTTTTTGAAAAATTCACAGTAGCAGTTGTAGGTGTTGAACAATTGTTAAAAATATAAGTAAATATAGATCCGTTATCTGGCATAAAATCATTTCCAATAAACTCTCTAATTGAAATAGCAATAGTATCTGAGAATAAAGATCGATTTATAGCAATTTCAAATTCATCTGAGGTAATTGTAGGTAATGGAATAACATCTAAATCATAGAGAGAAAGGGTGTCAACCATATTAGGATCAGTATCGTCAAATATAAATTTATCAAAGAAGTTTATTCCATATTCTGAACCAATATTGTTTGTATAAAATCCTGTAGAGGCATTATTATCAGCATCAATATTAATCATTACTTCAGCAGGATTAAAAGATTGCTCTGTCAAATCAATCTCATCAGCAAGCCTTATCTTAATATATAAGTACTCATTATCATTACAGACATTAAATCCCAATAAATCTATCCCTTGAGAATCTGTTGAATCATCAATATATGTATTAATATTTGTACTCCACTCATCAAAAAAACCATCAATTTTAATTGTATTTTGTGAAAAAGCATCAAAATAGAAAATAGAAAATATAGATAGTGTATATATAAAGATCTTCATTCTTCAATAATACAAAAAGATAATAATACAGTAATAGAGATCTTATTCTGAGTAAAGTATTTCAAGCAAAGTTTGCCCTACAGCATTTAGTGTTTCTTTATTAATATTATCCATATTATCGTTATGGGTATGCCAATGCTTGTTAAAATTATTTTCAGTAGTAGGATCATATTCAATAATATCAATTGTTGGTATGGCGGTAATTAAATTTACATAATAATGATCATCTATAATTTGTGGTGCATTTTCAAATACAAAATAATTACCAAAGCCTAGTCTGTGTGCTTTTCGCCAGACTTTTTGTAAGATATTTGATGCATAATAGGAGGAAATTTGCTCATGTCTAAAAGTAGCATTTTTTGCCCCAACCATATCTAGTAAAATTCCATATTGAGCATAGTAATTTGGTTTATGAGGGTTCTTACTCCAATATTGTGAGCCTAAACACCAAGAATCTTGCATAATAGGATAGGAAGAATCTTCTGGCTGCCCATAATCTTCTGCATCAAAAAGGATAATATCTATACCGATTTTTGGTATTTTCTTACTAAGTTGACGAGCTATTTCTAATAAAACAGCAACACCACTTCCCCCATCATTTGCTCCTAGAATAGGTTTTTCTCTATTCTCAGTATCATGGTCAGCAATATGGCGAGAGTCCCAGTGTGCAAAAAGAGCAATTCTATTATTTTTTTCAGCAGAAAAACTTGCAATAATATTTTTTAATTTGTGACTTTTTCCATCATATGTTTTAATAGGAGCCTCTTGTATAGTTACGTCTGGAGTGTACCTCTTGAGAGTTTTTTCTAACCATATAGCGCAATTCTCCCATCCTTTACTGCTAATTACTCTTGGGCCAAAACTTACTTGCTTTTCTACAAAATAATATGCAGAGTCTTTATTAAACGTAGGAGCTACAAGCTTTGTATTTAGTTTTTTTGATGTGTTTGTTTGTGCGTCTGGTGGTGTATTTGTGCAAGCAAATAAAATGGTCGCAAGAAGAGGTAATATTTTAAATCTTAAATGGTTCATTTATTTTTTTCCCAAGAAGTTCCTTGATGACTATCTTTTATTTGTATACCAAGCTTATTTAATTCATCTCTAATTAGATCTGCGGTATTAAAATCCTTATTCTTTTTTGCATTTCCTCTAAGCTGTAATACTAATTCCATCACTTCATGTGTCAGCTTGTTTCCACTGTTCTCTTTTTCATGAGTTAATCCTAATATTACTGTCACAAAAGTATTGAAGAGAGATCTTAATTGATTTAATGCAGAAGAAGTAAGACTCTCTTTACCATTTTTTATTGAGTTGATAACTCTAACTCCATCAAATAAATGAGCAATTAAAATAGGTGTGTTGAAATCATCATCCATTGCAGAATAACATCTTTCTTCAAGATTAGTTACATTAAAAGTCGAATGCTCAGAAGCAGAAATATTTTTTATAGTTTCCATTGCGGACATTAATTTTTTCAATCCTTTTTCTGCTGCTTTTAGAGCGTCGTTACTAAAGTCGATAGTACTTCTGTAATGTGCTTGAAGTATAAAAAAACGAATAGTCATAGGCGAATATGATTTTTCTAATTTCTGATGTTTGCCTGTGAAGAATTCTTCTAAATTAATAAAATTTCCAAGAGATTTCCCCATTTTTTTCCCATCAACTGTAATCATATTATTATGCATCCAATAATTTACTGGATTACATTTATTACAAGCATTGCTCTGTGCTATTTCGGCTTCATGATGAGGGAAAACTAGGTCCATTCCGCCTCCATGAATATCAAAAGTTTTCCCTAAATATTTTTCACTCATAGCAGAGCATTCCATATGCCAACCTGGAAACCCCTCCCCCCAAGGAGAAGGCCATCTCATAATATGATCAGGGCCTGCATTTTTCCAAATCGCAAAGTCAACTGAGCTTTTCTTTTCAGATTGCCCGTCTAGATCACGAGTTCCTTCTAAAGTATCTTCTATATTTCTGCCTGATAATACCCCGTAAGGATATTGTTTATTGTACTTATTCACATCCAAATAAACAGATCCATTTATCTCATAAGCAAAGCCATTAGTTAAAATTTTCTTTACCATCTCAATCTGTTCAATAATATGCCCTGTAGCTCTTGGCTCTATTGAAGGAGCTAAACAATTTAAGGATTTCATGGCTTTATGATAACTTAACGTGTAAAATTGAACAACTTCCATAGGCTCTAATTGTTCTAGTTTTGCTTTTTTAGCAATTTTATCCTGTCCTTCATCTGCATCATTTTCTAAATGACCAGCATCTGTTATATTTCTTACATACCTTACCTCATATCCAGCGTGTTTCAGGTATCTAAATACAATATCAAATGTAATGCCAGGCCGAGCATGACCCAGGTGAGGCTCGCCATAAACGGTAGGTCCACAAACATACATCCCAACATGATTCTTCACTATAGGCTTAAAAGCTTCTTTTTTTCTTGTAAGGGTATTGTATATTAGAATTTTCTTACTCATGAGACACTAATGTTATATTTATTTTTCAGATTTTTGATCATATCTGCAGTCATTTTTTCTAAGTCATATTCTACATCCCAACCCCAGTCATTCGCAGCATAGTTATCATCAATAGAAGAAGGCCAAGAATCTGCAATTGATTGTCTAAAATCAGGATTATAAGATATTTCAAAGTTAGGAATATGTTTTGAAATTTCAGCAGCGATTTCTTTTGGAGTAAAATTGATACCAGCTAAATTATAAGAAGAACGGATTTTTACATTCTTAGCAGGAGATTCCATTAGCTCAATTATAGCACGGATAGCATCAGGCATATACATCATTGGAAGTCTTGTATTTTCTGATAAGAAGCTTTCATATTTTTTATATTCAATAGCTTTATGAAAAATATCTACTGCATAATCAGTTGTACCTCCTCCTGCTGGAGCTTTCCATCCAATTAGCCCAGGATAGCGAATGCTTCTTACGTCTACTCCAAATTTATTAAAATAATATTCATTCCATCTTTCGCCAGCTTGTTTGCTAATTCCATAAACTGTAGTTGGTTCCATGACTGTGTATTGTGGTGTATTTTTTTTGGGTGTTGTAGGACCAAATACTGCAATTGAAGAGGGCCAAAAAATCTTTTTTATAAGCCCATCTTTTGCTAGATCTAATACATTAGAGTGTGAACGCATATTTAATTTCCATCCTAATTCAATATTTTTTTCTGATGTAGCTGATAATAGAGCTGCAAGTAAATAAACTTGTGTTATCTTATGTTTTTTTACAATTAGTCTTAATAATTGCTCATTTAAAATATCTAGCTCTTCAAAAGGACCAGAGCTCATCACCTCATATGATGAAGGCCGAATATCAGAAGCAATTACATTTTCATTATTGTATATCCGTCTTAGCTCCATTACAAGCTCAGTCCCAATTTGCCCTGAAGAACCTATTATTAAAATTTTTTCTTGCATTTATAAAAACATTTTGACAAAGATAACATTATACATTATTTGTATGAGTTTATTTTAAATCGAATAAGAATAGTAGAATTTATATCTTTGTATTAGTTTTATAAAACAATAAGATGGATCCGAATACAGGAAAAAAAGGAATGTTTAATAAATTGAGTAAGAAACAAGCAATGGAATTACTCAAAAAAGAAAATTTTAAAAGAAGAACCGTTTCTTTTTATAGGTATGTAATACTTGAGAACCCAGATAAATTACGAGATGATCTTTATGCTGATTGGGTAAAATTAGGTGTTTTAGGAAGAATTTATTTAGCTAGCGAAGGGATTAATGCACAATTAAGTGTGCCAGAGCAAAATTGGGAAAAGTTTAAATCTAAAGTACATTCAAATAAGTATTTTTTAAATATTCCTTTTAAAATTGCTGTGGAAGATCAACGAGAGTCATTTTTTAAATTAACTATAAAGGTGCGCAAGCAAATAGTTGCAGATGGATTGAAGATTGATGAGTATGATGTAACTAATGTTGGCAAGCATTTAACAGCAGAGCAATGGAATAAAGCTATGGAAAATGGAGCAACAGTAGTTGATATGCGTAATCATTATGAAAGTGAGATAGGCAAATTTAAAGGGGCGATTTGTCCTGACGTAGAAACATTTCAAGAGGAATTACCTGTTGTAAAAAATCTTCTTAAAGGCAAGAAAAAAGAGCCAATATTACTTTACTGTACAGGAGGTATTAGGTGTGAAAAAACTTCTGCATATTTAAAACATCATGGCTTTCAAGATGTGAGTCAATTGCATGGAGGAATAATAGACTATGCAAGGCAATTAGAAGAAGACGATAGCCTAACTAATAATTATATTGGCAAGAATTTTGTTTTTGATGAAAGGCGATCTGAGCGAATTTCTGAACATGTAATTAGTAATTGCCATCAATGTGGGGATTCATTTGACACTCATGTGAACTGTAAAAATGTAAATTGTAACCTATTATTTATACAATGTGAAAAGTGTAAAATTAAATATGAAAATTGTTGTTCGCTTGAATGTATAGAGACTATTAATTTACCTAAGGAAACCCAAAAAGAAATTAGAAAAGGCTCTGGCAAAAAGAAAATGTACTATAGCCATAAAAGAGTAAATCTAAATTTATAGAGATGATTAGAATAACAAAAAAATTTAAATTTGAAATGGCTCACGCTCTGCATGGTTATGATGGGCTTTGTAAGAATATACACGGGCATTCTTATAGATTATGGGTTACGATAAGAGGAAAAGTGCTAGAAAATAGAGGGCATAAGAAGGATGGAATGCTAATGGATTTTGACATTTTAAAAAGTATAGTAAAGCCTGAAATAATTGATAAATATGATCATTCACTTGTTTTAAATGGAGGTTCTTCGCATGCGGAGATTGATTTAACAGCTTTTGAGAAGGTGTTTTTACTTCCTTATCAACCTACTTCTGAAAACTTAGTTGCAGATTTTGCTTTAAAAATCAGGCTTAAACTACCTGCTGGAATAGAGTTATTAAAAGTAGTCCTCTCTGAAACTGCAACTTCTTTTGCAGAATGGAATAGTAAGGATCATTAGTTAAGATCATTTTAAATTAATATTTATTGAAAAAGTATGATCAAAATCATATTGCCGTTCTTTTCTATTTCATATTTTTGCTGCTGAAAAATTAACACAATGACAAATATATTAATAGTATTAGTTGCACTGTTAGTAATCATCACTTTGGTACAGCTTACACGAGTTACTGAGTTGCTAGCAGAATTAAAAAATCAGGATGTAAATGAAGTGACAGATAATGACAATAAAACTCAAGGAGTTTTATTTTTAGTTATAGGAATGGGATTTATAGTATTTGTTATTTGGCAAATGATAGAATGGGATCATTTATTATTGCCAGCCGCTGCTTCTTTACATGGATTAGAGATAGATGCTTTAATGAAATTTACAATGACAATGATTTTGGTTGTCTTTTTTATCTTAACACCAATGTTGTTTTATTTTGCATATAGATATAGAGGGAATAAGAATAATACGGCATACTTCTTTGCTCATGATAATAAGTTAGAATTGATTTGGACTATTATTCCTACTATTGTATTGACAGGTGTTATTATTTATGGGTTAAAAACTTGGAATCAAACAATGAATGTAGATACTTCAGATGCTAAAGTTATAGAAGTATATTCCGAACAATTTAAGTGGACAGCACGTAGCTCAGGTAATGATAATCAGCTTGGAAGCTCTAATTTTAGATTAGTTACCAATACTAATGCTTTAGGCGTTGATATGCAGGACGAATATGCTTTAGATGATAAGTTATTACGAGAAGTACATTTAGTTGTAGATAAGCCAGTATTATTAAAATTTAGATCAAGAGATGTAATCCATTCGGCATTTTTACCTCACTTTAGAGTACAGATGAATTGTGTCCCGGGGATTTCAACGCAATTTGCATTTACTCCTACTAAAACTACAAAAGAGATGAAGCAGCAGGAGGGAAAAGATTTTGAGTATGTTTTGCTATGTAATAAAATTTGTGGCTCAGCCCATTATAACATGCAAATGAGTTTTGTTGTTGAAACTCAAGAAGAATATGATGCTTGGATTGCATCTAAAAAAACAATGAAAGAAAAATTATTAACGCAAAAATAACAAGATGTCAGCTCATCATAAAGAAACATTTATTACAAAGTATATTTTTTCTCAAGATCACAAGATGATTGCTAAGCAATTCTTAATTACAGGAATGATTATGGCTGTTCTAGGAATGATTATGTCTGCAGTATTTAGGGTGCAACTTGCAAATCCTGGAGAATCTTCTATTTTATATAATTTACTTCCAGGATCATGGGTAAATGAAATGGGGGCATTAAATCCGGATAAATATTTAGCATTAGTTACAATGCATGGTACGATTTTAGTTTTTTGGGTCTTAACAGCTGGACTTTCAGGAACTTTTGCCAATTTTTTGATTCCACTTCAGATTGGAGCTAGAGATATGGCTTCTGGCTTTATTAATATGCTTTCATATTGGTTCTTTTTTATAGCTACAGTTGTTTTAGTATCATCAATTTATGTTCAAGGAGGCCCTGCATCTGGAGGGTGGACAATTTACCCTCCTCTTAGTGCACTTCCTCAAGCAATTCCAGGATCTGGTACAGGAATGACTTTGTGGCTTATTAGTATTACTTTATTTGTAGTGGGATCATTATTAGGAGGTCTTAATTACATTGTGACAATATTAAATTTACGTACGAAAGGTATGTCTATGCAGAGAATGCCTTTAACAGTTTGGGCACTTTTAGTCACGGCAATTTTAGGAGTTCTTTCTTTCCCTGTATTATTATCTTGTGGCTTGCTATTAATTTTTGATCGATCTTTTGGGACTAGTTTTTATCTTTCAGATATTATTATTAATGGAGAAATGTTACATAATATGGGTGGAAGCCCTATACTATTTGAACATTTATTTTGGTTTTTAGGCCATCCAGAAGTATATATCATATTATTACCTGCATTAGGTATTATTTCAGAAGTTATTTCAGTTAATTCTAGAAAACCTATTTTCGGCTATAAAGCAATGGTTGCCTCTATATTAGTGATAGGCTTTTTATCATTTATTGTTTGGGGTCATCATATGTTTATGACAGGGATGAATCCTTTTTTAGGCTCTGTATTTACATTTACAACATTACTTATTGCTATACCATCTGCAGTTAAAGTATTCAATTATTTAGCGACGCTTTGGAGAGCTAATATTCGATTTACTCCTGCTATGTTATTTGCTATTGCTGGTGTTTCAGCATTTATTACAGGAGGATTAACAGGCCTTATATTAGGAGATAGTGCTTTAGATATTAATGTACATGACACTTATTTTGTAGTTGGGCATTTTCATATTGTAATGGGTCTTTCTGCTATTTATGGAATGTTAGCAGGTGTTTATCATTGGTTCCCAAAGATGTATGGTAAGATGATGAATAAGAATTTAGGATATTTACATTTTTGGACTACTTTTATTTGTGCATATGGGGTCTTTTTCCCTATGCATTTTTTAGGATTGGCTGGATTACCTAGAAGATATTATACAAATACAGCTTTTCCTATGTTTGATGGCTTGAGTGATATAAATGATATTATTACTTTTTTTGCATTGGCAGGAGCAATGGTACAGATTATTTTCCTGTTTAATTTCTTTTATAGTATTTTTAAAGGAACTAAAGCAAGTAAGAATCCTTGGAAATCAAATACTTTAGAGTGGACAACTCCTATAGAACGAATACATGGGAATTGGCCAGGAGAATTACCAACAGTGCATAGATGGGCATATGATTATTCTAAGCCAGGACTAGAAGAAGATTATGCACTACAAACAGAGCCATTAAAAGAAGGAGAGGAAGAACATTAGCTTGAATTAAATGATGAATTTTATTAAGAATAGATCTTTAAAGCAATTACTTTGGATTGGCATAGGGTCTATCATAATGTTTTTTGCTGGTTTAACGTCAGCTTATGTTGTAAGAAAACCTCAAGGAAATTGGGTAGAGTTCCTTTTGCCTGATTGGTTTTTATACAGTACAATCATTATTATAATTAGCAGTATAACGCTTATTATTGCCAAAATAAAAATTCATAAACAAAAGGTTTCTTCTAATTTAGTTTTAGGAACTTTTATTTTAGGCGTGATATTTTCTTATTTTCAGTTTAGAGGTTGGCAAGAGCTAACAAGTCAAGGAGTATTTTTAACAGGCAAAGGAAGTAATGTGTCAGGATCATTTTTATATGTAATCACTCTGGCACATTTAGTTCATTTAATAGGCGGATTGATTGCAATACTAATTACAGCAATTAAGACAAGGAAAGGAAAATATACTAATATTGATTGTTTGGGCTTTGACTTATCAGCTATTTATTGGCATTTTGTAGGCTTATTATGGATTTATTTGTTTTTATTTTTAAAGTATTTTTGATAAAAAAGAATAAAGTTGTTTAGTAAATAACAAAATCTTTATTTTTGTAAAGGTTTTAAAAATTTAAAATTTATGTCAGAAAAAGAAGATTACGGAAAAGCATGGGAAGGAAATGATAAGCCTTATGCCGCTAGTTATGGGAAATTAATGATGTGGTTTTTTCTTATCACAGATACATTAACTTTTTCCGCTTTTTTGGCAGCTTATGGCTTCAGTAGGTTTAAATACCCAGAGGTTTGGCCAGTGCCTGAAGATGTTTTTACTCACTTTCCTTTTTTACATGGTGAGCACCCGCTTCTTTTTGTTGCATTAATGACCTTTATCCTTATAATGAGTTCTGTAACTATGGTGCTGGCTGTAAATTATGGACATAAAATGCAAAAAAACAAGGTGATACTTTGGCTTTCATTAACTATAGTTGGAGGTTGTTTGTTTTTAGGGTCTCAAGCTTGGGAGTGGGGTCATTTTATTCATGGAGACAAGGGTGGTGTTGCTACAAAAACAGAATTTGTTGTTCATATTGCTGAAGGAGAAAAATTGTCTTCTGTTTATAAGCTCATGGAGATAGACAAATACTCTAATGATCACATCTTAAAATATTCTGGTTTAAAAGACTTAACGGTAGAGATGAAGGAAGGGTTTGATGCTCAAAACTTAGAGATATTAATTGAAAAGCTAAAAGAAAAGCCTCAATTTAATATTAGAAAAGCAAATAAACAATATTTAACAAATGAACAGTCAGTAGAATATCTTAATGAAAAGGCAACTAAAGTGATAATAGGAGCTAACTTATATGAAAACGAATATGGACATAGATTATTTGCAGACTATTTCTATTTTATAACTGGTTTTCATGGCTTTCACGTGTTTAGTGGTGTTGTAATTTTAATTATTATATTGATTAATGTAATAAAAGGAACATATGAAAGAAGAGGACATTATGAGATGGTTGAAAAAGTAGGTTTATATTGGCACTTTGTAGATTTAGTATGGGTATTTGTATTTACTTTCTTTTATTTAGTTTAAACTAAAAAGGTTAAAAATATGGGCACAGAAAAAAAAGGAAATTGGTGGATATGGAGAGTTTTTTGGATACTCTTGGTTATTACTACTTTTGAAGTATTATTAGGAATACTTAAGGTTAACGAGAAATTGCCAGAATTTATCGTTTATGACAAGTTTTTAGGTTTGGCTTGGCTTACACATATCTTTATTATTTTAACACTTGTTAAAGCAGCATACATAGTTATGACATTTATGCATCTTGGTGATGAAAGAAAAAATTTAAGATGGACAATTTTACTGCCAGCTTTCATTTTGGTTCCATATCTTCTTTTTATTTTGATTAGTGAGGCTGGCCATGCTTATTTAATGCTCTAGAAATGATTGTCAATAAGAAAGTTGTTAATAATTTCAATATAGGCATAATACTATTTTTAATATTTGTTCTTCCTCCATTGGTTTATTTTTATACAACTAGAGGATATAATACTTTTAGTAAATTAGAGATAATAGGAACCGAAGGGCATAAAATACCTCCATTTTCTTTTGTTAATCAGCATGATGATCCTGTTATTAATGATAGTCTTAATGGTAATATTTACATTGCAAATTTCTTTTTTACTACTTGCCCCACTATATGCCCAATTATGACAAAAAACATGTCATATGTTCAGCATAAATTGCGTGTATATCCAAATATTAGATTTTTATCACATACAGTTGATCCTGTAAATGACACTCCTGAACGCATGCTAGATTATATTAATGAATTGAGATCTAAGAATGTAAATATTAGTTTAGATAACTGGGATTTTGTCACAGGAGATAAAAATGAGATTTATGAAATTGCCAATTCTTATTTTGTTAACGTAAGTCCGGATTCCTTAGCTCCAGGGGGGTTTTTACATTCAGAGTATTTTGTTATAATTGATAAAGAGGGGAGAGTTCGGTCAGGAATTGATAAGAATAATAATGTAGTTGGGGTATATGATGGAACTAATGATGCCCAAATGAAAGATTTAATTAATGATATCAAAGTATTATTGGCTGAATATAAAAGACCTACGAAAGATAATGAGTAATAAAATTTACACCAGTCTTATATTTTTCATATTCTATGCAACAAAGTTAAATGCACAATGCGCTATGTGCAAGGCTGCTGTAGAGGCAGACTTAAAAGCTGGCGGACAAGCTGGTGCAGGCTTAAATCAGGGGATACTTTATTTAATGGCGATGCCATATATTGCCATGTTACTCTTTGGGATATTTTATTATTTTCAAAAACAAAAGAAGCAAACGATATAGGCTATTCTTATGATTCAAGATTTTGGACAATTATTAAAATTTAAGCTTTCTATTACAGTAGTTTTTTCAGCAATGATTGGTTATCTATTGGGTTTTGAAGTATTTAATTTGGATCATTTTCTTTATTTAACTTTTGGTGGATTTTTAGTTACAGGATCTGCAAATGCATTTAATCAGGCTCTTGAAATCAAGCAAGACAAATTAATGAAAAGAACAGCTATTAGACCTCTTCCAAAAGGCAATTTAACTATTGTTCAGGCAGTAATTTTTGCATTTAGTATAGGTGTTATAGGCTTATTTTTATTGAATAAAATTAATCCTCAAGGAACCTTTTATGGAGTTATGTCAAAATCTTCATTTTTTGGTTTAATTTCTGTTTTGTTATATGTTTTGTCATATACTCCGCTTAAGCGGGTTTCTACTATTTCAATCTTTGTAGGAGCAATTCCAGGAGCAATTCCTTTTTTATTAGGCTATGTTGCGGCAACTGATAATTTTGGATTAGCAGCTGGGACATTGTTTGCTATTCAGTTTTTCTGGCAATTTCCTCATTTTATTGCAATTGCCTGGGTTCAGCATGAAGATTATACGAAAGCTGGATTTAAAATGCTCTTTGGGGGTAAGAAAAATAATTACCCCCCTCTAATATCAATTTCCACGTCAATATTTATGATGGGGCTTTCTTTGGCTCCTTTCTTTTTTAATATATCGGGATTAACATTATCTCTTTATGCCTTTCTTTTAGTTTTCATATTAGGTATTTGGTTTGTTTTAAAATCTGTAAGGTTATATCAAAATATCGATGATATTTCAGCTAGAAAATTAATGCTTGCTTCTTTTGCATACCTCCCTCTTATGCAAATAGTTTTTGTTTTAGACAGGTTTTTAAGCTAAGATTTTTTAAATAGAAATAAATTAAAGACTAACAATAATAGCAAGAAAAAAGCGACTATTTGATGTATAAGTGCAAGTGAAATTGGGACTATCATAATAAGAGTACTAATTCCTAATACAATTTGTAGCGAAACAATTAACAGTAAAGCATAAAGAGAGTTTTTTTGTAATTTAGACAGCGTTATTTTTTTTGATTTATACCAAATATAAAATGTAAACGATAGAATAATTAGCGCTAAGGTTCTATGTATAAATTGAGCTTCTGCACCAGGATCTAGGAAAACAGATTCAGGGATCCATTCTTCTCCCATTTTAGGCCAAGTGTTATATATTCTTCCTGCTTTTAGTCCGGCTACAAATGCACCATAAATTATTTGGATGATTGCTAAAATAGAAAGTAGCAATAACCGATTAAAAATAATTTTATTCCCTTCTTTGGATGAAGGGGAAATAAGAGGTAAGGCAACCCAAAGCGTATAACTACAGGTTAAAAATGCAATTATTAAATGTATGGCCAGTCTGAAATGACTAACATCGGGCTTGTCAATTAATCCACTTTGCACCATCCACCATCCAATAAGACCTTGTGAAAGTCCCATGCTCAATAAAATAATAGATTGTAAGATTAATTTTCTTGAAAGTTGTTTTTTAATTAAAAAATAAATAAAAGGGATTAGGAAAACAACACCTAATAATCTTCCCATCATTCTGTGTAAATATTCCCAAAAAAATATAGATTTAAAGTCATCTAGAATATAGTGAGAGTTTACTTTCCCCTCAGGTGTTTTTTTATAAATTTCAAATGCTGCAGTCCATTCTTCTATATTTAATGGAGGTGCTCCTCCAATTAATTTCCATGTTGACATTGAAAGTCCTGAATCTGTAAGACGTGTAATCCCTCCAATTAGAACCATTATAAAAATTAGAAAACATCCCGAAAAAAGCCAAATAATTACGGATTTGTTTTTCTTCATATCTAGTAGTAAGGTGAGATTAAAATATAGACTAAAACTCCTGTTGCTGAAACATACAGCCAAATTGGGAAAGTTATTTTAGCAATATTTTTATGCCCCTGAAAATTTTCTTTTAGAGCTCTAGATAAAGTAATGAGTACTAAAGGAATTATTATGGCAGAAAGTGTAATATGTGATATTAAAATAAAATAGTATAAGTACTTTAGTAAACCCTCTCCTCCATAGCTAACAGGGTCATGAGTGGAATGATGTATTACATATGAAAGAAGAAAAATTGTAGAAAGGGCTAACGCTAAATACATTAGTTTCTTGTGTAGCTCTCTATTGCCATTTTTTATTGCTCTTATTGCAAAAATTAATGTAAAAAAGACAATTCCATTTATACTAGCATTTACAAGTGGCAAGAAATCAATTTCAAATCCAGTGATTTTTGGAGTTATATAAAGCAACCCAACTAAAATTGGAACTACTAATGATAATATTATTATAAGAGGCTTATGGTTTGACATATATAATAGTTTTTATTTTAGAGTGATATTTAATTCATCCAATTGATCTTTAGAAATATTAGATGGCGAATTAATCATCACATCTCTACCCGAATTATTTTTTGGGAAGGCGATAAAATCACGGATATTTTCTTGGCCTCCCATAATAGCACATAATCTGTCAAATCCAAATGCAACTCCCCCATGTGGAGGCGCTCCATATTCGAAAGCATCAATTAAAAATCCAAATTGTTTTTTTGCTTGTTCATCAGTAAAGCCAAGATGCTTAAACATAAGCGTTTGTAAATCTTTATCATGAATCCTAATACTCCCACCACCTATTTCATTTCCATTAATGACTAAATCATAAGCATTGGCACGTACTGAAGCAGGATCTGTTTCTAGTTTTGAAATATCGTCTGGTTTTGGAGATGTAAAGGGATGGTGCATTGCATGGAATCTTTCAGTTTCTTTATCCCATTCTAATAATGGGAAATCTAAAATCCAAACTGGAGCAAATTGATCTGGATTTCTAAGGCCTAATTGTTCTGCTAAGTGTAATCGCAAGCTTGAAAGTGCTTTTCTTGTTTTGTCGGTTTCTCCTGCCATTATTAAAAGTAGATCTCCTTTTTCACACCCTACTTTTTCTCCCCATATTTTTTTGGTATCGTCATCAAAGAATTTGTCTACAGTAGATTTTGTTGTCCCATCTTGATTATACTTACAGTAGATTAGTCCTGTAGCATCAATTTGTGGTGTTTTTACAAAAGCTACGAGATTGTCTAATTGTTTTCTAGTATAATTAGCACATCCTTTAGCGTTTATTGCAACTACAATTTCTGCATTGTCAAATACTCCAAACCCTTTTCCTTGACAAAGATTAGTTATTTCAATAAATTGCATATCAAAACGAATATCTGGCTTATCAGAACCATATATTTTTATTGCTTCATCATAAGTCATTCTAGGAAATTCTGACAGTGCAACTCCCCTTACTTCTTTAAGTAGATGGCGTGTAAGGCCTTCAAACATTATTAGGATATCTTCTTGTTCAACAAAGGACATTTCACAGTCAATTTGAGTAAATTCAGGTTGTCTATCTGCTCTTAAATCTTCATCTCTGAAACATTTTACAATCTGATAATATTTATCCATGCCAGCAACCATTAACAATTGCTTAAAAGTTTGTGGTGATTGAGGTAGGGCATAAAATTCGCCTTCATTCATTCTACTTGGCACTACAAAATCTCTAGCCCCTTCAGGAGTTGATTTAATTAAATAAGGAGTTTCTACTTCCAAGAATCCTTGAGTATCTAAATATTTTCTTGTTTCAGTTGAAACTTTAGCTCTTAGAATTAAATTTTCTTTAACAGGATTTCTTCTAATATCTAAATATCGATATTTCATTCTAAGCTCATCACCACCATCTGTTTCATTTTCAATAGTAAAGGGAGGGGTTTTTGAAGCATTTAAAATTATCAATTCACTCACTTCAATCTCAATCTCTCCTGTATTAATATTTTTATTTTTTGATGTTCTTTCGATTACCTTGCCTTTGATTTGTATGACAAATTCACGACCTAATTTTCTAGCGCTAGAGCACAAATCCTTATTGGTGTCTATATTAAAAGCCAATTGCGTGATTCCATATCTATCTCTCAAATCAATAAAAGTCATGCCTCCAAGATCTCTTGTTTTTTGTACCCAACCACTTAAAGTCACTTCTACACCAATGTTAGATATGTTTAATTCTCCGCAAGTATGTGTTCTTAACATTTTCTGTTTTATTTGTTTGCGAAATTACAAAACAAAATCACATATTTGCAAAATGGAAATAAATCCTTTTGATGACAACTTTTTTATGCAAGAAGCGCTAAAAGAAGCAGAAAAAGCAGTTGAAAAAGCAGAGGTCCCTGTTGGATGTGTAATTGTTTGTGACAATCAAATTATTGCAAGAGCACATAATTATACCGAAACGCTTAATGATGTTACAGCACATGCTGAAATGCAAGCATTTACTTCTGCTTGTGATTATCTAGGAGGTAAATATTTGGATACATGCACACTTTATGTAACTCTAGAGCCTTGTGTAATGTGTGCAGGCGCTTCTTACTGGACGCGGATTAAAAAAATTGTTTTTGGAGCAAAAGATTTGAAAAGAGGTTTTTCAAGATTACATGAAAACATATTGCATCCAAAAACTCAAGTAGTCAGTGGAGTGTTACAGCTAGAATGCTCTGTTTTATTGTCTGATTTTTTTAAAGCTAAAAGATAAATATCCGTATTTTTGCAAAAAAATATTAAAATGAACTATCCAGAAGAATTATGCGCGCCAATGCGTGAAGACTTAACATCCGTAGGATTTATAGAATTAAGAACACCAGAAGCTGTTTCTGATTTATTAGAAAGAAAAGAGGGGACAGCTCTTGTTATGGTAAATTCAGTTTGTGGTTGTGCTGCAGGTAATGCACGGCCAGCTGTAAAAATGACTACTCAATTTGCGAAGAAGGTAGATACTTTTGCAACTGTTTTTGCTGGTCAAGATATTGGAGCAACAGCTAAGGCAAGAGAATATATGCTTCCTTTTCCTCCATCTTCACCCTCAATTGCAGTATTTAAAGAAGGTAAATTAGTGCATTTTATTGAGCGCCATCATATTGAAGGGAGATCTGCTGAAATAATAGCGGATAATTTAAAAGATTGTTTTGATCAAATTTGTTAAGTAGGCTATATTTTCAAATGCCTATTTTTTCTAGGTATAAGAGAATTAAAATCTTCTATTTCACTACACTCTTGATTTTTCTTTTTTGCTAATTAATTTTGCTAAAAACTATTTTATTCTAGTGTTTAAAAAATTTGTATCTTGCGAGCTTAATAAAAGATTATAAATTTTCGATATAATATGAAGAAGATATTCCTTTTTACGAGCATTTTTTTAATTACATTATCATTTGATGTATTTGCTCAAGGGCCTCCACCTACAAACCTTGTAGCTACAAATATTACGGCAACTTCAGCAGACCTTAGCTGGTTTGATAATGGATGTGCCGGTTTTGTTACCGTAAAATATAAGGTAAATGGTACTGCTGCTTGGTTATCAGCTAGTACTACAGCTTCCTCGCCATACTCTTTAACTGGATTAACTGCTGGAACTGATTATGAGTGGAGAGTCAAATGTACTGGAGCAACTGGCGCTGGGACATGGTCTACAACAGAACTTTTCTCAACATCTGCTTTGGAAATTAACAACGCATTTATTAGTCAGCCTATTGAATGTTTTGGACAGTATACAAATGATGAAATGCAAATAGATATTAATCAAACAAGTCCAGCAACAACATATCAATGTATTGTAGGACAGTATCCTCTTCCTATTTTCAACCCTACTTATTTTGCTACACAAGTTACAACAAATCAAACTTTAGCAACAACACTTAATCTAAATAATTTTGACCCTAATATTCCTTATTTTGTTCGTATAGTTGATTCTGCTGCATATTATAATGGAAATGGAGGTTTCCCTAGTGGATCAAGTACTGCTGGTATTTATGATGAGTTTGGTCCAATTACTTTTACTGAGCCTGATCCACTTGTAATCTCTGTTAGTATTATAAGCGTCTCATGTCATGGAGATTCAACAGCTGAAATAGAATTATTCGGCGCTGGAGGAGTTGCCCCTTATTCTTATTCCATTGATGGAGGAATTACTTATGGTTCTAGCAATATATTCTCTGGACTTTCTGCTGGGACGTATAATGTAACTGTATTAGATGCTAATGGTTGCAGTGAGAGTATTGTAGTTTATATAAGTCAACCACAGGATCCTTTATTGTCTGTAGTAAATTTATTGCAGGATATAGACTGTTTTGGAGATTCAACAGGAGTTGCATCTGCTAGTGTCATTGGAGGTGCACCTGGCTATTCTTATTTATGGAGTAATGGAGAGACAACACAAATAGCAAGTAATTTATGGGCAGGTACTAATACTGTTACTATTACTGATTCCTGGGGTTGTGAGATTGTGGATAGTATTGATATTATTAATAATAATACAGAAATTATAGGATCAGTTACCATTATTCAAGATGTTTCTTGTTTTAATTCCTGTGATGGTATTGCAGAGTTATCCTCTTCAGGGGGAGTCTTGCCGTACGATTATTTCTGGCAAAATGGACAAACTTATAATGGAAGTGGACCTGATATAGGATTTAATTTATGTTATGGAAATAATATGTTAACTATTCGGGATGCATTAGGATGTGAAAAAATGGTTTCTTTTAATATTACAGGTCCTGATGAGTTAGAAGCATCAGCAGTACAGGTACAGCCTGTTCAATGTTATGGATTTAATGATGGTATTGCAGAAGGATTTGCTACAGGAGGTACAACTCCTTATATATTTGTTTGGGATAGTTTAACAGGTCAGTTAAATGATTCAGCTTTTAACTTAACTCCTGGAATTCATACTGTTTATGTTACAGATGCTAATGGATGTACATCAAGTGATACGGTAATAATTAGTGAGCCTACTCAGTTAGA
>MDSW01006749.1_pt1 | contig 65476 bp, 58 predicted proteins | sample 811171 | NCBI WGS metagenome assembly MDSW01 (sample SAMN05326641, study PRJNA326480) | marine metagenome | isolation source: seawater | place: Atlantic Ocean: North West | collected 2012
GCGGGGGGCTGTGATGGGGCTCGCAAACCAGCCGCCGAGGGAGTGGAGCGAGACGCGGCTCCATGCGGCTCGCGACCGACCGAGGGCACCGCGGAGCGGCGAGCTGGTAAGAGCCCCGCCACAGTCCCCCGACCGCCGGTGGCGTAGCCGCCACACCCCGCAGATGTTGGATAGTGGCGTCGAAACGACAGGAGAACCTCCCGCGGGGGAAGTGTACCGGGGAGGGAGTCTGCTTTTCGACCGACCGGGACACTTCCCCCGCGGGAGGTTCGGTAAGGCCCAAGAACGACCCCAAAAAACCGCCCCTCGTGGAAGGTTCGGTTAGGCCCAAGAACGTCCCAGCGGAAGAAACCGATCCCGCACAGTTCCCCGCCAAGGACAAAAAAAACGCCGGCACAGGGCCGGCGTCTGTGTGTCGATAGTGCGGAATCAGCCGCTGAACTCGCGCACCAGGCCGCCGATGGACTCTTTCGCGTCGCCGAACAACATGCGCGTATTCTCCTTGTAGAACAGCGGGTTCTCGATGCCGGCAAAGCCCGACGCCATGGAGCGCTTGAGCACGAACACCGTGCGCGCGCTGTCCACGTTGATCACCGGCATGCCGTAGATCGGCGAGGATTCCACCTCGCGCGCGGCCGGGTTGACCACGTCGTTGGCGCCGATGACGATGGCCACGTCCACGGTTTCCATGCGCGGGTTGATGTCGTCCATCTCCAGCAACTGGTCGTAGGGCACGTCCGCTTCCGCCAGCAGCACGTTCATGTGCCCCGGCATCCGGCCCGCCACCGGGTGAATGCCGAAGTTCACTTCCGCGCCGTTCGCTTCCATCAGCTCCGTCAGTTCCTTCACCACGTGCTGCGCCTGGGCCACGGCCATGCCGTAACCCGGGATGATGGCGACGCTGCTGGCCGCTTCCAGCACGTAGTAGGCGTCCTCGACGGAGATCGGCTTGATCTCGCCCTCCACCTCGGTGGCCTCCGTCTTGCCCGAGCCGAAGCCGGAGAACAGTACATTGGTGAGGGAGCGGTTCATGGCCTTGCACATGATCTGCGTAAGGATGATGCCCGCGGAGCCGACCAGGGAGCCGGCGACGATGAGGATGTTGTTGTCCACCGCGAAGCCCGCGGCACAGGCCGCCAGGCCGGAGTAGGAGTTGAGCAGGGAAATCACCACCGGCATGTCGGCGCCGCCGATGGGGATGACCGCCATGATGCCGAACACCAGCGACAGGCCGATGACCAGGTACAGCCACAGGGTGTTGTCCGGGTTGATGCAGAACATCACCGCGCTGGCCAGGATGCCGGCGACGATCGCGCCGTTGACCAGCTGCTGCGCACTGAACAGCACCGGGGCGGAAGTGATTTTCTCGCTCAGTTTGCCGTAGGCCACCAATGAGCCGGTGAACGTCAGGCCGCCGATGAGGATGGACAGCACGATGGTCACCAGGGTGAAGGTGGACGACCCCGGCGCCAGCGCGGCGGCGCCGACCAGCAGGCTGGCCATGCCGCCGAAGCCGTTGAACAGCGCCACCATTTCCGGCATGGAGGTCATCTGCACCATGCGCGCGGCGGCCGCGCCGATGGCGCCGCCCAGGGCGAAGCCGATCAGGATCCAGGTGTAGTCGATACCCTGTGACAGCAGCGCCGCGACAACCGCGACCAGCATGCCCAGGGAGGAGATGAAGTTGCCGCGGCGTGCCGTGGCGGGAGAGCCGAGCTGCTTGAGGCCGAAGATGAACAGTACGGCGGCAGCGACATAGGCAAATTGAATAGCGTTATCCATGGCGCCTTAGCCCTCCTTCTTCTTGAACATGGCGAGCATGCGGTCGGTCACCAGGTAACCGCCCACCACGTTGATCGAGGCCAGCGCCACCGCGCCGACGGCCAGCCACTTGGACAGGTCGGGGTCGCCGCTGCCCACCAGGCTGACCGCGCCGACCAGGGTGATGCCGGAGATCGCGTTGGCGCCGCTCATCAGCGGTGTGTGCAAGGTGGCCGGCACCTTGTTGATCAGTTCGAAGCCCAGGAAGATGGACAGAACCAGGATGAAGGTGAGGAAAACCTCTGACGGTACTTGGTACAGTTCGGTGATCATTTTCAGGCACCCCCTTCCAGGACGTTCTTGATGGTTTCGTTGGTCACCTCGCCACCGTGGGTGATGATGCAACCGGGCAGGATGTCGTGTTCGAAGTCGATGACGAAGGCTTTTTTCTCCTCGTCCCAGCTGTCTTCCACGAGGTTGAACAGGTTGGCGGAGTACATCTGGCTGGCGTCCCTGGCCACTTCGCCGGCGAGGTTGCCCAGACCGACGATGGTCACGCCGCCCACCGTGACGGTTTCATTGGGCACCGAGCCCTCCACGTTGCCGCCGGTCTCCGCCGCCATGTCGACGATCACGGAACCGGGCGCCATGCCTTCCACCATGTCTTTGGTGACCAGGACGGGCGGCTTGCGGCCGAAGACCTGCGCCGTGGTGATGACCACGTCGGACTTTGCGATCACCTCTTTTTGCGCCTGGCGCTGCATCTCCACCTGTTCGGGCGTCAGCTCCTTGGCGTAGCCGCCGGCGGTCTCGCCGGTCTCGCCCAGGTCGATTTCCAGGAACTTGGCGCCCAGCGACTGTACCTGCTCGGCGACCACCGGGCGCGTATCGAAGGCGGTGACCTTGGCGCCCAGGCGCTTGGCGGTGGCGATGGCCTGCAGGCCGGCGACGCCGGCGCCGATGACGAACACGTTGGCCGGTTTCAGCGTGCCGGCCGGGGTCATCATCATGGGCAGGATGCGCGGCAGGTGGCGCGCCGCCTCGATTACCATGACGTAGCCGGCCAGGTTGGCCTGGGAGCTCAGGGCGTCCATTTTCTGGCTGCGCGTGGTGCGCGGGATCATCTCCATGCTGATGGCCGTGACCTTCGCGTCCTTGAAGGCGTTGACCAGGCCGTGCTCGTTGAACGGGTCCAGGTAGCTGATGTGGATCGCACCGTCTTTCAACTGGGCGATTTCCGCCAGTTCGGGCTTGCGCAGGCGCAGCAGGATGTCGGCGCTGGCGAACAGCTCGTCGCGACTGGCGGCGACGCTGGCGCCGGCCTCGGTGTATTCCTGGTCAGTGAAGCCGGAGCCGGCTCCCATGCCCGCTTCGATCACCACCTCGGCGCCGAGCCGGACCAGTTTCTTGGCGTCATTGGGGATGATCGGGACCCGGTTTTCCCCGGGATGGGTTTCCTTGGGAATGGCGATACGCATGCGTTAGGTACTCCCTAAACCATTGTGTTCTTTTGATGCCGGCGGTGCTTGCCGGAGGGTCAGCGACGGGCCTCCAGGGCCCCGCTGGGGCTGCCCGGACGCAAGGCAGCCGCCGAGGTTAGCACAGGCGACAGCGCGCGGGAATAATGGCCGGTATTCAGCCGCTGAATCCGCAACCCCCCTTCCCGGAGCCCAAAAGCGGGGCCGGCGCGGGTCGGGGCGTGCCAATGTAAGGAATCTGGCGGCAGATACAAGGGCGCTGCAGCCCAAAAAACTAGACCGTGCTGCTCAAACCCGGGGCCACTCGCGGTATTCCCACCAGGGCGGCAGCAGGTCGCGGTACTCGCGCCGCCCGTAGCGCGGGTCGACCAGCAGCGCGCTGCCCTGGTCGGTGGGGCTGCGCACCACCCGGCCCAGGGCCTGGTCCACCTTCTGCATGCCGGGGTAGAGGAAGGTGAACTCGAAGCCCCGGCCGGTCTCGCCTTCGTACCAGGCCTGCAGCTCCCGGGTGTCGCGGTTGACCTGGGGCATGCCCACCCCGACCACCACCACGCTGGCCAGCTGCTCACCGGGCAGGTCTATGCCCTCGCCGAAAATACCGCCGAGAATGCAGAACGCCGCCACGTCGCGGCGCGTGGCGAGCAGTTGCAGCAGTTCGGCGCGCCGCGCCTCGCCCTCCTCGCGCGCCTGCAGCCACAGGGCGCGGTCGGCGAGCGGCGGCAGCAGGTCCGTGCAGTCCTGCAAGTAGCGATAGGAGGGGAAGTAAATAATGCAATTGCCCGGCGTGTCCTGCAGCCAGCGCTGCAACAGGTCCGCCAGGTCCGGCAGGGTGTGCTCGCGGCGGGCGAAGCGGGTGTCCAGCCCGGTGGCCAGTGATACCTGCAGCTGTCGTGCGGCGAAGGGCGACTCCGTGCGCAGGCACACCGTGTCCTGTCCCAGTCCGAGGCCGCGCCGCGTCCACGCCAGGGGCGACAGTGTCGCGGAAAAGGCGATCACCGCGTGGGCGCGCTCCTGGCGCTGCGCCAGCAGGCGCGCGGGGTCCAGGCAGTTGAGGCTGACCACCAGGCTTTGGGGGCCGGCGCCGCGCTGCAGTTGGCAGCGATATTCCGGGCCCCATTCCTGTGCCACGCGCAGGAACTGCAGGATATCGAAGTACAGCTGCAGCAGGTCGGGGTCGCGTGGCAGCAGGGTCGGGTCCCGACCGAGCTGCTCCGCGGTGAGCGCGGCGAAGTCCGCCAGGGCGTGCAGCAGGCCCTGGGGCAACTCCGGGCTGCTGTGGAAGTCCGCCTCGTCCCAGTCCTGCTTCTGCAGCGCCAGCAGGCGCCGGTTGATCCTCGTCAGCGCCGCCGCAAGCGGCGGCGGGGCGTTGCGCCTGGCCTGCAGCAGCGCGCGTTTGCCCAGGCGCGCGCTGTACAGCTTGCGCGCCCGCCCCGGCAGGTTGTGCGCCTCGTCGAGCAGCACGCTGCTGCGCCGCCCGTCGCCGTCGCCCGGCAGCGACGCCCCCAGGCTGTACACGTAGTGCAGGTCGGCGATGACCGTATCCACCCAGGGCAGCAGGTCGCGCGCCAGTTCGTAGGGGCAGACCTCGAACTGCTGCGCCAGCGCCTCCAGCTCCGCGCGGCGCAGGGCCGGACGCTGCAATGCCGCCTCCAGGGCCGCGGGCAGGCGCTCGTAGTAGCCGCGCGCGTAGGGGCAGTCCTCGCCGTGACAGGCGCGCCCTGGCGACAGGCAGATGGAATCTTTCGCCGTCAGGCTCAGCGCCGTGCCGCAGTAGCCGGCGCGGCGAAACTGCGCCAGGGTGTCCTCCGCCGCGCGCCGCCCGACCGTGCGCGCGGTGACGAACAGCACGCGCTCGTGTACGCCGGTGCCCAGGGCCTTGAGGGCGGGGTACAACACGGCGGCGGTCTTGCCGATGCCGGTGGGCGCCTCCACCAGCAACTGCCCGCCCTGGTGCACGCACTTGTAGGCCAGCTCGGCGATATTGCGCTGGCCGCGACGGAAGTCGCCCAGGGGAAAGTCCAGCCGCGCCAGGCTGTCGTCGCGCGCCTGGCGCAGCGCGGCCAGCCGCTGCAGCCAGGCGCTGAAACGCTGCAGGCTGTGCTGCAGAAACTGCGCCAGCTCGGCGCTGTCGTAGTCGCGTTCCAGGCAGTGTTCGCTGTCGGTGTCGATGTTCAGCCAGGTGACGCGCACGCGCAGCGCCCCGACACCTTCCTGCTGCGCGATGATCGCCGCGTACAGCGTACCCTGGGCCAGGTGCAGGTCGGCGACCGCCGCGGGGATCGCATCGGCGGGCACGCGGCAGGTCTTGATCTCCTCCACCAGGCCGGCGTCCGGGTCGTAGCCGTCGGCGCGGCCGCGCAACAACAGGCGCACACCGTCCGCCTCGTGCCGGTACTGCAGCGGGTACTCGCTGCGATAGCTGTCCGCGCGCCGCGCGTACAGCCGCTGGTGGCCGGCGATCCCCTCCGCACTGCTCGGGGAAGGGCTGAAACGGTGGTCGATGTCGCCGCCGCGGTGGCAGAAGCGCGCCAGGTCCGTGACCGCCACGGTGAATTCAGTCATCGGCCCAGTCTACACGGGCGACCCGCGCCGGGATGCCCTGGTCGGCGAAATAGCGCAGCCAGCGTTTCTGGTTGTCCTGCAGCGTATCGCCGGGACTTTTTACCTCGATCAGGCAGTACTGGCCGGGGGCGTCGCCCAGGGCGAGCAGGTCGGGGAAGCCGCGGCGGTTTTCCCGCGGGTCGAACAACAGGCGCTCGAACACGGCCAGCAGGTGGGGCATGGGAATGCTGCGCGCGGCCGCCGCGACGAGGTCGCGGCTGATGTAGCGCCAGTCGACCCAGTGACACAGGCAGGGATGGTAGCGGTCGTAGGCCGCGGTCAGCAGCGCGGCCGCGTCGGCGCCGTGCAGTCGTTGCAGGCGGCGCCCGATGGCCGCCGCCCGGCGCTGGCGAAACTCTCTCTCGTACAGGTCGGTCGGGCCACCCTGGTAGGCGTGGTGGAACACTCCGGGCACGGGCATGAAGATCTCCTCCCAGAACGCCAGCCCGAACAGGCTGTTCATGAGGCGGTTCTCCACGTAGTGCACCTGCCGCCATTCTCCCTGCAGGGATTGCGCGGCGAGCAGTTCCACCGGCTGTGGCCCCGCCGGGAGCCGCAGGCGCATCTCGTCGAAGCGGTCCCGGCTGCGCGGAGCGGGTTGTTCGCCCAGCTTGCGCTGCACCCGGGGCAGGATGCGCCGCGCCGCCTCCTGCTCCGCCTCGCACCAGGGCTGCGCGAGGATGGCCTCGCACTGCTCGCGCGCCGCGCGCCACTGGCCGCGCTTCTCCAGGATGCGCGTGTGCCGTTCGCGCGCCGGGTGGCGTTCGCTGCGCGCGTACAGTGCGGCGGCCAGCTCGAACTCGCCCTGTCGCTCCAGGTCGCGGGCGAGGCGGTTGCACAGGCGGTGATAGCGGCTGTCGCTGGACGCGTGGCGTACCTCCAGCGCCGCCACCTCGCGCGCCAGTGCGGCCAGGTCGGCGGGCGTGCCCTGCTCCAGGTGCTGGTAATAGGTATCCGCCAGTTCGGCGCAGGCCAGGTATTCCTCCAGCGCCTGGCGGCTGCCGAACAGCCGCTGTTCGCGCTGCAACGGGTAGGGGTAGTAGGCGGTGATGCCCAGGTCTTCGAGCACAAACTCGGTCAGCCCCTGGCGGCGGTTGCCAAAGAACAGCAGTTGCAGCAGCGCGATGACATCCCCGTGGGCCGGGGCGACGATACGCGCCGGTTCCAGGGACGAGGCGTGGCGCGCCAGCTCTGTTGCCGTGCACTGCAGGTCGGCGATCTCCTGCAGCAGCCTCGCCTTGCTCGTCACCCGTCGCCCGGCGAGCTGCGCCGAGAAAGCGCGCTCCAGTTCCGCACGGGTAAACAGCTGCCCGAGTGCGGCGCTGTCCAGGGCGGCGGCCTCCTCGACCAGCCCGGCGCCGAGCAGGGCGTCCAGGGCGTTTGTCACCGCGCCGATCTCAGGGTAGTGCAGCCGGCTCTCGCGGAACCAGGGCCCGGTGCGCGAGACGAGGCGGATATACAGGCACTGGGCGTCGAAGGACTGTTCCTGGAAACAGTCCAGCACCGCCTGCTCCCGCGCCGTGAGTATATCCCCGTAGCGCCGCTGCACGGTATCGAACAGCCGCAGGAAGTTATCCCGGTAGTAATGAGGAGAGAGTTCGACGGCGTCGCGGTCAGCCTGGGCCATGTCTGCGCCCGATTCCTGCAGGTTATGGAATCCTACGCGAAAGGGCGCGGCGATGTTACACAGGGCTTGCGCACATGTCGGCTTTTCAGCCCGGTTACCTGTACCCGGGAGTGCAATTGAGGCATTCTGGCCTCCTGACGCCAACGGGGCACCCTCTACCAATGAACGCCGAGCAAACGTCACCCCCGGAGCTGACGCCGCTACTCGCCCTCACACCCATTGTTTTCCTGGTCGTCCTGCTGGCCTGTTCCGTCTACCTGTTTGGCGCGGATTCCTCTTACGGCGCCAACCAGATCGCGTTGATCCTGGCCGCCTGCGTCGCCGCCCTGGTGGGGCGCCGGGCGGGTGTCTCCTGGCAGGAAGCCCAGGAGGGTATGGTCGAGGGCATCGGCGTGGGCCTGGTCCCGGTCCTCATCCTGTTGTCGGTGGGCATGCTCATCGGCACCTGGATACTCTGCGGCACCGTGCCGGCGATGATCTACTACGGTGTGCAGGTGCTGGAACCCTCCATTTTCTACGCCGCCAGTACCGCTATCTGTGCAATCGTCGCCATCAGCATCGGCAGTTCCTGGACCGTGGCCGGCACCCTGGGCATCGGACTCATGGGGATCGCCGGCAGCTTCGAGCTGTCCCCTGCGGTCACCGCGGGCGCCATCATCTCCGGCGCCTACTTCGGCGACAAGCTCTCGCCGATGTCCGATACCACCAACCTGGCGGCGGCGGCGACCGGCGTGGACCTGTTCGACCACATCCGCCACATGCTGTGGACCACCGTGCCGGCGATCAGCCTGGCGCTGTTGATCTTCCTGTTTATCGGCAGCGCCGATGCGCAGACCCCGCGGGAGATCGACGAACTGCAGCGCGCGCTGGCGGCGCAGTTCGCTATCGGCCCGCACCTGCTGCTGCCCCTGCTGCTCATGCTCGCCCTGGTGTACAAGCGCTTCCCGGCCTATCCCGCGGTGGTCATCAGCGCCCTGACCGGGGCGCTGTTCGCCCTGCTGTTCCAGGGCGATGTCGTGGTCGCGCTGGCCGGTGGCGTCGGCGACGGCTCCCGCGGTGTCGCCCTGTTGCGCGGTGTGTGGATGAGCCTGTTCGACGGCTACGTCTCCGCCAGCGGCAACGCCTTCCTCGACGCGCTGCTGAGCAAGGGCGGTATGAGCAGCATGCTCAACACGGTCTGGCTGATCCTGTGCGCGCTGGGCTTCGGCGGCGTGCTGGAACGCACGGGCATCCTTGGTTACCTGCTGCAACTGGCGCTGCGCGGAGTGAGCGGCGCGGGTTCGCTGGTGACCGCCACGGTGGCCACCTGCGTGGGCACCAATGTGCTGGCCGCGGACCAGTTCATCGCCGTGGCGCTGCCGGGCCGCATGTATCGCGACGAGTACGCGCGGCGTGGACTGTCTCCCCTGAACCTGTCGCGCACCCTGGAAGACTCGGCCACGCTCACCTCGGCGTTGATCCCCTGGAACACCTGCGGCGCCTACATGTCGGCAACGCTGGGGGTGGCGACGTTCGCCTACGCGCCCTACGCTTTTTTCAACCTGCTCTGCCCACTGCTCGCCATCGCCTATGGCTATGCCAATATCGCCCTCAAGCCCTTGCCGGCGGGACAGGCGGGGAGCGTCGCGTGAGTGCGTTGCAAGACCTGTGGGACCACCCTTCGCCCCACGTGCTGCGCACGCGGGTCGCGGCCGCCGATATCGACGGCCTGCAGCACACCAACAACACGGTCTACGTGAAATGGTGCGAGCAGGTGGCCTGGGCCCACTCCGTCTCCCTGGGGCTGGACCTGGAGGTCTATCGCAGGCTGGACCGGGCCATGGTGATCACGCGCAGTGAATTCGACTACCTGCAGGCCTCGCGCGAGGGGGACGAGATCGTCGCCGGCACCTGGATCGTCGACTGGGACGGCCGGGTGACCATGCAGCGGCGCTTCCAGGTGATTCGCGTCGGGGACGGCGCCACACTGCTGCGCGCCGCCATGCGCTTCGCCTGCGTCGAGCTGAGCAGCGGCCGGCCGCGGCGGCTGCCGGCGGAATTCGTCGACGGCTACGGTCCCGCGGTGCTGGGCCAGGCGCGCTCGAAAACGGGGGCCTGACGGCCCGGCGCCGCGCCCCGCGCTCTTGCCCCAAGCGCCCTTTTCATGCGCCGGATCAATGGCGTTTGCGCGCGGACCGTCCACACTGTGTAAAATTGGGGGTCGTGTCCCCGCCAAGGAGTATTGACCATGTCCGCAACCGCTGATTCGGGCAAGATCGCTGGCGCTGCAGGCAAAAAGCGCAGTGTGAGCGAGCAGAAGACCGCCGCGAAGACCGCCGCGAAGACCGCCGCGAAGAGTGCCGCAAAAAGTGCCGCGCGCAAGGCCGCGGCGAAAAAACCGGCCGCGCGCGGTAGCAAGGCAAAGACAAAGGCAAAGACAAAGGCAAAGGAAAAGGCGAAAACACAGTCAAAGGCAAAACCCAGGCGCAAAGCCAGGCCGGTGAGCAGCGCCGCGGCGGGCAGCGGCGGCGCGGCGTCGGGCCTCTCCGACGCGGGCTACAGCGACCGCAGCGCCTGGGAAAAGCGGCGCCAGGCGGCACCGCAGGCCAGCGCCCAGCCGTTGATGAAGGCCCTGCGCGCCGAGCATCGGCACATGGCCTCGGTCATGCAGCTCTTTTCCTCCCAGCTGGACGCCATCGAGGCGGGTGAGCTGGTCGACACGCACGTGCTCTACGAGATCATGGATTACATGGTGACCTGGCCGGATCGCTTCCACCATCCGCGCGAAGACCTCATCTATGCGCGCGTGGCGGAGGTCAATCCCGCGGCCGCCGACGAGGTCGATACGCTGCAGCGCGACCACGACCAGACGGCGAAGAACGGCAGGCGCATGTTGCGAGACATCGAGCGCTGGCGCGCGGGGGCGCTGTCTGGCCCGGCCCTGATCAGGGCGGGCAGGGAGTATATAGAGCACATCCATGATCACATGAACGTGGAGGAAAAACTCGTCTTCCCGCATATCGAGGAGACGCTGACGCTGCAGGACTGGCGCGAGCTGGCCGAGGACGACCAGCTCGCGGCGGTGGCCGACGCGGTTTTCGGCCCCAGGGTGCAGCGCGAGTTCCGCAACCTGTCGCGCAAATTGCGCCGCGGCCTGCGCCGGCAGGTGGAGCAGGGGGTGATGATCGAGTGGATCGACATCGAGGCGGTCATGGAATCCTACGAGGTCGTCTCCATGGGCCTGGAGTCGGCGCGCGACAGCGCCGGCGAACACCTGCGCGACGCCCTGCGCGATTCGCGCGATATCCTCTTCGATTCGCCCTTGCTGGCGCCCTGGCGCGTGGCGGCGAACAACACCCGCCTCACCTTCAGCCTGCTCGGCGACGTGCTGGATATTTCCAGGGATATGGTGGAAGACCTGGGCCGGGTCAACCAGGAACGGCTCGACCGGGTGCGTCTGGTACAGCGGGACTCGCGTCAGCGCTGACGTCCTCCTCGCGAAACTGCAGCCGCGCCAGGCGCGCGTAAAGCTCACAATCGCGCAGCAGCTCCCGGTGGGTGCCGGTGGCGATTACCCGTCCCTGGTCCAGCACCGCGATATTGTCCGCATGCAGGATGGTGGACAGTCGGTGGGCGATGATGACCGTCGTGCGCCCCTGCATCAACTCCTGCAGGGCCAGTTGTACCTGGTGCTCGCTCTCCGTGTCCAGGGCGCTGGTCGCCTCGTCCAGCAGGAGAATTTTCGGGTCGTTGAGTATCGCCCGCGCCAGGGCGATGCGTTGGCGCTGTCCGCCCGACAGGCGCACGCCCTGGTCGCCGAGGTGGCTCTGGTAGCCCTGCGGCAGGGCGCTGATGAAGTCGTGGGCGTGGGCCGCGCGCGCCGCCGCCTCGATCTCGGCGTCGCTGGCGTCGAGTTTGCCGTAGGCGATGTTGTAGCGCACGTCACCGGTGAACAGGGCCGGCTGCTGCGGCACCAGGGCGATGTTGTCGCGCAACTGGCGCAGGCCCATGGCGCGGATATCCCGCCCGTCCAGCAGCACCTGGCCCTGTTGCGGGTCGTAGAAGTGCAGCAGCAGTTCGAACACGGTGGACTTGCCCGCGCCCGAGCGCCCTACCAGCGCCAGGCTGCGCCCCGCCGGGATATGCAGGTTGAAGTCGCGCAGCGCCGCCTGTTGCGGGCGCGCCGGGTAGGCGAAGGTCACCTGCTGCATGCGCAGTTCCGGCCTGGCCCCTGTGCTTGCCGGGCGTTGTTCGCCCGGGTCGGCGATCGCACTGGGGGTGTTGATCAGTTCCACCAGCCTGTCCGCCGCCCCGGCGGCGCGCAGCAGGTCGCCCCACACCTCGGAGATCGTGGCGAAGCCCATGCCCACCATCATGGCGTAGAACACGAAGGCGCCGAGTTCGCCGCCGCTCATGCGCCCGCTGATGACGTCCTGGCCGCCCTCCCACAGCATGCCGGACATGCCGACGAAGAGCAGCAGGATCGCCGCGCAGATCAGCAGCGAGCGCTGGCGGATGCGCCGCCGCGCGATGGCGAAGGCCTGCTCCACCTCGCGGTTGAAAGACTGTACCTCGAAGGGCTCGCGGGTGTAGCTCTGCACCACGCGGATGTGCTGGATGACCTCGCCGGCATAGCTGCCCACGCTGGCGATACTCTCCTGGCTGGCGTTGGACAGGGTGCGCACGCGGCGGCCGAATACCAGGATGGGCAGCAGGATCAGCGGCACGCCCACGGCGATGATTAGGCTCAGTTTCAGGTTGGTGATAAACATCATCACCAGTGCGCCGGAGGTGGTCAGGCTGCTGCGCAGGGCCATGCTGAAGGACGAGCCGATAATGGTCTGCAGCAAGGTGGTGTCGGCGGTCAGCCGCGACATGATCTCGCCGCTGCGATTGATTTCGAAGTAGCCGGGGTTGAGCCGCACCAGGTTGGCGAACACCGCCTTGCGGATATCGGCGCTGACCCGTTCGCCCAGCCAGGACACGAGGTAGAAGCGCACGAAGGTGCCCACCGCGATGGCCGCGGCGATGATGATCATGAATTCGATGGCCGCGCGCAGGTCGGCGGTGGTGCCGCCGCCGAAGCCCTGGTCGATCAATACCTGCAGCCCGCGGCCCACCGACAGGGTGGCGGCGGCGGTGAACAACAGCGCACAGCTTGCCCCGAACAGGCGCAGTTTGTAGTCGAGCAGGTAGCCCAGGACGGGGCGCAGGGAGCCCAGCCCGCGCTTGCGGGAGGAGGACATCAGGCGTCCCGGCGCATGAACTTGCCGCAGTACACGCCGACTTCGAACAGCAGCCACATGGGCAGCGCCAGCAGGGACTGTGATATGACGTCGGGCGGCGTGAGCAGCATGCCGAAGACGAAGCAGCCGACGATGATATAGGGGCGTTTTTTCGCCAGTGCCTCGGGCGTGGTGATACCCGCCCAGATCAGCAGCATCGCGGCGATGGGAATCTCGAAGGCGATGCCGAAGGCGAAGAACAGCTTGAGCACGAAATTCAGGTAGCTGTTGATGTCGGTCATGATGGTGATGTCCTCGGGACCGACGCTGGTGAAAAAGGCGAAAATCAGCGGGAACACCACGAAGTAGGCGAAGGCCGCGCCGGCGTAGAACAGCAGCACGCTGGACACCAGCAGGGGTATCGCCAGGCGCTTCTCGTTGCGGTACATGCCCGGGGCGATGAAACTCCAGACCTGGTAGAGCACGTAGGGCATGGCCAGGAACGCCGCCGTCACCATGGCGAGCTTGAACGGCGTGAAAAACGGCGAGGCCACCTCGGTGGCGATCATGCTGGCCCCTTCCGGCAGCAGCGCACGCAGCGGCCTGGAGACCGCGGCGTAGATGTCGTTGGCGAAGGGGAACAGGACGATGAAAAACAGCAGCACCGCGAGCACCGCGCGCAGGATCTTCTCGCGCAGTTCGGTCAGGTGGGCGACCAGCGGCATGGGCTGGTCGTTGGACTCCGGCTCGCTCATTCGGGTTTTTTCTCTGCGGGCCGGGCGTCGGCCGCGCCGTCTTCCTGCTCTTGCGGGCGGTCTGTTACGTCCCCGGCCAGGCTGCTGACGCCACGCCCGAGGGCCTGGGTCTCGTCTTTCAGTTGTTCCCCCGCCTCGCGCAGCTCACGCATGACCGCATCGTTGTGCAACTCCTGCTGCACCTCGCGTTTGATATCGTTGAAACCGCGGCGCAGGCGATTGACGTAGGCGCTGACGGTGCGGATGGTGCCGGGCAGCCGCTCGGGACCGATCACCACCAGTGCGACCACCCCGATGATGACGAGTTCGGCGAATCCGATGTCGAACATCGGGGCTTACTTGTCTTTGGCCTCGTCGGCCGCGCTGTCCGCCTGTTCCGCTTGTTCGGCGGTGTCGCGATTGGCCACTGTGTCGCCGTCGTCGGACATGCTCTTGCGGAAACCCTTCACCGCGCTGCCCAGGTCCGAACCCAGCGTACGCAGGCGCTTGGTGCCGAACAGCATGATGACGATGGCCAGTATGATCAACAACTGCCAGATACTGATTCCACCAATTCCCATAACCTTCTCCCTCTACCTCTGTGCTGTTCGCGTGCGGTTCAGCCGCCCTCGTTGCGGGATGCCTTCTCTTCCAGCCCCGACACGCCGAACCGTTGGGCCAGGCAATCGAGCACCTCGCTGACGTCCACGTCCAGGTGCGACAGCATGACCATGCTGTGAAACCACAGGTCCGCGACCTCGCCGACCAGCGCCTCGCGCTCACCGCCGTTGCCGGCGTCCTTTGCCGCCAGCAATACCTCGGTGGCCTCCTCGCCGACCTTTTCGAGAATCTTGTTCAGCCCCCTGTGGTGCAGGCTGGCGACATAGGATTGCTCCGGGTCCGCCTGCCGGCGCTGCTCGATCGTGGCAGCCAGTTGTTGCAGTACATCGCTCACGCGCTATCCCCGTAGATATCCTCGGGCTTTTTCACCACGTCCTCGGTGATCCGCCAGCCGCCGTCGTCCATGAGCCGGTAAAAGCAGTGACGGCGCCCGGTGTGGCAGGCGATGCCGCCGACCTGCTCCACTTTCATCAATACGGTGTCGGCGTCGCAGTCCAGGCGCAGTTCCTTCAGCTTCTGCACGTGGCCGGATTCCTCGCCCTTGCGCCACAGCGCCTGGCGCGACCGCGACCAGTAGATCGCCCGGCCCTCGGCAATGGTCAGCGCCAGCGCCTCACTGTTCATCCAGGCGAGCATGAGCACTTCCCCGCTCTGCCAGTCCTGGGCAATCGCGGGAACCAGCCCCTGTTCGTTCCAGTGTATGTCGCGCAGCAATGCGCTCGGCTCGGTCATGATCTCGGTCCCGGTGAGTGCGCATTATGGCACATCCGGGCAGGGGCACCTACGTTCAGCTGTCGCGCGGCCACAGCAGGGCCAGCCCCAGGCCGCCGAGCAGCCAGCTCAGCGCGGGTACCTGCGCCAGTTGCTGCCAGCCCCCGGGCAGCGCGGTGATGACCGCCGCGGCGCAGGCGATGACGGCCAGTATCCGGCGGCGACCGCGCGCGCGCTCCCGTCGGCGGGCCTGGGCATCCAGCAGTCTTGTCGCCGGCCGTTCGACACGCGCCGCCGGCACGCGCGACTGCTGCAGGTTCTCCAGCACCACCTCCGGCAGCTGCGGCAACTGCTCCAGCAGCGAGGGCGCATGGCGCTGCAGGCGCTTGATCACCGCCTGTGGCGAGTAGCGCTCGGCCACCCATTTTTCCAGGAAGGGTTGCGCGGTGTCCCACAGGTTCAGCTCCGGGTAGAGCTGCCGCCCCAGGCCCTCGATGTTGAGCAGGGTCTTCTGCAGCAGCACCAGGGAGGGCTGCACCTCCATGTCGAAGCGCGCCGCGGTCTGGAACAGGTAGACCAGCAGCTGGCCGAAGGAGATCTCGCTGATCGGGCGTTCGAACACCGGCTCGCATACCGCGCGCATCGCCGCCTCGAAATCCTGTACCCGGGTGTGCGCGGGCACCCAGCCGCACTCCACGTGCAACTGCGCCACCTCGTGGTAGTCCTGGCGGAACACGCCCAGCAGGTTGCGCGCCAGGTAGTACTGGTCGGCCTCGGACAGGCTGCCGACGATGGCGCAGTCCACGGCGATGTAGGTGGGATCGGCGGGGTCGGAGGCGTCGACGAAGATGTTGCCGGGGTGCATGTCCGCGTGGAAAAAATTGTCGCGGAAGACCTGGGTGAAGAAGATCTCCACGCCGCGCTCGCCCAGCAGTTTCAGGTCCGTGCCGCGGGCGCGCAGCGTCTCCAGGTCGGTGACCGGGATGCCGGAGATGCGCTCCATGGTGAGCACGTTGCGGCAGCTGTAATCCCAGAACACCTCGGGCACGTACACCAGCTTGCTGTCGGCGAAGTTGCGCCGCAACTGGCTGGCGTTGGCCGCCTCCCGGCCCAGGTCCAGCTCGTCGAGAATGACCAGCTCGTAGTCCGCCACCACCTCCACCGGGCGCAGGCGGCGTCCCTGGGGCAGGTAGCGCGCGACCAGCCGCGCCAGGGTGTACAGCAGCGCCAGGTCCTGGCGGATGACCGGCTCGATATCCGGTCGCAGCACCTTGACCACGACTTCGCGGCCGTCGTGCAGGGTCGCCGTGTGCACCTGGGCGACCGAGGCGGAAGCCAGTGGCGCGGGTTCGAAGGCGGCGAACAGCTCGGACACCGGCTTGCCCAGCGCCTTCTCGATGATCGCCACCGACTGTTGCTGCGCAAAGGGCGGGACCTCGTCCTGCAGCCGCGCCAGCTCATCCGCCACGTCCGCCGGCAGCAGGTCGCGGCGCGTCGACAGCATCTGCCCGAACTTGATAAAGACCGGCCCCAGTTCCTCCAGCGCGCGCCGCAGGCGCACCGCGCGCGGCAGGTCCGGGGCCGCGCGCAGGCGCCAGGGCAGCAGCGCCAGCGCGCCGCGCTGCGCCGTGGACAGGCGCTCGCGGTCGATGAACTCGTCCAGCCGGTAGCGACCGACCACGCGCAGTATCTTCAGCAGCCGCCCCGGGCGTGACATCGCCTAGCCCCGCAGCTTGTCGAGTTGCCGGCGCAGGCGCTCGACGCGCAGCTGCAGGCGGTCGACGCGGTGGCCGAGTTCGCGCACGTCGCCGTAGAAGTCCTCGACCTCGAGGCGCGGCGGGCTCAGGCGCGCCTCCTCGTGGATGAACTCCTCCAGTTGCCGCGCCAGGCTGTCGGCGGCCTGGCGCCCCCAGGAGAATGCGCCGCGCAGCACCTGCGCCAGCTGGTGCCCGGCGACGTCGCCCAGCGTGGACACCAGCGGCGCCTCCCAGTCGATGTCCAGGGAAGACAGTACTTTTTGCAGCTCGATCAGCGGCGCGCTGTCGCCCTCCAGCTCCAGGTTGCCGTTGATCAGTGTCGCCGCCGGGTCGCCGGAGGTGGCCAGGGCGGTAAAATCGCCGGCCTGCCCGCGGATGCTGGTGGTCACCGGTCCCTCGTGCACGCCGCTCAGGCGGATGCCGCGGGCGCCCGGGTGCAGATAGATGTCCGCCGCCGGCGCGCTGCAGTGCAGGGCGAAAACCTGCCCGTCGAAGGGCGCCAGCTCCGCGCCGCCCTGCGGCGTCAGCGCCAGCGCGCGGTTGATGGCGGCCTCCAGCGCGGCCAGCGCCGCGGTGTGCAGGGTCGGGTCCAGCGGCGCCGACATGTCAGGCCTTGATGCCCTTGTGCAGGGCGACGATACCGCCGGTCATGTCGTGGTAGCTGCACTCGACGAAGCCCGCGTCTTCCATCATTTCCTTCAGCGTGTCCTGGTCCGGGTGCATGCGGATGGATTCCGCCAGGTACTGGTAGCTGTCGCTGTCGCCGGCGACCACGCGGCCGATGCGCGGAATCACGTTGAAGGAGTAGGCGTCGTAGAGGCGGCTGAGCAGCTCGTTGCGCGGTTTGGAGAACTCCAGCACCAGCAGGCGGCCGCCGGGTTTGAGCACGCGCAGCATCGAGCGCAGCGCCAGCGCCTTGTCGGTGACGTTGCGCAGGCCGAAGGCGATGGTGATGCAGTCGAAGCTGTCGTTGGGAAAGGGCAGGTACTGGGCGTCGGCCTGCACGAACTCGATATTGGCGATGCGCCCGGTGTCGAGCAGCTTGTCGCGGCCGACCTGCAGCATCGACGCGTTGATGTCGGCCAGCACCACCCGGCCCTCGGGCCCGACCAGGCCGGCGAACTGCGCCGCCAGGTCGCCGGTGCCGCCGGCGATGTCGAGCACCGCCTGCCCGGGACGCACCGCGCTCAACTCGATGGTGAAGCGTTTCCACAGGCGGTGCACGCCGCCGGACATGAGGTCGTTCATCAGGTCGTAGCGCGCCGCCACGGAGTGAAAGACTTCCGCGACCAGGCCCGCCTTGGCGTCCTTGTCGACACTGCGGTAACCGAAGTGGGTGCTGTCCTCGTCGCTCATGGGCCTGTATGTCCGCGTGGTCAGGGGGCGCATTATAGCCCGAATCCCCGGTGCGATTCCCTTGCCTGCGGGGGAAGGGCTTGTCGTTTGGTCAGAAAACAGCCAGAGGGTCCGTGCTGTGCGGGCCCCTTGCGGACGCTTTGGGCCGCGCCGAGGGAGTGGAGCGAGACCGCAGGGCTCGCGACCGACCGAGGGCAGCCCGGAGGGCCGCGGGTCGCGGAGCAAGGGGCCTGCACAGCACGGACCCGGCAGTCCATGCCCTCCACGAAGACCGGCATCGAGTAACCGGGAACAACCCAGCGGGCCTGAGAAAGCAGATAGTCACAGCACGGACCCAGTGGTCCGCGCCTCCCGCGCCCGGACCACACGCCGAGCGGGGAATGAAGTCGAAAGCCGGAGGGTGGCTCAGTCGCCGAGCTTGAGCACCTGCACGTCCGGGTCGCGCGAGGCGCCGGCCTCGGCGAGGCGATCGAGGTAGCGCTGCCAGCGCGCGTCGTACTCCGTGCACAGGGTGTACAGGTAGTCCCAGGAGTACAGGCCGGTATCGTGGCCGTCGTCGAACACCAGCTGTAGCGCGTAGTTGCCCACCGGCTTGATGGCGCTGATGCCCACGCCCGCCTTGCCCGTCTGCAGCACCTCCTGGCCCGGCCCGTGGCCCAGCACTTCCGCGGAAGGCGAGTACACGCGCAGGTACTCGCAGGACAGGCGGTAGCGCTCGGCGTCGCCGTAACTCAGCTCCAGTTCGCGCGAGCGCGTGTGCAGGGCGACGTCGGTGGGGGTATGGCGGGAGGCCATCAGAGTATGAAGCGCGACAGGTCCTCGTCCGCGCTCAGCTCCTGCAGTTGCCTGTCGACGTAGTCCGCGTCCACCAGCAGGGCGTCGCCGCCCAGGCCGCGGTCGGCGGCGTCGAAGGACGGTTCCTCCAGCAGGCGCTCCATCACCGTGTGCAGGCGCCGCGCGCCGATGTTCTCGGTTTTCTCGTTCACCTGCCAGGCGATCTCCGCGATGCGCCGCAGGCCGTCCTCGCTGAACTGCACCTGCAGGCCCTCGGTGGCCAGCAGCGCCTGGTACTGCTCCGTGAGCGAGGCGTTCGGCTCGGTGAGGATGCGCTCGAAATCTTGCGGCGTCAGCGCGTCCAGTTCGACGCGGATGGGCAGGCGGCCCTGCAGTTCCGGGATCAGGTCCGAGGGTTTGGCCAGGTGGAAGGCGCCCGAGGCGATAAACAGGATATGGTCGGTCTTGATCGTGCCGTACTTGGTGCTCACCGTGGAGCCCTCGATCAGCGGCAGCAGGTCGCGCTGCACACCCTCGCGCGACACGTCGGCGCCGGCTCCCTCGGAGCGCTTGGCGACCTTGTCCAGTTCGTCGATGAACACGATGCCGTTCTGCTCCGCCGCGGAAACCGCTTGCTGCTTCAACTCGTCCTCGTTGACCATCTTCGCCGCTTCCTCGTCGGTCAGCGCCTCGAAGGCCGCGCGCACGGTCATTTTCTGCGTCTTGTGCTGCTGCCGCGACAAGTTGGAGAACATGCTCTGCAACTGGCTCGTCATCTCCTCCATGCCCGGCGGCGCCATGATTTCCATGCCCACCGAGGGCGCGGCCACCTCGACCTCGATGTCCTTGTCGTCCAGTTCGCCCTCGCGCAGTTTCTTGCGCAGCAGTTGCCGGGTATTGGCGCCGCTGCTGCCGGCGTCGTCGCGGGCCGGCGGCAACAGGATGTCGAGGATGCGCTCCTCGGCGGCCTCCTCGGCGCGAAAGCGCACGCGCGTCATCTCCTGCTCGCGGTACATCTTGATCGCCACGTCGGCGAGATCGCGGATGATTGATTCCACGTCGCGCCCGACGTAGCCCACCTCGGTGAACTTGGTCGCCTCGACCTTGACGAAGGGCGCGTTGGCCAGGCGCGCCAGGCGCCGGGCGATTTCGGTCTTGCCCACGCCGGTGGGCCCGATCATGAGGATGTTCTTCGGCGTGATCTCGGCGCGCAGCTCCTCGGCCAGCTGCATACGGCGCCAGCGGTTGCGCAGCGCGATGGCGACGGCGCGCTTGGCCTCGTCCTGGCCGATGATGTGCTTGTCGAGCTCCGAGACGATTTCCCGGGGAGTCATGTTGGACATCAGAAATCCAGTTGTTCGATGGTGCGGTTGTGGTTGGTGTAGATGCAGATGTCGGCGGCGATTTCCAGGCCCTTTTCGACCACGCTGCGCGCGTCCAGCTCGGTGTTGTCCAGCAGGGCGCGCGCCGCGGACTGGGCGAATGGCCCGCCGGAGCCGATGGCGATGAGGTTGTCTTCCGGCTCGATGACATCGCCGTTGCCGGTGATGACCAGGGAGGTTTCCTTGTCCGCCACCGCCAGCAGCGCCTCGAGCCGGCGCAGGGCGCGCTCCGTACGCCAGGCCTTGGCCAGCTCCACCGCGGCGCGCACCAGGTGCCCCTGGTGTTTGTCCAGTTGCGCCTCGAACAGCTCGAACAGGGTAAACGCGTCAGCGGTGCCGCCGGCGAAGCCGGCCAGGACCTGGTCGCGGTGCAGCCTGCGCACCTTGCGCGCATTGCCTTTCATCACCGTATTACCCATGGACACCTGGCCGTCGCCGCCGATCACCACGCTGTTGCCGCGGCGGACGGAGAGGATGGTGGTGCCTCGGTACTGATCCATGTGCTGTCTCCTGTGCGGGGGAAGTCACCCCCAATGGGTGGATATGGGGCGGCCGCCGCGGGAATCAAGCCCGCCGTCGACAAATCAGGGTGCGTTGCGTTTCAGCAGCAGGGTGTCGATGCCCTGGGCGGCGGTCAGGCCGCGCGCGCGTTTCATCGCGTCCAGGCTGTCAAAGGGCCCCAGGTAGACGCGGAACAGGCGGCCGTTGTCGCCGCTGGTCTCGCTGATGCTGGGGGCGAGCCCCAGCAGCAGCAGTTCCGCCCGGCGCCGGTCCGCGTCGTCGCGCTGGCGGAAGGCGCCGGCCTGTAGCACGTACACCTGCGCCTGGCCCTGGGCCGGCGGCGGCTTGCCCAGTTCGCGCGCCGGCTCGACCTCGCGCGGTTGCACCTCCACCTCGATGGTCTGTTCCGGCAGCAGGGTGTAGAAATCGAAGCGCGGCTTGGGCGCCGGCGCCTCGGCCTGCTCCTCGGCCGGCGGCGGCGTGTCCGCCGGGCGCGGCAGCATGCCCAGGTAGAGCAGGAAGCTGGCGAACAGCCCGGTGAGCACGCCGGCGCCGTACAGGCGCCAGCCGCGCCCGGAGGAGTGGCCGCGCGTGGAGGAGCGGCGTTTCGCCCCGGAGCTGCGTCCCCTGGCGTTGTTGCGCGCCACCGCCTACATCTCCGTCGGGGCGGACACGCCCAGCAGGTCGAGGCCGTTGCGGATGACCTGGCCGACCGCCTCGCTCAGCGCCAGGCGCGCGCCGCGCACGGCCGCGTCGTCCACCAGCATCTTGTGGGCGTTGTACCAGGTGTGGAAATCCCCCGCCAGCTCGCGCAGGTAAGTCGCCACGCTGTGCGGCTCGCAGTTCTTCGCGGCCGCGGCGACGACTTCCGGGTACTGGTCCAGGCGGCGCAGGATGGCCTTTTCGTGGTCCTCCTGCAGCGCCGGCAGGTGCTCCAGCGCCGCCTGCGCGTCCCAGCTGCCGCCCTGCTCGGCCAGCTTGCGCCGCACGCTGCACACGCGGGCGTGGGCGTACTGGATGTAGTACACCGGGTTGTCGTTGCTGCGCGACAGCGCCAGGTCGATGTCGAAGGTGAGTTGCGAGCTGGGCGCGCGCGCCGCGAGGAAGTAGCGGGTCGCGTCGCGGCCGACCTCGTCGATCAGGTCGCGCAGGGTGACGTAGCTGCCGGCGCGCTTGGACAGCTTTACCTCCTGTCCGTCGCGCATCACCGTCACCATCTGGTGCAGCACATAGTCCGGCCAGCCCTCGGGAATACCCTCGTCCAGGGCCTGCAGCCCGGCGCGCACGCGCGTCACCGTGCTGTGGTGATCCGCGCCCTGTTCGTTGATGACGCGCTCGAAGCCGCGCTGCCACTTGTCCAGGTGGTAGGCCACGTCGGGCAGGAAATAGGTGTAACCGCCATCGCGTTTGCGCATGACGCGGTCCTTGTCGTCGCCGAAATCAGTGGTGCGCAGCCACAGGGCGCCGTCCTTCTCGTAGCAGTGGCCGTTGTCCTGCAGGCGCTGTACGGCCGCGTCCACCGCGCCCCGGTCGTACAGTGAGGACTCGAGGAAGAAGACGTCGAAGTGCACGGCGAAGGCCTGCAGGTCCAGGTCCTGTTCGCGGCGCAGGTAGGCCACCGCGAACTCGCGGATGGCCGCGAGGTCCTCCGCGTCGCCGCTGGCGGTGACATGGCGGTCCTGGGCGTCCACGGTGTCCGCGCGCAGGAAGGCGTCCGCCAGTTCGCAAATGTAATCGCCGCGGTAGCCGTCCTCGGGCCAGCCCGCGTCGCCCGGGCCCAGGCCCTTGCAGCGCGCCTGCACCGACAGGGCCAGGTTGTCGATCTGCGCCCCGGCGTCGTTGTAGTAGAACTCGCTCGACACGTCCCAGCCGGTGGCGGCGAGCAGCCGGCAGAGGCTGTCGCCCACCGCCGCGCCGCGGCCGTGGCCGACGTGCAGCGGGCCGGTGGGGTTGGCGGAGACGAACTCCACCTGCACCCTGCGCCCGCGACCCTCGTCGCTGCGGCCGAAGGCCTCGCCCTGCTCCAGGATGCGCGCCACCACGGCCTGGGCGCTGGCGCCGCTGAGGAAGAAGTTGATGAAGCCGGGCCCGGCGATCTCGGTGCGCTCCACCTGCGGATCCGCCGGCAGTGCCGCGCAGATCTGCGCGGCGAGCTCGCGCGGGTTGCGCCCCGCGCCCTTGGCCAGGGTCAGCGCGATATTGCTGGCCAGGTCGCCATGACTCTCGTCCCGGGTGCGGTCGATCTGCACGCGCCACTGCAGGCCGGCGGGCAGTTCGCCGCCGGACACCAGTGATTCCAGTGCCGTGTCGATAAGCCGGGTGATGTGTTCCTTCATGTCCAGGGGGCTACCTGCTGTTGATGGTGACTGCGCTCGGGCCGCGCCCGCCGCGCGACGGGGGCGTATTATCCTTGACGGCGCGCGCCATGGCCAGTTGCCGCGCGCTCAGAACAGGTCCTGCGGGTCGATATCGATGCTCCATTTCAGGCCGCGCGGCGCCGCCTGCGCCTCCGCGGCGCTCACCAGCCGGTGTGCCGCGGCCTGGGCGGCGCGCCGGTGTGGCGCGTAGAGCAGCAACTGGGAGCGAAACTTGCCGGCGCGGCGCTGCATGGGTGAAGGCAGCGGACCGATCAGCGTGGTCCCGGCGGGCGCCGCCGCCTCGACGGCGCCGCGCAGGGCGACGAGAAACGCCTCGGCGGCTGCGCCGTCGGCGCAGTCGCTGCGCACGACCAGCAGCTGGCCACAGGGCGGCAGTCCGTTGGCCTGCCTGGCGCGCAGCAATTCCCTGGCCTGTGTGTGGTAGTCGCTGTCGACCAGCGCCTGCAGCAGCGGGTGGTCCGGGTAGTGGGTCTGTATCAGTACCCGTCCCGGTGTGCCGGCGCGGCCGGCGCGCCCGCTCACCTGGGTCAGCAATTGCGCCATGCGCTCCTCGCCGCGAAAATCCGCGCTGAACAACATGGCGTCGGCGTCGACCACCGCCACCAGCGCGACCGCGGGGAAATGATGCCCCTTGGCCAGCATTTGCGTGCCGAGCAGGATGCAGGGCTCGCCGCGGTTGATCTCCTCCACCAGCGTGGCCATGCTGTCGCGCCCCTGCATCGAGTCGCTGTCCACGCGGAACACCGGGTGTCGCGGAAAGCGCTGGCGCAGGGCGCCCTCGACCTGCTCCGTGCCCAGCCCCGTGGTCGCCAGCTGCGGACTGTGGCAGTGGCTGCAGGTGGTGGGCAGGGGCCTGACCGCGCCACAGTGGTGGCAGCGCAGTTCGCCGCGGCGCCGGTGCACGGTAAGCCGCGCGTCGCAGGACTCACACCCCGCGACCCAGCCGCAGTCGTGACACTGCAGCGTCGGCGCATAGCCGCGCCGGTTGAGGAACAGCAGGGCCTGGCGGCCGGCGCCCAGGCATTCGCCCAGGGCGTCGACCAGGCCGGTGGACAGTCCGCCGTGCAGCGCGCTGGCGCGCACATCCATGATCTGCACCTGTGGCAGCGCTGCACTCGCCGCGCGGCGGGTCAGGGCGTGGTGCTCGTAGCGGCCGGTCTCGGTGTTGTGCACGCTCTCCAGGGACGGCGTCGCGCTGCCCAGCAGCGCCGGGCAGCCCAGTAGCTGCGCGCGCTTGACGGCCACGTCCCGGGCCGAGTAGCGGAACCCGTCCTGCTGTTTGTAGGAGGCGTCGTGTTCCTCGTCGACAATGATCAGGCCGGGTGCCGCCAGCGGCGCGAACACCGCCGAGCGGGTGCCGATAACGATGTGCGCGCTGCCGTCCCGGGCCGCCTCCCATGCGCGGTAGCGCTGCGCTTCACCGAGGCCGGAGTGCAGTACCTCGATACGCGCCTCGAAGCGTTCGCGGAAACGCCCCAGGGTCTGCGCCGTGAGGCCGATCTCCGGGATCAGCACCAGGGCCTGCCTGCCGCGGGCCAGGCAGTCCGCGATAAGCTGCAGGTAGACCTCGGTCTTGCCGCTGCCGGTGACGCCCTCGAGCAGGTGGCAGCTGAAACCCTCGCGCCGTTGCAGCAGGCGCTCCAGCACGTCAGCCTGTTCGCCGTTCAGCGCCAGCCCCTGGCGGCTGCGCGCCGGCGCGGCCGCGGCCGGCAGCGTGCATTTTTCCGCCAGCTCCTTGTCGCGCAGGGCGCGCAGCACGCCGGTGCTGATACCCTCGGCCTGCAGCGCCGCGACGTTGCGCGCGTCCGCCTGCAGCAGGGCCAGCGCCCGCGCCTGTTGCGGCGAGCGCTGCAGGGCGCCGGCCGGCAGCCCGCGCCCCCGGGCCGTCAGGCGCCAGCCGGGTTCGCCCAGGCGCTGGTGGGCATGCCCCTGGCGCAGGCGCCTGGGGAACAGCGCGCTGTACACCTCCCCCGGGGGGTGGTGGTAGTAGGCCGCCGCCCAGTCGGCCAGTTCGGGCAGGTGGGGATCCAGCAGCGGCGCCGGGTCCAGCAGTTCCAGGGCGGCGCGCAGGCTGTCCGCCGGCGTGTCGGTGTGCGCCAGTACCGCGGTCAGGTAGCCGGTGACCACGCGCTTGCCGAAGGGCACCCGCAGACGCTGGCCGGGGCGCAGGGAGGCGATCTGCGCGGGGTCCAGGTCCGCCGGGGGCAGGTAGTCGAACAGGCGGCGCAGGGGCGAGGGGATTGCCAGGCGAAGTATGGACATTACGCCCCTTATGCGGTGAATGGCGGTGGCCCGTCGGGGGCTTTCCGGGCGCGACAGCGGCCGCGACGGGGCATTGTAACAAAAGGCGGCGGGCCCTTGCGTATGGCGGCGCTTCTGGTAAGATGCGCGGCTCTTTTCAGGGCCCCCGGTGGATTTTTGATCAGCCGCCGGTGGCAGGACTCCGCACGGCGCGGTGCCCGGCACGGACCGGGTGGCGGCGCCCAGCAACGGGAGATCACGATCATGAAAGCGGATACGCATCCGAAGTACGAAACGGTGACGGCCACCTGTAGTTGTGGCAACACCATCCAGACTCGCTCCACCCTGTGCGAGGATTTCCACATCGACGTGTGCTCCCAGTGCCACCCGTTCTTCACCGGCAAGCAGAAGATCGTCGACAGCGGCGGCCGCGTCGACCGCTTCAAGAAGCGTTTCGGCAACCGCGGCTCTTCACGCTAGCACACACGCTCCTTGCCCCGGGCAGGATCGCGACCACAGAAACGCCAGCGTACCGCTGGCGTTTTTTGTTTGCCCCGGCGGCGACCGGATAGCGGTGATATTCCATCTTGTTCCCGCGACCCCTTTTCTATATGCTCGGTGACCCTTTTTTCCGGCGCGCCCTTGCGCTGAGGCAGTTCGATGGCCAAAGATTTAAGAGAGCAGGCCCTCGCCTATCACGCCCAACCGCAGCCGGGCAAGATCAGCGTTGAGCTGACCAAGCCCGCGCAGACCCAGTGGGACCTCGCCCTGGCCTACAGCCCGGGCGTGGCCGAGCCCTGCCGTGAGATCGCCGCCGACCGTGACGCGGCGTACGACTACACCGGCAAGGCCAACCTTGTCGGGGTGATCAGCAACGGCACGGCCGTGCTCGGCCTGGGCAATCTCGGCGCCCTGGCGAGCAAGCCGGTGATGGAAGGCAAGGCCCTGCTGTTCAAGCGCTTTGCCGGCATCAACGCCATCGATGTGGAAGTCAGCGTCGAGGATGCCGACACCTTTATCGAAACCGTGGCGAACATCGCCGACACCTTCGGTGGCATCAACCTCGAGGATATCAAGGCGCCGGAGTGCTTCGAGATCGAGGCGGCCCTGGTGGAGCGCTGTGATATCCCGGTCTTCCACGACGACCAGCACGGCACCGCCATCGTGACCGCCGCGGGCCTGCTCAACGCGCTGGAGATCCAGGGCAAGCGCCTGGAGGACGCGGTGATCACCTGTCTCGGCGCCGGCTCTGCCGCCATCGCCTGCATGCGCCTGTTGCTGACCATGGGCGCGCGCCGCGAGAACATCTTCATGCTCGACCGTCGCGGCGTCATCTACGCCGGCCGCGAGGGCGTCAATATCTACAAGCAGGATTTCGCCAACAACACCGACAAGCGCAGCCTGAGCGACGCCATCAAGGGCGCCGACGTGTTTATTGGCCTGTCGGGCGCCAACCTGCTCAGCGCCGACATGCTGCGGTCCATGGCCGAGCGCCCGGTGGTCTTCGCCTGCTCCAACCCGGACCCGGAGATCATGCCGGAACTGGCCCACGCCACCCGCGACGACCTGATCATCGCCACCGGCCGCTCCGATTACCCCAACCAGGTGAACAATGTACTGGGCTTCCCGTTCATCTTCCGCGGCGCGCTGGATGTGCGCGCCTCGCGCATCAACGAGGAGATGAAGGTCGCCGCGGTGCTCGCGCTGAGCCGCCTGGCCCGCGAGCCGGTGCCCGACGAGGTCCTGCAGGCCTGTGACCTGCCATCCCTGAGCTTCGGCCCGGAGTACATCATTCCCAAGCCGGTAGACAGTCGCCTGCTCGACTGGATCGCCCCGGCGGTGGCCCGCGCGGCGGTGGACAGCGGCGTGGCCCGGTTGCCCCTGCCCGTCGGCTACCAGAGCGCCGCCTGAGCCCCGGAGACTGTTTGCGCGCCGCATTCTGCGGCCGAGCGAAGCGGGATCGGCACGGAGCGTGCGCTTGCTTCGCCGTCCGCGGCCCTCCGGGCTACCCTCGGTCGGTCGCGAGCCCTGCGGTCTCGCTCCGCTCCCTCGGCGCGTCCCAAAGGCATACGCAAGCACACGCTCCGTGCCGATCCCGCGGGTTGCAGCCCCACGCTTTTTTTGCGGCGTATTAAAAGATGTCCTGGATGAGGTCGTCGGTGCCCAGGTTGCCGGCCTTGTGCGGATCCTCCTCCACCCCCTGCCGTGGCACGTATTCCTCGCGGAAGTACTCGAAGATGGCGTCGCGCTGTCCCGCCGGGGCGAGCAGGCCCGTGACCGGGTCGATACGCACGTTGACGATGCCCTCCGGCAGCGGCCGCTCCTGTTGCGGGCTGTCCGCCAGCGCCTCGCGCATGAAGTCTATCCAGATGGGCAGTGCCGCCGTGCCGCCGAACTCGCGCCGCCCCAGCGGCGTGTAGTTGTCGAAGCCCACCCAGGTCGAGGTCACCACGTGGCGGTTGTAGCCCGAGAACCAGGCGTCCATGGGCCCGTTGGTGGTGCCGGTCTTGCCCGCGATGTCGCCGCGCTCCAGCACCAGGGCCTTGCGCCCGGTGCCGCGGGTGATGACGTCGCGCAGGATGCTGTCCATGATGAAATTGACCCGCTCTTCCATCACCCGCGGCGCCGGCGGCAGGCGCTGTGTACTCGCACCGGCCAGAATTTCCTCCATGCTCAACTCAGCCTGTTGCGCGCCGCCCTCGTCCGCGCACTGCGCGCAGACGGTCGGCGGTCGCGCCTCATACAGCGTCTGGCCGTCCACATCGTCGATGCGCTGAATGAGGTAAGGCTCCACCCGGTAGCCGCCGTTGGCCAGGATGGCGTAGGCGGTGGCCACCTCCAGCGGGGTCATGGACAGGGTGCCCAGGGCCAGTGACAGGTCCGGCGTGAACTTGCTGGTATCGAAACCCAGAGCGGCCACGTAGTCGATGAGCCGGCGCACGCCGATCTGCTGCAGCACGCGGATGGAGACCAGGTTGCGTGATTTTGTCAGCGCCCAGCGCAGGCGCGTGGGGCCGTAGAATTCGCCGCTGTCGTTTTCCGGCCGCCAGATATCTTCCAGGGAAGAGTCCTGCATGACCACGGGGGCGTCGTTGATAATGGTCGCCGCGGTCAGGCCCGCGTCCAGCGCTGCGCTGTAGACGAAGGGCTTGAAATTCGACCCCGGCTGCCGCTGCGCCTGGGTGGCGCGGTTGAACTTGCTCAACTCGAAACCCATGCCGCCGACCACGCTGAGAATGGCGCCGTTGTTCGGGTCCAGCGATACCAGCGCGGCCTGCGCGGCGGGTACCTGGCTCAGCTGCCAGGCTCCGTCCGCGTCGCGCTGCACGCGGATCATGTCGCCGGGTGCAAACACCTCGGCGACGTTCGCCGGCGCGGGTCCGGTGTAGTTTTCCGTGCGGTAGGGGCGCGCCTGCTCCACGCCGTTGGCGAACAGCAGTTCACCGCTGGCGCCGTCGCGCAGCAGCAAGCGCACCAGGTTGGCCTCCTCGTCCACCGCGGTGACGATGGCCGGCTGCAGGTCGGCGATGACCGCGGTTTCGCGCAGCGCCTTGCGCCAGGTCTCGGAGAGCTGCGCCGCGTCGCTCGCGTTGGTGGGGAGGCGCCGCTCGGGGCCGCGGTAGCCGTGGCGCTGGTCGTAGGTCATCAGCCCGTCGATGACCGCCCGTCGCGCGACCTGCTGCAGGCGGCTGTCGATCGTGGTGTAGACGTGGTAGCCGTTGGTGTAGGCGCCCATGCCGTAGCGGTCGAGCATCTCCTGGCGCGCCATCTCCGCCGCGTAGTGGGCGGAGAAGGCGATGCGCTCGCCGTGGTGGCTGGCGCTGACCGGCGCGGCCCGCGCCTCCTGGTAGGCAGCGGCGTCGATGTAACCCAGGTTGTACATGCGGCCGAGAATCCAGTTGCGCCGCTCCCGCCCCGCGGTCGGCCCGCTGATCGGGTTGTTGCGCGAGGGCGCCTTGGGGATGCCGGCGAGCATGGCGTGCTGGGCCAGGGTCAGCTCGTTGATCCCCTTGCCGTAGTACACCTGGGCGGCGGCCTGGAAACCGTAGGCGCGGTGGCCGAGAAAGACGCGGTTGAAGTACAGCTCGAAGATTTCCTCTTTCTGCAGCGCCCGTTCGATTTCGATGGCCAGCAGTATCTCGTTGAACTTGCGCATGAAGGTGCGCTCGAGCGTGAGGAAGTAGTTGCGCGCCACCTGCATGGTCAGGGTACTGCCGCCGGAGCCTTTCTCGCCGGTCAGCACCAGTTCCGAGACCGCGCGCAGCAGGCCCATGAAGTCGATGCCGCGGTGCTGGAAGAAGTGGTCGTCCTCCGCCGCCAGCAGCGCCTCGACGAACTGTGGCGGGATCTCGTCGAAGGGCAGCGGGCTGCGTTTTTGCTCGCCGAACTGGCCGATCAGCTGGCCGTCGCGGGTGTACACGCGCATCGGTGTTTGCAGTTTGACATCGCGCAGTGTTTCGACGTCCGGCAGGTTCGGACTGAGGTAGAGATAGACGCCCGCGAGCAGCCATGCCGCGCCGAGGATTCCGAGCAGACCGAGGCGCAGGGTTAGTTTCAGGAAGCTCATTTTTCCCCTTGAAAAACAGCGGCTTGGACGGACGCCTGGCGCGGCTGGCGACGTGGCTTTGGTAATTATAAGGCTTTTTTGTGATTGGATATATTTTCCACTGTGGTATATCTGGTATTAATGTATGGGGACATAAGAATTTCCTAAGTTAGTGATACTGATAAGGAAAAAAGTTGCTGGGGCTATTCGGGAAAAGAAAGGGGACGCCTGTACTGGGGCTTGATATCAGTTCCACCACGGTTAAGTTGCTGGAACTGAGTTACAACGGGGGACAATATCGCGTAGAGAGTTACGCGGTGAGTTCGCTGCCTCAGGACGCCGTAATCGAGAAGAACGTCAACGATGTGGATGGCGTGGCCAACGCCGTGCGCACGGTCGTGGCGCAGTCTCGAACCAAACTCAAGAACGTCGCCGCCGCGGTGGCGGGCTCGTCGGTGATCACCAAGCTGATCGACATGCCCGACGGCCTCAGTGACGACGACATGGAAACGCAGCTCACGCTGGAGGCGGACCAGTACATTCCCTACCCGCTGGAAGAGGTCGCCATCGACTTCGAGGTGCAGGGCGTGTCGCCGGAGCGGGACAACCAGGTCGAGGTGCTGCTCGCCGCCTGTCGCAGGGAGACCATCGACGCCCGGGTCGAGGCCATCGAGGGGGCCGAGCTGACGCCCAAGATCATGGATGTCGAGGCCTACGCCATGGAGCGGGCCTTCTTCCTGTTGCAGAACCAGCTCGACCTGGACGCGGACAGCACGGTGGCGGTGGTGGATATCGGCGCGACCATGACCACGCTGAGTGTGCTCAACCACGGGCAGACTATCTATACGCGCGAGCAGTTGTTCGGCGGCAAGCAGCTCACCGACGAAATCATGCGCCGCTACGGCCTGCCCCTCGAGGAGGCCGGGCTGGCGAAAAAGCAGGGCGGCCTGCCCGACGACTACGAGCCGGAGGTGCTGGAACCCTTCAAGGACGCGGTCGTGCAGCAGGTGGCCCGTTCGCTGCAGTTCTTTTTCTCTTCCAGCCAGTACAACGACGTGGACCAGATCATTCTCGCTGGCGGCGTGTCCTCCATGGACGGACTGGAGGAACTGGTGCAGGAAAAACTGGGGACGCCCACCGCGGTGGCCAATCCCTTTGCCAACATGTCGATTTCCTCACGGGTGAACGCGGTGGCCCTGTCCAGTGACGCGCCGGCCATGATGATTGCCTGCGGACTGGCACTACGGAGTTTTGACTGATGGCGCAGATCAACCTGTTGCCCTGGCGTGATGAGCGCCGCCAGGAGCTGAAAAAGGAGTTCATTGCCACGGTCGCCCTGGTGCTGGCGATGGCTGCGGGCCTGCTGCTGCTCGCCGACCGTGTCGTCGACGGCCAGATCGACCACCAGAAGGCGCGCAACCAGTACCTGGAGGAAAATATCAAGGAACTGGACAAGGCGGTGGCCGAGATCAAGGACCTGCAGAAGCGCCGCAACCAGCTGCTCGACCGCATGCGCGTGATCCAGGAACTGCAGGGCAACCGGCCGATCATCGTGCGCGTGCTCGACCAGTTGGTGCGCACGGTCCCGGACGGCGTGTTTTACCGCAGCCTGTCCACCAAGGACAAAAAAATCACCATCAACGGTGTGGCCGAGTCGAACAACCGCGTCTCCAGCCTGATGCGGCGGCTGGACGCTTCCGACTGGCTGGCGGAGCCGAACCTGGACATGGTAGAAGCCGAGCCCACTTACGGCGACCAGGCCAACACATTCAAGCTGACCGTCAAGGTGCAGGCCCCGGCCACCGATGACGAGTCGGAAGACGAGGGATAGGTTATGGCGCTTGAAGATTCACTGCGCTCGCTGCGCGACTTCGACATCAATGACCTGGACTTCGACAACGTCGGCTCCTGGCCGATGCCGGTCAAGGTGTTTATCTGGGTGGCCATCGTGATTGCCGTTCTCGTCGGCGGTTACTACTACCACATCGAGGATATGCAGCTGGAACTGGCGAAAGAGGAGAAAAAGGAAGAAAAACTGAAGAAGGACTTCGAGAAGAAGGCTTTCCAGGCGGCCAACCTCGACGCCTATCGCCAACAGATGGAGGAGATGGAAGAGTCCTTCGGCGCGCTGGTCAGCCAGTTGCCCAGCGATACCGAGGTGCCCGGACTGCTCGAGGATATCACCAACAAGGGGCTGCTCAACGGCCTGGAGATCGCATCGATCAACCTGAAGAAAGAGCGCGCGCGGGAGTTCTATGTGGAACTGCCCATCGCCATATCCGCCTCGGGTTCCTACCACGATCTGGGCGCGTTCATCAGCGGTATGGCGGGGCTGCCTCGCATCGTCACCCTGCACGATTTCAATATCAAGATGAAGGGCAAGAACTCCAACAACCTGAGCATGAGCATCATCGCCAAGACCTACCGTTACAAGGATGACGAGGACGCCTGAAGATGAAGAGTTTTCCTCGTACATTTTTTTCTGTAGTGCTTTCCGGCGCCGTCCTGGGCGGCTGTGCGGCAAAGGACTTTTCCGACCTGGACGAGTTCATGGAAGAGAAGCGCTCGCGCCCGGGCGGCATTATTTCGCCAATCCCGACCTTCAAGGCCTACGAGGCGTTTTCCTACAGCGCCACCACCCTGCGCAGTCCGTTCGATCGCCCCATTGAGGTGCGCGAAATTGCGCAGTTGCAGGCCGTCAGTGCCATCAAGCCCGACGAGAGTCGCGCCAAGGAATTTCTCGAGCAGTACACCTTCGATTCCCTGCGTATGGTCGGCACGCTGGAAAGAGGTGGCACTGCCTGGTCACTGGTCAAGGACCCGGATGGCGGAGTGCACCGGGTGAGGGTGGGCAACTACCTGGGGCGACACCACGGCAAGATCGTGGACATGACGGATACTTACCTGGCGGTGGTGGAAATCGTCAGCGATGGTACCGACGATGGATGGGTGGAACGCCCGCGCACCATAAAACTGAGTGGCATGTGAGCAGCTTGCCGCCGAACAACACGAAAACAATATCTGGGGACGAAGGCCGTGGGGAAAGGTAGAGTGAACAAGAGCAACTGGCTGCGTGGCCTGGTCGCCGCGCTGGCGGTGAGCTGGGTATCGGGTGTGGCGCAGGCGGCGCCCACGGTGCAGGACATTGAGTTCAGCTCCCGCCCGGGCAGCAAGTTCGAGGTTCGTGTGGAATTCAACGAGCCGCCACCGGACATCAAGACCTACTCCATCGAGAAGCCGGCGCGTATCGCCGTGGACTTCCCGGGAGCGACCAGCGACCTGGAACGCAAGCGCTTTTCCCTGCCTTACGGCAATGCGACCAAGGCGGTGGTGCTGGAATCCGGCGACCGCACGCGCCTGGTGGTTAACCTGGTCAAGCTGGTGCCCTTCGAAACCCGCGTGGAAGGCAACAATATGTTCCTGGTCGTCGGCCAGGAAGGCACAGACTACGTCAAGCAGACGACGGATCCCCACCGCGTCAATACGGCGGTAGTCGAGGTCGCCGAAGTGGTCTCGGAAATCACCGACCTGCAATTCCAGCGTACCGGCGAGGGCGAGGGCCGCCTGACCCTGGAGTTGACCGACCCCTCGGTGGATGTGAACGTGTTCAGCGAGGCCGGTGACGTCAAGGTCGAGTTCCTTGACACCTCCGTGCCGGAGCGCCTGATGCGCCGTTACGACGTCACGGATTTCGCCACGCCGGTGAACAGCGTTGACGTCAATACCACCGAACGCGGCGCGACGCTGGTGATGAAAACGACGGGTGATTTCGACTATCTCGCCTACCAGACCGACAACCAGTACGTGCTCAGCGTCAAGCCGCTGTCGAAGAAAGAGGCCGAGCGGCGGGCCAACGAGTTTACCTACGTCGGCGATCGTATCTCGCTGAACTTCCAGGACATCGAGGTGCGCGCGGTATTGCAGCTGATCGCCGATTTCACCGAGCTCAACCTCGTCGCCAGCGACACGGTGTCCGGACGCATTACCCTGCGACTGCAAAACGTGCCCTGGGACCAGGCGCTGGAACTGGTGCTGAAAACCAAGGGCCTGGACAAGCGCCAGGTGGGCAACGTGCTGATGGTGGCGCCGGCGGCCGAAATTGCCGAGCGTGAACGCCAGCAGATCGAGGCCAACAAGCAGATCGCTGAACTCGCTCCGCTGCAGTCAGAGTTCGTGCGCATTCGCTACGCCAGCGCCAACGAGGTGGTCAAGCTGTTCAAGGCCGGTTCGGAAGAGGGCGGCAGCCTGATTTCCGACCGCGGCTCGGTGGTCGTGGACAAGCGCACCAACTCCCTGATCATCACCGACACCGCCATCAAGCTCGCCGAGATTCGCGACCTGATCGAACTGGTGGATATCCCCGTGCGCCAGGTGATGATCGAGGCGCGCATCGTCATCGCGCAGTCCGACGCCACGAAGAACCTCGGTATCGAATGGGGCGGCGGCTACCTCAACAGCAGCGGCGACGAAATCATCTCGGTGTCCGGCGACACCGACAACGTGGTCAACCTGAACAATTCGGTGGTCAACGGCACGCAGCCTTCGGTGGACTACCCCGGCGCCCTGCTGGTCGACCTCGGGGTGGCCTCCAACAGCGGTTTCGCGGTGGGCTTTACCAGCAGCGACCTGTTCCTGACCGCGGAACTCTCCGCGCTGGAGGCCGAGGGCGATGGCGAGGTCGTCTCCCAGCCGAAGGTGATTACCGGCGACAAGCAGCAGGCGTCCATCAAGTCCGGTACCGAGATTCCCTACCAGGAGTCTTCCGCCTCGGGTGAGACCACCACCTCGTTCAAGGACGCGGTGCTGGCCCTGGACGTGACACCGAACATCACGCCGGACGACCGCATCATGCTCGACCTGCAGATCAACCAGGACTCGGTGGGCGAACTGGTGCCCTCGGGCCGCGGCGGCTTCATTCCCTCCATCGACACCACGGAGATCAACACCCAGGTGCTGGTGGGCAACGGTGAAACCGTGGTGCTCGGCGGGGTGTTCCAGACCGAGGAGATCGAGGCGGTGAACAAGGTGCCGTTCTTCGGCGATATCCCCTATATCGGGGCGTTTTTCCGCAGCGAGTCGAACTCCTACACCAAGACCGAGACGCTGATTTTCATCACGCCGCGGATTCTCGCCGACACCCTGCTGGACTAAGAGGCCTGTCTGCCCGGCATGCCGTCCCTGCATAGAGTCTTTCTTGTCGGCCCCATGGGGGCCGGCAAGACCACCATTGGCAAGCACCTGGCCCAGCATCTCAAGCTGGGCTTCGCCGATACCGATAGCGAGATCGAGGCCCGTACCGGGGCCGATATCCCGTGGATTTTCGATGTCGAGGGCGAGGAGGGTTTCCGCGACCGCGAGCAACAGGTGGTCGAGGAAATGACCGGCTGGGACGACATGGTCCTGGCCACCGGCGGCGGCGTGGTGCTGCGCCCGGAAAACCGGCGTGTTCTGGGCAGCCGCGGCTTCGTCGTCTACCTCTATGCCACCGTCGATGAACAGGTGCGCCGCACCCGGCGCGACCGCAAGCGGCCGCTGCTGCAGACCGGCGACCCGGAGCAGACCCTGCGGGAACTCATGGCGGTGCGCGACCCGTTGTACCGCGAGATCGCCGACCATATCATCGAGACCGACCAGTGCTCGCCGCGCACGGTGGCGCAACGCCTGGTGCGCGAGTTGACGTCCCTGGGGTAGCCGGCCCCCCATTCCCGTTGCGCCGGTACTCACTGTTGCGACCGGTAATGCAGTAAACTACACGGCCCAACGCAAGGAACCGCCGTGTCAGTACTCATGCACACCCTCCACGTCGAGCTGGGCGAGCGCAGCTACCCGGTGTATATCGGCCGGCAGTTGCTGGCCGACCCGGCGCTGTACGCCGACTGCGTGGGCGCGCAGGTGGTCATCGTCAGCAACGAGACCGTGGCGCCGCTGTACGTGGACCGTGTGCGCGCGGGGCTGGGCGAGCGGCAGCTTGTCACCGAGGTGGTGCTGCCGGACGGCGAGCAGTACAAGACCCTGGATACGCTGGCGACGGTATTCGACCGGGTGCTGGCCGAGCGCCACAATCGCGGCACGACCTTTGTCGCCGTGGGCGGCGGGGTGGTCGGCGACATCACCGGCTTTGCCGCGGCCTGCTACCAGCGCGGGGTAGATTTCGTGCAGGTGCCCACCACCCTGCTGGCCCAGGTGGACTCCTCGGTCGGCGGCAAGACCGGGGTCAACCACCCGCTGGGCAAGAACATGATCGGCGCGTTTCACCAGCCGCGCGCCGTGCTCATCGATATCGATACCCTGCAATCCCTGCCGCGGCGCGAGTTTTCCGCCGGCATGGCGGAGGTGGTGAAGTACGGCCTGATTGCCGACGAGCCGTTTTACCGCTGGCTGCAGGAGCACATGCCCAAGCTGCTGGCGCGCGAGGAGGCGGCGCTGGCTGAGGCCATCGAGCGCAGTTGCGCCACCAAGGCCGCGGTTGTGGCGGCCGACGAACGCGAGGGCGGGCTGCGCGCCATCCTCAACCTCGGCCACACTTTCGGCCACGCCATCGAGACGGCACAGGGCTATGGCCAGTGGCTGCACGGCGAGGCCGTGGCCACCGGGATGTTGCTGGCGCTGCAGATGTCCGCGCGTCGCGGTAATATCGATGAGCGGGAGGTGCAGGGCCTGCGCGAGATGCTGCGCGACATGCACCTGCCCACCGAGGCCCCCGAATCGATGAGCGCGGAACAGTTCATCGACCTCATGGGCCGCGACAAGAAAGTTGTCGACGGACGCCTGCGCCTGGTGCTGTTGCGCGGCATGGGCGATGCCGTGGTGGTTGACGATGTGACCGAAAAAGAGCTTGCGGCACTGCTGTAGGCGTGCATGGCGGCGCGGGGGCCGCGTTTGTCCCCCCCTGACCTTGCGTGTAAAATAGGCTCCCTTTTTGCCCCGGCGCCGGCGTAGCGCCCGGGTCGCCCGCTGTAACATATTGTTTTTCTGTGGAAATTTGGACTTTCTATGAGCGCAGGCCTTTACAGACCTGAAGATGTTCGTGACAACTGCGGATTCGGTCTGATCGCGCACACTTCCGGGCAGGCGAGTCATCGCCTGTTGCAGACCGCTATCGAGTCGCTGACCTGTATGACCCACCGCGGTGCTATCGCCGCCGATGGCAAGACCGGGGACGGTTGCGGCCTGCTGTTGCAGATGCCCGACCAGTTCATGCGCACCCAGGCGCAGGAGTGCTTCGGCGCGGAGCTCGGCGACAACTACGGTGTCGGGCAGATCTTCCTGAGTGTGGACGATGAGCGCGCCGCCGCGGCGCGCGCCGGCACCGAACAGGCCCTGACCGACCAGGGCCTGCAGGTACTCGGCTGGCGCGTCGTGCCCACGGACAGGGAGGTCTGCGGCGAGATCGCCCTGGCCAGCCTGCCGCGTATCGAGCAGGTGTTCGTGGACGCCGCGGGCCTGTCGGAGCAGGACCTGAGCACGCGGCTGTTCGTCGCCCGGCGCAAGGCGGAAATGGCCAACGAGCAGGACGAGGACTTTTATATCTGTAGCCTGTCCGGGCGGGTCATCGCCTACAAGGGCCTGGTCATGCCGGTGGACCTGCCGCGCTTCTACCACGACCTGGACGACGAGCGCATGGCGACCGCCATCTGCGTCTTCCACCAGCGTTTTTCCACCAACACCATGCCGCGCTGGCCCCTGGCGCAACCCTTCCGGCTGCTGGCCCACAACGGCGAGATCAACACCATCGAGGGCAATCGCAACTGGGCGGACGCGCGCACCGCGCGCATCGAGACGCCGTCGCTGCCCAACATCCAGGACATCGCGCCGCTGGTCAACCGCACCGGCTCGGACTCCTCCAGCCTGGACAACATGCTCGACGTGCTGCTCACCGGCGGCGTCGACCTGCCGCGGGCGCTGCGCATGCTGGTGCCGCCGGCCTGGCAGAATATCGATTCCATGGACCCGGACCTGCGCGCCTTCTACGAGTACCAGGCCATGCACATGGAGCCCTGGGACGGTCCCGCGGGCATCGTGCTCACCGACGGGCGCTACGCGGTGTGCCTGCTGGACCGCAACGGCCTGCGGCCGGCGCGCTGGGTGCAGACCGACGACGGCTTCATCACCCTGGCCTCGGAGATCGGCACCCACGGCTACCGCAACGCCGAGGTCGTGGCCAAGGGCCGGGTCGGTCCCGGGCAGATACTCATGGTCGACACGCACACCGGTGAGTTGCTGCAGACCAGCGACATCGACCAGCGCCTCAAGTCCCGCCACCCCTACAAGCAGTGGCTGCGCGAAAACGCCCAGCGCATCGAGGGCACCTTCGGCGGTGAACTGGCGCCGAAGATAGAGCCCAGCCAGCTCGATACCTACATGAAAATGTTCCAGGTCAGCTTCGAGGAACGCGACCAGGTGCTGCGACCGCTGGCGGAGTCGGGCAACGAGGCAGTGGGGTCCATGGGCGACGACACGCCGATGGCGGTACTGTCGCGTCGCGAGCGTTCGCTGTACGACTACTTCCGGCAGAAATTCGCGCAGGTCACCAACCCGCCTATCGACCCGCTGCGTGAAACCATCGTCATGTCCCTGGAGACGGACCTGGGCGGCGAGAAAAACATCTTCGGCGAGGGACCCGAATACGCGCGGCGTGTCAGCATGACCTCGCCGGTGCTGTCCCAGGGCAAGTTCAATACCCTGTTGCAGCTGGACCGGCCGGGTTTTGTCGTCTCGCGCATCGACTGTACCTTCCGCCCCGCCGAAAAGTCGCTGCGCGAGGCGGTGGAAGCGGTGGCCCGCGCCGCGGAACAGGCGGTGCGCGATGGCGCCACCATCCTCATCCTGTCCGACCGCGCCATCGAGCCCGACTCCCTGCCGGTACACAGCCTGCTGGCCACCGGGGCCGTGCACCATCACCTGATTCGCCAGGGCCTGCGTATCGACGCCAACGTGGTGGTGGAAACCGCCAGCGCGCGCGACCCGCACCAGGTCGCCTGCCTGCTCGGCTTCGGCGCCACCGCGGTGTATCCCTACCTTGCCTACAGTGTGCTGGAAGACCTGATCCGCAGCGGCGAGGTGCTCGGTGAGCCCAGCGCCTGCTACAAGAACTACCGCAAGGGCATCAACAAGGGCCTGCTCAAGATCATGTCCAAGATGGGCATCTCCGCGGTCAGTTCCTACCGCGGCGCGCAGTTGTTCGAGGCGGTGGGCCTGGCGCGCGAGGTGGTCGACCTGGCGTTTTGCGGCGTCGCCTCGCGCATCGAGGGCGCCGGCTTCGCCGACCTGGAGCGCGAGCTGGTGACACTGGGCAAGCGCGCGTGGTCCCCGCGCAAGCTGATCGAACAGGGCGGCCTGCTGAAGTACGTACACGGCCACGAGTACCACGCGTTCAATCCCGACGTGGTGATGAGCCTGCAACAGGCTGTCGCCAGTGGGCAGTACAGCGACTACCAGCGCTACGCGCTGCTGGTCAACGAGCGCCCGGTGGCCACGCTGCGCGACCTGTTGCGGCCGCGGGAGGCGGCCGCGCCGCTGCCGCTGGACGAGGTCGAAGCGGTGGAATCCATCCTGCCGCGTTTCGATTCCGCCGGTATGTCCCTGGGCGCGCTCAGCCCGGAGGCGCACCAGGCGCTTGCCGCGGCGATGAACCGTATCGGCGCCCGCTCCAATTCCGGCGAGGGCGGCGAGGACCCGGAACGTTTCGGCACCGAACGCGTGTCCAAGATCAAGCAGATCGCCTCCGGGCGGTTCGGCGTGACGCCCCACTACCTGGTCAACGCCGAAGTGCTGCAAATCAAGATCGCCCAGGGCGCCAAGCCGGGTGAGGGCGGCCAGCTCCCGGGCGGCAAGGTCAACGACCTGATCGCCCGGCTGCGCTGTTCGGTGCCGGGGGTGACGCTGATATCACCGCCGCCGCACCACGATATCTATTCCATTGAGGACCTGGCGCAGCTGATTTTCGACCTCAAGCAGGTCAATCCCGAGGCGCTGGTCTCGGTGAAACTGGTTTCCGAGCCCGGCGTGGGCACCATCGCCGCGGGTGTGGCCAAGGCCTACGCCGACCTGATCACCATCTCCGGTTACGACGGCGGTACGGCGGCCAGCCCGCTGACCTCCATCCGCTACGCCGGCTCGCCCTTCGAGCTGGGGCTGGCCGAGGTGCAGCAGACACTACGCGGCAACGGCCTGCGCGGCAACATCCGTCTGCAGGCGGACGGCGGCATGAAGACCGGGTTGGACGTGATAAAGGCGGCGATACTCGGCGCCGAGAGTTTTGGTTTCGGCACCGCACCGATGGTGGCGCTGGGCTGCAAGTACCTGCGTATCTGCCACCTGAACAACTGCGCCACCGGTGTCGCCACCCAGAACGAGGAACTGCGCGAGGACCATTTCAACGGCACCGTGGACATGGTGGTGAATTTCTTCACCTTCATCGCCACGGAGGTGCGCGAGTGGCTGGCGCGGCTGGGCGTGCGTTCGCTGGAGGAGCTGATCGGCCGCACCGACCTGCTGGAGGGCCTGCCCGGCACGACGGAAAAACAGGCGGGCCTGGACCTCAGTCCCATCCTGTACAAGGACGCGGCCTTCGAGGGGCAGCCGGAATTCTGCCAGGTGCTGTCCAATACGCCCTTCGACAAGGGAGAAAAAGCCGAGGCGATGGTTGCCGCCTGCCTGGACGCCATCGAAAACCGGCGCGGCGGGGAGTTCGAGTTCGAGGTCACCAACTGCGACCGCTCCATCGGTGCGCGCCTGTCCGGTGAAATCGCCCGGCGCTACGGCAACCATGACATGGAGTCCGACCCAATCGTCCTGCGCCTGCGCGGTACCGCGGGGCAGAGCTTCGGTGTGTGGAACGCCGGCGGCCTGCACATGTACCTCGAGGGCGACTCGAACGACTACGTGGGCAAGGGCATGGCCGGCGGCAAACTGGTGGTGCACCCGCCGGCGGATTCGCGTTACCTCTCCCAGGAAACGCCCATCATTGGCAATACCTGCCTGTACGGCGCCACCGGCGGACGCCTGTTCGCCGCCGGTATCGCCGGAGAGCGTTTCGCCGTGCGCAACAGCGGCGCCCACGCGGTGGTCGAGGGCGCCGGGGATCACTGCTGTGAGTACATGACCGGCGGTAACATCACGGTGCTGGGCACCACGGGGGTGAATTTCGGCGCCGGGATGACTGGCGGTTTCGCCTACGTGTTGGACCAGGACCGCAGTTTCATCGACAAGTACAACAGCGAACTGGTGGAGATCCACCGGGTAAACCCCGAGTACATGGAACCCTACCGCAATCACCTGCGTGCCAATATCAAGGAGTTCGTGGAGGAGACCGGTTCGGCCTGGGGCCGCGAACTGCTCGAGCGCTTCGAAGATTACGTGGGCCGCTTTTGGCTGGTGAAGCCCAAGGCCGCCGACCTGGACCGGCTGCTGTCGCGGCTGCGCAACACCGATTGAGCGCGGTTTGCCAGACGCAGCCAGGATGACACTATGAGCAAGCGATTATCGAATCACTTCCAGTTCCTCGACGTCGGTCGCAAGGACCCGGACAAGTACGGCCTGCGCAAGCGCAAGCGGGAATACGTCGAGATCTACAAGCCCTTCTCCGAGGAGCAGGTGGCGGAGCAGTCACACCGTTGCCTGGCCTGTGGCAACCCCTACTGCGAGTGGAAGTGCCCGGTGCACAACTTCATTCCGGAGTGGCTCAAGCTCGTCGCCGAGGGCAACCTGTTCGAGGCGGCGGAGCTGAGCCACCAGACCAACACGCTGCCGGAAGTGTGCGGCCGGGTCTGTCCGCAGGACCGCCTGTGCGAGGGCGCCTGCACGCTCAACGACGGCTTCGGCGCGGTCACCATCGGTTCCTCCGAGAAGTACATCACCGACACCGCCCTGGCCATGGGCTGGCGGCCGGATATGTCGCAGGTCGTGGCCACCGACAAGAAGGTCGCCATCATCGGCGCCGGCCCGGCGGGGCTGGGCTGTGCCGATGTCCTGGCGCGCAACGGGGTGAAGCCCGTGGTATTCGACCGCTACCCGGAGATCGGTGGCCTGCTCACCTTCGGCATTCCCGAATTCAAGCTGGAAAAGGAAGTGATGTTCCGTCGCCGCGAGGTCTTCGAGGGCATGGGCATCGAGTTCCGCCTCAATACGGAGGTCGGTAGGGACGTCGGCGTAGACGAACTGCTGGAGGACTACGACGCGGTTTTCCTCGGCATGGGCACCTACCGCTACATGAAGGGCAACTTCCCGGGCGAGGACCTGCCCGGTGTCTACGAAGCGCTGCCCTACCTGATCGGCAACGTCAATCACAACCAGGGCTGGGAGCAGGCGCCCGAGGACTACATCAATCTCAAGGGCAAGCGCGTGGTGGTGCTCGGCGGCGGCGACACCGCCATGGACTGCGTGCGCACCGCGGTGCGCCAGCAGGCGGAGCACGTGATCTGCGCCTACCGCCGCGACGAGGCGAACATGCCCGGTTCCCGGCGCGAGGTGAAGAACGCGCGCGACGAGGGCGTGGTGTTCCGCTACAACATCCAGCCGATCGAGGTCGTGGAGTATTTCGGCCAGGCCTGCGGCGTGAAGACGGTACAGACCGAGCTGGGCGAGCCGGGCGAGGACGGCCGGCGCCGTCCGCAGCCGATACCGGGCAGCGAGGAGGTGCTGGAGGCCGACGCGGTCATCATCGCCTTCGGTTTCCAGCCCGACCCGCCACAGTGGCTGGCGGACATCGGCGTGCAGACCAACGACTGGGATGGCGTGGTCGCCGAGGAAATGCAGGAGCACCCCTTCCAGACCAGCAACCCGAAGGTGTTCGCCGGCGGCGACATGGTGCGCGGTTCCGACCTCGTGGTCACCGCGATCTGGGAAGGCCGGCAGGCGGCCCAGGGCATCCTCGATTACCTTGAAGTCTGATATGTCGGAACTGCGCAACGACCGTTTCCTGCGCGCCCTGCTGCGCCAGCCGGTAGACCGCACGCCCGTGTGGATGATGCGCCAGGCCGGGCGTTACCTGCCCGAGTACCGCGCCACCCGCGCCGAGGCCGGCTCCTTCCTGGACCTGTGCAAGAACGCCGAGCTGGCCTGCGAGGTGACTCTGCAGCCCCTGCGCCGCTACCCCATGGACGCCGCGATCCTGTTCTCCGACATCCTCACCGTGCCCGACGCACTGGGCCTGGGGCTGTACTTCGAGGAGGGCGAGGGCCCGCGTTTCCGCAAAACCGTGCGCAGTGAACAGGATCTCGCCGGCCTGGCCAGCATCCGCGCGGAAGACGACCTCGGCTACGTGATGAACGCGGTGTCGACGATTCGCCGCGCACTGGGCGGCAGTGTCCCCCTGATCGGGTTCTCCGGCAGCCCCTGGACCCTCGCCACCTACATGGTGGAAGGCGGGTCATCGAAGGATTTCGCGCACACCAAGCGCATGGCCTACGACCAGCCGCAGCTGATGCACGACCTGCTGTCGTTGCTGGCGGACGCGGTGACCGACTACCTCGCCGCGCAAGTGCGTGCCGGCGCCCAGGCCCTGCAGATTTTCGACACCTGGGGCGGCGCGCTCAGCGCGGCCGGCTACCGCGAGTTTTCCCTGCGCTACATGCGCCGCATCATCGAGGGACTGCCGCGCGAGGCCGACGGCCGCGAGGTGCCGGTGATCGTGTTCACCAAGGGCGGCGGCCAGTGGCTGGAGGCGATTGCCGACAGCGGCGCCGACGCCGTGGGGATCGACTGGACCACCGATATCGCCGCCGCGCGCGCGCGCGTCGGTGAGCGTGTCGCGCTGCAGGGCAACATGGACCCGGCCATGCTGTATGCCTCGCCGGCGCGTATCCGCGAGGAGGTCGCCACCATTCTCGAGGGTTTTGGCCACGGCGATGGCCACGTGTTCAATCTTGGCCACGGGATCACCCCGGGCGTCGACCCGGACCACGTCACTGCCTTCGTCGACGCCGTGCAGGAATTCTCGCCGCAGTACCACCGCCCGGCCTGAGCAGCGCGCAGTCGCTGCGCGCCGGGGAACATCCCCGGATGGAGCGATGGGCGGGAGTGCGTCCTCAGCCGGTACCGCGTTTGGCGTCTTCTTCCGCCTCGGGGCAGCAGATGCTGTGGTCCATATCCAGGGCCGGCTGGTCCGTTGACGGGCGGCCGACGATTTTCGCCGGCACGCCGACCACGGTGGTGTGTGGCGGCACGTCCTCCAGCACCACGCTGCCCGCGCCAACCTTGGCGCCCTCGCCGACGTGGATGTTGCCGAGAATCTTCGCCCCGGCGCTGATCAGCACGCCGTCGCCGATTTTCGGGTGGCGGTCGCCCTCGTCCTTGCCCGTGCCGCCCAGCGTCACCGACTGCAGGATGGAGACGTTGTTGCCGACCACGGCGGTCTCGCCGATGACCAGGCCCGTGGCGTGGTCCAGCATGATGCCCCGGCCCATGCGCGCGGCCGGGTGTATGTCCACGCCGAATTCCGCCGACATGCGGTTCTGGAAGAACAGCGCCAGGGACTCGCGGCCGTGGGTCCACAGCCAGTGCGCGACGCGCTGGGTCTGCAGGGCGTGGAAGCCCTTGAAGTACAGGAACGGGATGTACAGCTCGTGGCAGGCCGAGTCGCGCTCCTGCACCGCCAGCAGGTCGGCGCGCACCGCCTCGCGGATGGCCGGATCCGAGTCCAGCGCCTGCAGCATGACCTCGCGCAGCAACAGTGACGAGGCGGTGGGGCTGTCCAGCTGGCTGGCCAGGTGGAAGCTCAAGGCCAGTTCCAGGCGCGTGTGGTTGAGGATGGTTGAATGCAGGAAGCTGGCCAGGATCGGCTCGTCGCGGCTGTGCTGTGTCGCCTCCGCGCGGATCTGCTCCCAGACAGGGTCGGCGTTGCTGGTGGGCATGCGGGTACCTCGCTGTGAGGGTCGAACTGTAGCCTATTCGCCGCTTCCCGTCACGGCGGGGGCGGTGTAGCGCCACAGCGCGTGGCCGCTGTCGCGGTACTTCCTCTCGAACAGGCTCAGGCCCTCGCCCTGTACGCGCAGGCGGCTGACCACGCCGCGCTGGCCGACCAGGTGCATGGCCGTGCCGAACTCCTCCACGTAGATCTGCCAGTTGCTGCGCAGTTCCAGGCGCCCGCCCAGGCGCAGCAGCTGCGCGAAACCGGGGTGGCCGTGCACGCGCCGGCCCAGGTGCCCGGGCTTGGGCCAGGGGTTGGGATAGAGCAGGTAGTGAAAATCGGTGAGCAGTCCGTCGCGCGCCAGCAGCGTCCAGATCGCCTCGCACTGCGCGCGCAGCAGCAGGTAGTCGTCGCCCGGGTCGCAGGGGTGTTTGCCCAGGCGGTGCGCGGACTGGTCGATGCCGACGACCAGGTGATCGGGGTGGCGCGCCGCCAGCGCCCGCGTGCTGTGCCCGGTGCCGCAAAAGGAGTCCAGCACCAGTGGCCGCGCGCCGGCGCGCAGGCGGTCGCGCAACAACGCGTAGGCCTGCAGGTTGTGCGCCGCGATGGGCGCGTGGTGCTCGCTGCGCAGGTGCCGTAGCACGACACTGGCCAGGCGCGGGTGCAGGTGCGCCTGGCTGCTGTGTACCCTGGTTGAGTTTGCCTGCAAGACAATAGCTTCCGCTGTCGACGCCAGAATGTATGCCGGTTTGATGTTCATCACTGCCGCTGCGATGATAACGGTGTAAAACTGCCTGAACCAGCACACCGACAGCGGCGGACCCATGCGCGATGACCTGCGGCCCTACTGGGTAAAAAAACTGTATATCGGCTTTCGCAAGTGGTATGCCGAGTACTTCCTGGCTGCCGAGTGCGACAGCCTGGGCCCCTACCACACGATCATGAAGCCCTGGTACGTGAGTATCTCCGGCAACAACATCAGCATCGGGCGCTGTTTCACCGCCATCGGCGAACCCGGCGCCCGCGTCGAACTGGGCGTCTGGGGGCGCGAGGCAGGGCAGGGGCGCATCGAGATCGGCGATTGCTGCCTGATGAGCCCGGGCTCGCGCATGTCGGCCAGCGACGAGATTGTGCTCGGCGACGGCGTCATGCTCGCCCACGGCGCCTATGTCACCGATTGCGACTGGCACACGGTGTACGACCGCATGGTACGCACCGACCCGGCGCCGGTGCACATCGGCCGCAACGTCTGGCTGGGCGACAGTTCGACGGTGCTCAAGGGCGTCACCATCGGCGAAAACAGCGTGGTCGCCGCGCGCGCCGTGGTCACCCGCGACGTGCCGGCCAACGTCATCGTCGCCGGCAACCCGGCGAAAGTCGTCAAGGAACTGGACCCGCAGCGCGAGTTCCACACGCGCATGGACTACTTCGCCGATCCCGCGGGACTGGAGCAGTTCTTCGACGCGGTGGACCGCCAGGTGCTGCAGGGCAACAGTTTCTGGCGCTGGGCCCTGTCGCTGGTGTATCCGCTGTCGCGCCGGGGACAATGACAAGCCGATACTGGCGGTTCTCATTCTCGCCACCGCGAGGAACGAGCCTCGCCGGTGCAATCCCCTGCCGTAATCGAGACTACAGCAGGGCCAGCGGTTCTTCCTGCAGCGCCGCGAGCTGTTCGCGCAGTTCCAGGATGTGGTCGGCCCAGTAGCGCTCGGTGTTGAACCAGGTGAAGGAGCGCGGGAAGGCCGGGTCTTCCCAGCGCCGCGCCAGCCAGGCGGCGTAGTGCACCAGGCGCATGGTGCGCAGGGCCTCGACCCAGCGCAGCTGGCGCGGCGCGAAATCCATGAATTCAGCATAGCCCTCGATCACCTCGGACAGCTGTAACTGGCGTTCGTGGCGCTCGCCGCTGAGGAACATCCACAGGTCCTGCACCGCCGGGGCCATGCAGCAGTCGTCCAGGTCGACGAAGTGGGCGGTGTCGTCGCGCCACAGGATGTTGCCCACGTGGCAGTCGCCGTGCACGCGGATGAACTGCTGCGCATCCGCCTCCGCGAACAGCGTCTGCACCTGGCGTTCCAGGTCCGCGCTGAGCGTGGCGTAGGCCTCCTCCAGCGCGAGCGGGATGAAACCCTCGCGCAGCAGGTAGTCGCGGCTGTCGCTGAGCATGGTCTGTGCGGACAGGGTGTGCCGCTGGCGGAACGGCTGCGCCGCGCCCACCGCGTGGATGCGCCCGAGGGTGCGGCCCAGCACCAGCAGGTTGTCGGGGTTGTCCAGCTCCGGGGGGTAGCCGCCGCGGCGCGGGAACAGCGCGAAGCGAAAATCCTCGTGGCGGTGCAGGGTCTGGCCCTGCGCGTCCGCTATGGGCGCCACCACTGAAATGTCCGCCTCGACCAGCTCCTGGCTGAAACTGTGTTCCTCGAGTATCTGTGCGTCGTCCCAGCGGCCCGGGCGGTAGAACTTGGCGATCAGCGGCTCGCCGTCCTCGATGCCCACCTGGTACACGCGGTTCTCGTAGCTGTTCAGCGCCAGCAGGCGCGCGTCGCAGGGGTAGCCGGCGGACTCCACCGCGGCGATCACCAGGTCCGGCCCGAGGCGGTCGTAGGGATGCGTGTTCACCCGTCCTCCGTGTCCATGAGCAGTGCGGCGCTTTTCACCTGGGCGTAGAGCTGGTCGCCCGTGGCCAGTTGCAGCAACTGCGCCGACTTGCGCGTGATGCGCGCGAGCAGGAACTGCTCGCCCAGGGCCAGGCGCAGCATGACGCGCGCGCCCGCGTCCACGCCGATCTCGGCGATGGTCACCGGCAGGATGTTGAGAATGCTGGTGGCCTGTGGCCGCTCGCGGCACAGGCTGACGTCGCGCGCCGGGATGCGTACGCGCAGCGCGCTGCCCGCTGCATGCGGCAGCAGGTTGACGAACAGCGGGTGGCCGCCCACCGCCAGTTCCGTCAGGCCGAAGGCCTCGTCGTGCGCCTGCACACTGGCGCGCAGTATGGCGGCGGCGCCCTCCTCGCGGCTCAGGCGCGTGTCGATGCGGCTGCACAGTTCGATCAGCGGGCCCTGGTCCTCCACGCGCCCGGCATCCAGCAGTACCAGGTGGTCCGCCAGGCGCGTCACCTCATCCACCGCGTGGCTGACGTACAGCATCGGCAGGTCCAGTTCCCGCGCCAGGCGTTGCAGGTAGCGCAGGCACTCCTCGCTGGCGCGGCTGTCGAGGTTGGCCAGCGGCTCGTCCAGCAGCAGCAGGCGCGGCGCATTGAGCAGGGCGCGGCCGATCGCCACGCGCTGGCGCTGCCCGGCGGAGAGCTGCGCGGGGCGGTGCGCGAGCAGTGCGGACAGGTCCAGCCATTCGATGACCTCGTCGCGCCCCGGCCCGCCGCGGCCGCGGCGCCGCTGCGCGGCGAACTGCAGGTTGCCCGCCACGTCCAGGTGCGGGAACAGGCGCGCGTCGGAGAACACGTAACCCACCGCGCGGCGCCAGGCCGGCAGCGCGCGTGCGCCGTCCTGCCAGGTGTCGCCGGCAAAGCGCACCAGCGCGTGCTCGCCGCCCGCGCGCAGCCCGGCGATGCAGTCGAGCAGGGTGGTCTTGCCGCTGCCGCTGGGACCGCACAGGGCGGTGATGCCGCGGGCCGGCAGGGCGCAGTCCACCTGCAGGCGGAAACCGCCCTGCCCGGGACAGTCCAGGCGCAGTTGCAGTTCGCTCATACGCGCACCCGCCAGCCCTGGCCGCGGTAGAGCAGGAACAACAGGACCAGTGAAAACGTCACCAGCCCCGCGGCGAGCCGGTGCGCCTCAGCGAAGTTCAGCGACTCGACCTGGTCGTACAGGGCGATGGACAGCACCTGGGTTTCACCGGGGATATTGCCGCCGATCATCAGCACCACGCCGAACTCGCCCACGGTGTGCGCAAAGCCCAGGCTGGCCGCGGCGATGTAACTGCGCCGCACCAGCGGCAGCACCAGGCAGCGGAACTGGTCCAGCGGTCCCGCGCCCAGGGTCGCGCCGGCCTGCAGCAGGCCGGCGGGCACGCGCGCGAAGGCCGCCTGCAGCGGCTGCACCACGAAGGGCAGGGAATAGATAACCGAGCCGATGACCAGGGCGCTGAAGCTGAAGGCCAGGCGCGAGCCGGTCAGCGACTCCCAGGCGCGGCCCAGCGCGGTGTCCGGCGCGAACATCAACAGCAGGTAAAAACCCAGCACCGTGGGCGGCAGGATCAGCGGCAGGGCGACCAGCGCCTCCACCAGCGCGGCCAGCGTGCCGCGGCGGCGCGACAGCCACCAGGCCAGCGGCGTGCCGACCAGCAGCAGGGTGACCGTGGTGACGGCGGCCAGGGCGATGGTGAGGCGGATCGCGTCGAGTTCGGCGGCGCTCAGGGACAAGGTTCGTAGCCGGCGTCGAGAATGAGAGAGCGCACCCTATCACTTCTGAACCACTTGAGGTAGCGGTCCACAGTCGGTCCCTGGCCGAGCACCAGCAGGTGCTGCTCGATGGGCTCGTGCCAGCTCGCCGGCACCGGCACGGCGCCGGCGGGCGCCATGGCCGCGGGCAACAGGGCCAGGTCCACGGCGCCGCTGTGCCAGTACTGGAAGGCCTGCGCCACGTTCTGGCCGCGCACCAGTTTGCGCCCGGCGCCGGCGCTGAACGCCTTGCGTTCGAGCACCTGCAGCGCGGCGCGGCCGTAGGGAGCGACCAGGGGGTTGGCGATGGCCAGGCTGCGCTGCGGCAGCGCCAGGTCGGGCAGGTCTCCACCGGCCAGCACCAGCCGGCCCCTGGCGTAGCAGGCGGGCGGTCCGGCGCCGGGCGCGGCGAGGTCCGCCAGTTGCCGCGGCCGTGCGGCGTCCGCGGCGAAGAACAGGTCGAAGGGGGCGCCGTGGCGCAACTGGCTGGCCAGTACCCCGGTGGAGGCGCTGCTCAGGCGCAGCGTGATGCCTGTAGCCGCGCTGAACTCTGTGTTGATGTGTTCCAGGGCGGGCTTGAAATTGGCGGCGACGGCGATGCGCAGGGTCTCCTGTCCCCACAGGCCGGGTGCGAGCAGCAGCAATAGCAGGGCGGTATAGCGCAACAGGAGTCCCCGGGGTTCGGCGCAGGCCGTCCCGGGGTGTGTCGGGCCCCGGCGACGGCGCGGCGCAGGTTGGCACAGCGTTGCGGCAGTGTAAAGCGCATCGAAGCCGGGGTCTGCAGGCGGGCGCGCGGCGGGGCCAGCGCCGGGTGGCCCCGGCCGCAACAGCGCGGTTGTTGAGGGGCCCCGGCGCGATGCCGGGGGAAAGCGCTCAGTTGCCGCTATCGCCGGCGTGCTTGCCGGCAGCTTCTACTGCCGCATCGACGGTCGCTGCCGCATCGGCTGCCAGGTCGGCGGTTTTGCTCGCTCCTTCGCGGGCCAACTGTGAAGTGGTGTCCGCTGCTGAGCTGATTTTCGCGTCTGCCGATGCGGCGGTTTCCTGGACCACGCTCTGCATGGATTCCAGTGTGGAGGAAGCGGCGGGCTCCCCCTTGTCGTCGCGGCTGCAGGCAGTCATCAACAAGGTGACGGACGCCACCAGGGTGACGGTACCGACGAGCCAGTTGCGTACGTTGTTCATAACGCGATCTCCGGTGGCGGTGACAGGTAGCAGGTTGGGGTTGGGGCCGCCACTCTAGTAGTGGATGGCCCGGTCAAGGCCTTTCGCCTGTTCGACCCAGTTCGCCACCATGGAGCCGTTGGGCGTGGAGCGCACCAGTTTCTTTTCCTCGTTGATCTCCAGCAGCTTCTTGTGCAGGTTTTCCGGTTTGCGCTGGGCCAGCTCGGGCACGGTGTCGATACCCGCGTTCTCCAGCAGGTCGGCATACTCGCCGCCAATGCCGCGGATGCGGGCCAGGTCGGCACGGTTGATCCACTTCAGGATCAGTTTCGGGCTGATGCCGGATTGCTCGGCCAGTTTCTTGCGCGCGGCGGGTGTACTCCCCTGTTCCAGCAGTTGTTGCTGCGTGGCCACGCCGCAGGCCTTGAGCTGCTCCGCATATTTGTTTCCGATGCCTTCGATGTCGGACAGTTTGGTCATGTTTGATCTTCCTCTGTTTGCCTTTGCCATGTGTGGCTGTAACAGGCAGTGTCCCTGTGGCCGCGGCCGTGGACAGCTGCTGTCGCCATGGTGGGGCAGCGCGCCCGCCCTGGCCAGTCGGGTGTGTAATCACTTTGTAAAAGGTGCGTTCAGGCGTTGCCCAGTGGCAGGCGCAGTGTAAAGACACAGCCCCCGGCGGGATCGTTGGCGGCCTCGACGCTGCCGCCGTGCGCCTGCGCCACGGCGGCGACGAATCGCAGGCCCAGGCCGGCGCCGCTGCGCGCATTGGCGCCCTGTTGGTACTCGGCGAAGATGCGTTGCAGGTCGTCTTCCGCGATGCCCTCGCCCTGGTCCCGCACGGTGAACAGCGCCGCGCCCTCGTCCAGGTCGACGCCGACAGTCACGGTAGCGCCGCGGTCGGAGTGCTTCAGCGCGTTGTCGATAAGATTGATCAGCACGCGCTCGACCAGTTCCCTGCTGCAGCGCAGCCAGATGTCGTCCCCCTGGTCCGACACGCGCAGGCCGATGCCGCGGCTCGCCGCCATGTGGAAGAGCTGCGCCACCGCATTGTCGACCAGGGACTGGGCCTCGCACTCGTCGAAGCGCGGCTGTGCAGCCTGTTCCAGGCGCGCCAGCTGGATAAAGTTTTCCGCGTAGGACAGGTTGGCGCGAATGTATTTTTCGATTTGTTGCAGCAGTCGCGGATCGGTCGCGCCCGGCCGGTCGCGGTATCCCTCGATGAGCGCCAGTACCGAGGTGAGCGGTGCGCGCAGGTCGTGGGAGAGGAAGTTCAGTGCCTCGGCGCGGCGTTTTTCCGCGTGTTTGAGCTGTGTCACATCGGTCAGCACGAGCAACAGCAGCGCGCGTTCCGGGCCTACCAGTCCGCCCTGCAGCAGCAGGTCGTGGCCGCTCGCGCGCGACACGCCTTCGACATTGAAATGCTCGCCGCAACGCGACAGGCCCGCCAGCAGTTCCTGCAGTGTCGTCCTGCCCACCGCTTCGCAGGCCGCCAGCGCGCGCTCGAGAGTCCGTTCACTGCCCGTGATTGCCAGCAGCTTGCGCGCCTCGTCATTTACAAACAGCAAGGTTCCGCCCGGTTCGGCCAGCAGCACCCCCGAGCTGAGCTGCGCCAGGGTATCGCGCACCAGCTGGTGATGCTGCCGCGACTGGCTGTAGGCCGCGTCCAGTTGCTGCAGTATGGCGTCCACCGGGTCGGAGCTGGTCGCCCCGGGCCGCGTCCTCCCGCTGTCGGGAAAAAACGACTGCCGGTTTTCCTGGTCCAGCTGCAACAGGTGGCGCTGGATGAAGTCCATCGCCGCGGCGAGGCGCAGCCAGTTCCACAGGGGGTAGGCCAGCAGCAGTGTCAGCAGCACCGGCGCCGGAGAAACCCACAGGTTTGCCGCGCGCAGCAGCAGGTAGGAGGCAAGGGACAGCAACAGTACGCCGCCCAGCACCGCCGCCAGCAGGTGGCCGGGCCGCAGCCGGGTGAAGCCGAAGATCGTCAGGGCGATGACCGCGGCGCCCAGCAGGGTCGCCGGCGCCTTGTGCAGCGGGCGTGCGAGGCGCCCGCTGCGCAGCGCCTGGAAAATGTTGGCGTTGACTTCCACGCCGGAAATCTGCCCCAGGGAGGTGGCGATATTGTCCACGTGGCCGGCGGCTGTGGCGCCGACGAATACGATCTTGTCGCGCAGCAGCCCCGGCGCCAGGCGTCCCTTCATGACGTCGGCGTAGCTGACCTGCGCCACGCTGCCCGCGCCGCCCATGAAGGGTATGAAGTTGGCGTGACTGCGGATGATGGCCCGGGGGTCAGGGTCCTCCAGTACCGCCTGGTCGGACACACCCGGCAGCGGATTCGGCGCCTGGGCGAGCAGTTCCGCCAGCGCCACGGTGAAGTGCGGCCAGCGCGCCGCCCCCAGGCCCTCGCGCAGGTACACCTGCCGCGCCACGCCATCCGCGTCGACCTCGATATGCACGTGCCCGATGGCCCCGGCGGCCGCCGCCAGGGGCGCTACCGGGAGCATTTCCCGCAACCTGTCGTCCTGCCTCGTCCTGCCGATAAAGACCGGCAGTACGGTGCGCTGCAACTGGCGCAACTCCGCCGCCAGCAGGTCATCGACCTCGGGATAGTCGTGGTAGGGCTCGGCAAAGAGAATATCCATGGCGACCGCACTGACTCCCTGCGCGTGCAGGCGGCGCAACAACTCGACATGGTTTTCACGCGGCCAGGGCCAGCGGCCCAGCTCGCGCAGGCTGTCCTCGTCGATGGCCACGATCACCACGTCGGGCGCCGGCGCCAGCGGCGCCGCCTCGTTGAACACGTCGTAGAACAGGTGATCCAGCGGCTGGGCGAGGTCGAACCAGGTCAGCGTGGCGCTGAACAGGCAACCCAGCAGCGCCAGCAGCAGGCGCTCGAAATACAGTTTTGCGGCTGGCTTCACGCGACCGGGTCGCCGCCGGTCAGAGCAACATGAGCGCCGCCATGACGCTCCAGATGACCAGGTCCCAGTAGGTGCGTGGCTCCTCGACGGGCGGCAGCACGCACAGCGGCAGTTCGCCGTTGAAACCGTTAAAGCCCTCCTGGTCGATGGCGCGCACGACCAGGTGGTAGCAGCCCTGCTGCAGTGCGACAAACTCGAAGCTCGCCTGTTGCGTGCGGTGGCTGGCGAGCAGTTCCCCGCTGGCGTTTGCCGCGTGGACATCGAGCAGCCACGCCACCGCGCCGGGGTCGGCGGACCAGTGCACCGTCAGCGGCAGGGGAGCGTCGATGCGCGGCTGGGCAAAGGTCGGCGCCGCCAGCAGCTTGCGCGGCGCGCCGGGCGCCTGTCCCTGGCGCGCTTTCACGCCGAACCCGGCGGGCACCTCTACCGTGGCGCCGGCTTGCACGGCCACCCGGCCGGTCAGGACCTCGCCGCGCGTCGATGCCGTTGCCGTGTTGTCGCTGACCACCCGGTACTGGGTGCCGCGCACCGCGGCGATCGCCGACGGTGTGTGCACCTCGAAACGCGAACGCGACGCGGGCGGCACCTCGATTTCCAGTTCGCCGCGTTCGAGCTGCAATTCGGTGGCCTGTCCCGGCCCGCTGCCCCCCGACATGCTGGTCAGTTCCAGCACGCTCCCGGGGCGCAGCAGCATCTCGCTGTTGTCCGACAGGCGCAGCCTGGCGCTGCCTTCCGCGCAGCGGACAAGGCTGCCCAGCACCAGGGTCTGGCCGCTGCGCAGGGGCTGCGGCGCGGCCCCGTGCTGCTCCTGGTAGCTCACCTCGCCGTTCACGTTGAGCACCTCTGCGACCACGGGCAGCGCCAGCAGCCAGCTGACGGGGATGCGAATTTCCTGGCCCGGCGCCATCGCCCGGTCATTGGTGATGTTGTTGTAGCCGGCCAGTTCCTTCCAGCAACCGGGGCGGGCGGTGTACTGCAGGCACAGGTCCCACAGCGTGTCACCGGGGCGCGCCTCGTACAGCCAGTCCTGGGCCACAGCCTGCGACGGCAGCCACGTGCCGAGCAGGATGGCGCAACACCACAGGGTCGCACGTGCCGTCATAGTGCTTCGAGCCTGTATCCGTGCCGATAGATGGTCTTAATACAATAGCCCATGTTCGGGCCGATTTTCAGGATTCGCCGCACCTTGCTCATGTGCATGTCGACCGTGCGCGTGTCCAGCTCGGCGTCCACGCCCCAGACCTCACGCAGCAGTTGCTGGCGCGACAGCAGCTTGCCCTGGTTGGCCAGCACGCAGGCAGCGAGTTTGAACTCCGTGGGTTTCAGGCTGACCGCCTGGCCGTCGACGAAGGCCCGGTTTTCCGCCAGGTCCAGCCTGATCGGGCCGAGCTCCAGGACCTGCGGCAACTCGCGCCCACTGCGCCGCCACACCGCGGACAGTCGCGCCAGCAATTCCGCGCGGCGCAGGGGTTTGATCAGGTAGTCGTCTGCGCCCGTGGCCAGGCCGCGGACGATATCCTCTTCGCTGTCTTTTGCCGTGGCAAAGATAACCGGCCCATCGAAGCATAAGGTTTCGCGCAGGTGGGCGAGGATATCGATGCCTTCACAGTCCGGCAGTTGCCAGTCGAGAATCAGTATGTCGGCCGGTTGCGCCGCCAGTTTCTGCAGGAAGGCCTCGCCGTTGTCGCAATGGAACACGGCGTAGCCCTCGTCGGTCAGCCAGCTGCAAAGTAGCTGTGCCTGGGCGGCCTCGTCCTCGAGGATGCCTACGGTAATCTCGGGCATGGCGTCGCTTCAGCTTGTGTCTTCCCTACATACTAGGCCATCCACTGCAACATCTCACCGCCCTTGTCATCCGCCACGGCGAGGTTTTACACACTGCTTACAAATGTGTGGCCTGCTGCGGCGCAACTGTAAGCGTTTTGTAAACACGCCTCCCCGCTACTTCCGCCCTGTTTGCGCGGCAGGCTAAATAGGCTCGCGATCATCTGGCGCGGGCCGTAAAAGCGCTGACGTACCCATTCACAGAAGAGGAACAAGGCTATGCTCAAGGACTTCAAGGAATTCGCCATGCGCGGCAACGTGGTCGACATGGCGGTCGGCATTATCATCGGTGGCGCTTTTGGCACCATCGTCAAGAGCCTGGTGGCCGACGTCATCATGCCCCCGATCGGCCTGCTCCTGGGCGGGGTGGATTTTTCCGACCTGTTTATCACGTTGAAGGAAGGTGCGCAGGCCGGCCCCTACGAAACCCTCGCAGCAGCCCAGGAAGTGGGCGCCGTGACCATCAGTTACGGCGTTTTTCTCAATTCCGTGATCAGTTTCCTGATCGTCGCCTTTGCGGTGTTCCTGCTGATCCGCTCCATCAACAAGCTGCAGGCTGCCGAAGAGGAGGCCCCGGAAGAGCCGACGACCAAGGAGTGTGGCTTCTGCTTCTCCGAAATTCCGCTCAAGGCGACCCGCTGTCCCAACTGCACCTCCGAGCTGGGCTGAGCCACAGCGCCGCCAGTTATCTATTCACACAGAGGAATACAGTCATGAAAACACGCTATACCGCACTCGCGCTGGCCGGTTCGCTCGTCGTCCTTGCCGGTTGCTCCACGACCAACGCCACCGGCGGCGACAGCGCCGCCGTGCAGTCGCAGCTGGAAGACGCGCAGGCGCGTGCACAACAGAGCGCCGCGGAGGCCGAGCGCCTGCGCACGGAACTGTCCAGCGCGCGCACCGCCGGCACGTCCGCCGCGGACCTGCTGCCGCCGAACGCCGAACCCGGCCACTGCTACGCGCGGGTGTTGATCCCGGCGCAGTACGAGAGCGGTTCTGAAACCGTGCTGGCAAGCGCCGCCAGCCAGCGCATCGAGATCATCCCCGCGCGTTACGACTACGTCGACGAGACCGTCATGGTGGAGGAGGAGTCCACGCGCCTGGAAATCATACCCGCCACTTACAAGACGGTTAGCGAACGCGTGATGGTGGAGCCGGAGAAGACGGTGATTCGTGAGGTGCCGGCGCAGTACGAGGAGGTCGCCGAGACGATCCTGGTCAAGCCGGCCTACACCATGTGGAAGAAGGGTCGCGGGCCGATCGAGCGCCTGGACTCGTCGACCGGGGAGATCATGTGCCTGGTGGAGGTGCCGGCGGAGTACAAGACGGTGACCAAGCGTGTGGTGAAAGCCCCGGCGCGCACCGTGGAAGAGGTGATCCCCGCGAAGTACGAAACGATCAGCCGCAAGGTCGTCGACACTCCCGCCAGTACCCGGGAAATCCCGGTGCCCGCGCGTTACGAGACGGTCAAGGTGCGCAAACTGGTCAGCGAGGCCAGCAGCAAGGCCGTGGACATCCCGGCCCAGTATCGCACCGTGCCCACGCGCAAGCTGGTGCGCGACTCGCGCCTGGAGTGGCGTGAAATCCTCTGCGAGACCAACACCACCCGCGGAGTGGTATCGCGCCTGCAATCGGCGCTCAACACCAAGGGCTACGACGCCGGCGCCGTCGACGGGATCCTCGGCAACCAGACCCTCGCCGCGGTGAAGAAGTACCAGCTGGACAACAACATGGCCAGCGGCCAGCTCACCATCAAGGTCCTCGACGACCTGGGCGTATCGCTGTAAACGTACGCCGGGAAGAACTGCCGATTTAGGGGGCCTCCGGGCTCCCTTTTTTTTCACTGCCCGGGCGCCGCGGTGCGCGCCAGGCACCAGATATCGACCCGCGCCGCACCGGCGGCGAGCAGCGCGCGGGCTGCCGCGGCCGCCGTGGTCCCGGTAGTCATGACATCGTCGACGACGGCCAGGCGCAGGTCCTCACAGGGCTCTGTCACCGCGAAGGCGCCGCGCAGGTTGGCCTGCCTGCGGGCGGCGTCCAGGCCCTGCTGGGGGGCGGTGGCGCGCCGCCGGCGCAGCAGGCGCGGTGCCAGGCGTGCCTGCACGCCGTGGGCCAGCAGTTGCCGCGCCAGCGCCTCCGACTGGTTGAAGCCGCGCTGCAGGCGCCGGCGCCAGTGCAGCGGCACCGGCACCAGCGCGTCGACCGGCTCCGTGGCAGGTGCCGCGGCCAGCCAGAGCTGCGCCAGCAGGGGGGTGAGGCGGCGTTCACCGGCGTATTTCCAGCGCCCGATCAGGTGCGCCAGGCACTCCTCGTACAGCCACGGCGCCACACTGCGGGCGAAGGGCGGCGGGCCGCCCTGGCAGCGGCCGCAGGCCGCCCCGCCGCGGGGCAGGGGCAGCGCGCAGCGGCTGCAGCAGGGGTCGTTGCGCGGCAGGTCCGCGGCGCAGCCCGCGCACAGGGGGTGCGGGCCGGGGGCGCGCAGGCCGCACAGGGCGCAGTGCTGGGGGAACAGGGCCTCGAGCGCGGCTGCCCCCGCCCTGTTAACCACAAGGACTCTGCCAGGTTGACAGCAAAAAGGGCACAAGTATCATACGGGGATCCTTAGCTTCCCTGCCTCGACGGACACGCCATGCCAGACCAAGCCACCGCGGCGGCTGCCGCCACGCCCCTGACCGCCTCACCCGCGCCCGCCGGCGCCGCCGGGCAGGACATTCGCCACGACTGGACGCGGCAGGAGGTGGAAGCGCTGTTCCGCCTGCCTTTCAACGACCTGCTGTTTCGCGCGCACAGCGTGCACCGGCGCTATTTTGACCCGAACCAGGTGCAGGTGAGCACACTGCTTTCCATCAAAACCGGCGCCTGCCCCGAGGACTGCGCCTACTGCCCGCAGAGCACCCGCTACGACACCGGGCTGGAAGCCGAGCAGCTGATGGAGATCGAGGCGGTGCTGCAGCAGGCCCGCGCGGCGGCGGAGTCCGGCGCGACGCGCTTCTGCATGGGCGCCGCCTGGCGCTCGCCCAAGGAGCGCGACATGCCCGCCGTGCTGGCCATGGTCGAGGGCGTGAAGGCGCTGGGCCTGGAGACCTGCATGACCCTGGGCATGCTCAGCGACTCCCAGGCGCAGGCGCTGGCCGATGCCGGCCTGGACTACTACAACCACAACCTGGATACCTCGCCGGAGTTCTACGGCGACATCATCACCACGCGCACCTACCAGGACCGCCTCGAAACGCTGGACCACGTGCGCAGCGCGGGCATGAAAATCTGCAGCGGCGGGATCGTCGGCATGGGCGAGCAGCAGTCCGACCGCGCCGGCCTGATACTGCAGCTGGCCAACCTCCCGCAGCACCCCGAGAGCGTGCCCATCAACATGCTGGTGCGGGTGGAGGGCACGCCGCTGGAGAACGAGGCGGACCTGGACCCCTTCGAGTTCATCCGCACTATCGCCGTGGCGCGCATCACCATGCCCGCCTCCCACGTGCGCCTGTCCGCCGGGCGCGAGGAGATGAACGAGCAGATGCACGCCCTGGCCTACTTTGCCGGCGCCAACTCGATTTTCTACGGCGAGAAACTGCTCACCACGCCCAACCCGCGCGCCAACGCGGACATGGCCCTGTTCGCGCGGCTGGGCATCGAGCCCGAGGGGCGCCAGGTGTGCGCGCCGCCGGCGGACCCTGACCCGCGCTTCTACGACGCCGCCGGTCCGGGGTAGCGCCCCCGGCGCAGCCTTGCAGCGCATGAACCCCTTCGCACAGCGCCTGGGCGAGGCCCTGGCGCAGCGCCGCCGCGACAACCTGTACCGCGAGCGCCTCACCCTGGACAGCGCCCAGGGGCCGCAGGTGCGCGTGGACGGGCGCGACTACCTCAATTTCTGCAGCAACGACTACCTCGGCCTGGCGGCGCACCCGCGGGTGGTGGCGCGGCTGCGCGCGGCGGCCGGCGAGTACGGCGTGGGCAGCGGCGCCTCACACCTGGTATGCGGGCACAGCGCGCCGCACGAGGAACTGGAGGAGGCGCTGGCGGATTTCACCGGGCGCCCCCGGGCGCTGCTCTACTCCAGCGGTTACATGGCCAATACGGGGGTGCTCACCAGCCTGTTGCGACGCGGCGACCACGTGTTCGAGGACCGCCTGAACCACGCCTCGCTGCTCGACGGCGGCCTGTTCAGCGGCGCGCGCTTCAAGCGCTTCGCGCACAACGACGTCGCCGCCCTGGAGGCCGGGCTAGACGCCGCCGGCGGTCCCAGCTTCGTGGTGGTGGACGGGGTGTTCAGCATGGACGGCGACAGTGCGCCCCTGGCCGCGCTGGCGCGGGCCTGCGCCGCGCGCGAGGCCTGGCTGATGGTGGACGACGCCCACGGCTTCGGCGTGCTCGGCGAACGCGGTGCCGGCAGCGTGGAAGTGGCGGGCCTGGATGACGCCGGGGTGCCGGTGCTGATGGCCACCCTGGGCAAGGCCCTGGGCACCGCCGGCGCCTTCGTCGCCGGGTCGCAGCTGTTGATCGAGGGCCTGATCCAGCACTCGCGCAACTACATCTATACGACCGCCCTGCCGCCGGCGCTGGCCGCCGCCAGCCTGGAAGCCCTGGCCCTGTTGCGCGAGGAGTCCTGGCGGCGCGAGCACCTGCGCGCGCTGATCGCGCGCTTCCGCCGTGGCGCCGGCCAGCTGGAGCTGCCGCTGATGGCGTCCGCCAGCCCCATCCAGCCGCTGCTGGCCGGCGACGCCGCGCGCGCCGTGGCCCTGGGCGAGGCCCTGCGCGAACGCGGCCTGCTGGTCGGCGCCATCCGCCCGCCCACGGTGCCGCGCGGCACCGCGCGCCTGCGCATTACCCTCAGCGCCGCGCACAGCGAGGCGCAGGTGGACCGCCTGCTCGACGCGCTGGGGCACTGCTGGCCACGGCGATGACGGCGGCCACACACAGCGAAAGCCTGCGCGCCACCGGAGGCGCGCGCCAGGAACTGGTCCTGTTGCACGGCTGGGGCGGCAACCGCGAGGTGTGGCGCCCGCTGCTGGCGGCCCTGCGCCCCTGGGCGAACGTGACCCTGCTGGACATCCCCGGTTGCGCTCCCGGGGCCGCCGCGCCGGGCGTCTCCCTGGACGACGCTCTGGCGGCCATCCTCGACGCCGCACCGGCGCGGGCGGTGTACCTGGGCTTTTCCCTGGGCGGGCAACTGGCGCTGGAACTGGCGCGCCGCGAGCCGGGCCGCGTGCTGGCCCTGGCGACCCTGTGCAGCAGCCCGCGCTTCCTCGCCGGGGATGACTGGCCGGGGATGTCCCCGCAGCAGTTCGACGCTTTTCGCGCGGCGCTGGCGTCCTGTCCCGGCGCCGCGGCGCGGCGTTTCGACAGCCTGCAGGCCGCCGGTTCGACGCGCCGCCGCGCCCTGTTGCGCGCCCTGGCCGGGCAACGCCGCGCCGCTGCCGACGCCTCCCTGCGCAGCGGCCTGGACTGGCTGTATCAGCTCGACCAGCGCGACGCCCTGGTCGGCCTGACACAGCCGCGGCTGCACCTGTTCGCCGCCGCCGATGAACTGGTGCCCGCCGCCGTGGCGGGCGCCCTGGCGCAGCGGGACGGCGGCGCCGGGCAGGTGCGCACACTGCCCGGCTGTGGCCACCTGGCGCCGCTGGAACAACCCGCGGCGGTGGCCGCCGAGCTCACCGGTTTTCTCACCTCACAGGGGCTGCTCGACGAGCCGCCGGCGGCGCCGGCGCCGATTCCCAAGGCCAGCGTCGCGGCCTCCTTCAGCCGCGCCGCCAGCGCCTACGACTCGGCGGCGCACCTGCAGCGGGAAGTGGGAAACGAACTGCTCGCGCGGCTCGACGGGCAGGCAGTAGAGCCGCGCACGGTACTCGACCTGGGCTGCGGCACCGGCTATTTCCAGCCCGCCCTGGCGGCGCGTTTTCCCGCCGCGCGACACCTGGGCCTGGACCTCGCCGAGGGCATGGTGGAGCACGCCCGGCGCCGTGGCAGTGGCGCCACCGGCTGGCTGGTGGGTGACGCCGAGGCCCTGCCGCTGGCCAGCGCCAGCATCGACCTGGTGTTCAGCAGCCTGGCCCTGCAGTGGTGCTACCGCCTGCCCCTGCTGTTCGCCGAAATCGCCAGGGTGCTTGCCCCCGGGGGTAAGTGTGTGTTCACTTCGTTAGGCCCCGGCACCCTCTCAGAACTGCGCCGGGCCTGGGCGCAAGTAGACGCCCACCAACATGTAAATACCTTTTTGCCCGCGCCTGATCTCGAGCAGGCGGCACGGGCGACGGCAGGGATAGACCTGCAACTGGAGGTATGTGAGTACCAGCTTACATACGCCCGGGTGCGCGACCTGCTGGGTGAATTGAAAGCGATAGGAGCGCACAATATGAACAGCGACCGGCGCGCCGGCCTGGCCGGGCGGCGGGCCCTGGAGGGCATGTTGCGCGCCTATGAGCGGGAGCGCCGCGACGGTGTGCTGCCGGCCACCTACGAGGTGTATTTCGGTGTGATCAGCAGGCAGGGGGAGGCGCCATGAGCAAGACATTTTTCGTCACGGGAACCGATACCGAGGTGGGCAAGACCGCGGTGAGCTGCGCCCTGCTGCGCGCCGCCGCGGGGCGCGGTTTGCGCACCGCTGCGGTCAAACCCGTGGCCGCCGGCTGCGACGCGCAGGGGCGCAACGAGGATGCCCTGGCCCTGTCCGCCTGCATGACCGAGACCCTGCCCTACGCCCAAGTCAACCCCGTAGCCCTGCCCGACGCTGTGGCGCCGCACATCGCCGCGCGCCGCGCCGGGCGCCAGCTGCGCGTGGCGCAACTGGCCGGGCTGTGCCGCGGTGTCATGCTCGGCGGCGCCGACCTTGTGCTGGTGGAGGGCGCCGGCGGCTGGCGCGTGCCGGTAAACGAACGCGAGACCCTGGCGGACCTCGCCCGCGAGCTGCAGGCGCCGGTCATCCTGGTGGTGGGCATGCGCCTGGGCTGTATCAATCACGCGCTGCTCAGCGCCGAGGCGATCCGCGGCGACGGCCTGGCGCTGGCCGGCTGGGTGGCCAACCAGCCGGGGCCGCGCATGGCCTGCCACGAGGAGAACCTGGCCACCCTGCGCGAGTTGCTGCCGGCGCCGCTGCTGGGGGAGATCCCCCGCCTCGCGCCCTTCGATGCCCAGGAAGCGTCCGCCTGTGTCGATATCCAGGCGCTGTTGCCGGCGCGTACACAGGACTGACAGGCGCATTCCTGGCGCCCGGGGCCTTACGCATGGCGTAATTTGTCATTTGACTTCCGGGCGTTTTTGCGGAGAATGTGAGCGCTGAAAACATTGGCCACTGTCCGACCCCGACTGGCGGGGCGGCGCGGCCTGCATCTGAGAGGATATGACCATGCCGCAGTTCAAGGCACCCGTGCGTGACATGCGCTTCGTCATCAACGAAGTGCTCGAATCAGAGAAGCTGTACCAGACCCTGCCCGGTTGCGAGGAAGCCACCGAGGACATGATCAACGCCATCGTCGAGGAGGGCGCGCGATTCGCCGAGGGCGTGCTGGCCCCCCTGTACCAGAGCGGCGACGAAGAGGGCTGCACCTGGAGCGAGGAGGGCGTGAAGACCCCGGCGGGTTACGCCGACGCCTACCGCCAGTACGTGGAGAACGGCTGGCCGGCGCTGAGCGCGCCGGTGGAGCACGGCGGCCAGGGCATGCCCAACCTGCTCGGCATCGTCATGAACGAGCTGGCCGGCACCGCCAACTGGTCCTGGTTGATGTACCCCGGCCTCAGCCACGGCGCGGTGCACACCGTGGAGGCCCACGGCGATGACAAACAGAAAGAGCACTACCTCACCCGCCTGATCTCTGGCGAGTGGACCGGCACCATGTGTCTGACCGAGTCCCACTGCGGCTCCGACCTCGGCCTGTTGCGCACCAGGGCCGAGCCGAACGCGGACGGCAGCTACGCCATCACCGGCACCAAGATCTTCATCAGCGCTGGTGAGCACGACATGGCCGAGAACATCGTGCACATCGTGCTCGCGCGCCTGCCCGACGCCCCCGAGGGCACCGCCGGCATCTCCCTGTTCATCGTGCCCAAGTTCCTGGTCAACGACGATGGCAGCGTGGGCGAACGCAACGCCGTACACTGCGCCTCCATCGAGGAGAAAATGGGCATCCACGGCAACGCCACCTGCGTGCTCAACTTCGACGGCGCCACCGGCTACCTGATCGCCGAGCCGAACCGCGGCCTCAACGCCATGTTCACCTTTATGAACACCGCGCGCATCGGCACCGCCATCCAGGGCCTGGCGCACACCGAGCGCTCCTACCAGGGCGCCCTGGAGTACGCCAAGGAACGCCTGGCGATGCGTTCGCTGACCGGCCCGAAAAATCCCGACGGTCCCGCCGACCCGATCATCGTGCACCCCGACGTGCGCCGCATGCTGCTCACGCAGAAGGCCTTCGCCGAGGGCAGCCGCGCCTTCCTGTACTACCTCGCCCAGCTCGGCGACATCGTGCAGCGCGGCGACGAGGAACAGGCGCAGCGGGCGGACGACCTGATGGCGCTGCTCACGCCCATCGGCAAGGCCTTCGTCACCGAGGTGGGCTACGAGTCCGCCAACCTCGGCGTGCAGGTGTACGGCGGCCACGGCTTCATCAAGGAGTGGGGCATGGAGCAGATCGTGCGCGACGCGCGCATCGCGCTGCTCTACGAGGGCACCACTGGCATTCAGGCCCTGGACCTGCTCGGTCGCAAGGTGCTGGGCAGCGGCGGCAAGTTGCTGCTGGGCTTCGCCAAGCTCATCGACGAGTTCTGCGCGGCCAACGCCGGCGACGAGTACGCCGAGTTTGTCGAGCCGCTCAAGGCGGCCAAGGACGAGTGGCTGGAGCTGTCCATGAAAATCGGCGAGAAGGCCATGGAGAACGCCGACGAGGCGGGCGCCGCGGCGGTGGACTACCTCATGTACGGCGGCTACGTCACGCTGGCCTATTTCTGGGCGCGCATGGCGGTGGTGGCGAAAGAGAAAATCGCCGCGGCCGAGGGCGACGCCTCCTTCTACGAGGCCAAGATCCTCACCGCGCGTTTCTATTTCGAGCGCCTGCTGCCGCGCACCGACAGCCTCAAGGCCACCATGCTGGCCGGCGCCGACAGCCTGATGGCCATGCCCGAGGAACTGTTCCAGCTCGGCTAGCAACCGCATGCTGCGGGAGAGTCTAGTGACTTTCCTTTTTCCCCGGGGGAGAATGGCGACATTCTCCCCTTTTTTTGGCCCCCGGCCCGAGCGCGGCGATGGAAGACAAGCACACACAGGCACAACCCGACACGAGCGACCGTAGCTACCAGAACCGGCTGAACCCCGAAGACCAGAAGAAGGTCGACGAGTTTATCAGCAGCGGCATCAACTCGGTCGAACGCAAACCCTTCAAACCCATGCGCATGATTCTCCTGCTCATCGGCGTGGTGATGGTGCTGAGTATTTTCAGCCAGCTGCTGGCGCGCTGGGCGGGGGTGTATTGAGTCCGCACAGGTCGCGGCGGCGCTGAGCGAGGCGGCCATGGGCGAGGCCGGTGAACGTGCGCTGATCCTGCACATGGGGCGCCACAAGACCGGCACCTCCACCCTGCAGCGCTACCTGCTGCAGCAGCGCGCGCACCTGCGCGACCACGGCGTGGAGGCCAGCGCGGTGGGCGCGAAAAAGGACGGCCGCGCCAACAACCTGCTGGCGCGCGCCTGCAACGACGAGATGGCCGCCGGGCATGCGCAGCGCCGCGAGGAATACCGGGCGGACCTCGCCGCCGAGTTCGCCGCCCTGGCCCCCGGGCAGCGCCTGCTGGTGACCAGCGAGGGCTTCCAGAACGCCAACCCCGCGCACGTGGCGCGGCTGTTCCCGCGACCGCTGCAACTGGTGGTCTACCTGCGCGAGCAGTTCAGCTACCTGCTGTCTTCTTACTGCCAGATCGTGCACAACCAGGCGGTGAGCCTGGATGTGGCCGACTACGCCGCGCGCCATTTCGATGCCGACTACACCGCCTTCCTGGACGCCTGGGCGGCCGCCTTGCCGGACGCAAGCTGGACAGTGCGCGTGTACGATCGCGAACGCCTGCTCGGCGGCGACATCTGCCGCGACTTCATGCACGCCATCGGCCTGCCCTTCGCCGCGGCCGACACCACCGGCCGCGACGCGGACCAGAACCCCTCCATCGGCGGCGCGATCCTCGAGTTCAAGCGCCGCCTGAACAGCACGCCCTTCGGCGACATCATCGCGCCGAAGGTGCTCTACCTGCTGCTGCAGGAAGTGGCCAGGGCCCACCCCGAACTGAACCGCGGCGTGCACTTCCCGGCGGAGCTGGCGCAGCAACTGCGCGCGCGCTACCGCGCCAGCAACGCCGCCCTGGCGCGGCGCTGGTTCGCCCCCGGCCAGGCGCTGTTCGAGTACCGCGAGGTGGCCCCGGTGGACCCGCAGATGCTCACCGCGCCGGCCCTGCAGCAGGTGGCGGCGGCGCTGGACGGGCAGCGCGAGGGGCTGGGCAGCGCCCTGGCCGGCCTGATGCGGGAGCGCGGCGCCTGGCCCGATTGACGGGGTTTACGCGGATTTGGTTCCGGCGGCGGCTTTTGGTATAGTTGCGCGCCTCAAATTTCGGTGTGTAGCGCAGCCTGGTAGCGCACTTCCTTCGGGAGGAAGGGGTCGGAGGTTCAAATCCTCTCACACCGACCAAAC